>Ga0209070_100665_pt1 | contig 13696 bp, 15 predicted proteins | sample SynthPrep_5_END__FD_187205 | JGI IMG/M metagenome (GOLD analysis project Ga0209070, IMG submission 187205) | Synthetic microbial communities from Ohio, USA - SynthPrep_5_END_DS10_MetaG (SPAdes) (version 2) | ecosystem: Engineered > Bioreactor > Aerobic > Activated sludge | place: USA: Ohio... | reverse complement strand
CCCGGGCAAGTCCCTTCTGTCGCGGCGTCGATCAAACGGCCGCGATCTGCGGCGCTTCCTCACGCTTGGCATAACGCTGCGCCAGCACCGCGCAGACCATCAGCTGGATCTGGTGGAACAGCATCAGCGGCAGGATCAGTACGCCGATGGCGCCGCCGGCGAACAGCACCTGGGCCATGGGTACGCCGGTGGCCAGGCTCTTCTTCGAGCCACAGAATAGGATGGTGATGCGGTCTTCCAGGCTGAAACCCAGCCATTTGCCCAGCAGGTGGGTCAGCACCAGGGCCAGTGCCAACAACACGCAGCAGGCGGCAATCACCAGCAGCAGGGTGGTCAGCGGTACCTGCTGCCACAGGCCGCCAATCACCGCGGCGCTGAAGGCGGTGTAGACCACCAGCAGGATCGAGCTCTGGTCGACGTATTTCAGCCAGCTCTTGTTCTGGTTGACCCAGCCGCCGATCCAGCGCTGGGCGATCTGGCCGAGAACGAATGGCAGCAGCAACTGCAGGCTGATCTTGCCGATGGCATCGAGGGTCGAGCCGTTGTCGCCCTGCACGCCCATCAGCAAGGCCACCAGCAGCGGGGTGACGAAGATACCGAGCAGGCTGGAGGCCGCCGCGCTGCAGATCGCCGCCGGGATGTTGCCGCGCGCCAGCGAGGTGAAGGCGATGGCCGATTGCACGGTGGCCGGCAGCGCACACAGGTAGAGCATGCCCAGGTACAACTCCTTACCCAGCAGCGGCTCCAGTGCCGGCCTGAGCGCCAGGCCGAGCAGCGGAAAGAGGATGAAGGTGCAGGCGAATACCAGCAGGTGCAGACGCCAGTGCCCGGCACCAGCGAGAATCGCCTGACGCGACAGTTTGGCGCCGTGCATGAAGAACAGCAGGGCGATGGCCAGGTTGGTGATCCATTCGAAGATCGTGGCGACCTGGCCGCTGGCGGGTAGCAGTGTGGCGGCGAGCACAACGGCGAGCAGAGTCAGGGTGAAATTGTCGGGCAGCAGGCGGCGCAGGAACATGGCGAATCTCGGACTTGCGATACAGGAGGGCGCCAGACTATCGTCGTCGAAAATTTCCGGCTAACGCTAAAGAGCCAGCAAGTGTCGCCAAACAGACATCCCGCCACCCTGCATCGCAGCCTGCCCGAGCTGCCCAGCCTGCCTCGGCCGCTGTATGGCCGCACCGAATCGCTGACCAATCGCGCCCTGACCTTCCGCCATACCCACCCCTGGGTGCAGCTGTCTTACGCCATCGCCGGGGTGCTCGAGGTGCAGACCGCTGGGGCTCGCTTCGTCGCCCCTCCGCAGCGCGCGGTGTGGGTGCCGGCGGGGGTCGAACATCAGGTCTTCAGCTCGCCACGCACCGAGATGCGCAGCCTGTACATCGACGGCAGCGCGGTGCCCTGGGGGCCGGCCGAGTGCCGAGTGTTGGCGGTCAGCCCGCTGCTGCGCGAGCTGATTCGCGGTTTCAGTGCGTTGCCGGCCGAATACGACGAGCAGGGCGCGCCGGGTAGATTGGCGGCAGTGTTGCTGGACGAACTGCGCGCTGCGCCAGAGGTGGCGTTGATGCTGCCGCTGCCACAAGACGCGCGGCTGCGCGAGGTCTGTCAGGGGTTGGAGGATGCGATGCTGCGCCAGCTCGGTCTGGGCGAATGGGGCGAGCGCCTGGGGGTTTCGGAAAAGACCCTGAGCCGGCTGTTCCTGCGTGAGACGGGTCTGAGTTTTCGCGTCTGGCGCCAGCGACAGCGCCTGCTCGATGCGCTGAGCCCGTTGGAGCAGGGCGAGCGCGTCACCGATGTGGCGCTGGCCTGCGGCTATGACTCGCTATCGGCCTTTATCGCCGCCTTTCGCCGCCAGTTCGGCGCAACGCCGGGGGAGTTTTTCCGCGAGTAGGGCTATAGAGGCTCAGCGTAGCTGCACTGGCAGTGTCTTGCCGCCCTGCTGTTGCCAAATGCCCGTCAGCTCGCCACTTTTATCCACCCTAAGCTCGAAGTGCGCAGGTGGATAGCTGGACTCGTACAACTGCCGATACTCAGGAACGCTAGCGTCTCCTTCCAAGGGCGTATATTCAACTTTCGCATCGCGATACAAGGCACTCGATAGGCGATTGCGGCTCTTATGACTCAGGACAAGAGTTATCGGAATAGAGCCATCGAGGCTACCTTGATAGACACCGCCTGCCCGAATGTCGGGTGGACGCTTACAGTTGGCACCGTCTTTGATAAGTAGGCAGTGTCCATACGGAGTGAGATCATCTTCCAGCGCCCTGTAGCTGATGAGATTCTCGAAGTCGCCAAGCGCGTCCAAGTCTCGTATGTAGGGGAGCATACAGCCTGTTATGCTCATGGTCAGATGCTGACTGCCCAAGTGGACGTGCTCTTCGTCAATGCTCCTGCCCAAGCGAGTTTGTCTGCATTGCTCGTAGGTAATGCGTTGCAATGCGGCTCTCTCGGGGTTGGAGCTATCCAGTGATACCGCTCGACCGTCTCTGCCATTAGTGATGATCTCACCGCTAAGGAAGTCCGTAATACGTTGACTGCGCTGTTGGCGAAGCTGCGCGTGCAGATTCCGCAGCCCACTTTCACTCAGCAATTGTTCGAGAATGATCGGTTGGCCGCTGGCTAGATCGAACAGATAGTTGATGGATTGCCTGGACGTGAACGCTCCGCCCGTATCACTCTCGATGGTTACCGCCAAAAAGCCCGGCCCGTACCTATCCACGTGATAATCCAGGCGTGTCACACCCCAGATTTCGCCCTCCTTCGGCCAGATATTTTCGAACGGGGAGCTTTCGAAGCTATCTGGAAGGAGCTTCAATTCAATGGCATGCAGGTAGGTGTTGATGCGTTTTACCGCATCGCCGGTTCCCAACAGTTTCGGGAAGCGGTATGTGCCGTTGCCATGCTCTGTTTGCAACGACTCTATCTGGACTTCCGCGGCTAGAGGCAAAGCGAATGTCAGAAGTATCAACGAAAGAATGCGCATAGGCCCTCCATGGCCAGAAGTGGGATTACTCGCTCGGTTTTTTCAGCTTGGGATTGGGGAAGAACTGCACGGCCTGCACATTGGGGTCGGCTGCCTTGGGCTTCAGGCCGCTGACGTTGACCCGCGTGGGGATCTCCTTGGGCACCGAATTACCGCGTGCGTCGAGGGTGTCGGCGTAGCCGCACTTGACGCATTCGCGGTGCGGCACGCCGTCGACGTTCCACATCTTGATGCTGTCGGTCTCGCTGCACGCCGGGCACACGGCGCCGGCGATAAAGCGTTTCGGGGTGCTGTTCACAGGCGCATCGCTCATGCGGCCTCCTGGCTCAGGCCGAGGTGGCGCAGCAGGGCATCGATGCTCGGCTCTCGACCGCGGAAGTCGACGAACAGCACCATCGGTTCCTGCGAGCCGCCGCGGGCGAGGATCGCTTCGCGGAAAGCGCGGCCGGTCTCGGCGTTGAACACGCCTTCTTCCTCGAACTTGGAGAAGGCGTCGGCACTGAGCACCTCGGCCCACTTGTAGCTGTAGTAACCGGCCGCATAGCCACCGGCGAAGATGTGCGCAAAGCCGTTGGCGAAACGGTTGTAGGCCGGCGGGCGCAGTACCGAGACTTCGCTGCGGATCGCCTCAATCACGTCCAGCACGCTGCGGCCATCGCCGTGGCTGGCGTGCAGCTCGAAGTCGAACAGCGAGAACTCCAGCTGGCGCACCATCATCAGCCCGGACTGGAAGTTCTTCGCCGCCAGCATCTTGTCCAGCATGGCCTGCGGCAGCGCCTCGCCGGTCTCGAAATGGCCGGAGATCAGCGCCAGGCCTTCGGGCTCCCAGCACCAGTTCTCCATGAACTGGCTCGGCAGCTCCACCGCGTCCCAGGCCACGCCGTTGATGCCCGAGGCACCGGCGTGCTCGACGCGGGTCAGCAGGTGATGCAGGCCATGGCCGAATTCGTGGAACAGGGTGGTGACCTCATCGTGGGTCAGCAGCGCCGGTTTGCCGCCGACCGGCGGGGTGAAGTTGCACACCAGGTTGGCCACCGGGGCGATCAGCTTGCCCTGAGCGTCGCGGCGCTTGTCGCGGGCGCCGTCCATCCAGGCGCCGCCGCGCTTGTTGGCGCGGGCGTAGAGGTCGAAGAAGAGGCGGCCGACGTGTTGGCCGTTCTCGCTGATCTCGAACAGGCGCACATCCGGGTGCCAGGTGTCGAAGCCCTTCAGCTCGCGAATTTCGATGCCGTAGAGCTTCTGCACGATGGCAAACAGGCCGGTGAGCACCTTGTCCACGGGGAACCAGGCGCGCACTTCTTCCTGGGAAATGCTGTAGCGCTGCTGGCGCAGGCGCTCGCTGTAGTAGCCGACGTCCCAGCTCTGCAGGTCATCCAGGCCCTGCTCGGCGGCGAAGGCCTTGAGCTCGGCGAGATCCTGCTCGGCGAAAGGCTTGCTGCGCACGGCCAAGTCGCGTAGGAAGCTCAGCACCTGGTCGGTGTTCTCGGCCATCTTGCTGGCCAGGCTCAGTTCGCTGTAGTTGGCGAAGCCGAGCAGGCGCGCCAGTTCCTGGCGCAGGTCGAGAATCTCGCTCATCAGCGGGCCGTTGTCGTTCTGCCCGGCGTTCGGCCCCTGGTCGGAGGCGCGGGTGCAGTAGGCGGCATAGACCTCTTCGCGCAGGGCGCGGTCATCGGCGTAGGTCATCACCGCGTAGTAGCTGGGGAATTCCAGGGTGATCAGCCAGCCGTCCAGGCCTTTGGCCTCTGCGGCCTGTTTCATCTGCGCCTTGGCCGAGTCGGTCAGGCCGCTCAGCAGGGTTTCGTCGGTGACGTGCTTGGTCCAGGCCTGGGTGGCGTCGAGCAACTGGTTGGAGAACTTGCTGGTCAGCTCGGACAGGCGCATCTGGATTTCGCCATAGCGCTTCTGCTGCTCGGCCGGCAGGTCGATGCCGGACAGACGGAAGTCACGCAGGGCGTGTTCGAGAATGGTCTTCTGCGCCACGTCGAAATTGGCCGCAGCCGGGCTCTTGGCCAGTGCGTCATAGGCCTCGAACAGCGGCTTGTTCTGGCCCATCTCCGTCCAGTATTCCGACAGCTTGGGCAGGCAGGCCTCGTAGGCCGCGCGCAGCTCTGGGCTGTTGCATACGGCGTTGAGGTGGCTCACCGGGCTCCAGGCCCGGCCCAGGCGCGCGCCCAGCTCGTCCAGAGCCAGCACCAGGCCGTCCCAGCTCGGATTGGCCTGCTGTTGTTCGAGCAGTTTGGCGATGGCAGCGCGGCTGTCTGCCAGGATCTGGTCGACGGCGGGCTCGACGTGTTCCGGTTTGATCTGCGAATAGGGCGGCAGGTCGAAGTCTTGCAGCAGGGGGTTGTTCGCGGTCACGACGAGGCACCTGTGGCGAATGAATGTGGGGTTGCGGCGCAGAGCGGTAATAATTCTGGCGCGATAGAAACCGACATGGGGGCCATCTTAATTAGAATCAAGCTTTCCCGCAGCTCAGGAGCTTCTATCGTGGCGATTCGCAAATACCAGCAGCACGTTCCACAACTGGGCGAACGTGCCTTCGTCGACGCTTCTGCCGTGGTCATCGGCGACGTCGAACTGGGCGAGGACAGCTCAGTCTGGCCGCTGACCGTGATCCGCGGCGACATGCACCGCATCCGTATCGGCGCGCGCACCAGCGTGCAGGACGGCAGCGTGCTGCACATCACCCACGCCGGGCCGTTCAACCCTGATGGCTACCCGCTGATCATCGGTGACGAGGTGACCGTCGGGCACAAGGTCACCCTGCACGGCTGCACCCTGGGCAACCGGATTCTGGTCGGCATGGGCAGCATCGTCATGGACGGTGCGGTGGTCGAGGATGAGGTGATCATCGGCGCCGGCTCGCTGGTGCCGCCTGGCAAGCGTTTGGAAAGCGGCTATCTGTATGTCGGCAGCCCGGTGAAACAGGCGCGCCCGCTGACCGACAAGGAGCGCAACTTCTTCAGCTACACGGCGGGCAACTACGTGAAGCTCAAGGAGCTGCACCTGGCCGAAGGCTACGACCAGTGAGCGACGAACTGATCATTCGGCCCATCGAGGCGGCCGATTTCGACCAGGTCTGGCCGATCATTCGTGACGTGGTGCAGGCGCAGGAAACCTACGCCTTCGACCCGAACATGGATCGTGAAACGGCCTGGAAAACCTGGGTCGAACTGCCGCGCGCGACCTTCGTTGCCGAGCAGGATGGGCAGATTCTCGGCACCTACTACATCAAGGCCAACGCCGCTGGGCCGGGCGATCATGTATGCAACTGCGGCTATATGACCGCCCCGGCTGCCCGTGGCCGCGGCGTCGCCGGCCAGCTCTGCGCTCACTCGCTGGAGGTGGCACGCGAATTGGGTTTCAGCGCCATGCAATTCAACAGTGTGGTGGCGACCAATACGGTGGCCGTGGCGCTATGGCAGAAACACGGTTTCGCGATTGTCGGCACCTTGCCCAAGGCCTACCGCCACGCCCAGCATGGGTTGGTGGATTGCCATGTGATGTTTCGCGCGCTGGGTGAGTGAGCCTGGAACCGCCTATCCTGCCGTGGGAATCTTGTATCCTTGGCCACCGTTCCGATCCTGAACAGGCCCCGCCATGCATCACTCCATCATCTTCTTCGACCTCGACGGCACTCTGACCGACCCGCGCGAGGGCATCACCCGCTCGGTGCAGTACGCCCTGGCCAAGCTGGGTATCGATGAGCCGGACCTGGCCGCGCTGGAGCACTTCATTGGCCCGCCGCTGTTGCAGTGTTTCATGAGTACCTATGCGCTGGACGAGGCCACTGGATGGCAAGCGGTCAATCATTATCGTGAGCGCTTTCGGGTTACCGGGCTGTACGAAAATCGTGTGTTCGATGGGGTGGAGACGCTGCTCGAGGCGCTGGTGGCGCAGGGCCGCACGCTCTATATCGCGACCAGTAAACCGACAGTGTTCGCCGAGGAAATTGCCCGGCACTTCGGCTTCGACCGCTACTTCAAGCGCATCTACGGCAGCGAGCTGGATGGCACCCGCACCAACAAGGTGGAGCTGTTGGCGCATCTGCTGGACTCGGAGCGACTGGCGCCCGGTTCGGCGCTGATGATCGGCGACCGCAAGCATGACCTGATCGGCGCCCGCAGCAATGGTTTGCAAGCGGTGGCGGTCGGTTACGGCTTCGGTAGTCGTGAGGAGTTGCTCGGCGAGACGCCGGACTTTCATTTCGAGACGCTGGAGCAGATGCACCGGGCGTTTGGCTGCTGAGGGCATAGGAGCGGGCTCGCTTGCGAAAGATTCGCGAGCAGAGCTCGCTCCTACAAAAAGCAGCTGTAGATAGATCAGCCGTTGCGCTGATAGACGATCTTCTTGGTGCCGCCGTCGCAACTGCCGACGACCATGCTCTGATCCTGAACTTCGTCGTTGGGCACGATTTCCAGGGTGTAGCTGGGCACGTTGTTGGCCTGAATCTTCACTTCGATTTCCTGCTTGAGTTCTTCGCAGGGCTTGGGCGCGGCCAGCGCGCCGCCAGCAAGGAGCATCAGGGCCAGGGCGGGAATCAGTCGTTGCATCGCTTGTACCTCCGGTGTTGGGCGAAACCTGAGTAGGTTGGACTGGCAATCTGCCCCGCAGTTCTAGTCGTTTTGCATCAGGCTTTCCAACGCGGCCCGACGATCCGCTTCCGGCAGCCGACCGAGCGCGGCCACGGCGGCGTAGAACGCGCGCCAATCCCGGCCCTCACGCGTGAACAGTGCCGCGAAAGCCGGCACCCATTGGTCGTAGAGGCCGAAGGGCAGCAGCTTGGCGTTGTTCAGCGGGCTTTCGATCCAGGCGTCATAACGCCCCAGGCCACCCCAGTCGCGCTGGCGCAAGGCGCGGTAGTCGCGGCGCAGGCGCTCGAACTCGGTTTGCTTGGCGGCGCGCATGGCTTCTTCTGACAGATTGCTGGCATAGAGCTGACGCAAACGCTCGCGGCTGGCCAGCACCAGTTCGATGAACTGCTGGCGCTGGCGGTCGTCGCTGGCCGGCGGCGTTTCACCACGGGCCGCGTGCCACTGACGCAGCCCCTCGCGTTCGACGAAGGTGGCGAAGGACTCGTTGAAGGCCGTATCGCCCGGCAGGTAGTACTGCTGGTGCGCCAGCTCGTGGAAGATCACCGCGATGAAACGCTCGTCGCTCCAGCGCAGCATGGTGTTGAGCAGCGGGTCATCGAACCAGCCCAGGGTGGAGTAGGCCTCGACACCGCCGATGTAGGTATCCAGCCCCTGCTGGCGCAGCAGCGCGGCAGCACCGCGGGCTCGGCCCTGTTGATAGTAGCCGCGGTAGGCGACGCAACCGGCGATGGGGAAACAGTGCAGCTCGGGGTCTAGCGAGAACTCCGGCGTGGCGAAGACATTCCACACCACGAAGGGGCGCTCCAGGTCGGCGTAGAGGCGATAGCTGCGGTTCTCTGGCAACTGCAGACTGGCGCTGGCGAAGTCCCGCGCCTGCTGGCTCAGCGTCAGGCGCCTGGCCAGATCGGGGTCGGTGGCCGAGTCATGCAGCAGACGCTCGATCGGCTGGCGTGCCTGCAACAGTTGCCATTGGCCCTGACCGAGATGGGCGTAATAGTCGAGGGTCGAACAGCCGCCCAGCAGCAGGGCGAGCAGGGGAACCGCGCAGCGGCGCAGCAGGTCTTTAGAAGAGGCGTTGGGCATGCCGTCACGCTAGCTGATCGCGTTGCTTGTCTCCAGCCCCGTGCGTGTGAATAGGCTCGTTTCGCCTCGGTTTTGCCCGCCTCCCGATGTAGGCTGGTGTCTGAACCCTATCGTGGAGGTCGCCATGCGCGCCCTGTTTCTCGCCCCCGCCCTGATGATGCTCGGGGCCTGTGCTTCACCCCTGCCCAAGCCCGACCCGCAGCAGGCCTGGGTCGAGTTGTATTCCACCGCCGATACTTTGCTGATGGCTGACCGCCTGGACGGCAAGCGCTGGCCGGATGGCCGCTACTTTCAGGTGACGCCCGGCCAGCATGAGCTGGAAACACGCTTCCAGTTCGAGGTGCGTAGCGGTGGGTCGATAGGGATGCAGAGCGAGCCATTGCGCATGACCTGCGAGATTCGCCTGCGCTACGAAGACTTTGCGGCTGGCCAGCGCTACCGCGTCGAGGCACGTCAACAGCTGATGAAAGCGCAGGCCTGGCTGTATGACGAGCAACGCAACGTGTTGGCGCGTGGCGAGGTGCTGCGTTGCGGGACGGCCATCTAGGCCAGGGCTGATCCGCACGGCGCGCCCCGCTGATCAATGGGGGCGCCGCGGGTGCAAGGTCAGGCTTCGAGTATGCCTTCCAGGGTGATCGTGGCGTTCAGTACCTTGGATACCGGGCAGCCGGTCTTGGCAGCTTCCACGGCTTTCTCGAAGGCGGCGCGTTCGGCGCCTGGGATCTTCGCGCGCAGCGTCAGATGCACGGCGCTGATTTCGAAGCCGCCCTCGACCTTTTCCAGGGTCACTTGCGCCTTGGTGTCAATGCTCTCGGCGGTCATGCCGGCGTCGCCCAACTCCTTGGACAGCGCCATGGAGAAGCAGCCCGCATGAGCGGCGCCGATCAGCTCTTCGGGGTTGGTGCCGGGCTTGTCCTCGAAGCGGGTGTTGAAACCGTAGGGCGAGTCCTTGAGGACGCCACTTTCGGTAGAGATGGTGCCTTTGCCGTCCTTGATACCACCTTGCCAGTGGGCCGAAGCTGTCTTCTTCATATGCGTCTCCCATCGTATGAACGGGGCCACCGATCTGGCGGCCTGTTCTGATTCAGAGGGCTGTCACGCGTACAAGTTCGCACTTAGCAGGCTGTTGAAAAACTACCTGCGTTGCCATTGCTACGTTAAAAGCAGGCTCAAAATGCTCATTTACAGCTCGTAAACTCCGCTTTTTCGCCTGCTTTTGCCTTGCACTGGCTGCCTCGCCTACGTTTTTCAACGGCCTGCTAGCCGTGTTGCAGCTCGGCGAGGATGTCGAAGGCGTGCAGGCGGTCGGCGAAGTCGTACATGTCGCAGGTGAAGATCAGCTCGTCCGCTTCGGTTTGCTCCAGCAACTGTTCCAGGCGCTGACGCACGGTCTGCGGCCCGCCGATGGTAGCCAGGCCGAAGAACTCGCCCACGGCCTGGCGCTCGTGCGGCAGCCACAGGCCGTCCATGCTCGGTACGGGCTTGCGTTGCACCAGGCTCTGGCCGCGGATCAGCGCCAGGATGCGCTGGAACGCGGAGGTGGCCAGGTACTGCGCCTGCTCATCGCTGTCGGCTGCCAGCAGCGGTACGCCAAGCATCACATAAGGCTTGTCCAGCACCGCCGAGGGGCGGAAGTGGTTGCGGTAGATGCGGATCGCCTCGTGCATGTAGCGCGGTGCGAAGTGCGAGGCGAAGGCGTAAGGCAGGCCCTTCATGCCGGCCAGCTGGGCGCTGAACAGGCTGGAGCCGAGCAGCCAGATCGGCACATTGGTGCCCGCCCCGGGCATGGCGATCACCCGTTGCCCTTCCTGGCGCGGGCCGAGGTAGGCCTGCAGTTCCTCGACGTCATTGGGGAAGTCGTCGGCGCTACCATCGCGGCTGCGGCGCAGGGCATGGGCGGTGTACTGATCGGCGCCGGGCGCGCGGCCCAGGCCCAGTTCGATACGCCCGGGATAGAGCGTGGCGAGGGTGCCGAACTGTTCGGCAATCACCAGCGGCGCATGGTTGGGCAGCATCACGCCGCCAGCGCCCAGGCGGATTTTCGAGGTGCCGGCGGCCAGATAGCCGATCAGCACTGAGGTGGCGGAGCTGGCGATGCCGTCCATGTTGTGGTGCTCGGCCACCCAGAATCGCTCGAAGCCGAGGCTCTCGACATGTCGGGCCAGCGCCAGCGAATTGTGCAGGGCCTGAGCGGCATCGCCATCGTCGCGAATCGGCGCCAGGTCGAGGGTGGAGAGCTTGATGGAGGCCAGTCGGCTCATTGGGGAATTCTCCTCGTTGCATGGCCGGCCACTCTAACCCCTCGGGTCCAGGCAGCGCACGCCAGGCACAGGCATAGTCATCATCGATACGGGTGATGCGCTGATGCCGTCGCGGCTGTTTTGCGCCGCGGGATGCTCGGTGATGAGCGTGGCGAATGGTGCCCAGGACCGCCGTGTTGGCGAGCGAACCTGTGCCTCAGGCAGTGCCGTGCTGGGCGCGGTATTCGCCAGGGGTCAGGCCGGTCCACTGGCGGAAGGCGCGGAAGAATACGCTGGGTTCGGAGTAGCCCAGCAGCAGGGCGATTTCCGCCGCAGGTAGGCGTCCGTCGCGCAGGTGTTGTTCGGCCAGCTGGCGGCGCGTGTCGGCCAGCAGGTGCTGATAGCTGCAGCCCTCTTCGGCCAGCCTGCGCTGCAGGGTGCGTTCGCTCAGGTTCAGCGTACGGGCCAGCTCGGCGCGGTCGGGTTCGCCGTGTGCCAGTTGCTCGCCGAGCAGGCCGATGACCCGCGCACTGAGGCTGGCGCTGGGCAGGCGGGCGAGCAGGGTTTCGGCATGCTGGCGCAGCAGTTGCTGCAGCGGCGGGTTGGCCTGGATCAGGGGCGCCTGGCCCAGGGTCCGGGGCAGGGCGATGGCGTAGTCGTCGCTGGCGAACTGCAGTGGGCAGGCGAACACGTCCTGATAGGGCGCAAGGTCGGCTGGTTCAGCGTGACGAAATTGCGCGCCGAGCAGGCGGAAGTCGTCGAGCAGCGGCATGGTCATCTGCACCCAGCAGGCCATCATCGCCAGGACGCGGATGCGGGTTGCCGGATGCTGCGGATGCAATGGGCGGTACAGCAGCAACAGGCTGTCGTCGCGAGTATCGATATGCAGTTCGCCGCCCTCGCCAGCGAGGCGCTGATAGCGTAGTGCGGCGTTCAGCGCATCGCTCAGGGTGGCGCTGCTCTGCAGCAGATAACTGAGGACGCTGAATGGGCCTGGGGTGAGGTTGCGACCGAGCAGCAGGCCGGGTTCCGGGTGCTGCAGGCGTGAATCCAGCTCATGCCAGAGGGTCTGCTGGACGCTGAAGGGGATGCGCGCGTCGGGATCAGCCAGTTGCTGGTCAGTCAGGTTACAGACGCTGAGCAGCGCCTGACGGTCGAGGCCGAGGCGACTGGCTGCGTGCAGCACAGCCTGGGTCAGACTGGCGCTGACCGAGGCCTGCGATGATTCATGAGGGACGTTCGACATTGGTCGATTCTGCCCAATGCCGGGGTTGGACGATAGCCTGCGCCCCACACAATGAGTTACGACCGGTTGGTCAACAAGGCGTGCATATTCGTCGCAAGCAGTTAGACTTCCCACCCGGACGTCGCTCACAAGGCACGCTCGCTCAAAACAACAGAAAAAGGAGATATCCCATGAAAGGCAAATCCTTGGCATGGGTCCTGTCCGCCGCGCTCGCGGGTACTGCCCTGAGTGGTATGGCACAGGCCGAAGAGAAATTCGTCACCATCGGCACCGGCGGCCAGACCGGCGTCTATTACGTGGCCGGTCAGTCCATCTGCCGCTTCCTCAACCGTGGCTCGGCTGAGCACGGCATCAAGTGCAACGCGCCGGCCAGCGGCGGCGGTGTGGCCAACGTGAATGGCATTCGCAGCGGCGAATTCAACTTCGGCATCATGCAGTCCGACCACCAGTTCAAGGCTCTCAACGGCGCTGCACCGTTCGAAGCCGAAGGTGCGATGAGCGATATCCGTGCGGTGTTCTCGCTGCAGAGCGAAGTGTTCACTGTCCTCGCCCGTCGTAGCGCCAACATCGCCAGTTTCGATGATCTCAAGGGCAAGCGCGTTAACGTCGGCAACCCGGGTTCCGGTCAGCGTGACACCCTGGAAGAGATCATGGCTGTCAAAGGCTGGGATCGCTCTGCCTTCGCCCTGGCTGCCGAGCTGAAGCCGGCCGAACAGGCCAGCGCTCTGGGCGACAACAACATCGATGCCATGACCTACTTCGTCGGTCATCCGAATGGCGCGATCCAGGAAGCTACCACCACCACCGACGCCGTTCTGGTTCCGGTGACCGGCGCCGAGATCGACAAGCTGCTGGCCGAGAAGACCTACTACACCAAGGCCGACATCCCTGGCGGTCTGTATAAGGGCAACGATCAGCCGACGCCGTCCATCGGCGGCAAGGCCGTGCTGTCCACCAGCGCCAAGGCCGATCCGGAAGTGGTCTACCAACTGGTCAAATCGGTGTTCGACAACATCGACCGCTTCAAGCGTCTGCACCCGGCCTTCGCTGACCTGAAGGAAGAAGACATGATCAAGGTCGGTCTGACTGCCCCGCTGCATGAGGGTGCAGAGCGTTACTACAAAGAACGCGGCTGGCTGTAAGCCTTCGAGGGTGTCTACAAATTGCTGCGCTCGGCCATGCTGCTTTGTAAACACCCTCTTTGGGCCCTGTCGGCCAGCCGGTCAGGGCCGTTCGTGATGCGTCGCCAGGCGCGTCACTCGATTCGCTTCTAGTGTTAAACAAACCCGCAGGCTCAGGCCCGCGGGTTTTGCCGTTTTCCGTTTACTCAAATGCAGGTTCGCCCCATGCATGACAAGCAACTTTCCACCGAGGAACTGATCGCCCAGGATGTCGGCGCGCGCACGCCCGTCGGCTCGATGGCCCAGGTGATCACCGGCCTGGCCCTGCTCTGGTCGCTGTTCCAGCTGTGGATCGCCTCGCCACTGCCGTTCATCTTCGGTGTCGGCGTGCTCAACGATACCCAGACCCGTGCCATTCACCTGGCATT
>Ga0209070_100664_pt1 | contig 13712 bp, 12 predicted proteins | sample SynthPrep_5_END__FD_187205 | JGI IMG/M metagenome (GOLD analysis project Ga0209070, IMG submission 187205) | Synthetic microbial communities from Ohio, USA - SynthPrep_5_END_DS10_MetaG (SPAdes) (version 2) | ecosystem: Engineered > Bioreactor > Aerobic > Activated sludge | place: USA: Ohio... | reverse complement strand
CACCGTCGCCTTCGATACAGACATCGCCAAGGTCAAGGCCATCACCAAGGAAATCGGCAGGGCGCTCAAGGAAGACCCGGAATTCGGACCGTTCCTGATCGAGACCGTCAAGCTGAAAGGCGTCGAGCACTTCGGCGAATACGGCATGACACTCGGCTTCGGCATGATGCTGCGCGCCGGCGGGCAATCCTCGGTAGTGCGCCGCAAGGCCTATTCGATGCTGAAGGACGCCTTTGCGCAAAACGACATCCAGTTTGCCAGCATGACGGGCGCTTACCCGGCCGCGTCACGGTCGGCACGACCATCGGAGCCTGAACCGGGCGGCGAGACGGGACCCGTGGAAGAATAGAGCCCCGCATCCCGCCCCGTGTGTCAGCCCGCAAGCGAACCCTGCTGATCGGTTTCAACGCGCACCGATATGGCGTCATGGCGCCAATATTCGAGATCGCAATCGATGATGCGGCCGTGCTGGTCCTGATTGACGCGCGTGATTTTCAGGCCGTAGGCCCCTTCGCTGCAGCCGAGATGCTGGGCCGGATATCCGCGCAAGGCGACGGGGTTGATTTCAAAATAGGCCGGGCCGTAGGTGATCGCATAGCTGTCCTGATAAATCGTCGTCAGGGACCGGGTAAGATCATGCTGCAGGATGTCCGGGAAAATCTCAGCCGAAAGATAATGCTCAACGAAAAGCACCAGCCGGCCGTCGATCCTGCGCTTTCTGCGGATACGCCAGAACCGCGTGCCCGGCTCGCACCGCATCAGGGCGGCGAGCTCTTCCGGCAACGCGGCGGCTTCGGCCTCAACCAGTATCGTTTCGGCAGACCGTCCCTGCTCAGTGGCCATGCGGTGGAAGTGCGACCGGTGCAGCGGGCTATAGACCAGGCGCGGCCCGGAAACAAACCAGCCGCGCCGACTTTCCCGAAAGATCAGCCCGTCGATTTCAAGATGAAAGAGGGCCTCGCGCAGCGTGATGCGCGTGGTGGAATATCGTGCAATCAATTGCCGCTCGGAGAGAAGGCGACCATCCTTCACCACATCGCCTGCGACAATGGCCTGCCGCAATTGCTGCTCCAGTCCACCTCGCCGGCCGCCGTCGATATCCACTCGGTCGCTGTTCGCTTCTTTGCCCAACATCATCGCCCTTCGTTCAGTGGCCGTCAAAAAAATGGCGGGCGCCTTTTACATCTGCGCTGAAAACGTCATTGGCCTGTCATAGCCAACGGATAATGAGCATGCAACTGGTCTAGACCAAGGAGCAAAGCCCATGAGAAATTCGATACTCTCCCTTTCCCTTCTTACCGTTTTCACCCTTCCCCTTTCAGCTCAGGCACAGGACCTTCCGGCCCTCGAAGCCGCCGCCCGCAAGGAAGGCGCCATCTACAGCGTCGGCATGCCGGATGGCTGGGCGAACTGGAAGGACACCTGGACCCAACTGACCGAGAAATACGGCCTGAAACACGCCGATACTGACATGAGCAGCGGCGAGGAAATCGCAAAATTCGCCAATGAAGGCGCCAATGCAACAGCGGATATCGGCGATGTCGGCCTCGAATTCGGCCCGATCGCGGTGGCCCGCGGCGTTACCCAGCCTTACAAGACGACAACCTGGGACCAGGTCCCCGACTGGGCCAAGGACAAGGACGGTCATTGGGTCATCGGTTATACCGGCACGATCGCCTTCCTGATCTCCGCAGACGTCAAGAACCCGCCCGCGTCCTGGGCCGATCTGCTCAAGGGCGACTACAAGGTTTCGCTCGCCAATGTCGGTTCGGGCGCGCAGGATAATGCCGCCGTGCTGGCGGCCGCCATCGCCATGGGCGGCGGCGAAGAAAACCTCCAGCCGGGCGTCGATCTCTTCGCCAAGCTGGCTGAAAAAGGCCGTCTGCTGGCCAATGGTGCAAATCCGGCTACCATGGAAAAGGGCGAAATCCAGGTCGCACCGATGTGGGACTTCAACGCCCTCAACTATCGCGACGTCGTCGGCCGCGAGAAGTTCAAGGTCGTCATTCCTTCGGACGGCTCGGTGACCAGCGGTTACGCAACCATCATCAACAAGTTCGCCAAGCAGCCAAATGCCGCCAAGCTGGCGCGCGAATATATCCTGAGCGATGCCGGCCAGAATAATCTGGCGGTTGGTTACGCCCGTCCGATCCGCATCGACCGCATCACCCTGACGCCGCAGGCCAAGGAACGCCTGCTGCCATCGGAACAATATGCCAAGGCACGCCCGATCAATGCCGCCGTCTGGACCCAGGCCGCCGGCAAGCTGGTCAACCTCTGGCGCGCCAGCGTCGCCCCGAAGATGTAATCGGGCGCGAACGACTGCAACCGAAAGAATATTCCGCGGGCTTCAAGCCCGCGGAACGCACTGTTAAAATGCCCGGTGCCCTGACCAATCACCAGACGAGACAAAAGCGATGCACAAGACGATCTTCATCCTGCTGGATGGCCTGCGATATGCGACGGCCCGTGACTGCCTCGGCTATATGGAGGGACTGGTCGCAGCCGGAAAGGCCGCAGCCTATGCGGTGCGCAGCGAATTGCCATCAATTTCCCGACCGCTTTACGAAACGCTGATGACTGGGTTGCCGCCGGTCGCCCATGGCGTCACAAGCAATGGTGTGGTTCGCCGGTCCCGTTTTCCCAATGTTTTCTCGCTGGCAAGCGCTGCCGGGCGCTCCACCGCCGCATCCGCCTATCACTGGTATTTCGAGCTTTACAATCAGGCGCCGTTCTCTCCGGAATTCCGCCATATCGAGAATTTCGACGGCGGCATTCGCCACGGCTCGTTTTATTGGGCCGATCACTATCCAGATGACCATGTCTTTGCCGATGCGGATGGTCTGCTGCGCCGGCACAGCCCCGATTTCCTTCTTATCCACCCGATGAATATCGACAATGAAGGCCACAGGCACGGCGGCGGCACGCGGGAATATCGCAACGCCGCCCGCACTGCCGGAGATCTTTTGGCGCGTTATCTGCCGGCCTGGCAGGCGGCGGGGTACAGCATCATCATCACCAGCGATCACGGCATGAGTGACGACGGCAACCACGGCGGACCGCACGAAACCGAGGCCTTGGTGCCCTTCTATACTTTCGGCGACGGCTTCACGCTCGATCCGGACGCAACGCTCTCGCAGACGGAGATTGCCGGGCTGATCTGCACGCTCCTCGCCATTCCCGACCACGGTCTGTCCGTGCCGCAGGGATTATTGACTGTATGAGCACGCAAAATCGCCAGATGCGGCTACTGGCGGCACCCTTTCTGGTGGTGCTCGCCATTCTCGTCGTCTGGCCGCTTGCGAGTGTCGTCAGCGACAGTTTTATCGCCGGCGGCGCGCTGTCGCTCGCCAATTATCGCACCATCCTCACCGACGCCTTTTACCTGCAGTCCTTCTTGACTACGACGATCATTTCGCTCGCAAGCACGGCGGCGGGCCTCGTCCTCGGCTTTCTGGTGGCGGTGGCGTTGAGAGCAAGATCGGGCGGCACCCGCCGCACCGTCATGGCCTTTGCCAATATCGGCGCCAACTTCGCCGGCGTGCCGCTCGCCATGGCGCTCATCTTCCTCTTCGGGCTGAACGGCATGTTCACGCTTCTCCTGAAGGAATTGGGACTGATCAACGATTTCAACGTCTATTCCCTTACCGGGCTCATCATCGCCTATTGTTATTTCCAGGTGGCGCTGGCGACGCTCCTGATCACGCCGGCACTTACCGCCGTCGGTCAGGACATCGAAGAGGCGGCGGCGCTGATCGGTGTCGGAAAGCTGCGGTTCTGGCTGAAAATTGGCATGCCGACCGTCGCGCGGCAGCTCGTGGCAATCTCCATTCTGCTCTTCGCCAACGCCATGGGCACCTTCGCGACGACCTTCGCGCTCACCGGCACCAGCATCAATGTCGTCACCATCCGCATCAGCGAACTGGTATCGGGCGATATCTTCTCAGACCCCAATCTCGCCAACGCGATTGCCATATGTCTGCTGCTCGCGCTCCTCGCACCCATCACGGCAAGCCAGATACTGGCGGGAGAAAAGCGCCGATGACGCAGCGCCATTCAAGAGGATCGAGCCTGTTTCTGTGGGTCATGGCGCTGGTAATGATATCGCCGCTTCTGGCGACCATGATGAATGCGGTTGCGACCGACTGGTCCGGAACCCTGCTGCCGGCGGGTCTGACCGCCAGCAATTTCGTCACCATCCTGTCGGACCCGCGTTTCCATGCGGCCCTCCTGCGTTCCACCCTGGTTGCAGCTGCCGCCCTGACGATTGCGACGATCATCATCGTCCCCGCGGTCGTCTCCGCCCATATCTACTGGCCGGCGCTCGACCGCTGGTTCGCACGGCTGGTGATATTGCCCTACGCAGCGCCCGGCATCATTCTCGTGGTCGGTTATCTCAGGATATTTTCCGCCCCGCCGCTGCAGATCGGCGGCTCACCGCTGGTGCTGGTGCTGACCTATGTGCCCCTTTGCTTTTCGATGTTTTATATCGCGGTGAAGAACGGTTTACGCAATCTCGACATCACCGAACTTCTGGATGCCGGCCGGCTGGTTGGCGCGAGCGACCTTGCCATCCTGCGGCGCGTCGTCCTGCCCAGCATCCTGCCATCCATCGCGGTTGCGATCGTGCTCAATTTCGCGACGCTGTTCAGCGAATTCGTCTATGCCAAGATGCTGGTCGGCGGCAATTTCGAAACCCTGCAGATGTACATGTTCGCGCAGCGCAGCCTCAGCGGCCGCATCACCAGCGTCATCGTCATTCTCTATTTCCTGCTCATCCTTGCCTTTACCCTGGTCGCCTTTCTGATGGTCCGGGACACGGAGCGTGCATCATGACCTATCTTGCGATCGACAATGTCAGCGCCACCTATGGCAATGCCACCGTTCTCGACAGCATCGAGCTTGCCATCGACAAGGGCGAGATGCATGTGCTGCTCGGACCATCCGGTTGCGGCAAGACGACCTTGCTGCGCTCCATCGCCGGTCTCGTCTCGCCTTCGTCCGGTTCCATCGCGCTTGATGGCCGGCGAATCGACACATTGGCGCCGAAGGATCGCGGCATCGGCATGGTGTTTCAGCATTATGCGCTCTTTCCGAACATGACGGTGCGACAGAACCTCGCCTTTGGCCTGGAACAGCGCCGGCTGGCGAAAAGAACAATCGACGACAAGGTCTTCGCAGCACTGGAAACCGTTGCTCTCAGCGACCACGCCGACCGGCGGCCACATCAATTGTCCGGCGGCCAGAAACAACGCGTGGCGCTCGCCCGCGCGCTGGTGCTGGAACCCAAGCTGCTTCTGCTGGACGAACCGCTGTCGGCACTCGATGCGCAAATCCGCAAGCGTCTGCGCGACGAGCTGAAACGCATCCAGCGTGAAAGCGGTCTCACCAGCATCCTCGTCACCCATGATCAGGATGAGGCACTGTCACTCGGCGATCGCATATCGGTGATGAATGCAGGCCAGATCGCGCAGACCGCATCGCCGCAGGAGCTCTATTACCGGCCGGCCAATCTGTTCGTGGCCGGCTTCATCGGCGATGCCAACATCATTTCCGCCGATGACATGTCACGCATCACCGGCAGCCGCTTCGAGAGGACCGCTGTCATCCCGCCACATGCCCTGGCGATCAGAGGCACGGCGGAAGGGGCGACCGTATCTTTTACCGCGGAGGTGAAGGACATCAGTATTGTCGGCCCGACGGTGCGTTATCAGATGGATGCCTCAGGCGTTGCGCTGAAGGTCGAACATCCGAGCGCGCAGGATGCCCAATATGCGCCACCCGGCCAGCGGGTCACACTCACCGTTGCCGACCGTCAGGTTCATTACATCTGACCGGTAGAGGCCAGCCAACACCGGAATATCTTCGAAAATCATGAAAAACGATATGGCCCGAAACACACGCGCCGGTATAAAGATTCTTATCCTGTTTAACGGAAACCATGGTGACATCGGATGAATTCAGGGCGTCGCGGCGTTCTCGCATTTCTGGGCGGTCTTGTGCTGACAAGGCCTTCTCTTGGCAGGGCGGCGGGCAAGCCGCCGGCATTTGCCGAGCCCCGCTCCGAGTACAAACCGCGCCATGTCCTTTGTTTTCTCGGTGCGGAAAATGGTCTTTCCGCACTTCAGCAGAGCGCTCGCGCCGCCGTCGACACCTTTGCCGCCGATTTCAGTCTCGACGAGGACTATTCGCAGGATGAGCCGGACGACCGGATGGAGCGGTCCTTCAATGTCTGCTGGGATCGTGTCGACCCGGAGGCTTACCAGGAGGCCGATGAGGACGCCGTCGCCCGGCACGGTTCGGTTCTTTATGTGCTTGGTCCGTCCATGGATGCGAACACCGCCGTGGCGACCTCCGCGAAAGCGCTGATGTTCGCGCAGCACATGCTCGATCACGGCGCAGTCGCGGTAAAGGGTGAAAGCGCCGGCGTTGCCCATGGCGCGCGGCGGTGGAAGGAACTCTTCGAGCAGTCGCGCCGTGAAGCGGCCTCCGATGATCTGATGGCGCTTGCGAGAACATGTCGTCTGGCTTTTGCGCGCCGTCCCATCGGCGGCGATGCGGATGGAATGGGGAGCGTCGGATTTCATCTGGTCGGATTGCCCGACGTGCGGGTGCACTTCACCCGAAAAGACGAGCAGCAGCCCTCAACCAATGCCGAGCAGCTGAAGATCGCCGCGCTGATTGACGAGATCGCCGATCAGATGACGCGCGACGGCGTTGAAGCCACCCTCAAGGGTCGTCTCACCGAACTGTCCGATGACACGCGATATGAGGAAGACGAGTATAAATTCAATCCGTTCGGTGTCGCCACCGTTCAAAACTACAAGCTTTGACGCGAGGGCGATCAGGCACCCCCGCGCGGCCAGCAACGGGAAAGTGAGCCGCGAAAACTTGCCATGTGCGGACCGCCTGCCTATGAAGGAACCGTCACCGCAAGGATAATTCATACCATAGAGAATGCTGCATGAGCCTGTTTGCGAAGACCACCCACGCGGTCGCCGTCATCCTGACACTGGCCTTGCTTCCTTCCCATGTGGTGGCGCAGCAGGTGACCGTCGTGCCTCCCGGAAACCGTTCGGTCGAGCAGCCGGAAATACCTCGAACGTCGGCAATCAGGACGAAAGCGTTCTACACGACCTATGAGGAAAAATTCCGCAAGACGATCGATCTTCTGAACAGCGAACCTGCTCTTCTCGGCAAAATCAGGAAGGCTGCTATCGCCTACGGCATCGACCCTGTCCACATCGTTGGCGCGATTGTCGGCGAACATACCTTTAATGTTTCGGCCGTGGATCGCTTGCAGACCTATTATATCAAGGCCATTTCCTATGCGGAACTCGATATAAAATTCAGCTATCAGGGCGTCTCCTTGAAGTCGTTTCTCGAGCGGCCGGAGTTCCGCTCCTGCGAAACGCTCGCCACCACGTCCGAGCAATGGAGCTGCCGGGACACGGTCTGGGACGAAGATTTCCGGGGTAAGGTGGTCGACGGCGTCAGTTACGAGGCAATATCGTTCCAGCGGGCCTTCTTCCAGCCTTTCTATGCCGGACAGACTTTCGGCCTTGGTCAGATCAGCCCCTTGACGGCCCTGCAGGTGACCGACCTGGTGAACAGGACCAGCAGCCTGCCGAAACTTTCTGCGGAGAAACCGGCGGATATTTACCGCGACGTCATGGATCCCGACCGGAGCATCATCTACATCGCCGCCATTTTGCGCGACGCGATCGACGCCTATCGGGAAAAAGGCTTCGACATTTCCGGCAATCCGGGCATTACCGCCACCCTCTACAATGTCGGCCAGCCCCGGCGTCGCGCCGAACGCCTGCGCACCGCTGTGGATGCGGGCGCGAAAAACCGTCTGCCGGTCGAAAACTATTATGGATGGCTGATCAACGACCGCCTCGACATTTTGAAGAATATTCTCGACGGCAAGGCGATTGACCGACGGACGACCTCGGATATCGGCGAAAAAACCCGGTAACCGCCTGGTTTTTCTTGATGATCGGCAATCGCATAGAGAGCGCCGTACATGGCATCTTTGCACCGGATATCACCTTTTTTTGCACGCAAAGATTGCCATCCCCTGCCGACACACGGCTAAATCATGCAAAAACACTTTTCCATCCACTGAAAACCTGCTAGTTCCGGCTGCACAAGAATTGACTGATAGTGGGATAATTCCGCGATATGCCTGACGAAGGCGACAGTAGCGACGATAGTCGACACCGAACGAGGCTGGCTTGCGTAAAGCGAAGCCAGCCTCGTCCTTTCTTGTTTTCCTCAACGAAACGGGTTTCAGCCTCGGATGTTCAGTCCGGGGCTTTGCGCGTTCGCACCCGTTCCCATAAAGGCCCCTGACCATGGAATTCCTCGCAGATCCGAACATCTGGATCGGCCTCGTCACCCTTATCGTCCTCGAAGTTGTTCTCGGCATCGACAACCTCGTCTTCATTGCGATCCTCGCCGACAAGCTGCCTCCGCACCAGCGCCACAGGGCGCGGCTTATCGGCCTGTCCTTGGCGCTTATCATGCGCGTCCTGCTGCTGTTTTCGATTTCCTGGATCGTCACGCTGACAAGGCCGCTCTTCACCATCGCGGAATTCTCCTTCTCCGGACGTGATCTCATCCTCATTCTCGGTGGCGCTTTCCTTCTCGCCAAGGGAACGATGGAACTGCACGAGCGGCTGGAGGGTGACCACAAACCGAAACAGGGCAAGGTGGTCCATGCGGTCTTCTGGCAGGTCATCGTGCAGATCGTCGTGCTTGATGCCGTCTTCTCGCTGGACAGCGTCATCACCGCCGTCGGCATGGTCAATAATCTCTGGGTGATGATCACCGCCGTCTGCGTGGCCATGGCCGTGATGATGGCGGCATCGAAACCGCTGATGACATTCGTGTCGAAACATCCGACCGTGGTCATTCTCTGCCTTGGTTTTCTCCTGATGATCGGCTTCAGCCTCATCGTCGAAGGTTTCGGTTTCCACCTGCCCAAGGGTTATCTCTATGCGGCCATCGGTTTTTCCGTGCTGATCGAGGCGGCAAACCAGCTCGGCAGGCGCAACCGCGAAAAACGCATCACCGCCGGCGACATGCGCGAGAGGACCTCAGACGCCATTCTCCGGCTTCTGGGCGGCCGGGTCGGCGAACAGCCACTCGGCGACACCGCCGATGTGATTGCGGAACAGGCGGCGCGAAGCGATCTGTTCAAATCCGAGGAAAAAGACATGATCCGCGGCGTGCTGACGCTTGCCGAACGCCCTGTCGTTTCGATCATGACGCCACGGACGGAAATAGACTGGCTGGATGTCGATGCCGATCCCGACACTCTGAGAAACCGCCTGCTCGAACTCGACCATTCCCGTCTGATGCTTGCACAGGGCAGACTGGACTCCTTCCTCGGCGTCGCCGCCACAAAGGACCTGCTGCGCGATCTTCTGCGGGACGGAAGACTGAACCTCGAAAGCTCTCTGCGGCAGCCGCTTGTCGTACACGAGAGCGCCACCGCCTTGCAGGTCATGGAACAGCTCCGTAAATCGCCGCTGCAGATGGCCGTCATCATCGATGAATATGGCACGCTTCAGGGGATCACCACCCCGACGGATATTCTCGAGGCGATCGCGGGCGAATTCCCGGACGAGGGCGAGGAACTGCTGATTTCGGAAAAGGCCGAAGACGGTTCCTGGCTTATCGACGGCGCCGTCGATGTCAGAAGGGCATCCTACCTTCTCGACATTGACCTTGTGGACGATGCCGATCGCTACTCCACCGTCGCGGGCTACATCCTGTGGCGTCTCAATCGCCTTCCGGAGGTCGGTGAGCGTGTTGCCGGAGACGGGTTTGAATTCGAGATCGTTTCCCGTTCCGACAGGAACATCGAGAAAGTCCGGGCGTGGAACAATGCGCTTCATGAGGCGTGAGCCGGGGGAACCCGGAACTCAGATCGAGGAAAGTCTCTCTTCCGTCATGCCGGGCTTGACCCGGCATCCAGTCACGGCGCGCCTGCGCCGTGAGAAACAAGTCTTTTGCGATCAAGGACTTGATCGCACTGGACCCCGGATCTAGTCCGGGGTGACGGGGTGCGGATACTACGGCTTTGCCAAACGCATGAGTCCTGCTGAACCTAATCAGCAGTCGCCGCCATCTTCAATGCGCGGCATCGATCATGGTAATCCACCCGGCGGCACGGCGGGCGGCATCCGCAAGCACGGGCTTCGGCGCCTTGTACCATTCGTTTTCCGGCAATTCGCGCTTCACGCGAACGAAGCTGATGGCATCGTCGAGCGTCGGGAATTCCACCGGCAGCGTCAGGTGCAGAAAGAGCGCAACGACGGCGACGGAGCGCGAACGGCCGCCGCGGCAATTGATCAGCACGTTGCCGCGCTCCCGCCGGGGATAAGACGGCTTGTCCGGCAGAATCTGTTCCAGCGCCGCCCGCAGGATGTAATGGGCCGCAACCATCTGGGTATCGGGATTTCCATCGCCGTCGATCAGGCCGATCTTGTAATAGCGGATTTCACCCGGCCCATAGACACTGCCTTCATGATCGGAAACGATCTGCGGCTGTTCCACGAAATTGAAATCCAGATTGACGGCGCAATTGACGACAGTGGTGATGCCGTTATCGCGCAGAAGCTTGAGATCACTGGCGCCTTCCTTGCCCGAGATGAAGAGATCGACGCCATAAAGCGGATGCCGCTCATAGATGCGACTGAGCTTCGGCAACTCGCCGGTTTCCTGTTCTCGGGATAGGGTCTTTTTCGGTTGCGGCATGTCATGTCTCCATCGGCGCCGATATGGCCGCCGTCATGTCTTTGCTTGTTCAGGCGTTGGCAGCTGTCTGGCTTTGCCGGATCGCTGCTTTGGCGATGCGGTTTTCGGATATGGACCGCGCCACCCGCTGCAATGTCGGGTAATTCGCCCCCTCGCCCGTGGCGATATAACCAGGGCAGAGAAAATCGGCAGAACCCTCCGCCACCTTGCCGAGCGTCAGCGGCTCATAGGTTCCGCCGGCATTCTTCAGAATGAGGATGGCTGCGGCCACATCCCAGGCATTGACGCCGAAACCGGTAGCCGCATCCGTCCAGCCCGCCGCAACATGGGCGATGCTGAGCGCGGCGCTGCCAGGCCGGCGCAATGTCGAGAAGGTCTCGACAAGAGCACCGAAATTGGCAAGCGCCGCTTCCCGCCCATCCAGCCGGAAATCTCGCGAGACAGGATAACCGGTGATCAATGTCGCCCGGGTCTCGTCTGCAACACTGCGGGAGCGCAGCTTGTCTCCGTCCAGATAGGAAGCCTCAAGATTGGCGGAAAACATCTGGTCCGCCACGGGATCATAGACCACGCCGGCAACGGCCTCGCCGTTAATGACGGCGGCAATCGATACGCACCAGAAGGCAAGGCCGCGTGCGAAATTCGCCGTGCCGTCGATGGGATCGACATACCATTGCACATCACCGCTGCCGCTCTGCCCGCCCTCTTCGCCCATGATCGCCGAATTGGGTTCCCGTTCGAGAATGACGGCGCGGATCGTGGCTTCGGCGCGTTTGTCGTGAATGGTGACGATATCGTGGAGATCGACCTTGTAGTCCACGGCCATGTCCGATCGGAATGCCGTCAGCAGCGGATCGCGCACGGCACGCGCCGCCGCCTCGGCTATTTTCATCAGCCGCACCGAGCGGGAAAGCGCCTCCTCGTTTTCAGGTTTATGTTCGGTCGAAGAAGGGCTTTGCATCGGCATATCCAGTCTGTTCGTTCTCAAAGGAGGGACCGGCGCGGCGGGGGCCGCGCCAGCCGGGATCATTTCCTGTAATTGACGCGCCAGACATCCTGCCATTCCTCGCGACGATCGAAATCGTTGAGGCCAGTGGCGGAATCATAACCCATCAGCTTGTCGGCAACCTTCATCAGTCCCGAAGGCTCGTCAGCCGGCATCTTGATGTCGATGTTGGTCGGCAGCTTGCCGTCCTTCATCTGCGGGGCGATGCCCTCTTCCGTCAGGACGTAATGGATGAAGAGCTTCGCCATGTTCGGACTTTTGGTCTTCGACGCGATCAGCCCAAGCTTGATGTAGGTCCAGCCAACCCATGGATCGAGACCGGTGCAGAGGCCAAGCTTGTAGCCCTTGTCGGCATTATCTCGGAACTTGGCCGAGCTGAGCAGGCCGAAGAAGGGCTGCTTCTGGCCGGGCGCACCGACGGCTTCCGCCACGGGGTCGTCACCATCGGTGGCAAGCGGGCCGTTCTGCGCCAGCGCCTTGATCCAGGCTGCCGCGGCGTCCTTGTCGATATCCTTGCCGAAATGCGCCTTGTAGGCGGCCGCCACCTTTTCATTGCCATGGGCTTCGAGCTGGTTGAACCAGTCCGTATAGGTGCTCTTGCTCAAGGGATCGACCATGGCGACCTTGCCTTTCCATTTCGGCTCGGTCAGTTCCCAGATGTTGCTCACCGGGCATTTGTCATAGGCTTCCGTATTATAGGCCCAGACATTGGCGTTGGTGGAGATTGCCAGCGGGTTCTGGAACTGCGCCGGGATCTTCGCCACCATGTCGCCCGGTAGATAATTCTCGACAAAACCCGCCGGCAGAAGCTGCGCGAGTGCCGATGGCGCATCGGTAATCAGCACCACATCGCCCTGCACGTTGCCGGACTGGCTTTCGCGGATGATCATTTCCAGCTGGCTGTTGGCGGACACCTTCACGCCTGTCGCCTTCAGCCCGTATTTGGCGCTGAACTTGTCGGCCATCTCCACGATCTTGCCGGTGCTGTCGTAGATATTGATCGGCTTTTCCTGCTTCGCTGCCGCCAAGATCGCATCGAGATCGAAGGTTTCTTCGGCCGTGGCACTCATTGCGGACAAGCCTGCAACGACAGTCGCTATCGCCGTCATCGATAAAAATCTGCTTCTTCTCATCGTTCCCCTCCCAAGGAAAAGGCAAGGCAGGCTCGCGCCCGCCCTGCCGTTATTTTTTGTAGTTCACACGCCAGAAATCCTGCCAGCCTTCGCGCTTGTCGAGATCGTCGGCCGCCGTTGCAGCATCGAAAGCCATCAGCTCGTCGAGATGATCGGCGACCTTCGAGGGTTCATCTGCCGGCAGGGCGATTTTCGTGTTGCCGGAAATCTTGCCGTCCACCGTCTGCGGCGCGATGCCCTCTTGCGTCATCAGGTAATGCAGGAAAAGCTTTGCCGCATTCGGACTTTTGGTCTGCCCGGCAATCAGGCCGAAGCCGGGATAGAGGAAGCCGGAAAACGGCTTTACGCCGCTGCAAAGACCGAGCTTCAGCCCCTTGGCCTCATTGTCACGATATTTCGCCGCCGAGGTGATGACGAAGAAGGGATCGGTCTGCCCCGGAGCGCCCGCCGCATCGGCAACCGTGCTCGAATCTGTCAACAAGGGAGCGTTTTCGGCAAAGGCCTTCACCCAGGCGGCCGTCGCGCTTTTTTCAGCCGTTTCCAGCTTCTTGCCGTAAAGGTCCTCATAGGCCTTGGCGACATCGGCATCGTGATGGGTTTCGATCTGGTTGAACCAGTCGGCATAAAGCGGCTTGTCGAAGAGATCGAGCATGGCAAGCTTGCCCTTCCAACGCGGCTCCGTCAGCTGCCAGATATTGGTGACCGGGCATTTGTCGTATTTCTCGGTATTATAGGTCCACACATGCGGATCCGAGACGACCACCAGCGGATCGCGCAGCTTTTGCGGAATATCACCTTCCATA
>Ga0209070_100663_pt1 | contig 13720 bp, 14 predicted proteins | sample SynthPrep_5_END__FD_187205 | JGI IMG/M metagenome (GOLD analysis project Ga0209070, IMG submission 187205) | Synthetic microbial communities from Ohio, USA - SynthPrep_5_END_DS10_MetaG (SPAdes) (version 2) | ecosystem: Engineered > Bioreactor > Aerobic > Activated sludge | place: USA: Ohio... | reverse complement strand
CGATCCGGCCCTGACGGACATATATGAAATCCTTGGCGAACGCGAGCGGCGCAACCGCGCCGCGGCCGGTGGCGGCAATGTGGTGAACTTTCCCCATCTGCGCACCCGCCAGCCCGGAGAAACGCCGTCCTTCGATATCGGGGAGGCGGCTGAGAAGGGCCGCAACATCCTGTCGTTTCGCTGGACGCGGGGTTAGGGTTGAAGCCTCTCGCCGAGTGTGAGGGAAGCTCCGCGCGCAATATGCGTCACGACGCAGATGCTCTAAAACACGATCAGCCCTTCGGCTTTAAAAACGCGCCGGCGCAGAGCACCAGCCATCCGGCAATCATGCCGAGGCCACCGAGAGGCGCTGCGTAGGGAAACAGGCTGTGGCCGGAAAAATGCCGCGTGACGAGGTCGCCTACGAAGACCGCCGTGCCGAGGCCGAGGATCAGTCCAGCCGGAATGGCGGTTCTGATGCGATCCGCGCCGATATGCAGCGCCACCAGCACCGGCGCATGCGCGAGCGCCATCGCGGAGGCATTGCCCAGCATATAGGTTTCGCCGGTATGGGTGGCGGCGGCGGCCAGCATGACGCCGGCAGCACCCATAAGGCCGCCCAGCAACAGAATGAAAGCGCGCAGTCTTTCGTGGGTCATGATTTATCCGCTTCCTGATTCTGCATGTGAAAGGCCAGTCGCTCCACCGGTGCCCAGATGATGTCCCGGAGCTTCGGGTTTTCGATGGTCTCTTCCATCGCGCGGCGGAAGCAGAGCAGCCACTCATCCCGTTCGGCGGGCCCGATGGGCGCCACGAAATGACGCCGGCGCAGCATCGGGTGGCCGTGTTTTTCGACATAGACCGGCGGTCCGCCAAGATATCCGGTCAGATAATCGTAGAACTTGCTTTCGCTGCCGGAGAGATCGGCGGGATGGATGGCGCGGCAATGCGCCGCCTCGGGCAAAGTGTCCATCAATTCATAGAAGCGCCGCGTCAAGGCTTTGACCGTCGCATCGCCGCCGATCGCTTCATAAAGGGTAATGGTCTCGCCGCTCACATCCCGCCTCCTTGAACCCTGCGGCCCTTATCGCTTTCCGGGGCGGGAAGAGCAACAGGTAAAGGCGGGATGCGACATTTGCGACAGTACGGTGGCAAATTTCACCTTTCGGATTCGATAGACCGTTGAATAGTCTGAACAGCGATTTTGAGCGGAGCTACATGCTCGGTTACGACCGCCCAAACCACATCGTCGGCGATCTTATGATATTCATGACGAAGAATATTTCCGATACCGCGAATCTGCTTCCACGGTACATCTGGTGCGAGGTTTAGCAATTCTTCCGGTATATGGCGGGATGCCTCCGAAACGATTTCCAATGCGCGCTGCACAGCAAGCTTCAGCAGCCAATTTTGCTGGAAATCAGCAAGTGATAGACCTGCGGTGTGGGTCTCTATGCCGTCTATGGCTTCCAGAATTTCTGTGAGAACGGGCCTGACTTTGCGCCGGATCATCAGAATATCCGCACTGCAGATTGCTCGATGTCAGTTCGAAGCATCGGGTGAAGACTGTTGCGTGTCGTCACGTCCACTTCCACTTCCAGTTCTTCTTCCAGAAACTGCTTGATACCGACGAGATCAATCAAGGAGAAACGGCGACCCGGATCATAGTCGATGAAGATGTCCAAGTCGCTTGAGGCCATGGCTTCATTGCGGGCGGTCGATCCAAAGAGATACAGCGAAGTCGCGCCCATGCTTTTCACTGCTTGGGCGTGCTGTTTGAGCTTTCTGATCGCGTCCGTTCTCTTCATGCGTTCAACTTACATCATCCCGCATGCGCCATCCACTCATCCGAAATTGCGGATGAGATCGAGCCCCTTGTTGAGAAGCATTTCGGCTTCATCCTGATTGGCGGCCTCGACATAGCAGCGCATTTCCGGAGCGTTGCCGGAAGGGCGGAAATGGATGGTGCTGCCGTCGGTGAGTGACACGCGCAGGCCGTCAATGTCGCTCAGCGCCTTGACCTTGCCGACCGGCGCAAGGAAGGTTTCGAGATTATCCTTCGAGGCGCGCAGATGTGCCATGAGCGCGGCGCTCTTTTCCTGCGCGAAGTTCTCCAGACGGTCGGCGGCGGCAACCGGCAGCCTGTAGGCGGCTGCGATTTGCGACAAAGGTTTTTTCTGTTCGGCGGACAGAAGCAACACGGCAAGGACAGGCAGGAAGCTGTCGCGCGTCGGCAGCGGCGAAAGCGGCCTGCCGTTGAGGGTGAATGCAGAGGCGGTCAACAGGCCGCCATTGGCCTCGAAGCCCATGACGCCGTTCTTTCCCTCGGCAAGCGCTTCACCCATGCCGGCGATCACGAAAGGTGAGCCGACCCTGGTGCGGACGACCTCGAACGAACCGCTCGCTTCAATGCCGGAATTGGAGGTGACGGGGGTGACGACCACGCCGGCGTCGAGAAAATTGGCGGTAATAAGCCCGATCAGGTCGCCGCGCAGCGGCACGCCGTTTTCATCGGCGAGCAGGGGACGGTCGCCGTCGCCATCGGCGGAAACGATGGCGTCCAGACCGTGTTGCGGCGCCCACTCCTTAAGAAGTTCCAGCGTTTCCGGCGAAACTGCCTCGGTATCGACCGGAATGAACGTCTCTGAACGGCCGAGCGGCACGACCTCTGCGCCATAATGGGCGAGAACGTCGACGAAGAGATCGCGCGCCACCGTGCTGTGCTGGTAGACGCCGATCTTCAGGCCCGACAGCGCCTTTTCCGGCAGCAGCGCGATATTGCGCTCGTAGAAAAGTTCGGCTGCGATTGCGGAATGATCCTCTGCCGTTGCGGCCTCGTCGCTGATGCCTTCAGCCTCGACCTCGGCTGCGATTGCGGCAATCGCCGTTTCGTCCTGCTTGTCGATTTCGCCGTCGGGACGATAGAACTTGATGCCGTTGCGGTCGGCTGGAATATGCGAGCCGGTGATCATCAGCGCTCCGGCCTTCAGGGAAAGTCCGTAAAGTGCCAGTGCCGGCGTCGGTACCGTGCCGCAATCAAGTGGTGTCAGGCCGGCCTTTTTCAGCGCGGCGATGCAGGTTGCGGAAACATCCGGGCTCGAATCGCGAAAATCGCGGGCCACGAGAATGGGGTCTCCCGCCTTTGCCTGGCCCGATGCGAGAAGGTGCCTTGCAAATGCCGTGGCGTAGACGGCGGAGGCTTTTCCTTTCAGATCGACAGAGAGGCCGCGAAGGCCGCTCGTTCCAAATTTCAGGCTCATGCCAAACTCCGTTTCGATAAAATCTTTGAGGTTCAAATGGATAATACAAAAATATAACGCCTGAAAGAACCGTATCGATCCATCCAAGTCAATCGTCTCTTTCATGGCGGCCGGGAATAGGCAATGATGGCGGGAATGACGCAGGTAACCTAAAATTCACCCGTCATATTTAAACTTGCCCGCTAATGGCGGCCTTGGCGACGGTGAAAACCATCTGTTGCCGGCCTTTTTGTGGTTCGTTCGAGTTGGATTGGCTGATGTACAGGCTTCAAAAGGCGGGACATAAGCAGGCACGTCCGCTGGATGAAAAAGCGGCGCCCGCCGCCAGACCCCACGGTTCCCTGCTGGACGATCTGGTGGATGAGGACGAGGTTTTTGAGCGCACGGTGCTGAAGGAGCATCTTGAGCCGAAGCCGGCGGCCGCCGTTGCCGAGCCAGCCCCGACTGATAAACCCGTCAGGGCGGCATCGCCGACCGGGAGCCTCGCGAATGCGCTGCCAGGCCTGAAATATATCGACAGGATCGGCCTGGATGATGTGCTCACCTGGCTGCGCAACGGCATTGTCTGGATCGTGCTTGCGATCATTCTCTGCATCGCCGCCGCACTCTCCTATGCCTATGTGACACCGCCGCGTTACACCGCCTATACGGATATCGTCGTCAACCCCTCCAACCTCAACGTTGTCAGTGACGGGGTGTTTTCGCCGAACCAGCAGCGTGACACCCAGATTCTCGAGGTGGAGAGCAAGCTGCGCACCATCACGTCGCGCAATGTGCTGGCGCGGGTGGTGGACGAGCTGAAGCTCGATCAGGACCAGGAATTCATAACGCCGCCGCCGCTTGCGCGGCTGAAGGCGATTTTTTCATCGAAGCCGGAAGATGGCGATAACAAGGTCGGGGCGCTTCGTTCGCTTGGAGACCGGGTGGCCGCCGAGCGCGATCCGCGTTCCTTCGTGGTGACGCTTTCTGTCTGGACCAATGACGCCGAAAAATCCGTGCTGGTCTCCAAGGCCATCGTCAAGGCTTTCGAAAGCGAGCTGTTTCAGACGACCTCCGACAGCAGCCAGCGCATCGTCGACGATTTGAGGACGCGGCTTGAGGAAATGCGCGAGAACGTGACGGAGGCCGAAAAGCGCGTTGCGGATTTTCGCCGTGAAAACGGCCTGCAGGAGAATAACGGCCAGCTGGTCAGCAATCTTGCGTCCGGCGAGCTGAATGCGCAGGTTCTTGCGGCGCAGCAGCGGGTCATTCAGGAGGAATCGCGCCTCAAGCAGATGGAGGCGGCGATCGCCCAGAACCGCACGCAGAGCGACGCCATCTTCGACAGCCAGACCATGAACACCATCCGCGCGCAATACAGCACCCTGCAGCAGCAGATCGGTGCGATGACGCTGACCTATGGCGCGCGCCATCCGCGCCTCGCAACGGCGGGGGCGGAACGCGCCATGCTGGAACGCGGCATCGCGGATGAGGCGCAGCGCATTCTGCAGGCCGCCAAGACGAATGTCGCGGAGGCCCGCTCCTCGCTCGATGCCCTGAGGCTGAAGGCCGTGGCGGAACGCGCCAACGTCTTCACCGATAACGAGTCGCAGGTGCGCCTGCGCGATCTGGAGCGTGACGCCAACTCGGCCGCGGCGATCTACGAGACCTATCTCAACCGTTCGCGCCAGATCGCCGAGCAGCAGACAATCGATGCCACCAATGTGCGGGTGATTTCGCAGCCGGTGGCGCCCAATTCCAGGAGCTGGCCGCCGGGCAAGCTGATCTTCCTGATCGCCGGCGGCGCGGGCGGACTGTTCCTTGGCCTTGGCATCGCCATAGCGCTTGGGCTTCTGTCTTATCTGCGCCGCAACGATCACGAGGAAATCGCGGCGCGCTAGCCCAAGGACGATGGCCGGGGTCCGCTTATTCCTCGGAAATCAGGCCGTCATAAACCTCAAGCAGGGCGGCGGCGATGGCGGCACCCAGCGCATTGCCCGCGTCGCGAATACCGGCCTCGTCGCCGTCGCGGACGGAGACGGCAAGATCGGACGCTTCGTTTGCGACGATTTCCTTCGCCCGCTCTATCGCCCAAAGGCCGAAGTCGCCGCGGTTGTCGATCGATATGGTTTCCATGGTCGGGACCTTCTGCGTGGTTTGGTTTCGCCGTCCCTTAACCCATCGGTAGCAAAACCGGAATAGGACGGAGAGGGCATGTGTGAGTGCGCACTCAACCTTCAGGCGTATAAATTGCTTGCCTCAAGCTACGGATTTATAAAAATATTAATGATAGTTCTTCGTAGTGTTTGAAGCCTTATGGCCTAGCATCTGCGTGAATATAACAATGAAACGATGCCTATCTTGGACACCGGACAGAATATGACAGGGAGAGACATCCCGGATTTGGAAGGACCTGGCGCAGTCTGGCCGGTTATTCCGCTTGCGGCTTTACCCATCACTGACGCGACGATCGACGAGACGGCACAGGATTTCATTCTGCGCGCGGAAGGCGAGCGCGTGGCCGGCACGAGGCCGTTTTATTCGACATCGGCGAATGGCCAGGTCATCGCTCTCTGCCATCAGGACAAGGAATTCGACGCCATGCTGCGGCAGGCGGACCAGATTCACGCCGACGGCATGTCGCTGGTGATCTTTTCCCGCAAGTTCTGCAGCAAGGCGCTCAGGGAACGCGTCGCGACCACGGATCTCGTTCATGCGGTGGCCCGCAGGGCCGAAGAGACGGGTGCGCGTTTTTATTTCCTCGGCGGCTCCGAAGAGGTGAACCGCGCTGCGGTTGAGGAAATGCAGAGGCTCTATCCGCGCCTGATCTTCTCGGGCAGGCGCAACGGCTATTTCAAACGGGATGAAGAGGAGGCGATTCTTTCCGATATCGTCGCCTCACAGACCGATATTCTCTGGGTCGGCTTTGGCATACCGCTGGAGCAACGGTTCGTTTCGCGCAATCTCGACAGGCTTTCCGGCATTGCGGTCATTAAGACGTGCGGCGGGCTGTTCGATTTTCTTGCCGGCAAGAACAGCAGAGCGCCGCAATGGATGCAGGATATGGGGCTCGAATGGCTCTACAGGGCCATGCTTGAACCGAAACGTCTCGGCAAGCGCTATCTGCTGACCAATCCGATCGCCATCTATTCGCTGCTGAAACATCGCTATACGGCTTCCGGTCAGAACCGGTAAGTCTTGCCACGGCAAGGTCCGGTATCCGCAGCCCGCTCCCCGCACCCTACATAAGGCCATTCTAACGTATTGGATGAATGCGTCCTCGTGCCGAAATTCGTTGCAACTGCGCGCAACGGCGCTACATTAGGCGGATATTAGAAATTTATTCGAATCAGAGATATTTGAGGACAGCGATGGTTATTACGTCCGTTTCTCTTTTCATATATGGAATTGGTACCGTTACCTCTCTTGCCATGACCTATATCGAAGGTGCCCGCCGCGACAGGGATTGGGACCTTTATCGGGTGACAGGTATCATCCTTTGCTTTTTCTGGCCGGTTCTGGTGCCGCTTCTCATTCTCGCGGCTGTGTTTTCGTCATTCGGTTTCCAGAAACGACGCATGAGCCCGTATTCTCTGCGCAGGGAAAAAAGCCTGAGCTGAGAAGCCGGGACCTGCGGCTGGAACGGCTCTTTGTTCAGGCCTTTTTCGCCGGCGCCTTGTAAGGTGTGAGGGTGATGCCGAGGCTTGCCATGACGCGGCCGATGGACATCAGCGGCGGATGGGTGGCGGGCAGCAGCGATCCAGTTTTAAAGAATGCGGAGACGGCGCGGACCAGCGACAGGCAGAGGCTGACGGCGTTTTTGGCGGCAAGCGTGAGCCCGCCCGTCAGGCCGGGGCGACGGGCGCGGTCGATGCTGTAATTGATGATGCCGGTTCTGAGCGAGCGCTCCATGATCCAGCGCGGCGCCATGCGGTTTTCCGGCACATATTCGATGATGAGGGCTTGAGCGTTCCAGGCGAATTTGAAACCGGCCTTGCGGCAGCGGGTGAAGAAATCCATGTCGCCGCCGCCGAGGAAATTGAACTGCACGTCGAATTCCGGTTTTGCCAGCGTTTCGAAAACACGCCTTGAGATCAGGCAGTTACCCGATCCGTGAATTTGATCGACCGGGCCGGTCGGCGCCTCGATGGAGCCGAACAGCGGATGCGACAGCACCGCCTTCGATGCGGGCGCGTCGAATTCGCGGTTGACCGGACCGCCGACGATATCGGCGCCGAAGGACCGTGCAGCCGAGACCATCTCGGCAAGCCAGACGGGGGAGGCCGCCTCGTCGTCATCGATCATCAGGAACCACTCAGCGGAAGGGTAGCTCTGCCGCGCTGTGCGAAACGCCGTGTTGATGGCGTAACAATTGCCCTGCGTCGGCTCCACAAGCGCCTGGCCTGTCACTTCATTTTCGGCAAAGAAGGAGCGCGCAACGGCAAGGCCTGCCTGACCTGCGCCATCATTATCGACCACGACGATGGCGAAGGGAAAATCGACCTTCTGGGCCAAGAGCGATGCCAATGTCTTGCGCAGGCCTTCCGGCCTGCGAAAACTTGGAATGCACACCACCGCTTCCGGCATGATCTCGGACATGGAAACTCCTAAATACCGGCAAGCGCTGCGGCAGAAAAAACGACGGCGCGCAGGCTTTGGCGCGGGCGGTTGAGGAAAGTATCGGCAAGTGCCGAAACGGCCTCGCGATAGCGGCGGGCGCGAAAGGCCTGCGCCACCGTATAGGCGTTCATGTGATTTTCGGACCTGTGACGGAGCCGCCTCAGCTCCTGCGGTGCAATGGCGGCGACGATGGCGGGGTCCGAAAACACCGCCTCGATCGCCGGTTCACAATCCCGGAACGTCAAAAGCCGGTTCATCATCACGCTTGTCCTGTGCACCCGGTAATCCAGAATATGCTGGCCCGGCAGATAGACGAAGCGGCCGGCGGCGGCCAGTCTGCACCAGCCGTACCAGTCTTCCGCATAACGCAATGTTTCGTCAAAACCGCCGAAATCCTGAAAGATGCGGGTGCGGACCAGCATGATGCCGCCATTGACGATGAAGTTCCCACCCAGAAGCGGCTGCAGAATGAAACCACCGGGCTTTTCCCGCCGGCGGATGAGATTGCGCCGGCCAATCTTGGCGCCGTTCTCGTCAATGCGTTCGTAGTCGCCGTAGACGGCAACGACATCCGGCGCGGAGGCGCCGGCGCAAAGGGCCGCGATCGCGCCCGGTTTCAGGCGGTCGTCCGCATCGAGAAACATTGTCCATTCGCCGCGCGCCTGCGAAAGGCCGAAATTGCGCACGGCGGAAACGCCCTGCCGGCCCTGCGGCCGCGCAAGCAGTTTCACGCGTGGATCGGCAAAACTTTGCACCTTCTGCGCCGTGGCGTCGGTGGAGCCGTCATCGACGACCAGCACTTCGCAGACGGTTTCGCCCTGAAACAACACGCTTTCGATCGCTTCCACGATGTAACGCTCACCGTTGCGAACGGGAATGACAATCGAGACGGAAACCAAGACTTTAAACTCCATAAGGCGTGGGCCAAGAATTCGCACAGTGAAGTTACTACCCGATTAAGCGGGCTTGCGCCAATTGTGACGTGGTATAGCGTCAGTTAACCTTGCAAATCTTTAATATCCTTTTGGCATGATTGAGATGTTATGTTTTGAGAATTAGAGCGCCCTTCGTCCTTTCGGATGTATCAGGACGCTCTGAAACTTTTGATCTGCGTATCGTTCCTGTCGAGAATCCATCGCGATTTTCGACCGATGCGCCGGAGTTGCGGAGGCGGGTAAATGCGGATCGGGCGACGGAATTTTCTCGGTGGTGCGGCATGTGCCGGCCTGTTGCATGGCATGGTCGGCCAGGGATTTGCCGCGCAGAAGAAAGCGCCGGTGAAGGTGGCTCCCTATGGCGCGGCCGTTTATCTGCCGGATATGACCGCCGACAGCCGCCTTGGTGAGGCGGTCGTCAAATATTGCTCGCGCATCACGCCCGTGACCGAAATGAAATGGGAGGTCATGCGGCCTTCCGAAGATGTTTTCGATTTTGCCGCTGCCGATGCGCTCGCCAACTTTGCGCGCCAGCACAATCTCTCCATGCACGGCCATCCGCTCATCTGGTACGCCTCCAATGCGCCCTGGCTGTCCGGTATCCGTGGCGCGAAGGTCGAGAAGCTGATGGAAACCCACATCGTCAAGGTGATGGAGCGTTACAAGGATGTGGTCCATAGCTGGGATGTGGTCAATGAACCGATCCCCGACGTGCCCGGCAATGTCCGTTCGCGGCGCGATGCGTGGTATTACGGCGCGGGCCCGGACGCGATCAAAAAGGCATTCGAGATCGCGCATTCCGTCGATCCCAAGGCGCAGCTGGTTCTCAACGAATATGACGTGGAGTTTTCGGTCGAAAAATCGCCGGCCAAGCGCGCGGCCTTCCGCAACCTCATTCTCGAACTGCTCGAAAAGGGCGCGCCGATCAATGCCGTCGGCCTGCAGGGGCATCTGCGCGGCGGCTGGCCCATCGCCAAGGACGAGCTTGCCGCCTTCACAAAGGAAATGCGCAGCTACGGTCTTGCCGTTCTGGTGACGGAAATGGATGTGATGGACCAGATGCTGCCCGCGCCGGAAGCCGAACGTGACATGCTGATAAACCGACAGGTCCGCGATTTTCTCGAAGCGGCCTGCGAAGGCGGGCCGCTTTCCTCCATCACTACATGGGGGATTTCAGACCAATATACCTGGATCCGCTGGGCCTATCCGCGCAGGGACGGCACCGTGAACCGGCCGCTGCCGCTGGACTGGAGCTTCAACGAAAAACCGATGATGGCGATCATCAACGAATTCCGGAACCGTGGTGCGTGACTATGAGTGCTGAAATGCCGCTTCCTCCCGTACAAAAGGCGCTGCAAATCAATCTGCATCCTTTTGATGCGCCCCACGCGGCCCTTACGCTTCCGCATCAGCTGCGGGTCTGGGGCGGGCAGGTGGACCGCATTCTCCTGACAGTGGATACCGGGCAGGTCGGGGCAGGCCGCTACAAGGGCAACGGTTTTGAGGCGGCAAGCAAACGTCTTTTCGACATGCTGGAGGAAATGCAGGCCAACTATCCGCATCTCTATGTGGATGTGGTCGACTATAGCGATGCGGCGCGGCGCGCCGTGACGGAGACGTTCTTTTCGCGCTCACCGATCCCCTATCCCGCCAAAGCCTTCGATGGCGGGCCCTTCCATGTCTATTTTCACGGGCTGAAACGCGCCAATGCCCGTTATGTGATGCATATGGACAGCGATATGATGTTCGGCGGCGGCAGCCAGAGCTGGTTCGGCGAAGCCATCGCGCTGCAGAAGGCCAACCCGGACGCGCTCTGCATCACACCCTTTTCCGGGCCGCCGACCGTGCGCGGCGATCTCGATGTTTCCCGCCATGTCGGCATGCCGGGAGTGCGGAACATCCCCGAGCCGCGCAAGCTGCCGTCGCGCATTCCCACATGGCGCTTCGCCACCGTTTCCACGCGCCTTTTCATGATCGACATGGATCGTTTCGCGAAACGTATCGGCTCGCTCGAATTGCTGAGGCCGGATGTCAAACGGCGCATCCGCTCCTATGCCTATAACCAGCAGCCGGTCTCGATGCCCGCCGAGGAAGTTCTGAGCAACAACATGATGCGGATCGGCGTTCACCGGCTGGATTTTCTCGGCACGGGCAAGGGCATGTATTCGCTGCACCCGCCCTATCGCTCGCCTGAATTTTACGCCGCGCTCGGCTCCATCGTCGAGCGTATCGAAAAGGGCGATATTCCCGAAGGCCAGCTTGGTGATTTCGACATCAACGGATCGATGGTGGATTGGACGAGCGCGCTTGCCGCCAAGACACGCTCAAAACGTTATGCGAAGGCGCTTCGCCACCTGTTCTCGGCGAATGTGCAGCGCTTTACCAAGGCTTAGAGGGGCTTGGCTTCCATTTTGAGCGTAACGCGATCTTTCAGCTTAACGGTACGCTAGACAAATTTTCCAGGTGTCAGCGGGCCGCCCCCTCATTCCTGTGCTTGTCACAGGAATCCAGCCGACGCGCGTCTGCGCGGCGAAAACGAGTCTTTTAAGCCCAAGGACTTGGGCTGGCAGGATCCCTGTGACAAGCACAGGGATGAGGGGAGAACGGCCAAAACCGGGGCCATTTTGAGGAGACATTCTTCAGCGCCGACGCGCCGATGCGGCATCAATAGTCGGTGATGAGCTTGCTCCAGCTCTCCGAGCTCAGCCCGCCAATATAGATATCGCCGGCAAGCGCCCGGTCCCTTAGAGCTTCATCCCGGGTGGCCATGCAGAAATAACCGCGATGACGGAAGGTCATGTGGTTCTGGCGGTAAAGCGCGTTCATGAGAAAGGGCTGCGACATGCCCGTGACATGGGCATAGTTTTGATCATCGAAATGGCGGAACAGGGCGTTGAGCGCATCGTTTTCGCGACCGGCGTCACAGACGAGATTCAGCACATAGGCAGTTCGTCCCGCCTGGCCAAAAAACAGGGCGGCGCCGATCACCCTGCCGTCGTCATTTTCAATCGCGACGCTGCTCAATTCGCCGAGAGTGTCATTGGTTTTGCTCATTTCGATCAGCCAGTGGAATTCCTCGTGGGACCATTCCGGCCGAATGGAAAAGCGCTCGATCATCGCAAGCGCCGTGCAGCGGAATGTCTCGAAATCCACCGGTCTCACCTTGGTGCCGGCGACCTCGTGCGGCCTTATGCCTTTTTTCCAGGAGCGCAGGATACGGTCCGCAAAACCGAGCACCATGAGGGCTGGCGTGGATTTGGCCAGCTGTGAACGGCGCGGCATGCCCAGGGCAATCGCGCAGAAGGGCTTGAGCGCCTTGTGCCATTGCAGGCTCTCCATCGGCAGCATGTTGCCGCCGATCGCAATCCAATGATCGGCGCTGACAGGGGAGGCCGTGTCCGAAAACAGCATATCGTGTTTCGTTGCGCGCATGCCGCGGGACAGGCGGGCTGCTCCAAGAGCGCCGAGTTTGCCTTTCGATGCGAAAGCGCACAGCAACCTTGCGGTTATGGTTTTCCCATTCGCGACAAATCGCATGGGCACGGCCAGAATAACGCTGGTGACCCCGTTCTCGCCGGCGTCGTAGACGACGCTGCCGTGATCGGGATGGAAAACGGGGCTGCCGAAAAACAATGTCTCGATGTAGGAGCGGAAGTTGAAGCTTCCCTCGCGACCGGTCTTCCTGAACGCGCTATCGAGCACAATCTCGACAGCCGGGACGTCCTCCCGGAGCATGGGGCGAACGCCCGTTGCACCCGGTTGAACCGGGCGTTGTGTTGACTGATCGTTATTGCTATCGTCCATATTGGTGTGTATCGGAACGTCCACCTTAGGTTTCCAGCCTTTTTGCGTTTATGAGATCAACAAGCCAAAGATATATCCTGAGTTGTTAATATACGTTAAACAGAGTTTCGGATTATTACTTTAGTATATTCGCAATACATTGAAGTGCCGCTGCGTGTAAGCAGATGCAGGCGACCCTTTATATAGGCGCATTATTACCAAATAATAGAGAAATCAGCAACTTAAATTTGGAAAAAGAAGATCGGCCGCTTCGGAAATTCTATGTATTTCCATGCGTTGACCTTGAAGTATTTTCTTCGGCTTTTTTCCTTCATGATCGATACGGATTGCGGAAATACTATTCTTCCGTGTATTATGCATAACTAAAAAATAGGGATTTCGCGGGATATTCACATTATCGAAATGACGCATCGGAGACGATGCGGACGGGCATGGAAAAAGGAAGAGAAAAACCCCTTATGGATGCAGCGCACGAACAGCAGGGGCGTGGCTACTGGCGGGACGTCCTGTTTTATGTGACGTTCCTTTATTTCACGGTCGGTTTTTTGCCCTATGTCTCGCTCTCGTCGACCTATATGGGGTCCGCAATGGCGGCCGGATCCAACCTGCTCAACCAGCTTACTGCGATCATTCTGCTGTTCAGCTTTGCGGCGTTCATGGCGAAGGAACGTTCGTTCTCCATCATCTTCACGCCGCGTCTGCTGATGGCGGCAATTTTCGGCTGGTATGTCTTTACCTCGCTGGTGGGCGAAGCGCCGATGTTTTCGCTGCGGCGGCTTTTCATGTGCGCCATCATCTGCGTGCTTGCCGGCTGTTTTCTGCAATTGCCGCGCACGGAACGGCATTTCACCACGCTGCTTGCCGTCTGCACGATGATCATCCTGTTCCTGTGTTATTTCGGCGTCATCGTCCTGCCGTCCCGATCCATTCATCAGGCGAGCGATGCGCTGGAGCCGCTTCTGGCGGGCGACTGGCGCGGGGTCTTCCGCCACAAGAACGAGGCCGCCTCGGTCATGACGGTGTTGATCATCGTCGCGATTTATCTTTGCAAGCGCTGGTCCTTTGTCGGCGGTCTGGCCATGCTGCTGCTGTCGCTGGTCTTCCTGGTCAAGTCAGGCGGGAAAACGGCGCTCGGCCTGTTGC
>Ga0209070_100662_pt1 | contig 13742 bp, 16 predicted proteins | sample SynthPrep_5_END__FD_187205 | JGI IMG/M metagenome (GOLD analysis project Ga0209070, IMG submission 187205) | Synthetic microbial communities from Ohio, USA - SynthPrep_5_END_DS10_MetaG (SPAdes) (version 2) | ecosystem: Engineered > Bioreactor > Aerobic > Activated sludge | place: USA: Ohio... | reverse complement strand
AAGCGGCCAAGCGCATTCTCGCCCGCGCGCCGGCCGGTTTCTCCAAGGTGTTCTTCACCAACGCCGGGGCCGATGCCAACGAGAACGCCATGCGCATGGCACGCCTGTACACCGGCCGCGACAAGATTCTCTCCGCCTACCGCTCCTACCACGGCAGCACCGGCGCGGCCATCGTCGCCACCGGTGACCCGCGCCGTGTGCCCAACGAATACGCCCGCGGCCACGTGCACTTCTTCAACCCCTACCTGTACCGCAGCGAATTCAACGCCGCGAATGAGGAAGAGGAATGCGCGCGCGCCCTGCAGCACCTGCGCCGGGTCATCGAATGCGAGGGGCCGGGTGCCATCGCCGCCATCCTGCTGGAGAGCATTCCCGGCACCGCCGGCATTCTGGTGCCGCCGAAAGGCTATATGCAGGGCGTGCGCAAACTGGCCGACGAGTTCGGCATCCTATTGATCTGCGACGAAGTGATGGCCGGCTTCGGCCGCACCGGCGCCTGGCTGGCACTGGAACACTTCGGCGTGGTGCCAGACCTGATCGTCTTCGCCAAGGGCGTCAACTCCGGCTATGTGCCGGCCGGTGGAGTGATGATCTCCCAGCCGATCTGCGAGCACTTCGACAACCACTTCTTCCCCGGCGGCCTGACCTACTCCGGCCACCCGCTGGCCATGGCCGCCATCGTCGCCACGCTGGATGCGATGAGCGAGGAAGGCATGGTGGAGAATGCCCGTGATATAGGTGCCCAGGTGCTCGGCCCGGGCCTGAAGAAACTGGCCGAGCGCTACCCGATGATCGGCGAGGCGCGTGGTGCCGGCCTGTTCTGGGCACTGGAATTCGTCAGCGACGTACAGAAGAAGACGCCGATGCCGGCAGCGGTGATGCAGGAAATGAAGGCTGCGCTGACCGCGCGCGGGCTGCTCAGCTTCGTGGTGGAGAACCGCATCCATGTGGTGCCGCCGTGCATCGTCAGCGCCGCGCAGGTAAACGAGGCGCTGGCGATTTTCGATGAAGTGTTCGCCCTGTTCGCACCGCGCTTTGCCTGATAACCGTCGCGGCTAAAGCCCCTCCCACAGAGTCACGGAGCATTTGTGGGAGGGGCTTTAGCCGCGACCGCTCTTCACAACCCCGCCAACACCTCTCCCAGCTTCTGCACGCCAGGCCGAATGCGTTCGGCATCGATAGCATGGAAACCCAGACGCATGAAGTTGGTCGGCGCGGCACCCTCGCCAAGGAAGAACTGCGCCCCGGATTCGATCAACACGCTCTGCTGCGCCGCCGCCCAGGCCAGGCGCTGGGTATCGACACCGCGCGGCGCGGCCAGCCAGCAGGCGCTGGCACCCGGGCTACCCATCGGCTGGCAGTCGCTCAGGTCGCTGCGCAGCGCCTGGTAGAGCAGCTCGCGACGGCGGCAATGTTCCTCGCGAAAACGCCGCAGGTGCGCGTCGTAATGCCCCTGGGCGAGGAAGTCGGCGAGCATGCGCTGGTTGTTCAGCGGCGGATGGCGGTACATCAGCCGGCGCAGAGCGCGGAGCTCATCGATCAGCTCGGCGTCGGCGACCATGTAGCCGATCCGCAGCCCCGGCGAGAAGGCCTTGGACAGGCTGCTCAGGTAGATCACCCGGCCGCTGCTGTCGCTGGCCTTGAGCGCCGGCAGTGGGTGGTTGTCGAGGTTGAATTCGGCGTCGTAGTCGTCCTCGATCAGCACCTGGTCGTGCTCACGAATCTGCCGCAGCAACTGCTCGCGCCGTGCCGCACTCATCGCCACGCCGGTGGGCACCTGGTGCCCCGGCGTTACGTAGAGGTACTGGCAGTCATCCAGGCGCCGGTCCACCACCAGGCCCTGATCGTCGACATCCTGCAGGTGCACCTTGGCGCCGTGGATGTCGAATATGCTCGCCGCATCGCGAAAGCCAGGGTTCTCCACGCCAACGCGCACACCGCGCGCCATCAGCAGGCTGGCCAGCAGATAGAGCGCGTTCTGCGAACCGAGGGTCACCAGAATTTCGTCGGCACGCGCCCAGATACCGCGCTTGGGCAGCACGCGGGTGCGCAGTTGCTCGATCAGTTGCTCATCGTCACGGTCGAAACGGTCGCCCAGCCAGAGCTGGTCGCGCTCACCGCTGAGGTTCTTGCGTGATACCTCACGCCAGCGCTCCAGCGGGAACAGCTCGCTGATCGGCTGGCCGTAGATGAACGGGTAGGTGAAGCGGCTCCAGTTGCTCGGGCGCAACACGCCGTGCTTCAAACTGGGCTGCATACGAAAGCGCGCGGCCCAATCCGGGGCAGTGGCGGCGCTGCTGTCATCGGATGGTTCCGGCTTGCGCAGCGGCGTCATACGCAGCACGGCATCGGTCTGCCCGCAGTAATCGGGGTGCAGGTAATAGCCACTGCGCGGGCGGCTGACCAGGTAGCCGTTGTCGAGCAGGCTCTCGTATACCAACGCCACGGTATTGCGCGACACAGACAACTGCTGTGACAGCTTGCGGCACGATGGCAGCGGCTCGTCGGCCGGGAAACCGCCGCCAAGAATGGCCGACACCAGCGACTCGCGAAGCTGCTCCTGAAGGCCGCGCTGACGGTCGAAATCAAGATGGTAAAAGTGATCGATCATGGCGCCCTCCAACAGCCAAACAACCCTGTGATGTAGCAAGTAGCGCGCCACTGTCGCTGGCCAGAACAAAGGCCGGAACTGCCCCTATCGCCGGCTCGTCAGGCGTCTCTAAGGTGAAAACGAAACCGCCGCCGAGCGGCCTGGACAACCCTTGTCGACACCTCTGGAGCACGCCCATGAAGCCATCGAAAACCGATTCCAAACCCTTCGGCCTGCTGCGCAAGCTGGCCCTGGCCAGTTGCCTGGTCGGCGCCTCGCTGAGCGCCCACGCCGACCTCGACGACATCAAGTCCAAGGGCGTGATGACTGTGGCCACCGAGGATGACTACGCGCCGTTCAACTTCATCGTCGACGGCAAGCCGGAGGGTTTCCACAAGGAACTACTTGAAGACCTGAAGACCTATGCCAAGGCCCAGGGCTTCGATGTGAAGCAGGAAATCCTGCCCTGGACCGGCCTGCTCGCCTCGGTTTCGTCCGGCCAGTACGACATGGCCTTCACCGGCGCCCTGGTCACCGACGACCGCCTGCGCGTGTTCAACTTCGCCCCGCCCTTCGCCTCGGCGCAGCACTTCTACGTCAAGCGCGCAGGCGATGACAGCCTCAGCGATATCGCCAGCCTGTGCGGTAAGACCGTCGGCCTGCAGGCCGGCAGCGCTCTGCTCGCGCGCCTGCCGGAGCTGAAGAAGATGATGGCTGACAAGGGCTGCGAAATCGGCACCGTGACCGAATACCCGTCCTACCCCGAGGCTTACGCCGACCTGGCCAACGGCCGCCTGGACTACGTGATCAACGCGCTGATTTCGGTCAACGACTTGGTCAAGACCCGCGGCGACACCTTCGCCAAGGGCATCGCCGTGTCCGGTGACGGCTTCGCCGCCTGGCCGGTGCCCAAGGGCAGCCCCGAACTGCTGGAGTTCCTCACCGGCTTCATGACCGAAGTTCGCGACAGCGGCCGCCTGGCCGAGCTGCAGACCAAGTGGTTCGGCGAAGCCTTCCCGGCCATGCCCAAGGAGCCGATCACCAAGGTCGAGCAGTTCCACGAACTGGCCGGCATGTGACAGCGGGCCGAGGCCACCTCTCTGACATGGCCGCGTAGGGTGCGCCGCGCACCAGCGTCAACGTTGCCAGCGCTTCGGTGCGCACGGCGCACCCTACATGCTCATCGTCAACCCACTGCCGTCTATCAGGGCCAGCCCTGGCCCTGACCTTGCTTGGCACACCCCACCATTTTTCTAGGAGCCCGACATGAACGGACAAGCCTGGTTATTGCTGCTCGAAGGCGCCTGGACGACTCTGTGGATCTCCTCGATCGCCATCGCCCTGGGCGTGGTCATCGGCCTGGGCATCGCCCTGCTGCGCATGGCGCGCATTCCCTTCGTGGAGCAGGCGCTGGTGCTCTACGTCAGCCTGGCGCGCGCCACGCCGCTGGTCACCCTGGTGCTGTTCATCTTCCTCTCGGCGCCGACTTTCGGCCTGGCCATGGACCGCAACACGGCGGCAATCCTCGCCCTCACCCTGAATACCGCGGCCTTCAATGCCGAGGTCTGGCGCACGGCGTTCATCAGTTTCTCCCGCGAGCAGAAGGAAGCGGCGCTGGCCTGCGGCATGACCAACGGCGTGTTCTTCCGCCGCATCATGCTGCCGCAGATGATCACCAGCAGCCTGCCCGGCCTGGTCAACGAGATGTCCTTCCTGATCAAGAGCAGCCCGGCCATCGCGGTGATCGGCATCGTCGACCTGACCCGCGTGACCAATCGCATCAGCGCCGTGACCTACGAGCCGCTGCCACCGATTCTCGCCGCCGCCCTGCTGTACATGCTGATCATCGGCGTGCTGCTCAAGGTGCAAGCAATCGCCGAGAAGAAAGCCAACCGCCTGGCCATGTGAGGACGCGACCATGACCGAATGGAGCATCATCTGGGAGGCGCGCGGCGCCTTCCTCAATGGCGCACTCAACACCCTGATCCTGTTCGCCCTGTCGGTGCTGGCGGCCTTCGTCATCGGCTGCTTCAGCGTTTACCTGCTGGAGGGCCGCAACTGGTTGTCGACGCTGCTGCGCGGGGCGATCAACCTGATGCGCATGCTGCCCTTCCTGGTGCTGGCCTACCTGCTCTACTACGGCCTGCCGGCCCTGGGCATCAAGCCCAGCGCCTGGGGTGCGGGCCTGGTGGCGCTGGCCATCTATCACGCGGCGTACTTCGCCGAGATCCTGCGCGGCGCGCGCCTGGTATTGCCACTCGGTCAGGTCGAGGCGGCCAAGGCCCATGGCTTTCGTCCAGGCCGGCTGTACTGGCGGATCATCCTGCCGCAGTTGGTGATCCGCACCCGCCCGCTGCTCGGCAACCAGTTGATCTACGCGCTGAAGGACACCGCCTTTCTCACCATCATCACCGTGCAGGAACTGACCGCTGCGGCCAACTCGGTGCAAGCCACCTACTTCATCCCCACCGAGGCGTTCATCGTGGTCATCGCCCTTTACTGGATCATCAGCATCTGCCTGGAACTGGCGCTCAAATGGGCGAGCCGGTTCGGCGCTAAACGAGGTTTCGAACATGCCTGAGGCACCTGCGGTACAGATCGACAATCTTTCCAAGAGCTTCGACGGTATCGAGGTGCTGCGCGACATCTCGTTGACCGTGAACAAGGGCGAAGTGGTCAGCGTGCTGGGCTCCTCCGGTTCGGGCAAATCCACCCTGCTGCGTTGTATCAACTGGCTCGAAGAGCCGGATCGCGGCAGTATTCACATTGCCGGCCAGCGCATCGGCGTCGACGCCCAGGGCAAGCGCATGAACAACCGCGAACTGGCGGCGATTCGCGCCAAGACCGGCATGGTGTTCCAGAGCTTCAACCTGTGGCCGCACTTGAACGTGCTGCAGAACGTCATGGAAGCACCGATGCAGGTGAAAAAGATGCGCAAGGACGAGGCCCGCGCCATCGCCCAGACGCTGCTGGAAAAGGTCGGCATGGAACAGAAGGCCGAGGCCTTTCCCTACACCCTCTCCGGTGGGCAGAAGCAGCGCGTGGCAATTGCCCGCGCCCTGGCCATGAGTCCGGAGGTGATCCTGTTCGACGAGCCAACCTCGGCACTCGACCCGGAACGGGTCGGTGAAGTGCTGACGGTGATGAAGAATCTTTCCAGCGAGGGCTACACCATGATCGTGGTCACCCACGAAATGGAATTCGCTCGCGCGGTGTCGGATCAGGTGGTGTTCCTGGAAAAGGGCCTGCTAATCGAGAAATCCGCCCCGGAGAAGTTCTTCACCAATCCGGAAACCGAACGCGTGCGCAAGTTCCTCGAACTGTCCGCATGAATCCGCGGCCAACTGTGGAGCACGGCCTTTAGGCCAAGGTTTTACACTGGCGCACCGCACCAAAAGGACTGCTCGAGCTGCGCCCGATAGAGGATGCAGGAGCAGGCCATGAACCCTGATAGCAAAACGAGGTTATCCATGAGCAAGGTGGCATTCATCACAGGCGCGACATCCGGTTTCGGCCGCGCCACGGCACGACGTTTCGCCGAGGCCGGCTGGGCCCTGGTACTCAGCGGCCGACGCCTGGAGCGCCTGGAAGAACTGAAGGCCGAACTGCAGGACCAGGTGCCGGTGCATATCGCTGCGCTCGACGTACGTGATGCCGCCGCGGTGAAAGCGCTGGTCGACGGCCTGCAAGCCCCCTTCGACCGTATCGACGTGCTGGTCAATAATGCCGGTCTGGCGCTGGCCCCGGAGGCAGCGCAGAAGGTTGCCCTGGAAGACTGGCACACCATGATCGACACCAACGTCACCGGCCTGGTCAACGTCACCCACGCCGTGCTGCCCAAGCTGCTGGAAATCGGCAAGGGCACCAGCATCATCAACATCGGTTCGGTGGCCGGCGAATGGCCCTACCCAGGCGGCCACGTGTATGGCGCCACCAAGGCCTTCGTCAAACAGTTCAGCTTCAACCTGCGTTGTGACCTGGTATCTACGGGCGTGCGCGTCACCGACATCGCGCCGGGCATGGCCGAAACCGAATTCACCCTGGTGCGCACCAAGGGCAACCAGGCTGCCTCCGACGCGCTGTACGGCACCACCACTCCGCTGACCGCCGAAGATATCGCCGAGCAGATCTTCTACGTCGCCACCCTGCCGGACCATATCAACATCAACCGCCTGGAAATCATGCCGAGCCGCCAGGCCTGGTCGCCCTTCGCCATCGACCGCGATTGAAGAGCACACCTGATAAAGCTCACGTAGGGCGGGTGCAACCCGCCAGACCACCCATGTTTGATGATGCCCCTGCCCTACGCCCACAACACCCGCAACAGATTCCCCAGCGACAGCAGCACCAGCAAACCACCGACCAGCACCCGCAGCGAAAACGGCTGCCAGCGCGGGTGCAGCCATTGGCCGAGCAGGTTACCGGCCAACGCCGGCAATGCCAGTTCCAGCGCCAGCCGCCACAGCGCGCCGCTCAGCACACCCGCGACACCCAGTCCGATCAGCGCAGCGCCACTGCTGGCCAGGAAGAACAGCACTGCCGTACCGCGCAACTGGCGCGCATCGAGGCCACTGCGCAGCAGGTAGATCATCAAGGGCGGGCCGCCGGCCGAGGCCAGGGTGGTCGCCAGGCCGGATGCCAGACCCGCCAACCAGGCCATGCCCTGGCCCACCGGTGTGGCGACGGAGGGCCGCCACAACACCAACACGCCACCGCATAAACAGAGTACAGCCACCAGCGGCGCCATGATGTGCGCCGGCAGCCACAGCAGCAGCCAGGCGCCCAACGGCACCGCCTGCAGCATGCCGACCAATAGACGCCCCAGCACGCGCCCATGGACGGCGCGTAGCGCCGCCGGCCATAGCGTCACGCTGCAGGCCACGTCGAGAATCAGCGCCACCGGCACGGCTTCGGCCGGCGGCAGTCGCAGCATCAGTCCGAGCGCCATCAGCATGGCGAAACCGAAGCCGCTGTAGCCGCGCACCAACCCCGCGGCGAAGGCGATAAAGGTGAACATGGGCGCTCCACACGAATCGTACGCCCGACTCTAGAGCTGGCCAGGCGAGATAGGCAGAGCCAGATGCAGCACCGCGACTGGCCACAGGTGCAGGCAGGCGCAAAGTCGCACCGAATTGGTTCAGGGCACGCCTCTTGCTTGCCCACTCGGTCAACTATCCTGCGGAACCCCTGCCTTAACATGAATCTGCCTGCCGCCCTGTTCACGCCAAGCTGGTCTGCCGAGCTGGAGCTGGCCTACGCGCGCCACGGCGAACGCACCACGCCAGTGCAGAGACGCCACCTCGGCCCTCTTAGAGTGCAGAAGCACCTGTATGCCGAAGGCCCGGAGGTGTGCCAGCACATCATCGTCCACCCGCCCGGCGGCATTGCCGGCGGCGACGTTCTGGATATCTCGGCCCACGCTGGCGAAAACACCTGGGTGCAGCTCACCAGCCCAGGCGCGGCCAAGTGGTATCGCGCGGCCGGGGTCGCTCGGCAGGATCTGCGCCTGCGCGTCGACGCCGGCGCGACCCTTGAATGGCTGCCGCAGGAAACCATCATCTATGCCGGTGCCCAGGCCGAACTGCACACGCAGATCGACCTGCACGGCGATGCTCGTCTGTTCTACTGGGACATCGTCGCTCTCGGCCGACCCGCCGCCGACGAGCGTTTTGCCAGCGGCCACTTCCAGGCCGCGCTGGATGTCCGCCGTGACAGCAAACTGCTGTGGCACGAGCGCCAGCGCGTAAGCGGCGGCGACGGCCTGCTCGACTCGCCCATAGGCCTCGACGGCCAGCCGGTATTCGCCACCCTGCTGATCAGCGCCGATGTAGACAGTGATTTACTGGAACGCTGCCGGGAGCTGAAGATCGACGGTGTACGCGGTGACCTCAGCCAGATTTCAGGCCTGCTTGTAGCGCGCTGCCTGGCCAGTGAAGCACTCAAGGCGCGCGCCTGGTTGATCGAGCTCTGGCGCCTGCTGCGCCCAGCGTTGCTGGGGCGTGAAGCACGCCCACCCCGTATCTGGAGCACATGACGGCGGATGTAAAAAGCGACATCCGCCCTACCCCACGACGCATTCCGGCGATGCCAGGCATACGCCCCAATGGAGTAACACGATGGATCTGAGTCCACGCGAGAAAGACAAGCTGCTGATCTTCACCGCCGGCCTGGTGGCCGAGCGCCGCCTGGCGCGCGGAGTAAAGCTGAATTACCCGGAAGCCATGGCCTATATCTCTGCCGCCCTGCTCGAAGGCGCACGCGACGGTCAAACGGTCGCCGAATTGATGCACTTCGGCACCACCCTGCTGAGCCGCGATCAGGTGATGGAAGGCGTACCGGAGATGATCCCGGAGATCCAGATCGAAGCCACCTTCCCTGACGGCACCAAGCTGGTGACCGTACACCAGCCGATTGCGTAACTCATGAGTAATTCCATAGTCGACGCTGGCGAAGCCGACCTGCCCGGCATCCTCGCCATCTACAACGACGCGGTGCAGCACACCACGGCGATCTGGAACGAGACCCTGGTGGATCTCGCCAACCGCCGCGCCTGGCTGGCGGAACGCACTGCAGCGGGTTTTCCCGTGCTGGTCGCCCATGACGCCGCAGGCGAGGTAGTCGGCTACGCCAGCTACGTCACCTGGCGCACCATCGAAGGTTTTCGTCAGACCGTCGAGCACTCGGTCTACGTACGTGCCGACCAACGCGGCCAAGGCCTAGGCCCAGCGCTGATGCAGGCGCTGATAGAACGCGCCCGCGCCGCCAACCTGCACGTCATGGTCGCCGCCATCGAGTCAGAGAACGCCGCCTCGATCCGCCTGCACCAGCGCCTCGGCTTCGTTACCACCGGACAGATGCCCCAGGTAGGCCGCAAGTTCGGCCGCTGGCTGGATCTGACCTTTATGCAACTGATCCTCGGCGCCAAGGAGTGACCCCGTGGATGTGACCCTGCACCGCCTTGCCCCCACAGACTTTGCCGCTTACCAGCAAGGTCTGATCGCCCTGCTACTCGATGCGGTCGAGCACGGCGCTTCGGTGGGTTTTCTCGCCGACCTCGATGCCCAGACCGCTGCCGAGTATTTCGCTCAAGTGCAAGCTGCACTGCACGAGGGCTCGCTGCTGATCTGGGTGGCCCATGAGCACGGCCAGGTAGTGGGCAGCGTGCAACTGGGCCTGTGCCAGAAACCCAACGGCCTGAACCGCGCGGAAATCCAGAAACTGCTGGTACTGGGCGAGGCACGCCGACGCGGTATCGCCCGCCTGCTGATGCAAGCCGTCGAACAGGAAGCAGCGAGCCGCAAACGTGGCCTGCTCTACCTCGACACCGAAGCGGGCAGCGACGCGGAACAGCTCTATCGCCACCTTGGTTACCAGTGCATTGGTGGCCTACCCGATTACGCCTGCGGCCCGGACGGCACCTACCGGGCCAATGCCATCTACTACAAGACGCTTGCGAGGCCTTCACCATGATTCCCGGCCAATACCAGATTGCCGACGGCGAGATCGAGCTCAATGCCGGTCGCCGCACCCTGACCCTGTCCGTGGCCAACAGTGGCGACCGTCCGATCCAGGTCGGTTCGCACTACCACTTCTTCGAGACCAACGACGCCCTGCTGTTCGACCGTGCCAGTACTCGCGGTATGCGCCTGAATATCCCGGCCGGCACTGCTGTGCGCTTCGAGCCCGGACAGAGTCGTGACGTGGAGCTGGTTGATCTCGCCGGCGCGCGACGGGTGTTCGGCTTCGCCGGCCGGGTCATGGGTGATCTATAGCCCGTAGGGTGCGCCGTGCGCACCAGCAACGACACAGATAGCAACGGTGCGCACAGCGCACCCTACGAGGACTTCCAATGAAGATTTCCCGCCAAGCCTACGCCGACATGTTCGGCCCCACCGTCGGCGACAAGGTACGCCTGGCCGACACCGACCTGTGGATCGAAGTGGAGAAGGACTTCACCACCTATGGCGAAGAAGTGAAATTCGGCGGCGGCAAGGTGATCCGCGACGGCATGGGCCAGGGCCAGCTGTGCGCCGCCGATGTGGTCGACACGCTGATCACCAACGCCCTGATCATCGACCACTGGGGCATCGTCAAAGCCGACGTCGGCCTCAAGGACGGCCGTATCGCTGCCATCGGCAAGGCCGGCAACCCGGATATCCAGCCGGACGTGACCATCGCCATCGGCGCGGGCACCGAGGTGATCGCCGGTGAAGGCATGATCCTCACCGCGGGCGGCATCGACACCCATATCCACTTCATCTGCCCGCAGCAGATCGAAGAAGCGTTGATGAGCGGCGTCACCACCATGATCGGCGGCGGCACCGGGCCGGCCACCGGCACCAACGCCACCACCTGCACCTCCGGGCCCTGGCACATGGCGCGCATGCTCCAGGCCGCCGACGCCTTCCCGATGAACCTGGGCTTTACCGGCAAGGGCAATGCCTCGCTGCCCGAGCCGCTGATCGAGCAGGTCAAGGCCGGCGCCATCGGCCTGAAGCTGCACGAGGACTGGGGCACCACCCCGGCCGCCATCGACAACTGCCTCTCCGTGGCCGACCAGTACGACGTGCAGGTGGCGATCCACACCGACACGCTGAACGAGTCCGGCTTCGTCGAAACCACCCTCGGCGCGTTCAAGGGCCGCACCATCCACACCTATCACACCGAGGGTGCTGGCGGCGGCCACGCCCCGGACATCATCAAGGCCTGCGGCTTCCCCAATGTGCTGCCGTCCTCGACCAACCCGACACGCCCGTTCACCCGCAACACCATTGACGAGCACCTGGACATGCTCATGGTCTGCCACCACCTCGACCCAAGCATCGCCGAGGACGTGGCCTTCGCAGAATCGCGTATCCGCCGCGAAACCATCGCCGCCGAGGACATCCTGCATGACCTCGGCGCGTTCTCCATGATCAGCTCCGACAGCCAGGCCATGGGCCGCGTCGGCGAGGTGATCACCCGTACCTGGCAGACCGCTGACAAGATGAAGCAGCAGCGCGGCCCGCTGCCCGAGGACGTACCCGGTAACGACAACTTCCGCGCCAAGCGCTACATCGCCAAGTACACCATCAACCCGGCGATCACCCACGGCATCAGCCATGAAGTGGGCTCAATCGAAGTAGGCAAGTGGGCCGATCTGGTGCTCTGGCGCCCGGCCTTCTTCGGCGTCAAACCAACGCTGATCCTCAAGGGTGGCGCCATCGCCGCCAGCCTGATGGGCGACGCCAACGCCTCGATCCCGACGCCGCAACCGGTGCACTACCGACCGATGTTCGCCAGCTATGCCGGCAGCCGCCATGCCACCAGTATCACCTTCATCAGCCAGGCGGCGTTCGAAGCGGGCGTGCCCGAACAGCTCGGCCTGCAGAAGAAAATCGGCGTGGTCAAAGGCTGCCGCGAGGTGCAGAAGACCGACCTGATCCACAATGGCTACTTGCCGAACATCGAGGTCGATCCGCAGAACTATCAGGTCAAGGCCGACGGCCAGTTGCTCTGGTGCGAGCCGGCCGAAGTGCTACCGATGGCGCAGCGGTATTTCCTGTTCTGACGAAAAAGCCGGGCGTCATGCCCGGCTTTCGTGGGTCTATCAGGACGCCTGTTTCATCTCGTCGTAGGCGTTCAGGTAATCACCAGCCAGTTGCTGCTTCTCCTTGTCGCGAAGCAGCTTGCCGGCCATCTGGAAGAAGGTGCGTTCTTCTTCCTTGAGATGATGCTCGACCTTTTCCGCAAGGGCCTTGGCTTGCGCCAGCCAACTCGGGCTGCTGGGGTCGGTTCCTCCAGGTTCTCGATCATTTCGTCCATCTGGTGATGCTCGGCCATCGCGTGGCGCGACAGATCCACGCCCGCATCCTGCTGCATCAGGGGAATATAGAAATGGCGTTCTTCGGCCACCGAGTGCACGGCCAGCTCCTGCTTGAGCTGAGAGAACAAAGCGTGGCGTTCGGCGCTGTCGCCCTGGTTGGCGATCAGTTTCTGCGCCAGTTCGCGCTGGATATCGTGGCTGATGCGTAGGGCTTCGAAAATCGTCATGCAGGCACCTCTTCCTGAGTCACGGTCTAGTAGCACTGGACCATCAGGACTCGAATAGGTGCCGTACCGCTTGCTCAGCGCAACTGGCTGTCCTTGCTACCGCGACGGTTGTAGCCGCTGTAGGCGGCGTTCTCCCGGTCGTGCTCGGCCTGACAGTTGACGCACAGGCGCACGCCAGGAATCGCCTGACGCCGAGCCTCGGGAATGATTGCATCGCACTCTTCGCAATGGCGCAGGCTCTCGCCCTTCGGCAGCTGGCTGCGAGCACGCGCGACGGCATCCTCGATGCTGCTGTCGATCTGCTCCTGTACTGCGTCGTCACTTGCCCATCCGCCTGCCATGCTCTGTTTCCTCGCACTCTCTGGACATATATGCGCCCGAGAAATACGAAGTGCAAGTGCTGCTGGTCGTTATTCGCGCACTTCCATGAACTCCTTGGCCCAGAGGATGTAATCCTCGGGCATGCTGTACTTGTGCGTCAGCTCGGTGGCGTTGAGGTCGCACGGCTGGGCACCGCGCTGCTCACGCAAGCAGTCGTAGGTGGCCTTGATCGCGGCGAAGTAGGCAGCATGGCCGTTAACCACGATGCGCACGCCCAGGCGCGCCAGGCGTTGGTTGTCGCGCAGTTCGGGGTTGCCGTAGGTGACCAGCATCAACGGCACCTTGAGGCCTGCGGCGATCTGTTCCAGGTGGGCGAAATCCTTGATCCCGACCAGGCAGATGCCGTCGGCGCCGGCAGCCTCATAGGCGCGAGTGCGGCGGATCACTTCGTCCACCTCCAGCACCCCCGCGTGGGTACGGGCGATGATCGAGAGCTCCGGATCGATACGCGCCTCCAGCGCAGCGAGGATCTTGCCGACGCCTTCCTCGATGGAGATCAGGTCGGTGGACTTGCGACCGAACTGGGCCGGCAGCAGGGTGTCCTCGATGGTCAGCGCGGCGACGCCGGCGCGTTCCAGCTCGACCACGGTGCGCATCACATTGAGCGCATTGCCGTAGCCGTGGTCGGCATCGGCGATCACCGGCAAACGCGAGACGCGGCCGATGCGCGCGGCCTGCTCGACGAATTCGCTGAGAGTGATCAGGGCGAAGTCCGGCGCACCGAGTACCTGCAGGGAGG
>Ga0209070_100658_pt1 | contig 13958 bp, 14 predicted proteins | sample SynthPrep_5_END__FD_187205 | JGI IMG/M metagenome (GOLD analysis project Ga0209070, IMG submission 187205) | Synthetic microbial communities from Ohio, USA - SynthPrep_5_END_DS10_MetaG (SPAdes) (version 2) | ecosystem: Engineered > Bioreactor > Aerobic > Activated sludge | place: USA: Ohio... | reverse complement strand
TGTCGCGATTCTTCTCCAGCGTCGCCTCGCCGATACCTTTCACCTCCAACAACTCGTCGACCGAGGCGAAATTACCGTGCTCCTCCCGGTAAGCCACAATCGCCTGCGCCTTGGTCGCACCAATCCCCACCAGCTCACGCTGCAGTGTTGCAGCATCGGCGGTATTCAGATTGACCACCGCAGCCTGCTCTACCTGCACGGCAGCCGGTTTGGCGCTTTCGGTTTTTGGGGTTTCAGCTGCGGCGGCAGCCAGAGAGAAGGAAGCGAGAACAGCGAACAGAAGGGAAGATAGACGGAGTTTTTGCATGATTGCATTCCTTTGTCGTAAGTAGATCCAAATGAGGTTTCAAACCCCACTAGAGTCAACCTAGACGCTATCTTCCAGCTGTCAAACCACAGCCTCAACGCTCCCGGTTTCGGAGATGAATCCAGTCAACGATCTCACCTTCCGGCACATAACCATGCACCGTTTCGCGCAGCAGCACGCGTACGCGAGCGTAATCATCCTCACCGACCGCAGCCAGCAGCGCCTGCAGGCGAGCCTTGAGCTCGTCCCAGGGCAGCATGTCCTCTTCTGCGCGCATGATCATCGGATGCTCGGTCGGCTTCACATCCTCGCCGATCAGCAGCTCCTCGTAGAGTTTCTCACCCGGGCGCAACCCGGTGAACTCGATACCGATATCGCCATGCGGAGTACGCTCATCGCGCACAGTCAGACCGGACAAACGAATCATCTTTTCGGCAAGATCAGCGATCTTCACTGGCTCCCCCATATCCAGCACGAACACATCACCGCCCTGCCCCAACGAACCGGCCTGAATGACGAGCTGCGCCGCCTCGGGGATCGTCATGAAATAGCGGGTGATGTTCGGATGCGTCACCGTAACCGGCCCACCCTGCTTGATCTGCTCCCTGAACAACGGAATCACCGACCCGGAAGAGCCCAGCACATTGCCAAAACGCACCATGGTAAAACGGGTCTTGTTAACGTGATGAACGCCTGAGTCATCACCAAACAGCAACGGCGCAGACTCACGACTCAGCGCCTGCAGCACCATCTCAGCCAAGCGCTTGGTGCTACCCATCACATTGGTAGGCCGCACCGCCTTGTCGGTAGAAATCAAAACGAAATTGGCAACACCTGCCTTGATCGACGCCTGCGCAGCATTGAGCGTACCGACCAGGTTGTTGAGCACGCCCTCGGCAACGTTATGCTCGACCATCGGCACATGCTTGTACGCGGCGGCGTGATAGATGGTGTTGACCCGCCAAGTCTGCAGAATATCGAACAACCGCTCGAAGTTACGGATAGACCCGAGAATCGGCACCAGCTTGATCGGCAGCGACTCCCGCTCGATTCGCTGCTGCAATTCGCCATGGATACTGTAGAGATTGAATTCGCTGTGCTCGAAAAGCAGCAAGGTCCGCGCGCCGCTAGCGAGAATCTGCCGGCACAGCTCCGAACCGATCGAGCCACCAGCGCCGGTCACCAGAACCACCTGACTCTTGATACAGCGCTCGAACAAGTCTTGCCGAGGCGGCACCGCATCACGCCCGAGAAGATCAGCGATATCGACTTCCTGAATGTCCTCGACCTTCACCCGCCCACTGGCCAGGTCGCTGAACCCTGGCACGCTGCGAACATGCAATGCGTAAGGCTCTAACGCATTAAGGATCTCGCGCCGCCGCGCTCGAGAAATGGACGGCATCGCAAGCAGAATCTCGTCAGCCCCCGTCTCGTCGATCATCTGCTGAATATGCTTGGGTGTATAAACTCGCAGTCCGGCAATAACTCGATTGGCGACTCCAGCATCGTCGTCCACGAATGCTACCGCCCGCATCGCACGCCCCAACCGTAAAGCGGCGACCAACTGATTACCAGCCGTTCCAGCGCCGTAAATAGCAACCCGGGATGTGCCTGCTACAGCGTCACGTTGTCGGGCAACAGGCTCAAGCCAATTACCGATGAAGAATTGGCGCATCCCAAGACGCAGCCCCCCCAATAGCAACAGACTGAGCCACCAGTAGTTGAAAACCATAGAGCGCGGCACAACCGCCGTGGGGCCCCTGTACCAGTAAACGGCAAGCGCCAACACCAGCGCCGAGAGAGATACGGCTTTTGCGATGGTAATGAGCGCATCACTACCCACATAACGCATCACTGCCCGATACATGCCCAGCCTGATGAAAATAGGCAGAGCAATCAACGGAGCGACAATGAACAACCAGCCATGCCCAGAAAAGGGCTTGGCCGCATCAATTTCCCCCAAACGAACGGCAAACGACAGCCAAAGCGCAACCCAGACGAGGATGGTATCGGCCAATAACTGCAACAAACGCTTCTGACGCCTGGGCAAACTCACCAGAAACTGGCGCAAACCGTTCATCTTCATCCCTCCGGCTGCCTCGTTACCATTCAAATGGAGCTGCCTGCTCCAGACACGTCAAACATCAACCCTCCTGCCGCAATAGACACGCCAGGTTCAATGCACCACTCGGTCGCCAGCACCTTTTCCCAAAGCTGTTTGCAGAATCAGGCTGAAATAGATAGAGATCGACATCGAACGGATCATCTTCTGGTCAGTCTCGGCAAGCAAAGCCGGCGTAGACATATCGATCCCCTGCACTTGGGCCAGCCCCGTAATGCCAGGGCGAACATCATACACAGCGCGTAATTCCCGCTCGGCGATCAGCTCTTCCTGATTGAACAGATTAGGCCGAGGCCCAACCAGACTCATTTCCCCCCTGAGCACATTCCAGAGCTGCGGTAGCTCGTCCAGCTTGGTCTTACGCAGAAAAGCGCCCAAGCGCGTGATCGAGGCGCTGGAGGCCAAGTGGCTTGCCACAGATGCGGTATCAACCGCCATCGTTCGAAACTTGACTAACGTAAACGGCCGCTTACCACGCCCCACACGCGTCTGACGAAACAGAGGCGCGCCTGTATCCAATAAGCCAAGAACATAGATCAAAACCAATACCGGAAAGCCGAAGAGCAACCCCAGTAAGGACAGAGCAACATCAAAAACACGTATCACAGACCCAACCTCTGAAAGCCAGTCAATCCGAAGACGGGAAACAACGCTTTAACCCCTCTTCAACCGTGAAAGGTGGCTGCCAATCCAGTGTCTCGCAAGTCTGCGAGATATCTACCTGCAAAGACCCCAGCAAGCGCTGCGCCATAGCCTTCCGCCCGAACAATGCCGCGCAAAGCTTAAGAACGCCAGCAGGCACAGGAATCAAACGTGCAGGCCGCCCCATTGCATCTCCCACTAAACGTAACAGCTCTGTAGTCGATAGATCGCAACCATCACCCGCCAGAAAGACTTGGTTGGCAGCAGCGGGATGATCGATGCAGCGAACGATCAAATCGACAAGATTGTCGATGCCAACCAGCGAACGACGATTGTGGATAGCCCCGAGCGGTAGTGGGATACCCTTACCGATCCAGCGAACCAGACTCCCAAAGTTACCCGGAGCCTCCGGGCCATATACCAATGGAGGGCGAATGATCACCACCTCCATCCCTGTCTCTTGCTGAATACGCCAAAGCCCCTGCTCAGCCTCCCACTTTGACTGAGCATAGGGGTCCACGGGGTGCGGAGCATCGAGAGCAGTAAACGGGCGGACATTGATATTCCCGTTAACGCCGATAGAGCTGATGAAAACGAAACGTTGCACCCCCGCTGCAGCGGCTTGGCGGGCAAGATTCAACGTCCCCTCCACGTTGACACCCCGATACTCAGCCAGCGGGTCACTACTTACCTCCTGAGACATATGGGCTCGAGCAGCGGTATGTACTACTACGGTAATACACTCTAGAGCGGAGGCCCACTGCGTGTCTGCACTTATATCTCCCACCTCAAACACACGCTCAGAAGACCTCATGGCTCCGCTTGAACGCACAGCGGCCACTACACACGTTCCTGCAGCAGATAAATAACGCAACAAAGCACCGCCAACGAAACCGGTGGCCCCAGTCAACAAAACTCGCATAGTTAAAGAAGCGCCTCTTCATAAACCGCGATGGTTTTATCCAGCATTAGAGAAAACGTAAAATCGGATTCATATCGAAGCCGCCCTGCCTCGCCCATCCGACGCCTCATCTCAACGTCCGCAAGCAGTAGACCAAGGCGTTCTATTAATAAGCCTGTAGCGTCACGCTTGATCAGATAGCCCGTCTCACCGTCCTGTACAGCTTCGGCAACACCTCCTACATCGGATGCAATAACTGGCAGGCCAGCACGCATTGCCTCAAGAATAGTCAACGGCAATCCTTCCCAACGAGATATCAAGATAAATACGTCTGATGCTGCAAGCCGTGAAGCAACATCGATACAAGCTCCCGAAAAAATGACGCTATCAGCCAAGCCAAGGCTTGTCGCAAGATCAATCGCAGCTTGCATCTGCGGCCCATCACCAATCAGCTCAAGGCGCCACTGCCCTGAGGGAAGCGCTGCGAAGGCGCGCAGCAATGACAACTGATCTTTAGGCGCCTCAAAGCGAGCGACCATGACAAAGCGTACGATATCTCCCAGTGCGACCCGCTGAGCCCGCATCTTGGCAGAAATATCTGGCATGCCGTTATGCACCACGGCGAGCTGGCCAGGTAGCGCAACCCGCCCCGCCAAGGCGAGGGTCCTGTCATAGTCGGAGACAGTAATGATCCGTTTTGCCAAAGGGGCAATGAGCCGTTCGATAAATCGATACAGGAAGCGGCGCCTTGGAGATACACCTTCGGTAAATGCCCAGCCATGGGCCGTGAATATGCAAGGAGCAGGCAGCCCTATAGCGCTGATACGTCCAATAATTCCGGCCTTAGAAGAATGCAAGTGAATCAGATCTGGCTTCAAGCGCTTTAGCACGCCACGCAGCTCGAATATCGCTTTAATATCAATAACCAGATCGATCTCTCTGGTCAAATACTTCAGAGAAATACAACTTAATGATCGATCCTGCGCGTGCTGCAGAAAAACGCCCTGCCCACCAACCAAAATAGTTATGTCATAACCACAAGACTGAAGGCCCGCAGCAAGGTCAAGAAGATGGACACTGGCCCCTCCCATCACGTCAGAACGGGTTATGACAAAGATCACTTTCATAGAAAAACCAAAAAATCCATTTAAAGCACCATCACTCACGTACACTGGAGATAAAATTTAAAAAACCTGATCGCCCGAGTATGCTATCCCACTTAAATTCAGACGCATCGAAAAAACAATCATCGCTAATAAGACTGGAGGAAATACCAATATAGCGCTGCAATTCATCAAGCCATAAAAAACGCACACCGTAATCACTGGAAAACTTTGAAGCCCAATGATATCTATTACTAAAAACAACTAACCCACTCGCCAAGTACTCTAGCGTTTTCGTACTAGTCTGGATGTTAAATGGATATAGATTCGGCGTATAATTCAACCCAGCCCACGCCTGGCTGTATAGCCTGGGCAGTTCGTCGCGAGAAACCCTCCCCGCAAACTCGACTTTTGTATTTTCACGAAACAGATTACGTACTGACGCGTCGACTTCGCCGACAATAAGAAGCTTATATCCAAGCGCCGATAAACGCTGAAACTCCTCAAGCACCCCATTACGCCCAGCAATAGAACCTGAATAGACTATGTCAAAGTCTGGACAAGGATTTGGCTTCTGAAAAAGTGCAGCATCCACGCCCATATCTCGCAAAATATAGGGAACGCCTGATGCAAACCCCATACTCTCTCGAACGACTTCATTCAAGAAAATACGCCCACTAGGCTGGCCGTTAACAATCTTTTTCACGGTGTCCTTCAACACCGAGCACGGAGCCACGGAAAGACTTTGATACTCATGCACCTCAGCGGCACCAAAAGCTTTTCTCCGCCAAAAAGGACGCAAGCCCATAAAATAAATATTTACCTCGTTATCAGGATAGAGTTCTTCCTCTAGCGCCAGCTGAACCTCGACATTGGATTGCTCAAGAAATTTCTTGTACGCATAAGCCTCAGGAGTATAAGCATGTTTTTTTAAACCCACACCAACCTTCATAACACCGCCCCCTGATAGCACGAACGATAACCTAGGGATGCTCTTAAGTAGCCCTTCATTTTCAGCAGACTTCAGCCTTTCCCGATTTTAAAAGCGATGATTCGACCAAAAACGATCAAGGCATCCGCTCGTTCCTGAGCTTTTTAGCCGCCTCAAGCATCCTGCGACGAGTATTTTCCGCATTACGGGCGCATCTCTCCTACATTCGTCAGCAAATATCGGCGTGACATCCACAGGTTCGACAGTGCGAACAGCGTCACCAGTTGTGCGGTGTTCTTGGCCAGGCCACGGAAACGCGTCTTCACATAACCGAACTGACGCTTGATCACCCGGAATGGGTGTTCAACCTTGGCCCGAACCTGCGCCTTGGCCTTCCCGATCTTGCGCTTGGCTTTGTACAGCGCGCTGCGCTTATCAAGCTTCTTGTAAGTGCTGCGGCAGGCGGCGATCTGCCAGATCACCTCACGGCCTTCATATTCCGGGCGCTTCTCTACGCCGGTATAACCCGCATCGGCTTCCACCATGTTTTCCTCGCCGTGCAGCAGTTTGTCGACCTGGGTAACGTCTGCAACGTTGGCTGCCGTTCCCACCACGCTGTGTACCAGGCCGGAGTCGTCATCAACGCCGACATGCGCCTTCATGCCGAAGTGATACTGCTTTCCCTTCTTCGTCTGGTGCATTTCCGGGTCGCGCTTGCCGTCCTTGTTCTTGGTCGAACTCGGCGCATTGATCAGTGCGGCATCGACGATGGTGCCTTGGCGCAACGACAAACCTCGGCCACCTAGGTAGCCATTGATCACGGCCAGGATGCCGGTAGCCCGTTCGTGTTTCTCCAGCAAGCGACGGAAGTTGAGGATGGTGGTTTCGTCCGGAATGCGTTCCAGGCTAAGTCCAGCAAACTGGTGCAGGATGGCGGCCTCGTACAGAGCTTCCTCCATCGCCGGGTCGCTGTAGCCAAACCAGTTCCGCATCAGATGTACGCGCAGCATTGCCATCAACGGGTACGCCGGACGACCACCCTCGCCTTTAGGGTAGTGCGGGTCGATCAGAGCGACCAAACGTTTCCACGGCACTACCTGATCCATCTCGATCAGGAACAAATCCTTGCGGGTTTGCTTGCGCTTACCGGCGTACTCCGCGTCGGCGAAGGTCATCTGCTTCATCGGAAAACTCAGTGAGGGAATCCGAGCATTTTGCCAAAATCAGGAAGTCTTTTCAGACCATCCTTAGAAAGCATTAAATATTTTTTAATTAGACAAAAGAACGTGATCGAAAAATATTTTAGAATTAACAAAAGCCGGCTTAAAGTTAAAATACAACATTAAAAACCCAAATAAAAATAACTCAACCCACCACAAATCAACTCAACCACTTCTAGGTAAAAACATTTTCACCAAATAACTTAAAAACCGCAAGGTAAAAACAACCCCAATGTTATTAACAACAGATTTAACTGCAAACGGCACAGATTTAATTTTATCTATAGTTTGAACATCAACAGCCTGCACCAAATAAACTGCAGCCTTGGCTTTTTTATAACTGCCATACCCCTTAAACAAATCAACTATCTGGAGCCGCCCCACACACATCTTATCGAGTTGCCCAGACAAATTGCCATCATGCCTTCTGTATGTAACAAAAACCCTACCAAGATAAGACAAAATCCCACCCGACCTTGTTAAATCCAACCACATGATCCAATCTTCGATTATGAACCCTCCCCTGTAACCATTAACTTCCTTGACTTTTTCAAGCCTTAACATGGATGTTGGCGCTGGAAGATTATGATTATGAAGGAAGATATCATTAAAATGATAACTATTACTTTTTCTTACAATCTCCTTCTTGCATCCATTCTTATATAAAACCTCAACAGCACCAAAAACACCAACAAAACTAGAGTTCGCTTCTAAATGCTCAACTTGCTCACGTGTTTTGTATGGCCGCATGATGTCATCTGATGCAATACTCGAATAATACTCACCTTCACACCACGCTATAGCCTCATTCAAAGTCTCACACAAACCTTTATTAGACCTTGCTCTAAACTCAAACCGCCTAAATCGCTTCTCACACTCAGGGACAAGCTCTTGGATCTTACTTACAGACTCATCTTTCGAACCGTCATCGATTATGATCAACTCGATATTTTCATAATCTTGCTCGATGACGCTCTTGATACATTCCTGCACATACTCTGCATGATTATAGCAAGGAATCACAACGCTTACCAATGGCGCTTCTTTATCTTTAAACATTTTGCACAACCTTAAACGAATAGCCAAAAAATACTGCCATCAAGAACCAATAAAAAAAGTAATTAACCGAATGCGCAATTGAAACCCCTTCAAGCCCAAAAATGCTCGTAAAGTAATAGGTCAGCCCGTAGAACGATGCCGCAAAACCAATCTCTGACAATATAAAAATCTTCACCATTGCCTTGCCCAGCATCAAATAAGCTAAAATCCAGCTGCCAATTTTTAATGTATCCCCCACCATCTGCCAGCCAAACAAAACTTCCATCTCAGCAAATTCAGCGGTAAATAGCGCTCGTATTATAAAATCCCGCAGCAGATAGATAACCACCCCACACGTAGCTGCAACTGGTAAAATAATTTTATACCCATCCAGTATTTCATTTTTAATTTCAACTGGATCTTGCAGCTCCGAAAGCTTAGGCAAGTAATACACACTGAGTGTAGTTGTAACCAACATAAGATAAGCAGCACTTAAGCGCCACATAGCTTCCCAATAGCCGGCAGCCTCCCAGCCAAGGGTTTCGCCCAAGTGGTTACGAATCAGAATGTGGCTGAGAGGGACACATGCTGCAGTGGTAAGCGCCATGGCAGTAAACTTTGCCAGATTCTTAGCGGCTTTCTTTTCTATGCCACCAAGCATGTAGTGCAGTTTGAACCAACTGGCTTTACAGGTAAGTGAGAGGGTGACAAAGAAGGTTAGTGACTGGTAAATGGCTAGTGCAACTAGAGCACCGTACAAGCCCAACTGAATCGCCATTGCGGTAGTTATCGCCAGTGCAAAGAGACTACCGGCAATATTAGCGATTACATAGCGTCGTATTTCCTTTTTGCCATTAAGAATTGCAAGCAAAAGTGTATTGAATACAAACAAACCGAGCGTTAACGCAAACCAGGTAAACACACTGCTAAGGCTCTCGTCTTTTAGAAACCACCCTGCCAATTGCTTATTAAATGCAATTACAGCAACTGCAACCAATATAGAGCCGATCAGAGAGATGGTGCCGGCTGTTCGCCATACTGCATGCTGCTTAGATTCGTCTTGGTGATACTCAGCCGTATATTTAGTAACACCAGTATTAATTGCACCACTGGCAAGTGTTGTAATCATCTGTACAGCATTCTGGAACTGGCCTAACGCAGCATAACCCGCAGGCCCAACATAGATAGCCAGTATCTTGTTAAGGCCCAGCAGGGTCAACATTTTTATAACAACGGCGATACCATTGAGCAGACTGGTTTTAATGAGCGTCATGCGTTATTGCATCTTAAAGCTGTTACAAGCAGCAACCACAGCACTTACTTGATCATCTGTCATCACAGGGCTGATTGGCAGGCTAAGTACTTGCTGGTGCATGACCTCTGTCAATGGATAAGATTGATCATTCCATCGCTTATAAGCCTGTTGTCGGTGTGGCGGAATTGGATAGTGAATCAGTGTTTGGATACCAGCTTTAGCTAAATGTGCCTGAGCGGCTTCGCGTTCTACTATGCGGATCACATAAAGATGAAAAACGTGCTTTTCTAATGCTAGCAACGTGTTATCAGCTGATATTGGCTGTGAAACTATCGGATTCTTGATGCCTTTGGCATAAGCCAGTGCAATCTCTTTCCGCCGCTCTGTTTCAGCCTCAAGATGCTTCAGCTTTACGCGCAGCATAGCGGCTTGCGTTTCATCAAGCCGACTGTTTACGCCTTGGTATAAGTTCTCGTATTTTTTATGACTTCCGTAGTTACCCAGCGCTCGAATCGTTTGTGCAAGCTCGTCATCATTAGTTGTTACAGCGCCTGCGTCACCTAATGCCCCCAGGTTTTTACCTGGATAAAAGCTGAAACCAGAGGCATGACCCCAGTTACCTGCCTTTCTGCCATTGATTGCTGCCCCGTGTGCCTGAGCGGAATCTTCCAGCACTAACAAACCATGTTCATCAGCAATACTCATAATTTCTGGCATGTCTGCCAGCTGGCCATACAGGTGAACCGCTATAATCGCTTTCGTTTTATCCGTAATAGCCGCACGGATCTTTGCCGGGCTAATGTTGTATGTAGCTGGATCTGGCTCCACCAAAACTGGCGTAAGACGATTTTCGGTAATGGCTAGAATACTGGCGATGTAGGTATTGGCAGGAGCAATGACCTCATCACCTTCCTTAAGTTTGCCAAGCTCTTTCCAGGCGCGCAGTGTCAGTGTCAGTGCATCCAGGCCGTTTGCCACACCAATACAATGCTGGGTGCCGCAGTAGGCCGCAAACTCTGACTCAAATGCTTTCAGTTCAGCGCCTTGAATATACCAACCAGAGTCGATGACACGGGTAGCGGCTTCTATCAAGTCTTGGCGGTATTGCGCGTTGATGGTTTTGAGGTCAAGGAATGGGATTGTCATCTAATTTTATCCGCCAGATTTTCTTTTGCTTTTTCAACAGCTTCTTCTGTGATTTCAAAATAATCGTTAATTTCATCCTCACTGGTTTTTACTGCACCAATTCGAGTGTGAAATTTAATAACTCCTTTATTCCCTTTCATAACATCAAAATGTGACTTTTTAAAACCAAGCTGATTGAAACCAAATTCATAAACCAGGAAAGCACTTTCTAATGCTGCATACCGTGTTTTTTTTTCGTTTAAAATCCAACTACCCCAGCAGAAAGAATCATTACGAATATCATAGATTCGAACTGTTCCGCATGGCGTACCATCTAAACGCTCAATTATGAAGTAATATTGGGTACCATTTCTTTCATCATCTTTGTATTTTCTAATCCATTTTTTTTGGGCTTCAACATCTGAACTTACCGAAGAAAGAAATGTGTTGTAACGATCATCCAACCGAAGACTAAGTATAAATTCAGCATCAGAGTCTTCTACAAATCGCAGACGAATGCTTTTAGATTCTAAAATCATTTAACCACCTTCAAAAAATCTTCATAATCACGAATATAGTCAGCTTCATCATAGTGCTCGCTGGCCAGCACCAGCAATACGCAATCCGGGGTGAAGTCGTGCATTGTCCCCCATACCAAAGCCTCTTGAAGTAAACCGATATTGGGCTGGTTCAAGTCATAGGTGATTTTCTTTTTACCGTCATCCAGCGTGACTTTACAGGAGCCATTCACCGCAATTAGATACTGTTGAGTTTGGTGATGTGAGTGCTGACCGCGTGGTACTCCTGGTTGCGTACCGTAAATGTAAAAAACACGCTTCACCTCGAAAGGGACATCCTTTTGGCCTTCAATCGCGACTAATTGCCCACGGTGGTCTCCAAGAATGCGGTGCTTGATAATGCTCATACTTGCTTCCCTGCGAGCCTGAGGAGGTATTGACCATAGCCATTTTTACTTAATGCCTGTCCCTGCTCTTTTAACGCTTCCTTACTGAGCCAGCCATTGTTGAAGGCGATCTCTTCCAGACAAGCCACTTTCAACCCCTGGCGATGCTCAATGGTCTGCACGAAGCTGCTCGCCTCCAACAGGCTTTCATGAGTACCGGTATCCAGCCACGCAAACCCCCGCCCCAGCAGTTCAACATTCAGATCGCCGCGCTCTAGGTAGGCCTGGTTGACGCTGGTGATTTCCATCTCGCCACGGTGGGAGGGTTCCACCTGCTTGGCGATTTCCACCACATCGTTGTCGTAGAAGTAGAGCCCGGTTACGGCATAGTTGGACTTGGGCTGCTCGGGCTTTTCTTCAATGGAGATCGCTTTGTTGTTCTCATCAAAGGCGACGACGCCAAAGCGTTCAGGGTCTTTCACCTGATAGCCGAATACGGTAGCGCCGGACGTGCGAGCAGCGGCCTGTTTCAACTTGGGCGAGAAGCCCTGGCCGTAAAATATGTTATCGCCGAGTACCAGGCATACCGAATCGCTTCCGATGAATTCTTCACCAATGATGAAGGCTTGAGCAAGTCCGTCCGGAGTTGGCTGAATGGCATAACTTAGACATATGCCAAAGTCACCGCCGTCACCGAGTAATCGCTGATAACCACCAATATCTTCAGGGGTACTGATCAGCAGGATGTCGCGGATACCGGCGAGCATCAGTACCGACAGCGGATAATAAACCATCGGCTTGTCGTAGATAGGTAACAGCTGCTTGGATACGCCTTTGGTGATCGGGTAAAGGCGAGTGCCGGAACCGCCGGCGAGAATGATGCCTTTCATATGCTTGCAGTGCCTTGTGCGGTGGAGCCGAGTCGTTCGCGTTGGTAACTACCGTCCTGTACGCGGCGGCACCAGTCTAGGTTGTCCAGATACCACTCGACTGTCTTACGAATGCCGGACTCGAAGGTTTCTTTAGGTGTCCAGCCCAGTGCGCGCTGGATCTTGCTCGCGTCGATGGAGTAGCGCAGGTCGTGGCCTGGGCGATCCTGAACGTGAGTGATCAAGCTGCGGTAAGAGCTGCGGTCTTCTCGCGGGCGCAGCTCATCAAGAAGATCGTAGAGAGTATGCACGACTTCGAGGTTCTGCTTCTCGTTGTGGCCGCCGATATTGTAGGTCTCACCAACCCTGCCCTCGGTAACCACCTTGTACAGGGCGCGGGCGTGGTCTTCGACATAAAGCCAATCGCTCACCTGGTCGCCCTTGCCGTAGACCGGCAGCATCTTACCCTCCAAGGCGTTGAGGATCACCAGCGGGATGAGCTTCTCAGGAAAGTGATAAGGGCCATAGTTGTTGGAGCAGTTGGTGACTAGAGTCGGCAGACCGTAGGTGCGACGCCAGGCGCGCACCAGATGGTCGGAGCTGGCCTTGCTGGCCTTGCTGGCGCTGTAGGGGCTGCTGGGTGCGTAGGGGGTGGTTTCGTTGAACAGATCTTCAGGGCCTTCCAAGTCACCGTACACCTCCGACTCGCTGCAGGAAATCGAGTCTTTGAAGCCGGATTGAAGCCGGTAGGCTATACGACCCACGCGGCCGACATGAGCATGGGTTGTGCCGCCCAGAGAGAAGTCAGGTGCGAGGCTGCCTGCGCCTGCCCGGCCCGCAGAAGAGGTTTCGGCGCCTTGAAAGAGGCCGCAGTCAATCAGCAGCGGATGCTTATCGTCCACCTGCAGCTGATGGCATGAGCCCGTCACGCCTGTTACGGCGCCGTCATGAACAATGGAGGGGTACCGCACGAGTCAATCCCTTAACGCTGGCGAAATTTAAAGGGACTCGGCCCAGTAGTGCGGATGACTGTTCAGATAATGGTAATTAACTGAACCAGTTGGAAATTTGGCAACGGCGCGCCCTGTGAAAGGGCGCTCATTTTGCCGGTTTTCCATGATTTCGCAAGCATGACAAGAGCGTGACGCCAGGCGACCGCCTGATCAGGAGAATGACACTCTCAAGAAGGAAAAAGCGCAGTTACTCGTCTTCATTGACCCGGTCACGCAGCTCCTTGCCCGGCTTGAAATGCGGCACGAACTTGCCATCCAGGCGGACAGATTGGCCGGTTTTCGGGTTGCGCCCAACGCGCGGCGCGCGGTAATGCAGCGAGAAGCTGCCAAAGCCGCGAATTTCGATACGATCCCCCGTGGCCAGTGCCTGGGACATTTGCTCCAGCATGGTCTTGATGGCTAACTCGACATCCTTGGAGGACAGCTGACCCTGATGAGTGACAATTCTTTCGATCAACTCCGACTTGGTCATGGTTTTCCCTTCTTTTTCAAGCGGCTAGAAGACTCGACGGTTCGGTTGTAGCACGC
>Ga0209070_100655_pt1 | contig 14017 bp, 10 predicted proteins | sample SynthPrep_5_END__FD_187205 | JGI IMG/M metagenome (GOLD analysis project Ga0209070, IMG submission 187205) | Synthetic microbial communities from Ohio, USA - SynthPrep_5_END_DS10_MetaG (SPAdes) (version 2) | ecosystem: Engineered > Bioreactor > Aerobic > Activated sludge | place: USA: Ohio... | reverse complement strand
TCCTGCGGGTTGCTGCCACCCAACTGCAGGGCAATCGGGTGTTCGCACTCGTTGTAACGCAGAAAACGCTCGCGATCGCCATGGATTAGCGCGCCGGTGGTGACCATCTCGGTGTAGAGCAGGGCATTGCGCGACAGCTGACGGAGAAAGAACCGGCAGTGGCGATCCGTCCAATCCATCATCGGGGCGACGGAGAAGCGGCGAGACAGGGCGAGGCGGTTGGAATCCTGGGGCATGGGACGCTGTGACGGGCTGGAAAATGGCCGCATATTCTAACAGCAAGCCCGCGTGGCACGGGCTTTTGTTGCTGGCCAGCTAACGGCTTTACATCAGGCTATCGGCCCGGTCTCGGTCCAAAGCAGCATTGCCGGACCGGGGGGCAAGGGGGCAAGCTGGCGACAAGCTGCTCAGAGAACCGACAATGTCCAATCAAGCTCCGGTTACCCGGCGCCTTGCCAATGGCGCCGAACTGCGCGCGCAGCAACAGCCCTGGGCGCAGCAGGCAGGGTTGTGTCTGCGGGTGGCGGCGGGCAGTCATGACGAGCCGCAGGCCTATCCAGGCCTGGCGCACTTTCTCGAACATCTGCTGTTTCTCGGCAGCCGCAATTATTCGCCTGATCAGGGGCTGATGGCGTTCGTTCAGCGCCACGGCGGGCTCGTCAATGCCTCGACTCAGGCGCGCCACACCGATTTCGTCTGCGAGCTGCCGGCCGAGTTGCTGCAGCCGGCGCTGATGCGTTTGCTGGATATGCTTGGCCAGCCGTTGCTGGAGCTCGACGCGCAGGTGCGCGAGCGCGAGGTGCTGCACGCCGAGTACCAGGCGCGCAGCCAGGATGCCGACAGTCGAATCAATCATGCCCTGGGCCAGGCGCTCGCCACCGGGCACCGCTGCGGCGCGTTTCTGGCAGGTGATCGCAGCACGCTGGTTGTGGAGTCTGCGGAATTTCAGCGGGCGCTGCGTGATCATCACCAGCGTCACTACCAGGCCGGGCGCATGTGCCTGACTCTGGTCGGGCCACAACCGGTCGAGCAGTTGCTGGATATCGCCGAGGCGCTACTTGGAGCGTTGCCGGCAGGCGAGGGCGACGCCTGTTCCGCTCCGCCGGTGGACCTGCTGCCGCTGCGAGCGCCGTGCCTGCATCTGCAACACAGTCGCCCCGAAGTGCATCTGGGCGTTGCCGTGCAGCTCGAAGCCCGCGACCTGAGTGCGTCCTTGGAGCTGTTGCGCGATGCCCTGCAGGATCCTGCACCCGGAGGGCTACTGGCCGGCTTACGTGAGTTGCAGCTGTGCCGGCAGTTGCAGGCGCGGGTGCTGTATCAGCACCGGGGGCAATGCCTGTTGTGCCTGGACGTTCCTGGCGCCACCGCGGAGCAAGGCGCCGCAGTGCGCGCGACCGTGCAGAGTTGGGCCGCGCAGCTGCAGGGCCATGCAGATTGGTCATTGCGACTGCAGCACCTGCAGCAGGCGGCAGCGCTCAGGTTGCTTGGGCTCAGTCCGTTGGCGGCGGCCAGGGAGCTGCAAACGCCTGCTCAGGACGACAGCCACACCTTGCGCGATCTGAATGCCTTGCTGGTTTGTCTGGCTCGTGGTGAGGGGCTGATCGAACTGCAGTGCGGCGAGCAGGCGCGGCCGCTGTGGTCGGCAATCGGATTGGATTTGCCATTGCAGGCCCTGCCGATGCCATCACCAACTCCAATTCCAATTCCAATTCCGAACCACCCGTGGCGGCTGCCTGGCGATGATCCGTTATTGGCCGGCGCTGTCGTGGCAGCGGCCGTTTTGCCGTTGGCCGCGTTGCGACATCATCCGGGGCAGACCGAGGGTGGGCCGGCCGCGCTTTACTGGCGTGGCCCCTGTTCAGATGCGGGCCACGCGGCTGCCATCGAAGCAGGATTGCGCGCGTGTAGCGCCGATCTGCGCTGGCGTGGTGAGCGGCTTGGCATCGCCTGTCAGCTGAGCGTGCAAGCCGCTGGCTGGAGCCTTTCATTGCGCGGGCCGGCGCCGCTGTTGCCGGCCTTCAGTGCCTTGCTGGTGCCGCTGCTGTTGGTCGCGCTCGATGACCCAGCCGAGCCCGCAGCCCAGGGCATGTTGCTGCGGGCGCTGCTGCAGCGTTTGCCGCGGCTGTGCGAGCTGCCCAAGGCCCCGCGGCTGGAGGGGCTGAGTGTCGGGCTCGGAGCGAGCGAACAGGCGCAACTGGCCGAGTTGTGCGCAGCTGTCGAGTCGCTGGCGGATTTGCCGCCCACGCCCCGCATCGAGACCGGGGTCGACTGGCAGCAGGTCGCGCAGCCGGGTACGGATGCAGCCTTGTTGCTGTTCTGTCCCTTGCCTGCCGGCGATGCCTGTACCGAGGCTGCCTGGCGCGTGCTTGGCCAGGTGCTGCAGGGGCGTTTTTATCAGCGCCTGCGTGGCGAGCTGCAATTGGGTTACGCGCTGTTCGCCGGTTTCCGCCAGGTCGAGGGTTGCCGGGGCCTGTTGTTTGCCCTGCAGTCACCCGTCTGCGAGGCGGCCGGCATCTTCGAGCATATCCGCGCCTTTCTGGGCGAGCAGCGGCAGTCGCTCGCCGCACTGGACGATACGGCGTTGTCGCGGTATCGCGATGCCTTGCTGCCGGCGCTGTGCCCGGCCAAGGCCAACCTGGCACGTGCCGAGCAGCTGTGGCAGCTGCATCTGGCAGGCTTGCCCGAGGTGCACCTGCAACGGGTGCAGCAGGCGCTGACAGCCCTGACCCAAAACGATCTGCTCCAGGCACATGAGCAGTTGCTAAGCGCCAGCGACTGGCGCGTATTGGCCAGCGGAGCGCCGTCGCTGGCCTAGGCTGCTTTCTCTTCAGTGCTCTTTGCGCGACTGCGCGCGAATTTCCAACGCCCTTTTTCTGTAGGAGCCTCGATCTGGTGCGAGGCTCTGGCTTTGCGGCGTTCTTTTGATTCGCCGCGGGGCGCGGCTCCTACAGGATGAGGCCGCGTCTGGGGCTATCGTAGGAGCCCCGACCCGGGGCGAAGCCTTGTGCAGCCGCGCCGCCGCCGTTCGTTGCGGTGCGCGACCCCTGCCGCTTAGTTACTGGCGCATGTCTACGCCCTAGGGCTGGCACGGTACTACGACCTTTCTCCCACTACCGGTAGCAGGTCGGTCGCGAGCCGGCGGAAGCGCGACGGTAGCGCCCAGCCAAAGCAGCAGCGAATCGCTGCCAAGGCAGCGTATGGCCCGCCGGACCCGCTTTCGATAATCGCCTCCGACACGACTGCCCTGGCGGTCGCCACTCAAGCGGAGAGCGTTATGCACAACAACAAGATCGCCATCACTCGACTTCTGCCCCTGACCCTGGCCACCGCCGTCGCTCTGGCGACCGCGCAGCAGGCCGCCGCCGAGATCGTCCTGTATGACAAGGACGACACCACATTCTCCACCGACGGTTACATCAACGCCTTCTACGTCAACAGCGACGTGGACCGTGATGGCGAGCAGTTCGACCGCCGCCAGTCGCGGGTGAAGATGGGTTTTCTGCCCAACTGGATCGGCTTCAACTTTGGCAAGCAGATCGATGGTCTCAAGCTGACCGGTCGCTCGTCCTTCTGGGTCACCATCAACGACAGCGAAACCAACGGCACCGACACCGCCATCGACGTTCGTCAGTTCTATGGCACCGTTTCCAGCCCGGAATGGGGCGAGGTGCTGGTGGGCAAGGACTTCGGTTTGTTCTCGCGCTCCAACATCTTCCTCGACGAGCTGCTGGCCGGTTACGGCAACGTCTCCGATACCCTCGGCCTGGTGGACGGCAACGGCGTGTCCTTCGGCAACATCGGCACCGGTTACCCGTACCCGTTCCCGACCTCGCAGATCACCTACCGCAACAACAACCTGGCTGAAGGCCTGCGCTTTGCGGTCGGCATCATGGACCCGGTCGACACCAACGACGACAGCGCCACCGGCAAGGCCTACCAGGAAAACCCGCGTTTCGAATCGGAAGTCAGCTACCAGTTCGATGTGGGCGGTTCGACCATCTACACCTGGGTCAACGGTGCCTACCAGACCTCCGAGAACACCGACGACACCGTCGACAAGGTCACCTCCAAGGGTCTCGGCTATGGCGTGCAGGCCAAGTTCGGCGGCCTGTCGCTGACTGGTTCGGGCTTCCAGGCCAAGGGCATCAACCCGTTCTTTACCAACAACCTGGGCGAGCCGACCCTGCGTGACATCGACAGCGACGGCTACCTGCTGCAGGGCTCCTACACCTGGGGCAAGAACCGCGTGGCGCTGTCCTATGGCAAGACCGAGGACGACGGCAACGGCCTGGGCGTGGCGGCGGACTACGAGACCCGCGGTATCGCCTATTTCCGCACCATCAACGACAACCTCAAGCTGGTCGCCGAGTACAACCAGTACCAGATCGACGCCGCCGCTGGCAGCGGTCTGAACGAGGACACCGACACCTTCGCCGTCGGTGCGGTACTCAGCTGGTAAGCCATACGGCTTGCGGACAACGGGAGGCCCAAGGGCCTCCCGTTCTTTTAGGGATCGAAAGGAAGAATTCAATGATCGGACTCTGGAGCGAATCGGCTCAAACCTATCTGCTGGTACTGGCGATCAGTACCACGCTGGTCTTCGCGCTACCCATCTTCCTTGTACCGCTGACCTGGGCGCGCCTGATGCGCTGGCGCATTCCGCAGGATGTGGACCTCGCGGTGTATTTCGGGCGCTGTCTGGGCGCATTCATCCTGATCGTCGAGGCGCTGATGCTGCGCGCCGCGCTGACCGGTGAAGCGCTGCACACCACCTTCGAGGTGCTGGCCGCGGTGGCCCTGATGATGGTGCTGGTGCATGTGCATGGCGCGATCAAGCGCATCCAGCCGTGGACGGAAACCCTGGAGATCGGCTTCTACGCCGGGATGTTCGTGCTGACCCTGATGTTCTGGCCGGCTCCGTAAGAACGCTGGTGCGCACGGCGCACCCTACAAACGCATGGCGACGTCCCAGGTAGGGTGCGCCATGCGCACCAGCGGTCTCCTGTTCGTGAGGACGAACGAGGTAGCCCGGATGAAATCTGGGGACGCATCCCACGATTACCCTTGCCGCCTCGCGTACTGCTTCGCGAGTACGCCCTACGGATCTACCACCCAGTACTCAAGTAGCATGGGGCGCTTGCGGCCTCCTTCGTAGAATTTCCCCATGATCAGCATGTGAATTGGGGCGTGATATGGCCTTGGAACAGTCGGAGGGGGTGCTCAGCGCCGTCTCCAGCACGAAGGATGTTGAGTTGGCCGCCCAGGAACTGGCACGCCAGCTGATCCACCCCTATCTCGGCTTCGTGCTGTTCTTCTGCTCGGCCGAATACGATCTCGACGGTCTGGGTCAGGCGCTGGAGGCGCACTTCGGTGGCGTCAGCCTGGTGGGCTGTACCAGCGCTGGTGAAATCACCCCGCATGGCTACGGTCGCGGCTGCGTGGTGGCGCTGGGCTTCGACCTGCGCTGTTTCTCCATCGCCAGCGTACTGATCGACGAGATGGAGCGCTTCAATCTGCTCGATGCGCAGCAATTGGTCGATGGTCTGGTCAAGGATTGTCGCAGCAACGAGCTGGCTTCGATCAAGGGCCACAGTTTCGCCCTGACCCTGCTCGATGGCCTGTCTAGCCGCGAAGAACTGGTGCTCGGCGCACTCAGCGCTGCGCTGGGCAGCATCCCGCACTTCGGCGGCTCGGCCGGCGACGATAACCACCTGACCCATACCCACGTCTATCACGGCGGGCGCTTCCACAGCGGTGCGGCGGTAGTGGTGCTGTTCAACACCTGGCTGGAGTTCGAGGTGTTCAGCACCCATCACATCCAGCCCAGTGCCGAGAAGCTGGTGGTGACGCGCGCCGACAGCGCCACGCGCCGGGTGTACGAACTCAATGCCGCGCCGGCCGCGCAGGAATATGCCGACCTGATCGGTCTACCGGTCGAGGCGCTGGATCTGCGCGCGTTCGCCGCCTATCCGCTGGCGGTGCGCATCAGCGATCACTACTACGTGCGCTCGATCCAGCAGGTGCACGACGACCTCAGCCTGACCTTCTACTGCGCGGTCGAGAACGGCATCGTCCTTACCGCCATGCACCCCGGCCCCTTGCTGCCGAACCTGCAGCAGTTGTTCGCCGGGCTGGAGCAGCGCCTCGGTCCGCTGCTGCTGACCATCGGCTGCGACTGCTTCCTGCGCCGCCTGGAGATCGAGAACGATGGCGGCGTCGAGTCGGTCGCCACGCTGCTGCGTCAGCAGCGGGTGATCGGCTTCAACACCTACGGAGAGCAGTTCAATGGCATGCACATCAACCAGACCTTCACCGGTGTCGCCATTGGCCGACCTGTTGGGCGTGCCGAGCGCTGAGCTGCAGGCACGCTGTACGGCGCTGGAGCAGGAAAACGCCAAGCTCCGGCGCATCAACGCCGCGCTGATCGAGCGGGTCGAGTCGATCCATTCCCGTGGCGATGACGCCTACGCGGCCTTCCAGCATTCGGTGGTGCTCTCCGAGCAGGTGCGCGAGCGCACCGACGCGCTGAACCAGGCGATGGCCGAACTGAAATCCAGCAACCAGTTGCTCAGTGATGCGCGGCTGCGCGCCGAGACAGCGCACCAGCACCTGATCGACGCTATCGAGAGCATCTCCGACGCCTTCGTGCTGTTCGATGATCGCCAGCGCATCGTGCTGTTCAACAGTCGCTTCAAGGCGCTGTGGGCGCGCAGCCGCGCACGCATCGGCACCGGCACGCGGCTGGAGGAGATTCGCCGGCTGAGCCGCAGCACCGGCCTGGTGGTGGAAGCGCAGTTGGGCAAGGAGGGCGAGCCGAGCCTGTTCCGCCTGCAGGACGGGCGCTGGGTGCAGGTCAGCGAGAGGCCGACCCGCGAGGGTGGGCTGGTGATCCTCTATACCGACATCACCGAGGTCAAGCAGAGCGAGGCGCTGCGCCGCGAGCAGGCCCTGGCGCAGAAGTCGCGCCTGCTGCAGCGCGCGGTCGACAACCTGTCGCAGGGCATGGCCATGGTCAATGCCGATGGCGCGCTGGAGTTGTGGAACCACCGTTTCCTCGAACTCTGCGGCCTGGCGCCGATCAACGCCCATCGGCCGTTCGCCGAAGTGATGGCGGAAAGCGAACTTGAGCCGCTGACCCCGGACAGCCGCGATGCCGCCGGCAAACCGCTGCGCCAGGTGGAGGTGCGTCTGTTCGACGGGCGCATGCTCGAAGTGCGCACCCATCCGCTGCCTACGGGCGGCTTCGTCAACACCTTCACCGATATCACCGAGCGCCATCGCCAGGCTCAGGCACTGAGTGACAGCGAGCGCTGGATTCGCCTGATCACCGACCACGTGCCGGCGCTGATCGCCTATCTGTCGGCCGATCTGGTCTACGAATTCACCAACAAGGTCTACGAGGAATGGTACTGCTGGCCGCGTGGCGCGATGCTCGGCCAGAGCCTGCGCGAAGTGCACAGCGAGGAGCATTGCCAGCGCCTGGAGCCCTACGTCGAATTGGCGCTGTCCGGCGAGAGTGTGACCTTCGAATTCGCCGAAACCAACCATAACGGACAGGAGCGCTACATGCTGCGTTCCTACGTGCCCAACCGTCAGGCCAGCGGCGAGGTGGTCGGCATCTTCGTGCTGATCCGCGACATCACCGAGCGTCGCCGGACTGCCGAGGCATTGCACCAGGCTTATCAACATCTGGAGCAGCGCGTGCGCGAGCGCACCGCCGAGCTGACCACGGTGAACGACCAGTTGCGCCGCGAAATCGACGAGCGCACGCAGATGGAGGCGCGCTTGCGTGAGGCCAAGGGCGAAGCCGAGCAGGCCAACCTGTCCAAGACCAAGTTCCTCGCCGCCGTCAGCCACGACCTGCTGCAGCCGCTCAATGCCGCGCGGCTGTTCACCAGCGCCTTGCTGGAGAGGCGCGACCTTTCCGGCTGCGCGCCGCTGGTGCGTAATGTCAGCAACTCGCTGGAGGACGTGGAAAGCCTGCTCGGTACCCTGGTGGACATTTCCAAGCTCGATGCCGGGGTGATCAAGCCGGATATCGCGCCGTTCGCCGTCAGCGAGCTGCTGGAGAACCTGGCCGCCGAGTATCACCAGATCGCCGGTAGCGAGGGTTTGCGCCTGGACTACCTGCCCAGCTCGGCCCTGGTACGCAGCGACGTGCAGCTGCTGGCGCGGATTCTGCGCAACTTCCTTAGCAACGCCATTCGCTACACCGCCAGCGGGCGCATCCTGCTGGGCTGCCGGCGGCGCGGCAACAGCCTGTCCATCGAAGTCTGGGACACCGGTATCGGTATCGCCCAGGACAAGCTGGTGGAAATTTTCCAGGAGTTCAAGCGCGGCGACAACGTGCAGCGCAAGCAGGATCGCGGCCTCGGCTTGGGCCTGGCGATCGTCGAGAAGATTGCGGGCATGCTTGGCCACCGCATTCGTGTGGCGTCGCAACAGGGAAAGGGCTCGATGTTCGCTGTGGAAGTGCCTCTGACCCGCCGCGCGCCACGCGCGCGCAGGGTGCAGGACAGCCCGGATCTGTTGCTCGAACGCCTCAGCGGTGCGCGGGTCTGGGTGCTGGATAACGACGCGGCGATCTGCGCCGGCATGCGCACCCTGCTCGAAGGCTGGGGCTGCCGGGTGGTTACTGCGCTGAGTGAAGAAGACCTGGCGTGCCAGGTGGACAACTACCATGCCGAGGCCGACCTGCTGATCGCCGACTACCACCTCGACGACGAGCGCAATGGCGTCGACGCGGTGGCGCAGATCAACGCCCGGCGCAGCGCGCCGCTACCGGCGCTGATGATCACCGCCAACTACAGCAATGAGCTCAAGCAGCAGATGCGCGAGCTGGGCCACAGCCTGCTGCACAAGCCGGTGCGACCGATGAAGTTGAAGGCGGCGATGAGCCATTTGATGGAGCGTGGGGCAGGGGCTTGAGAGTGTCGTGAACCCCGGTGCGCATGGCGCACCCTACGACGCCCAAGCATCGATCACCCCGTAGGGTGCGCTGTGCGCACCGAGGCGTGCGAATCCGTGCAATTGAGCGCGGTACCCATGGCAAACCCTATATGGCATCACTCATCCGCGATCAGTCGCTTGCCCAGGCTGACCGAGGCATCGACCTTGTAGCCAAGGCGTTCGTAGAAAGCCAATGCCGCGGCATTGGTATCGCGTACCTGCAGGCTGAGCTTGGGGCAGCCCAGGGCCAGCAACTGCTCTTCGATATACGCCATCAGCTGACGGGCCAGGCCCTGCTGGCGTTGCTCCGGGCACACCGCCAGGTAGTTGACCCAGCCGCGATGCCCCTCGTAGCCGGCCATGGCCGAGGCCACCAGCTTGCCGTCGATCTCGCCTACCAGAAACAGCTCGGGCTGCACCTTCAGCTTGCGCTGGATGTCCTTGTGCGGATCGTTCCACGGGCGGGTCAGGTCGCAGCGTTGCCAGAGATCGACGACGGCAGCTTCGTCAGCGAGCCGGAAGGGACGAATGTGCATGCTGGGCTCCAATCGGTGAGGTCGCCGTTGTAGCACGGGTTGATTACGGGAGTCAGGACAACCTCGTTCGTCACTCCCGCGAAGGCGGGAGCCCAGGTGCTGCGTGCGGGATTGACTGTCACTCCTCAGGAGCTAGCGCCGCAGATAGGACGCGAAATCGATATCGCCAGCCGAGAGAATGGCCTGCACACGGTTGTGCACGCCCAGCTTGCGCAGAATGGCCGAGACGTGGGCTTTGACCGTGGTTTCGGCGATATCCAGGCTGTAGGCGATCTGCTTGTTCGATTCGCCCTTGGTCATGCGCTCGAGCACCAACAGTTGCTTGCGCGTCAGTGCCTGCAGCAGTTCCGGGGCGATGCTGTGGTGGTCGTGGTGCTGGCGCGAGCTGCCGCTTTTCTGCGAACGGATGATGTCCGGCGGCAGGTAGACGTTGCCGTCGAGAATCTGCGCGATGGCGTCGGTCATCTGCGCGCGCGGCGAGGACTTGGTAATGAAACCCACCGCGCCATAGGTGATGGCCTGCAGCACGATCTGCTTGTCCTGCTCGGCAGAGACGATCACCACCGGAATGGTCGGCGCCTCGTTGCGCAGGTTCATCAGCCCGCCCAGGCCGTGCATGCCGGGCATGTTCAGGTCGAGCAGGATCAGATCCAGGTCGTCGTGGCTTTGGGTCAGTTCCAAGGCGCTGTCCAGGTCGGCGGTTTCCATGATCTCGCTGCCGGGAAACCCGTCGGCGATGACGTTATGGATGGCTTCACGAAACAGCGGATGGTCGTCGGCAATCAGAATCTTGTACATGGCCTTGCACCTCGTTGTTGTGATTATGGTGTGGCGGTGGGCGTGAGGAAAGCAGCAGGCAGTTCGGCAGGTTGCGCGGGCACCAGGGGCAGGCCGGCCTGTTCCCAGGCATCGACGCCGTCACGGTACCAGTAGAGCTGGCGATAGCCCATGGCATGGGCGCGGCGCGCGGCGTTCCAGCTCGGCCAGCAGTCGGGGCGGCAGTAGAAAACGAAAGGCTTGTCCAGGTCGCCTTTACTGGCCTGGTTCAGGTAATGGGTGAAGTAGCGCAGCCATAGCGCTTCCAGGTTTCCGCTGCCGGTGTTGGGTAGCCACAGACTGCCGGGGATGTTGGCGTGGGGCTCTTCTTCGATGAAGCGATCATGGCGCCACAGCTGACGGTAGACATCGACCAGTTGAACATCGGGGAGTTCGTCGAGCAGCTTTTGCAGGGCGGGAGTATCGAGAACCTGAACACCCTCAAGCGTTGACGGTGTCGGGCTGCGGTACTGGCTGCTGCGATAGCCGTCGGCATCGAACAGCTCTTCGGCACGCACGACGCAGACCAGCAGCAGGGAGGCGAGCATCAGGCCTGCTTGCACGGGCAGACGGTACTTCATGGCAAGGTCTCTACTTATTGTTGTGCCGGTATTACAGGCCATGGTCGCAGGCTTGGGAATTCTACGTTGGAGAGGAAAACCAGTACCAAAGTAGTAGAACGGTCAGCTAGTAGGGCACCGTAGGGCGTACTCGCGAAGCAGTGCGCCATCAGATTTGCGAGGCGACGAAGCGCGGCGGACTGTTCGCTGGCGCTCCTGAGTCCGCCCTACGGGGGGATTCCCTATTGGTTAACCCGCCTTGCGCAGCGCAGCATGTTGCGGATTGAAGCTGACTACGGCGAGCAGTGTCAGCAGCACGGTGAGGCCGGCGCAGATCAGCAGCGCCTCGACATGCAGGCGCAGGTACAGCGCGTTGCGCACCAGCTCCACGGCATGGGTGAAGGGATTGGCCGCGCACAGCCAGTACAGCCACTCGCTGGACTCGCGCATCTTCCACAGCGGGTAAAGCGCAGACGACAGGAAGAACATCGGGAAGATGACGAAATTCATCACCCCGGCGAAGTTTTCCAGTTGGCGAATGCCGTTGGACAGCAGCAAGCCCAGCGCGCTGAGCAGCAGCGCCACCAGCAGCAGCGCCGGTAGCGCCGCGAGCAGGCCCCAGGCCGGCGGCTGCACGCCGTAGACCCAGGCGATGGCGAGAAAGGCATAGACCTGCAGCAGCGAGATCAGCGCCGTGGCCAAAAGCTTTGCTACCAGCAGGAAGGCGCGCGGCAGCGGGCTGGTGAGCAGTACGCGCATGCTGCCCATCTCGCGGTCGTAGACCATCGACAGCGAGCCCTGCATGCCGTTGAACAGTAGGATCATGCAGGCCAGGCCCGGCACGATGTAGGTGTCGTAGGTGATGTAGGTGTCGTAGGGCTCGATGATGGCGATGCCCAGCGCGGCGCGGAAACCGGCGGCGAACACCAGCAGCCACAGCAGCGGGCGCACCAGGGCGCTGAGAAAGCGCGAGCGCTGCAGCACGAAGCGCAGCCATTCGCGCAGGACGATGCCGCGCAGGCATTCCCAGTAGGCGGTCATGGTTGCGGCTCCTTTGAGGAGTTTGCGGGGGGCGTGGGAGGGGCTTTAGCCGCGAGCTCTTCGATATTGTGGATCTCGCGGCTGAAGCCCCTCCCACAACTGGGCCGCAGCGCCTCACGCACATGGCCACGACCCAGCGCCTCGTCGCCGGTCAGGCGGGCGAAGCTGATGGCCAGGTCGTCGCCAAACTGGCTGGCCTTGCCCCAGGCCACGCGCTCGCCTCGATGGAGGATCAACAGATCGTCGCTGGACTCGATCTCGTCCAGCAGGTGGGTCGTCCACAGCACGCACAGACCCTGCTCGCGGCACAGGTTGCGCACATGCCGGCCCAGCGCCAGGCGGCTGGCTGGGTCGAGCCCGGCGCTGGCTTCATCGAGCAGTAGCAGGCGTGGCTGGTGGAGCAGGGCGCGGGCGATCTCCACGCGGCGACGATGGCCGCCATTGAGCGTGCGCACCTTTTCGTGGCGACGTTCGGCGAGATCCTGGCGCAACAGCTCCTCGTCGATGCGCGCCTGCGCCTCGCGGCGCGGCATGCCGTGCAGCGCGGCATGATAGGCGAGGTTCTGCTGCACCGAGAGGTCGAGATCCAGCGTGCTTTGCTGGAACACCACACCCAGCTGGCGCAACGCCTGGCGCGGTTCATCGCGCAGGCTGTGGCCGAAGATGCGGATGTCGCCCTGCTGCAGGTCGTACAGGCGGGTGAGCAGGGCGATCAGGGTGGATTTACCGGCGCCATTGGGGCCGAGCAGGGCGCCGAAACGCCCCGGCGCCAGTTCGAAGGCCAGGTCGTTGAGCGCCTGGCGGGCACCATAGGCGAAACCGACGCCGCTCACCTCCAGCGCATTCATGGCGTGACCACCACGCCCCAGGGATAGCGGCCAACCTTGATTGACTTGGTCACCTTGAGCGTATCGACGTCGATCACCGATACGTCGCCGCTGACGCCGTTGGTGGTCAGCAGGCGCTTCTGATCCGGGGTGAGCGCCAGATGCCAGACGCGCCGGCCGACCAGCAGGTAGTCGAGAATCTCGTAGGTCTTGGCATCCACCACGGCCACATGGTTGGCCGGGCCGAGGGCGACGAAGGCGTACTTGCCATCGTCGGTGAGCTTGACCCCCACCGGCTGCACCTTGTCCGGGTGGACGCCCTTGATGGCGAAGTTGAGCACCTTGAGTACCTGGCGCGAATCCACGTCCAGCACCGTCACCGTGCCGCCGATTTCGGCCGAGGCCCACAGGCGCTTGCCGTCCTTGTCGAATTCGACGTGACGCGGGCGCTGGTCGACCAGGGTGTTGTCCACCAGTTGATTGGTGCTGGTATCGATCCAGTGCAGCATGTTGGTGGTTTCGCTGGTGTTGACCGCCCACTTACCGTCCGGGCTCACCGCCATGCCCTCCGGCTCCACGCCGACTTCGATCTGTGCCAGCACCTCGTCGCTCTGGGTGTCGACCACGGTGACCAGGGCATCGTCCTCGTTGGAGATGTACAGCCAGCGGTCGTTGGGATGCAGGGCGAACTGCTCGGGATCGGCGCCGGAGGGCAGCTCCTTGATGATCTTGCGCGTGGCCAGATCCATCACCTGCACGCGGTCGGAGTCGCTGGCGCAGATGTACAAGAGTTTGTTGTCGGAAGACAGCAGCAACCCGCGCGGGCGCATGCCGACGTCTAGGGTAGCGGTGACTTCGAGGCTGTCGAGGTCGATGGCGCTGATGCTGTCATCCTTCTCATTGGACACGTAGGCAGTAGCGGCGAAGGCCGAGTGGCAGGCCAGGCCGAAGGCGACGGCGCAGGCGAGACGGGTCAGGCGCATGGGGTTGATCCTCTTGTTGTAGTTGTTGGTAGCCATTGCTTTGTGGGAGGGGCTTTAGCCGCGACTGTCGCCGCTAAAGCGCCTCCCACAGGTGTTCTGCTTTTCTGTAGGAGCCCGCTTGCGGGCGATACCTTGCGATGATCGCCGGCAAGCCGGCTCCTACAGAGGTGTTCCCGCTAGATCACAGCTCACCTCGGGCCGGTCGTAACCAAGGCTGTCCATCTCGTTACTGGGATGGAGAAAACCATCCTGCGGCGAGGTGCTGACCAGGGCGCGTGGATGCACCAGCGGAATCGGTTGGCGCA
>Ga0209070_100654_pt1 | contig 14070 bp, 15 predicted proteins | sample SynthPrep_5_END__FD_187205 | JGI IMG/M metagenome (GOLD analysis project Ga0209070, IMG submission 187205) | Synthetic microbial communities from Ohio, USA - SynthPrep_5_END_DS10_MetaG (SPAdes) (version 2) | ecosystem: Engineered > Bioreactor > Aerobic > Activated sludge | place: USA: Ohio... | reverse complement strand
ACGTCGAGCCTTTCGGCGCCTATTCGGCCAAGTACAAGTCCCTCGACGAATTGCCGAACGGCGCCACCATCGCCATCCCCAACGAAGTCAGCACCACCGGCCGTGCCCTGCTGCTGTTGCAGAAGGCTGGCCTGCTGACCCTTAAGGATCCCAATAGCGCCCAGGCACTGCCGCGTGACATCGCCGATAACCCGCGCAACTTCAAGTTCCGCGAGCTGGAGGCAGCCACCGTGCCGCGCGTACTGAACCAGGTCGACCTGGCGCTGATCAACACCAACTATGCGTTGGAGGCCAAGCTCAATCCCAAGCGCGATGCGCTGGCGATCGAAGGCAGCGACTCGCCTTACGTCAACTATCTGGTGGCCCGCCCGGACAACCAGGACAGCGAGGCGATCAAGAAGCTTTCCGCCGCACTGACCAGCCCGGAAGTGAAGGCCTTTATCGAAAGTCGTTATGACGGTGCGGTACTGCCGGCCTTCTGATCGAACGTGCAAGGCGGCTCTTTTTGTGTCCTAGCTGCCCACCGTTGAACACGGTAGTAAACCTGTGCAAACGGGTTTGCGTTTACGCCGAGCCGGCTCAGTCGACTCGGCGTTCTTTTTTCGCACGATAGGTCAGCGCAGCCAGGCTGTCCCTGCCGGCGTGCACGAATGGCAAATTGCCTTCCCGGCGCTATGTGCCTACGATTCGCTGGTTTGAAATGCCATGCCGAATGCCTCTGGAGTGCAGAGAGAGGCGAGGGCGCCGCTGCGCGCCATCCAGTGCTAGGCTCCGGTTGCCCCCTCTCAACTTACGCGAATCCATGGTCACAAGGCCGGTAAACATGTCCTGAGCCACGTCGCCGCTGTACTCAAGGCCACGGCACGCCAGAGCGACCTGGTCTGCCGCTTGGGCGGCGAGGAATTCGTGGTCATCGCCCTTGACACCGACAGCACCGGCGCCCAGCAACTGGCCTAGCGCATGCGAGCGGCGTCTTCCCCAGGTAAAGGGCGGCATCCGCCTGCTGCAGAAACGCGTCGAAGGAATCGGGTGGAGTGGGCGGGAGTAGAGCAGTCAGTGCAGATTTACGGGCTATAACGAGTGCTTTCAGTCAAAAGCGGCCAGCCACCCGTCGTTAACCCTGTTGATGCCGGATTTCACTGGCGATGACCTATTGGTGCGCCGCATTCATGGATTTCTTTGTACGTGCCAGGAGGCGCTGGTCTGCGCCTCCTGACCCCGCCTCCAAGGCTCGTGCTGGCGGGTCTGGACCGCGCTCATCCCAGTGGTTTTTTGCTGCGGTACTCGGTGGTGGTCATGCCCGCGTAACCCCAGTTATCGGTGTCGACTTCCTCGATTACGATGTGGGTGAGTTCGGGCTGCTTGTTAAGTACGCGCTGCAAAGTCTCGGTGATTTCCTTGATGACCTGGGCTTTCTGCTCGCGGGTGACGCCGTCACGGGTGATACGGACGCTGACGAAGGGCATGATGTCGCTCCTGTGTGGTTGGATGTTGTCAAACGGGGAGGCGCGGGCCGCCCCGTCAGGTTCAGCCTATTACCATTTACCGACGCTCATTCCGCCGTCGACCGGCAATACCACGCCCGTGGTGAACCGGGCATTGGCCAGGTAGAGCACGGCGTCGGCGATATCGCTGACGCGGCCGATGCGGCCGGCCGGCTGCAGGCCGTTGAGGAAATCGAAGCTGGCCGGGTCGTGCATCGGCGTCTCGATGATACCTGGGGCCACAGCATTGACCTGGATGTTGTGGGGCGACAACTCCAGCGCAAGGGCGCGGGTGACCTGATTCAGACCGCCCTTGATCAGTACTGGTAGGGCGGCGGGCACGGCGAGGTTAGGCTGCAGCGCCACAGCAGCGGTGATGTTGATTATCTGCCCCTGGCGCCGCTCAATCATGTGCGTGGCGGCGGCCTGAGAGGCGTAGACCACCCCCTTGAGGTTGGTTTCCAGCAGGCCGTCAATGTCCTCTGGGCTGTACTCGATGAAAGGCTTGGGCAGGAAGAAACCGGCGTTGTTGACCAGCACGTCGACCTGACCGAAGGCCTCGATACCGGCCTGGATCAGCTGGCGTGCGGTGTCCGGCCTGGCGATGTCGCCGGCCACGCCGACGAAGGCGGTGGGGCTGCCTAGTTGTTCCCTGGCTTGTTCCAGGCGTTCGGCGGAGCGGGCGTTGCCGACCACGTTGAAGCCGCTGGCGAGGAAGGCCTTGGCCAGGCCGAAACCGATGCCGCTGGAAGCACCGGTAATGACTACCGTTCTGCTGTTGCTCATGTCGATTCTCCCGATGAGGAGGCGCCAGGTGGCGCCGTTGGGAGGACTATATTTTTGTTGTATAGGTGGATAAATATGGCTTGGAGAACTTCAGTTAGTACATGGTGTAATTAATGCAGCGACAATTCGACGATGTGATGCTCGGCAGCATCGAGCTGTTCTGCCTGGCGGCGGAGCTGGGCAGCTTCACCGCGGCCGGGCTGGCGGCTGGGGTTACGCCTGCGGCGGTCAGCCGCTCGATCGGCCGGCTCGAGGAGCGCCTGGGCTCGCGACTGTTCGTACGCACTACCCGTAGCATCCGTCTGACCGAGGGCGGACGCGGTTACTACGAGCAGTGCCGCCAGGCGCTTACCCAGATGGTGGAGGCTGAGCGCACGCTGACCGGCCAGCAGCAGGAGCCCTCCGGCACCCTGCGTATCAGCCTGCCCACCACCTACGGACATCACCGTATCTTGCCGCTGTTACCCGAGTTCCGCCGGCGCTTTCCGAAGGTGCAGGTTGACGTGCATTTGGGTAACCGCAACATCGATTTCGTCGGCGAGGGTTACGACCTGGCCATTCGCGTGCGTGCGCAACCGGACTCGACGCTGATCGCCAGGCCGCTGGAGGATGCCCGGCTGGTGGTGGTGGCCACCCCCGAATACCTGGCGCGCGCGGGCACGCCACAGACCCTGGATGATCTCGCGCGGCACGACTGCATCCAGTTCGAACTACCCAGCAGCGGCCGGCGCATCACCTGGCTGTTCAGTGAGGACGGGTCCGAGCGGGAGATACTCACCGAGGGCGGCTACGTCTGCTCGGACGATGTGCTAGGCGGCGTGACCCTGGCCAAGCACGGCGCGGGGTTGTTCCAGACCTATCGCTTCATCGTCGAGCGCGAGCTGGCCGATGGTTCGCTGGTCGAGGTGTTGCAGCCATTCGCCGGACGCTCGCGGCCCTTCACCCTGTTGTATCCCCATGGCCGGCACATGCCCCTGCGCCTGCGCACTTTCGTCGACTTCATCATGGAGCAGCAGCGCCGCTGGACTGCTCAGGTCTGAGCCTACGTATCACTCTGTATCGGTTTTGCACCCTGTGGTGCTGGCATACAAAGCGTGTCGGCCATCGATACGTGCCCGACACACATGCGCGGCCAAATAGCCGGACCCGAGAGTGGCCCGCGCCGTGCGGCCTCTCCGGGCCAACTGCCTCATGGCACATCCGCGCATCATCGCGCTCAGCACCGGAGAATTCCCATGTCCCGTACCCCCGTATCCAACAAGACCCGCATCGGCCTGCTCGCTGTCGCCCTGGCTGGTGGCATGAACCTGGCCTCCACCGCCTTCGCCGTGGAGCAACTGCCTCAGGGCTATCAGCTAGCCGCCGCCGAGAAGGCTGGGGAGGGCAAGTGCGGCGAAGGCAAGTGTGGTGAAGGCAAGTGTGGCGGCGAAGCCAAGGCGACCCAGGCCGAAGGCAAATGCGGTGAAGGAAAGTGTGGCGATGCCTCCTTCGCCCGTACCGACACCGACGGCGATGGCCGCGTCTCGCTCAAGGAATTGCTCGCCGTGGCGCCGAACGGCAGCGACGAGTTCAAGGCTATGGACAGCAACGCCGACGGCTACCTGTCCGAGGCCGAGGTCTACAAGTTCCGTAGCAACCAGTACACCAGTAACGGCAAGAAGGTGCCGACCGAGCTGTTCACCCAAATGAGCCAGGCCCGCGACTGATCCGTTCCCTGTAACCACGCCCTCCCTGTCACCGACCGGGAGGGCGTTCGTCCATCTGGAGAAGCCCAATGACTGCTCATTCTTCGGTGCACGGTGCCGGCCTTGGTCTGCGCCGTGCTCTGCTTCCCGAGCTGCTGGCGATGGTGCCAGGCAGCATCGACTTCCTCGAATGCGCTCCGGACAACTGGATCGGCGTCGGCGGCGCCCACGGCGACGGCCTGGCCGCGTTGGCTGAGCGTATCCCGCTGACCTGCCACGGCCTGTCCCTGTCGCTTGGCGGCCCTGCACCGCTGGACCTCGACCTACTGCGCCGCACCCGGCAGTTCCTCGAACGCCACCGGGTGCCGCTGTACAGCGAGCATCTGAGCTACTGCTCGGACGACGGCCAGCTTTACGACCTGCTGCCGCTGCCGTTTACCGACGAAGCAGTGCGTCACGTCGCCGCTCGCATCCGCCAGGCCCAAGACGCGCTTGGCCGGCGCATCGCGGTGGAGAACATCTCTTACTACGCCGCACCCTACCAGGCGCTGAGCGAGATCGAGTTCCTCCGTGCAGTGCTGGAGGAAGCAGACTGCGATCTGCTGCTGGACGTCAACAACCTGTTCGTCAACGCCATCAACCATGGTTACGACGCGGCGGCCTACCTGGCGGCGATTCCCGCCGCGCGGGTGGTCTGCCTGCATGTGGCCGGCCATTATGACGAGGCGCCGGACCTGAAAATCGATACCCACGGCGCGGCGGTGAAGGGTGACGTGTGGAGCCTTCTGGAGCAGGCCTACGCGCGCTTTGGCGCGGTGCCGACGCTGCTGGAACGGGATTTCAACTTTCCACCGCTGGCCGAGCTGCTGGCCGAAGTCGGGCAGATCCGCCGCTACCAGCGCGCCGTGCAGGTGGAGGTGCGCCATGGCTGAAGCACTGTATGAGCAACTGGCGCGCATGGCCAACCACGTGCGTGACCCGCAACGCCACGCGCCCCCGCCGGGCATCGAGGCTCGGCGTCTGGCGGTCTACCGGCAGTTGTTCCTCGGCAATCTCGAATCGCTGCTGGCCGGTGCTTTCCCTGTTACTCGGGCGAGCCTGGGGGCGGCCCGCTGGCAGGCACTGGTAACGACCTTCTACGCCAACCATCGCTGCCACACGCCGTTGTTCACCGAACTGGGCAGCGAGTTCGTCGACTACCTGGAAACCGGTGAGGCTGCGGACCTGCCGCCGTGGCTGGCCGAGTTGGCCCACTACGAGCGAGTGGAGAGCGTTCTGCTGCTCAGCGATGCGGCGGAGCCGCATCACGACCCGCAGGGCGACCTACTCGAGGGTGTGCCGGTGTTGTCGCCCCTGGCGCTGCCACTGGCCTACCGCTGGCCGGTGGTGGAGATTGGCCCGGGCCATCTGCCGCAGCAGGCTCCGGAGCAGCCCACGCTGATCCTGGCGCGGCGTGATACGGACCGTCGCGTGTACTTCTCACGTCTGGCGCCGCTGGCTCATGCGCTGCTGCTGTCGCTGCAGGAACGCCTTATCAGCGGCCGGGCACACCTGGCGCGGCTGGCCGCGGCCATCGGCGTTGCACAGGAGGAAATCGTGCCGGCCGGGCAGGCGTTGCTGGAAGACTTGCGCGGCCAGGGCGTGGTGCTGGGCACTCGTCCCGGCGCCTGAACCGCGGCCATAAAAAGCCCGCGCACCCGTTAAGGTGCGCGGGCTTTTTGTTTCGTGGATCAGACCTTGCGGCGTAGCAGCGCGTCCAGACTCAGGCGCCCCGCACCGCCGAGCAGCAGCGGCAACAGGGCTACCAGGTAGATCAGCGGCAGCTTGTAGTTGCCATGGCCGTGGTCGCTGATCGAGTAGCCCAGGGCCAGTTCTGCCAGGCTCGACCAGTGCGCCGGCCAGTGCACGGCGGCGATGGCCACGATGGTCAGCACCATCAGCGTTGCTGACGCCAGGCGCGTACCCAGGCCGAGCAGCAGGAGCAGCGGCGCGATCAGCTCTACCCACATCGACAGCTGCCAGTTCAGCTCGGCCGGCAGCAGGTCGAAGGGGAAGGGGAATTGCAGCTGGCCGAACCAGTTCTGCCCGTACCATTTCTCCAGGCCGGCTTCGAAAAACTCCCAGGCTAGGAACAGGCGCAACGGCAGATCGGCGCCCCAGGCGCCGAGGCGGTCTAGGTGGGCGAAGGCGTTTTGCAGTGGGGTGAAGGCGGTGTTGGACATGTTGACCTCAGCGAGTAGTGACGAGCGGAGCGCGGGTCGGCTGTATCTCACGGCGCAGACGCTGGGCCAGCTTGGCGACGAGCTTGAGCACGATGGCGGAGAAGATCAGGGCGAAGCCCAGTGCGTACCAGGGGCTCATCGGGATGCGCTTGTAGAACGACAGGCAGAAGATCGCCGCCAGCACCCAGGTACCGGTGCCATGCAGCAGCTTCCAGCCACGGCCACCGAGGGCCTTCATTGTCCTGGGAAAGGAGGTGAGGCTGAGCAGCAGGATGAACAGGTAGCCCACCGAGCCGGGGATGCTCGCTGCCACCGAGCGGCCGTTCCAGAACACCTCGGGAAACAGCTTCGCATAGGTCAGGATCAGCACGCCGTGGACCAGGTGGGAGAAGGCGAAGGCCAGGCCGAAGTAGCGTCGCTCGCGTAGCAGCGCGCGGGTCGTCGGGCTGGGCAGCAGGAGGGCCAGGGACGAGGCGAGAAAGGCGATCAGGAACAGGGCGAAGGAGGTACGCGCGGTGACGCGGATGGCGCTGCGCAGTGCCTCTACCAGTTGCGGCTGCCAGAGCAGGGCCAGCGCGGTGGCGACGAGGACGAGCAGCGATAACAGGCTGAACAGGCGCCAGCCGTGCAGGCTGGGTAAGGTGGCGGATCGGGTCATGGGGAGAGCTCCTTGGATGGGCGCGGCGCGTTGTGTGCCGCGTTGACCGCCATGCTCGCCAGCCGCTTTATCTTGCGTGTGTCCCGCTCAGGGCCGTCTTGTATCGCTCTGTATCCTCTTCTCAACCCGTTACAGTGAGTTCCAGTTCGGCGCATAGGCCGCCGTGCTCGCGGTTGCGCAGGCTCAGGCGGGCGCCCAGAGCCTGACTCAGCTGCAGGGCGATGGCCAGGCCGAGACCAGTGCCGCCGGTACTGCGGTTGCGCGAGCTCTCCACCCGGTAGAACGGCTTGAACACGTCCTCCAGTTCGGTTTCGGCGATGCCGGGGCCCTCGTCCAGCACCAGCAGGCGCACGCCGTGTGCGTCGCGCTTCACCTGCAGCTGGGCGCTGCCGGCGAACTTGAGGGCATTGTCGAGCAGATTGCTCAGCACCCGGCGCAGCGCGTGCGGGCGGGTCTCGATCAGTGTGCCGCTGCGGCCGTCCAGGCTCACCGCCTGGCCGCTGTCTTGGTAGTCGAGCACCAGGCTATCGAGGAAGGCATCCAGATCGACCCGACACAGCGCCTCGCGACTGCCTTCCATGCTGCGTGCATAAGCCACGCCCTCGCGCACCAGGTGCTGCATCTCGTCGAGGTCGCTCCACAGGCGCTCGCGTTCCGGCGAATCGTCCATCTGCTCGACGCGCAGCTTCATGCGCGTGATCGGCGTTTGCAGGTCATGGGATATGGCCGCCAGCAGCTGCATGCGCTCTTTCAGGTAGGCGGCGATGCGGCCCTGCAGTGCATTGAACGCGCGGGCCGCGTATTGCACCTCCGTGGGGCCGCGCTCATCCAGTGGTGGCGCCGGGTTGTCTGGGTCGAGGTGGTCCACCGCACGAGCCAGGCGGGTCAGTGGACGAATCGCCGTGCGTACTGCCAGCCAGGTACAGAGTGCCAGCACCAGCAACTGCAGAACCAGCATCAGCGGCAGCCACTGGGCCACTGGAATGCTGCTGGGGGTGACATCCAGCACCAGCGGGCTACCGTCGCTGAGGCGGATGTGTACCTGGAAATGCGGGCGCGGCCCCTCGATGGTCTCGAAGCGCAGAGCGAAGCGCTTGCCGATGGCCCGTTCGATGGAAGGCACGGCCATGGGCATGTCGTCCATGGACATTGGTGTGCCGGGCAGACCGCCGTCCAGTCGATAGTGGTAGTTGCGCCGCTCCAGGACCGGTAGCCAGCTAGCACGTTCTTCGGCCGGCAGGCGATCGATCAGCGCCACGGAGGTGCTCAGGTCCCTCTCCAGATTGTCGAGCATCACATTGCGCCCGGTTAGGTAGCGCTCGTAGAACTGTGAGCCGAACGATAGGCCGTAGGCCAGCACCAGGCCGGTGAGGAAGATCAGTGTGAGGCGCGTGGCCAGGCTGCGCGGCCAGCGGAGCAGGGGCATCATGCGTTGGGCTCGATCAGTTGCACGGGAAGCGAGAAGACGTAGCCCTCGCTGCGTACCGTCTTGATGTAGGCCGGCTCGCGGGCGTCGTCCAGTAGGCGCTGGCGCAGGCGGCTGACCAGCAGGTCGATGGAGCGATCGAAGACGTCAGCCTCGCGGCCCTGGGTCAGGTTGAGCAACTGCTCGCGGCTAAGCACCCGCTGCGGGTGGTCGAGGAACACCCGCAGCAGGCGGTACTCGGCGCCGCTGAGGGCGACTACGGTGTCGACCTCGTCCAGCAGGTGGCGGGCGCTGGTGTCCAGGCGCCACTGACCGAAACCGATCAGCCGGCTGCTCTCGCTGATCTGCAGGTTCGGCGGCAACATGCGGGTACGGCGCAGCACGGCGTTGATTCGCGCGAGCAGTTCGCGGGCCGAGAAGGGCTTGGTCAGGTAGTCGTCGGCGCCCATCTCCAGGCCGACGATGCGGTCGGTTTCCTCGTTGCGCGCGGTGAGCATCAGCACCGGCGTGGCCTTGTGTTTGCCCACGCGCAGCTCGCGGCACAGCTTCAGGCCGTCGTCGCCGGGCATCATGATGTCGAGCACGATCAGGTCCACCGCGTTGCCGTCGAGGACGGCGCGCATTTGCCGGCCATCGGCGGCCAGGCTCACGCGCAGGCCGTTCTTCTTCAGGTAGTTGCCCACCAGTTCGCGGATTTCCCGGTCGTCGTCGACGATCAGGATGTGATCGACATGCTCCATGGCCATCTCTCATTGCAGTGACGGCGCCCAGTCTATCTGGCTCGATGACGCTTGCCCGCCACCCTTTGTATTGCAGTGTATCCGGGTGTCCAGGTGATACCTGGCGCTGCAATCATTCTTCCCTCCGGACACATCGGCGATACCTCCTGAACGTGCAATTGGGCGCCCGGCAGATGCGACCCATCGCCCTCGCACCACCATCAGGAGATTGTCATGAAAGCGATCACTCGCACCTCCCTCGTACTGGCATTGGTAGTGCCCTTCGGCAGCCTCAACCTGCACGCCGCAGAGCAGATCCCGGTTGAACGCTACCACTACGGCATGCAACTGGATGTACAGAAGGTTCTGGTGCTGGAAGAGGTACCGTCATTGCGTTGCCAGGTCGTGGAGGCGCGCATGGATTACCTGGATTCCCAGGGCCACAAGCGCAGATTGGCCTATCTGAAGCAGGCCAAGGCTTGCGAAAACGAAAACTGAACCCCAGCCCTTGCCCGCTGCGCCCGGTTTCGCCGGGCCTGACCCTTTTGCGTTTTCGAGGTAACCATGCTGCTCATCGCCTTTCTCGGTGGGGTTCTGACGCTCTTCAGTCCCTGCATTCTGCCGGTCATTCCGCTGCTGCTGAGCAGCACCCGTGGCAACGTCCGTACAACCCTGCTGACCTTGCTCGGACTGGCCTCGGGCTTCGCCACACTGGCAAGCCTGGCGGCCGTGTCTGCCAACTGGGTGATCGAGGCCAGCGTATGGGGCCGCTACCTGGCCCTGGCGATCCTCACGCTGTCAGCGCTGGCGCTGCTCTCCGCGCGAGTCAGCGCCTGTTTGTCCCGCCCCTGGCTGTGGCTGGGCGCTCGCCTGCAGGGCGATGCCCGCCGCCTGCCGCCTGCGCTCTCGGCCTGGCTGCTGGGCGTTGCCAGCGGCTTGCTGTGGGCGCCCTGTGCCGGGCCGATACTCGGGCTGATTCTTTCGGGGGCCATGCTCGAGGGGCCCAGCGCGCACACCACTCTGCTGTTGTTCAGTTTCGGCCTGGGCAGCGCGGTGGCGCTGGCGATCCTGATCCTCCTCGGACGCGTTGCGTTACGGCGGTTGCGGCCCTCGCTGCGCCTGATCGAGTGGCTGCGGCGCGGCACCGGTGCGGTGGCGTTGTTGGCGATCATCGGCATCGCCAGTGGGCTCAATGCGCAACTGGCCAACCCGGCGATGTCGGGCCTGCTGTCCACCCTGGAACGCCGGGTGCTCGAGGTGGTGCCTCGTGTGTTCGAAGGGTTGGTCGGCAGCGCTCGGGCGGCCGTGCCCGTTCATCTGCCAGACCTGGGATTGGCACCTGAACTGAGCGGCGTTACGCAGTGGCTCAACAGCGCGCCACTGGACTGGACCCAATTGCGGGGGAAGGTAGTGCTGGTGGATTTCTGGACCTATGACTGCATCAACTGTCGCAACAGCCTGCCCTATGTGAATCAGTGGGCACAGCGCTATGCCGAGCAGGGATTGGTGGTCGTGGGCGTGCATACCCCGGAATACCCCCATGAGCGTATCGTCGCCAACGTCCGTCAGGCGATCAAACAACTGGGCATCCGCCACCCGGTGGCGATCGACAACCAGTATCAGGTGTGGAGTGCATTCGGCAATCAGTACTGGCCCGCGCATTACTTCATCGATGCCGAGGGGCATATTCGCCATGCGCACATGGGCGAGGGCGATTACGCAGAGCAGGAACGCGTCATTCAAGAGCTACTGCGCATGAAGGATATGCGCGCTGGGGCGGACGGCGCAGCTGGGTAAGTGACGTGTCCGCCTATTATTTAACGCCGACTTACGGCAGCGCTCGAAGCCTGAGCAAACCAGCAGAAGGTGCGCTGCCGCGTCGTTTTCGAATCGATCATGGGCGAAGCTCGCCCATCGTCGAGCTCGACTCACGGGGGGCAAGAGCATTTAGCGCCATGGCCGCACAAGACAGCAGGATGCCAACAGCGGCAAGGCCTATCCAGCCTGCTCGGTGTACGCCGTAATTCCCCAATGCAGCGCCAATCGCTCCGCCCAGAAAATACGACCCCATGAATACGGTGTTGAGCCGGCTCCGAGCTTCGGGTCTCAGGGTGAATACGCGTGCCTGGTTGGCAATCAGTCCGGCGCGATTGCCAACGTCGAGCAGCACCATGCCGAGGATCAGCCAGCCAAGACTTTGCCTGCCCGCTGCGATGCAGGCGAAACCCAAGGCGAGGGTCATTGCGCCGGCGATGGCCAGGGTGCGTACGCCCAGACGATCGGTCAGTGCGCCAATTTGGGGTGACGCGACGATGCCCAACAGCGCGACCAGGCCAAACAGGCCGATGGTGGCGGAACCGAAACCGTAGGGTGGTTGTGCCAACAGCGCGGCAAGCGAGGCCCACAGCGCACTGAACGCGGCGAACATCAGCAGGCCGCTCGCCGCACAGTAACGCAGCACGCCTTCCTCCCGGACCAGGCTGCCCAGCGAACGCAGGAGCCAGCCATAGCTTATCGTCGTCAGGCTCGTAGTGGCGGGCAGGCTCTTGGCAACAATGATCAGCAGCAACACATCGCTGAGCGAGGCTAATACGAAGACGGCACGCCACCCCATATTTTCGCCGGCGAACCCTCCAACCATGCGCGCCAGCAAGAGGCCAGCCGAGAGGCCGCTGAGCAGGCTGCCGACGATGCGACCTCGCTCAGCCGGAGTGGCCAGTCCCGACAGGGAGGGAATGATGATCTGCGCAGTGATTGCCGTCACACCGACCAGGAGGCTGCCCACGCACAGCACTGTGAAGTTCGGCGCTACGGCGCAGAGGATCAAGGCGACGGCATTTGCAGCGATAGCCAGCAACGCGAGCTGGCGTGGCTGTCGGCAATCGGCGAGCGGCACGATGAACAGCAGGCCTGCCGCATAGCCAAGCTGCGTCAACGTGGCGACCAGACCGGCCTGTGTCGGCGCCAGGCCAAACGACGCCGCCATCTGTGGCAGAAGCGGCTGGTGATAGTAGATGGTCGAGACGGCCAGCGCGCAGCAAAGGGCCATGAGGGTGACCAGTCGACTGGAAACGCTCATCGGAGCTGAGGAAGAGACAGACATGGCGCCATCCCTTCACTGCTGCAGGGCCTGCACGAGCCCGTGGGTATCGACGATGCTGTGCGCAAACGTTGGCCCGTTCAGGTCGTGCGCCGCGTGCATCATTTCCTTGCTGAAGGCGGCTGTTGCATCTCGTACCAGTGTGACGTGGTAACCCAGCTCCATGGCGAAGCGTGCGGTTGATTCGATACAGGTGTTCGCCAGCAGGCCGACGACGATCACGTGTGTGATGCCTCGCTGCTTGAGCTGGAAGTCGAGGTCGGTATTGGCGAACCCGCTTTGTCCCCAGTGCTCCTGGACGATGATGTCGCCCTCCTGCGGCACGAAGTCGGGATGCCATTCGCCGCCCCAGGAGCCCTTGGCAAAAGTGTGGCGCTGCTGGATCAGGCGTTGGGTCGGGTTGGGGTGATCCCAGTGGTCGTAGTCGCCGGGCTGCCAGCGCCGATGTGGCACGTAGTACACCTGGATGGCCTGCGCTCGAACGGCGGCAACGGTGGTGCGCAGGTTGTCGAGCAGATGAACGTCGTCCGCGACGCTTTTGAGCATGGGAAACAGCTTGCCGCCATCGGACAGGAAGTCGTTGTAGGGGTCGACCAGCAGCAGAGCGGTCCGCTCCGGGGAGTACACAGGGTGGCTCATGACGGTGCTCCAGATAGAGGAGAGGGGCTGGGACTTATGCTGCACGGGCAAATGCCTCGATTGCCCATTACGCTGCGTAAGCCTTACGGAGCTCATATTAACTATGAAAATCATAGTGTCAATTGAAATGAGGCCTTGAGAGGTGATCCGTGAGGCATTGCCATCCTGGTTGCGCTACTATGAAAACAATAGCTACTACGGAGAAAAGAGCGCGATGCCAATGCAGGATGAGACAAACGACACGGTGTGCCCGGTGGCGCGCTCGGTGGATTTGGTGGGCGACAAATGGACCATTCTGGTCATGCGTGAGCTGTACATGGGCGCGACGCGCTTCGAGGAAATGCAGATCCAGACCGCAGCTACGCCTCAGATGTTGACCTCGCGCCTGAAAGCGCTGGAAGCCAACGGCCTAGTCGAACGCCGGCCCTACAACGAAAAGCCGCTGCGCTACGAATACCTTCTGACTGACAAGGGCTGGGACTTCTATCCCGTGATCTACGCGCTACGCGCCTGGGGCGAGAAGTGGTGCAAGAACCCGGATGAGGGCTTGGCCGTGCATTTCGTGCATCGCGCGTGCGGCCATGACGTTGGTGTGGCCAGCGTTTGCCCTCACTGCGGCGACCCTGTGGAGCGCAAGGACCTGGAAGCGGTGATCAGCAATCGTTTCCTTGGCGAGCGCGAGTCTCGCCGGGAAGCCTTCAAGAGGAAGTAGCTGAGGCCAGGAAGCGTTCCCGTCCTGGTGGGTAGCTTGAATTAGAGGCGAACTCTATGAGGCCGCTATTGGCCATAGCTGACCCTCTTGACGACAACTATCTACTAGTCGACGCCGGCTATTTGCGATTGATTCATCGGTCTAGGCCGGTCCTGTTTGCCTAAAGCAAGTGACTGTCTGGCTGACGAAGCGCCCGATAGTGGCGGCGAGCGTGACACCTGATGGCGCGACTCGCTGACAGGTCATATGAATATTCTTATTTGGTATTTAAATTAATTTTCTTATACCTATAAAGTTCAATTCCATGCGTACCTGCCGACCAATCGGCGCGCCGCACTGAACACATGGCCGAACCCTCGGCCGGTCAAAGTGACGCGCCGATTGGCGCCTTTGCATGGAGTTATCTATGTCGGCAGTAGCCCATACCACCACTGCGGCGTCGGCACAGTCGTTCGAAGTTCGTCCCTTCGATGCGCCCGTGGGCGCCGAGATCATCGGCCTGGATTTGACCCGGCCGCTCAGTGATGACGACTTCGCCCGTGTCCATCGCGCCCATCTCGATCACGCCCTGCTGGTATTCCGTGACCAGCGCATCACGCCCGAGCAGCAGATCGCCTTCAGCCGCCGTTTCGGCCCGCT
>Ga0209070_100648_pt1 | contig 14218 bp, 14 predicted proteins | sample SynthPrep_5_END__FD_187205 | JGI IMG/M metagenome (GOLD analysis project Ga0209070, IMG submission 187205) | Synthetic microbial communities from Ohio, USA - SynthPrep_5_END_DS10_MetaG (SPAdes) (version 2) | ecosystem: Engineered > Bioreactor > Aerobic > Activated sludge | place: USA: Ohio... | reverse complement strand
TGCCTTATTGCTGGCAATACAGTTTGCCGTCAAATCAGCAATTGGCCTCTAAGCCAGGTCAGCAATTCGGACACTTCCTCGCTGGCTTTGCCGGCCGGCTCATACTCTGGCGCGGTTTTGCCGGCCGTGAGCGCATGTCCGAAAGCCGCCCGCTGCTGGAAGGCGACGGGGGCAACTTCCAAGCCGTGAACCTGAACGGCTTCCCGCGCATCGGCCAGGAGCTGCGTGGCGCGTGGCGGCACGGCGTTCAAAACGACAAAGGCCGGCTTTTGGGCGAGTTTTACCAACTCGGCCGTGCTTCCGATCGCACGAAGATCGAGGATTCCGGCTCGACATGGGATCAACACCAGGTCGGCCGATCGCGTTGCTGCCATTGCGGCCGCTTCCGAGTGCGGCGCGGTGTCGATCACGACCAGCTCGGCCCCGCCATCGGTCGCGGCCTGCAAGCCTTGCGGCAAACGAGTGTGAGGAAGCGCGACGACAACCGGGGCCTCACCTTGTCGGCTATCGCCCCATCCGGCGGCGCTTGCCTGGGGGTCAAGGTCGATGATAGCGGCGGGAAGCCCGGCCGCCTCGGCGGCCGTGGCAAGGTGCAAGGCGAGGGTGGTTTTTCCAGCCCCGCCCTTTTGGCTGACTATGGCGATTGTTTTCATATTGCTGGCATAGCAGCAAGCCGCATTGACGGCAAGAATTTTTGCTTAAATGCCTTATTGCTGGCAATGCAGCAAAGATTAAGCGCCGCCCTTGCCCTTCACTCCCTCTCGAAAGCCCATAGGACGGTTGCCGCCGGCGCAAACGCGGCGGTTTTGCTGTGAGGTTTCCGCTTCCCGATCCGCCCTATAAGCGGATCGGAACCGCCGCAGGGCCGCGAAAGCGGCCCGAACAGCTGCGACCGCTTATGTTTGCCCTCTTAGATAAAGATCAGATGGGGATTCAGTCTGGTTATCGGACTCACGTTTCATCACACTCTTTGCCAGCATCACGAGGGCCTTACCGAGCGGACTATCGCCAGCGTCGAGCTGCGTCCGCTCATCGAGGGGCAGGGTGGTCTTGTAGGCGTCGATTGCCTCGCTCCATGCCTGCTGATCCTGTCCATGATCGGCAGGCGGGGGCGGGGCCTTGCCGAACCTGCCGAGAAACTGACGGGCCTTTTCCGGCAAGGACAGGCGATAGGCGTTGCTCGTCTGCTGGACCTGTGGGCCGCGCCCCTCATTGCCGGTCGGCTCGTAGCGCCGCAGCCAGTCGATGAAACCATGCGCCCGCAGGTTCTTCAGCGCCCGCACGATCGTATCGCGCGACCGGCCTAGCCGATCCATGATCGTGGTGATTGACGGCTCTAGCCGGCCGGTGCGGAAGTCTATGAGATTGACGAACAGCCGCAGCACGTCGAGCGCCACCGATCCTAGCGGGCCGCTTCGCTCGCCCTTCTCGTGCAAGCCGGCCTCATTGTAGATTTCGGCCGCCTTCAAGATTGCCTGAACGTCCTTGCGCGTCGTCGGCCGCCATATCCGGCCCTCCGATCGGCCCCGGATATGACTATGCCGGCGAACTGGCGTCGAGCATCGCTCGGCCGGGGGCATGACCAGGCCAAGCCCGGCCTGTCCCGATCCCCGCCACGCCTCGCGGCGCTCATGGGCGAGCGTGGAGAGCTGCCCGGCGTCTTCCTCGGTGAGCTGGCCGGCGCTATAGCGCGTCCATACCTCCCGCATGATCTCATCAAGCGCGCTTGCGCGCGCGCAGCCGATCGCGGCCGCGATCTGCGTCCTCAACATGCCTGTCGTCCTTCCATTTGAAGGACATGACGGCGCGGACGGCAGGCACGACTTACCCGTTCCCGCAAGAATCAATCTTGCGGATTGGAGTGCTGTAGCGTAGATAAGGGGAGAGCTTTGGCCCCGTCTCTACGGTGTGTCTGACGGCCTACAAAAACGCTCGACCGCGCCAACGGTCGGGCGTTTTGCCGTTATGTCCCTTGCTTCGCTTCGATATAGAACCTCAACGCTTCCTCAATGATCGGCGCGCGCGATGATGCGCCCCGTTCTTCCTTGATCCGGTCAAGTCGCGCGACCAGCTCAACGGGAAGATCGGTGTTTACGAAGGTGCGGCCAGCCTCTCGCAACCTTTGTCGGTGCGCGGCCACGTCCCTCCGAATCCTATCAGAATCGCTTTTCATCGTTACTAGAAAGACCCGAAACCGCCCGATTCTGCAACCCTTTGCGTAAGGGGGCGAGAAAGGCACTACTTCTAGGGCCGGCAACTAAACGTGGTTACGTCAATGCGTATTCACGTCAATGCGTTCTCAAGCGCCCGGTAGAGCGTGGCGCGATGCACACCCAAGAGCCGGGCGACTTCCGCCACCGGCTTCTTGTCGTCATGGATAAGCTGGCGGGCATGGGCGATCTGCTCGGCCGACAGGGCAGGGGAGGGGCCGAACTTCACGCCTCGGGCTTTCGCCGCGATCCGGCCGGCGCTCGTGCGCTCCACGATCAAGCTGCGCTCGAAATCCGCGATGCCGGCGAACACGGTCAACACCATGCGCCCCGCCGGCGTCGTGGTATCGGCCCACGGCTCGGCCAGCGAACGCAGGCCAGCGCCGGCCTCCTTGATCCGCTCCGCGATCGCCAGAAGGTCGCCGGTCGATCGGGCGAGGCGGTCTAGCCTGGTGATCGTCACCACGTCGCCGGCACGCAGATGGTCGAGCATCCGCGCCAGTTCGGGCCGGTCCCGCTTCGCCCCGGAAGCCTTTTCCTCGAAGATGCGGACGCAGCCGGCCGCGCCCAGGGCGGCCCGCTGCGCATCGAGGTCCTGGCCGCGAGTCGAAACGCGGGCATAGCCAATGAACACGCGCCCGGCGTCGGAATCTGGTCGGCTGCTCACGGCTTCCCCCTGTCGCAAATCATGTCGCAAGTTTTCTATCACTTGCGACAAAGACATGCGACACGAAAAGCCCTGTTTTTCCGGGGGTGGCCGATCTGTTGCAGGTTTTACGACTTGCGCGACAAGGCTATGAGGTGATGAACTGTATAGCGTCGCTTGACACTATACGTTTAGCTTGATAGTGACGGCACATGAGAATCCGAAACGTGGTCCATAAGGGGTTACGCCGCTTCATCGAAGATGATGACGCCACCGGCTTGGAGGTGGCCGTAGTGCCGAAAGTCCGTCGCATCGCCACCTTCCTCCAAGATATGGAGCGGGAAGATGAGCTGCGCACGGTCCCGAGCTGGAAGGCCCATCAGCTCACCGGCGATCGAAAAGGCACCTGGAGCCTGTTCGTCACCAAGAACTGGCGGATCACGTTCCGGATCGACCAAACCGAAATCGAGATCATCGACCTCGACTATGAAGATTACCACTAGGAGGTGGCTATGAGTGCGATGCAGGGCATCCGTATGAAAAATCCCGCCCACCCCGGCGGCTTCGTCAAAAGTGAGATCATCGAGCCGCTTGGCCTTTCGGTCACGAGCGCCGCGCAAGTTCTCGGTGTTACGAGGGCGGCGTTGTCGGCCGTGCTGAACGAGCGCGCGCACCTTTCGCCGGAAATGGCGCTCCGGGTCGAAAAGGCTTTCGGCGTGTCGATGGATACGCTCATGCGGATGCAGAACAGCTATGACATTGCCCAAGCCCGCAAGCGGGAAGGGGAGATCAACGTCGCGCCCTTCAAGGGAAAGCCGCTCGATCCGCAAGCGGCTCTGGTCTGATCCGACAACAATACGAATACAGCCGCGCCGAGAAGTAGCGGCAGCTAGTGAGAAGGGCGATCATGAGTGATGACGAAATATTTTCCGTCGCCAAGGAGATATCGGACAGGTTTGTTGCCGAATGGGATCGCTTGAAAGGTGATCGCGTCCCATGGCACATGTCCGAAGTGCAAGAGCGCGTTTTCTTCGAAATATTTCTGCATGTCGTCAACGCACGACATATGACGACCAACGATGTCGTAGAAGTAATAAAGGTCTATCTCCGTCATGCGGATTGGATAGGACTGCTAATTTGTGATTCCTCGCCTTCGAACGGGAATGGTTCGCATGGCCCTACTTGGGCTCTCGTTCGACCAAGAGGTCTTCTGGCAAGTTTTGGCGGCAGTCCGTTTCAGGCGATCTACGAGCCATTATATGAAATACACGGTGAAGAGGACGACCAGGATAGTGAAGAATTCTGGGATGATGACGAGCAAGACCTAACACCGGAGGAACGCAAGAAGCGGTCGAATGAGGTTGCCGAGAATTACCTCCGAAGCCACTTCGGCATTCCATATGAAGATGAGGATAACCCGGAAAACAGCTATATTACCACGCTTCCGGATGGGTTTCGAAATCCGCTCATAATTGAAGAATTCGCCAACGGCGGACCAAATCAGGACGTTATAGGCGTCTCTCGTCGTCTTCTTATGAGAGATCGAGCCGACAGTGAGCAAAATTGGCTCGAAAAACACCGTAACAATCAAGGAGTCGCTTCGAATTTCGATATTCTGACCGCTGCGGCGCTAGATTATCATCAAAAGCGGCCACTCGTTCGGCAGCTCCGCTCATGGACTGAAGACCAGTACATCGGGGTCCAAGAAGCCGTTATGATCATGGCCGCTGTTTGGCCCGAATTCCTGGCAGGGCGGCTCACATTCGCTTCCTCTCACCACCGATCCTGGATCGTAGTTGAACAGAAGAGCGACAAACCCTTGCTCTTCGAACGTGAGAACTGGCCGATTAACACCTCGCTTTCGCGCATTCTTGCGGTGCTTTCTGGATTGCAATCTTTTCGCGGAATGACATGCCGGTTCGACCTATCGCAGGCAGGACAAGTCGTTTTTGATGGTCAGAGCGGTAAAATCTTGCGTGTGATCACAAAGGACTTTGAGCCGTCAGAAGAAGAAACCAGGAGCGCGCTCGGGCGGCTAACGCAACATCTCGTCAGCCTGGGGCACGATCATGAAGCCGTTCGCTCCTCGATATCTGATCCATCTCGGTTAGGAGAGTTGATTGATCCTGCCGGCCGCCTCTTACGCACCAATCGCTCCGATCCCGAACAGCGCCTCTTCGAAATGGCCGTCTCGATTTCAGATCGAAAACCTAGCCGGAGGAGCGCCAGCCCTATTCTAGGACACCGTACGGATGCGTTGTATAACGCGATCGGGGGAGACGGCCGCGACGACGCCTATCTTTCGGATGGTCTGTGGATATCGCCCGATGGACACCTTTCCGACAAGGGACGCTAGGCGCTGTTGCAAGCGAGCGAGACAAAACTCACCCACCTGCATTTGCAGAGGTGCAGCAACGTAAGAGAAAACCCTGTGGCTACAATTTCTTCGTCGGACAAATTTGATTCTAGTCAGGCTCAATACTGCTTGTCGTCAGATAGTTTTGTGCTTCTGAGAATAGTTCGGTTCCAAGCATCCTATACTGTTATGACAGCGACAGCCGGAGAAGACGACAGAAGTAAAGCCCCATATCCAAATCAAGAACGCCTCATCGAACATGCGGCCAGCATCTTTTCCGCATTTGGGGCGTCGGCCCGACATGCAAGCGACCTCCATGGCAGGCGCTACGTCGAATTTACTGGCTTGAGCCAAACCCAAATCGAGCAAGGAGGGCAATCCTTGGCAAATGCCCTCGGCTTGGAACTGTCGGATATGGCTGAGATATGGGCGGAGCTTTCCGATGCCGCCGACGAAGATGGGCTAGTTTACCTATCAGATGGTATGTATCTAACGGATGATGGTCAGTTAATCGAACGGTGACTTGGAGCCTAAGTGATCTCTACACTTGTTTGCCGAGTGAAAACGCCGATCATTCCGTCGCTTTCACGGTGATGGTGCAACGCTGATCCTCGCCGGACGTGCGCGCGGCCTCCCAACAAGCCGCTACCGCGTCCCTGTTCGCCTCAATGAGCTGGTCGGCCGACGCCACCCGCTGCCATGCTTCCGGGCTGCCGAACGCCATGAGGCTCATACCGGCCTGCCACGGCCTTTCGCCCATGACGACGCTGGCGACACGCGGCGCGGCCGAGAACGGCAACAGGCGCGGAAGGAACAGCATCACCAGCGCGCCGGCGAGCAGGCCTACAGCGAAGGCGACGACAAGCCACCAGTTTTGCCGGTCGCGCTCCCGCGCGCCGGCGACATGCGCAGCGAGGTTCCGGCCGGCGCGCTCGAGGTCGGACGCCTGCCGCTCGAGCTGCTGCGCGGCGGTGCGTATCAGGGCCTCGCCGCTGCGCTCGAGGACCGCCGCATAGTGCTGCGCGCCCTGCTTGAGAATGGGCGATTGCTCTACGCCGTGCATCCGCTCCGCAACATTGTCGAGCGCCTGCACGAGCTGGGCGAGCTGGGGCTTGTAGTCCTGCGCCGGCTCGATCTTTTCGAGCTGGTCGAAGGCCGCTTCCAGCCCGCGCCGCATCACGGTCATTTCCGCGCCGATCTGCGCACCCTGCGTCTCGATCGTGCGCCGTAGCGCGTCGAACGCGGCGGCCGGGTCGCCGGCGTCCTCGTCCAGTGCTTCCGGCTCGATTCCTTCCCTGTCGTCGTCCAGCTCCGCCATGTTCTCTGTGCCTACCTTTCCATGCCGATGCCCCGGCTAAGCCGGTGGCCGCGTGTCATTTCGTCTTGCAGCGCGCGGGCAATGGTCTGCTCGCGGCGAAGCTCCTGCCCGATTCCAAGTTCCTGCCGGCGATTGCGCAGGATGGAATCTACCTGCGGGTCACGCTCAAGGCTCTTGGTCATGCCGTTCATGTGGCTTTCGACCTTGGCGCGGGCATCGTCATGTTGCCAGCCGCGAAGCTCCCGGCGCTGCCCCTGTAGTTCCTGCCAGCGTTCAACGAACCGCTCGGCCCTGACATTGGGGTCTTGCAGGGCAGCGTTTTCGCGCTTCATCCCGTCGATGACCTGCGCGACACGCTCCCGGCCGGAAAGCTCGGTCATGGCGCGCGCGGTCGCCGGGTCGTTTTCCAGCGTCGAGCGCATCAAATCTTTCATGCCGCCGCGCACCTGGTCGAGCTGCTGGCCGGCATCGCGCATTTCCTGCCGCTGCATGTCGAGAACGGGCAGGCCCTCGCGCCGGTGCTGGTCGATCGACTGATAAGCCCGCGAATATCGGTCAACGGCCGCCTCAAGCGGCGACGGCCCCCGCGCCCGCTCGGCCAGCCGGTCGGGCGCCGGCGCCGGCCGCAAGCTCCCTTCCCTTTCCGGCCGCTCGCTGCGCTCCTGCGAGGGGGCAGGACGCGCATTGAGCTTGAGGCCGGCGAACATACCGCGCCGCTGCTTCTCGGCCTGCTGCGGCCTGTTCTGGTCGATCTGCGGGCCGTCCTCGCCGGCGTGATCCTGCTGCGGCCCCTCGGCCGCCGCGCCGCGCCCGAGTTTCAGGCCCTCGAACGGATTGCGGCGCTGCTGTCGATCGCCGGCGAGATCCTCGCGCGGATCTGCACGAAGATCCTGCGCGAGATCCGCACCGACTTTTTGCGAGGATCTGCGATCAAGCGCATGATCCCCGGCCGTCGACTCCCGCTCCGCACGTAGCCCGGCCGCGCGCTCGGCCGGAATCTCGATCTCGCTGCGGACGCCCATTTGCTCCGCGATCCCGCGCCGCTCGGCAAAGTCGCGCGTATAATCGAGCGTCGTTTCCTTCACGCCCGACCGGGACAGGCGGCGCTCTAGCTGGCTATAGGCCAGATCGCCGGCGTCCTGAACCTTCCATGTGTTGCGGTGCGTCTGCGTCCCATCCGGCAAGGTGACAGGGGTGGAACCCTCATGCTGTAGGCCGATCTTCTCCCCGATCTCGGGCGCGGCCTCCTTCATCGCCCGCTCAAGATCGACGCCCCATAGGGTGCGGCGCTCGCCCTTGTCGTTTTCCAGCGTCACGAAATAGCTGCCGGATTTCTGCGGGTCATGCTCGAAGGGCGCGGCCCCATGCTCGACCAGCCGGCCGGCATTGGTGAACTCGTCCTGTGCGGCGTAGAGCTGCACCCCGTCACGATGCCGGGTCATGGCGACATAGGTTAGATGCCGGTCCATCGTCCCCGACGCCATCACATAGGACCGATCGACCGTCGCCCCCTGATTTTTGTGAATCGTCGTCGCATAGCCGTGGTCGATCGCCTGATAGTCGCCCATCGGGACGCTGACGCTATCGCCGCCCCGGCCGTCCAGCGTGGCGATGATGCGGCCCGGCTCGACATGATCGACGGTGCCTAGCATCCCGTTTTTCACGCCAAGGTCGCGATTGTTCTCAAGGAACACGATGCGGTCGCCCGGCGCGAACTCCCGCTTGCCGTCATTGGTCTGGAAGGTCAGCGCGCCGGCGTCTTCCCCGCGTGCCAGCTCGCCCCGGTCCTGTAGCTCGGTCCTGATCGCGTCATTGATGGCGCGAACATCGGCCCGGCGATGCGCCATCGCAACCCGGGTGCTGTCCGGGCGCTCATCGCGGTCGGCAAGGTAATCGCGCACGATCTGGCCCCGCGCGTCCTCGCCGGTTTCCGCAAAGCTGATAGCGCCGTGATCCCGATAGGCCGCCAGCCCCTCAGCCGTCCGGTGCGTGGCGAAGTCAACCGACGCCTCCCGCTGCCAGTCCACGCGCTGCCGGCGAATCTCGGACAGCTCGGCATGGCCGATTTCCTCCGTGATCGCGCGGAACGGTGCGCCGGCCCCGATCGCCTGCAACTGCTCATGGTCGCCTACAAGGACGATCTTCGCCCCGCGCGCCTCGGCCTCGCCAACGAAGCGGGCGAGCTGGCGGCTCCCGACCATCCCGGCCTCGTCGATCACGAACACGTCGCCGCGGCCGATCGTGCCGCGGTCGTTCTCCCAACCGTGGGACCATGACGCGAGGGTGCGGCTCTGGATGCCGGAAGATTCCTCCAAGCCCTCGGCCGCCTTCCCCGACAGGGCCGCGCCGTGGACCTGATAGCCCTCGGCCTCCCATGCCTCGCGCGCGGCGGCGAGCATGGTGGACTTGCCAGCGCCGGCATAACCGACAACGGCCGCGATCCGCTCCGGTCCGGTAATATGCTCGATCGCCCGGCACTGCTCGTCGGACAGCCGGGCGGAAGCATCGCCGGCGCTGCGCTGAATGGCGGCGTCCTGCCGCTCTATCGCCCGCTCGACATGCCGGCGATCGACGCCATGACCATGCGCGCCGTGCATCCGCTGCGCGCTCTCGATCATGCCGGATTCGATCTCGACCATTTCCCGCGTCGAATACCGGGCAAGCTCGATCTCGCCCGTTGCCGGGTCCGCGCGCTCGGCCTGCAACTCGACCAGCGCCGGCGAGGCCATCACCTTCGCAAAGGCGCTCTGGAACTCCTGCGGGTCGTCGTTGATGTAGCGATGCAGCGCCCGCGCAACGTCGTGCCGGTCGAACACGCTCTTTTCCCCGGTGATGAGGGTTAGAACCTGTTCGGGCTTCTCCTGGATCAGCTCGGCATTGCGCCGGGCCGCACCCTCGTCCAGCCGCGACCGCGACACGTCGAGGCCGCGCCGCTCCATCTGCGAGGCATGGACGCCCATATGTTCGGTCGGCGCGATCTCTAGCCCGCGCTCCATGTGCGAACGATGGTCGATGCGAATATCCAGCCCGGCCATCGCAAGGCGCTCGTTGGCGATCCCCTCCCATCGCTGGCGAAGGTCGCGGAGCTGCATGTCGGTCGTCGGCAGGTCGTGCGCCAACAGCCATTTGTTTTCGCGCTCAAGATAGGTCTTGTCGCCTAGACCGTCCTCCGTCACCTGCCGCGTGGTCATCATCACATGCGCATGATGATTGCGAACGTCGCTGGCCTCGTGCGGCGCATGAATGGCGAAATCCACGGCCGCGCCGTAGCGGTCGGCCAATTCCTGCGCGAACTCCCGCGTTGCCTCTAGTCGCTGCTCGGCCGAAAGCTCATGCGGCAAGGCAATCTCGAACTCTCGCGCTACGCGGGCGTCTTTCCGCTTCTCGGCAAACTCGGCGGCGTTCCACAAGTCCGACCTATCCCGCGCCCATTCGGCGTTCACGCCTTCCGGTAAGACGATCTCCGCATGTTCCACGCCCTGCTTGGCCGTGTAGTCATGTGTGATCCCGTCGCGCTCGTTGGTCAGCTTCTCCCCGGCACGATAAGCCATTGAGGCGACGGCGCTACGACCCGACGCCCGCGAAACTGGCTTCATGCTCAAATGGTAGATCGCCAAGCAACAAGCTCCGATGCCGTTTCTGCACTTTCCGCCAGCCTCCAAGCTGGTGGCGCGCTGAGTTGCGGAGCAACTCGTAAGTGCGCCCTTATCAACTCAATCGCTTCGCTCTTTCGTCGCTCGGTGTGGCGCTCGCGGCAAGGTCGATGCGATGAACTGAGGCACGGATTGTGCTGCAAAACCGCCGAAAACTCAAGTGCGACGGGCAAACGCTGGAAAAGACCGCCGGGAATGATAGTCTAGGCGAACAACCGGAAAAGGAGATTTGAGGAATGGCGCGCAAAACGATCGAACAACGCTTGGCCGAACTGGATGCGCAGCGCGCCACCCTCAAGGCCCGGCTCGGCAAACAGGAACGCGCCAACAACACGCGCCGCAAGGTGCTGCTCGGCGCGCTCGTGCTGCATCGCCTCGAAAGCGGCAAGGATGAGGAATTTTCCCGGCGCTTGGGCGAATGGCTCAAGCGTGAGCTGCCCGACTTCCTGACGCGCCCCGGTGACAAGGAACTGTTTGCTGATCTGATCGGCAACGCGCCGGCCGGGGACACGACAGGCAGCGCCGGGGGGACGGACGCATGAGTCAGGCAAGACTTGCATGGACCGCGTTCAAGAACATGATGCGGCAGGCCGCGCGTGATCCGCTATGGGCGTTCGTCGCTCTGCTCGCCGCCCCCTTCCGCATCTGGAAACCGCTTCTCGGGCTTCTGTTCCTCCTTGTTATCGTCCTGTTCGTCGTCGGCTTCGGCGGCCGCTTCGCTCTCGAACAAATCGGCTTCCGCGTCGGCTCGGTTCCGGTTCTCCTGCTCGATCTCGTCACGCTGCTGGTAGTGCTCGCGCTCGCCTTCCGCTTCCTCACCAATCCGCTGATTATCCATTTCGGGGATATGGACGGCGAAACCCACGGCTCGGCCCGCTTCGCCACCGACAAGGAAACGGCCGCCCTCGCCCGCACCGATTCCGGCCTGCTGATCGGCCGCGACGGCAAGACCGAAAAGCTCCTGCGCTATGACGGCCCGGCCCATCTGCTGACGATGGCACCGACGCGCACCGGCAAGGGCGTGGGAACCATCATCCCTAACCTGCTCACCGCCGACCGCTCCGTGATCTGCATCGACCCCAAGGGCGAAAATGCCAAGATCGCCGGCCGCGCCCGCCAGACCTTCGGCCCGGTCCACGTCCTCGACCCCTTCGGCGTCACCGGCCAGCCCTCGGCCGCCTTCAATCCGCTCGACCAGCTCGACCCGGCCGGCCTCGATGTCGCGGAAGATGCAAGCACCTTGGCCGACGCCCTCGTGTTCGATGAACCGGGCATGGCCGGCGAGGCGCATTGGAACGAGGAAGCCAAGGCGCTCATTGCCGGCCTGATCCTCCATATTGCCGCCAGCGAGCCGCGCGACAGGCGAAACCTCGCCACCCTGCGCGAAGCCCTCACCCTCGCCCCTGAAGCCTTCGCGGCGCTCCTGAAGGACATGCAGGCGTCAACGGCCGCCGGCGGCCTGATCGCCCGCGCCGCAAACCGCCATCTCGGCAAATCCGACCGGGAAGCGGCCGGCGTCCTCTCGGCCGCGCAGCGCCATACCCATTTCCTCGACAGCCCGCGCATGGTCGCGGTCCTCGGCCGCTCGGATTTCCGCTTTGCCGATCTCAAGCGCCGCAACGCCTCGGTGTTCCTCGTCCTGCCGCCCGATCGCCTTGCCACCTATTCCCGATGGCTGCGCCTGCTCGTCGCCCAAAGCCTGACCGACATGGCGCGCGATCCTACCAAGCCGGCCGTGCCGGTCCTCTACCTGCTGGATGAGTTCGCCGCCCTCGGCCACCTCGCCCCCGTCGAGCGCGCAATGGGCCTCATGGCCGGCTATGGCGTCCAGCTCTGGCCGATCCTGCAAGACGTTCACCAGCTCCGCGCCACCTACGGGCAGCGCGCCGGCACCTTCCTGTCAAACGCCGGCGTCCTACAGGTGTTCGGCGTCAACGATCACGACAGCGCCCGGCTTGTCTCCGATCTGCTCGGGCAGGAAACCGTTGTGTTCCAGACCATGAGCCGGGCGCTCGACTCCGACAAATCCGGCCTCTCCTACGGCGAGCAACACACCGCCCGGCCGCTGCTGACCCCGGATGAGGTCCGCAACCTGCCGCAGCATGTCGAATTGCTGTTCCTCGCCGGGCAACGGCCGATCGTCGCCGGAAAGCTCGCCTATTACGCCGATGCAGAATTTCGGGGGCTGTTCGACCAGGCATGAAGGATGAAACCATGACCGACACCGATGCGCCCGAATGGCCCGATCCCGCCGACAAGGCCCATGCCGTCGAACAGGCCAAGCGGCTCCGCGACCAGGCCGCCAAGGGCGGCTTGCGGTTTGAAGCCTATTTGCCGCCGTCGCTGGCCCTGTGGCTGCTCGACAGGATCGAACGCGGGAAATACCTCGATCCGTCCGAAGCCGTGTTCGTGATCGTGGGCGAGCATGAAGAACTGGAACCCCATGCCGATCTGCGCCAGGAGCTGCTGAATCGAAGCATCAAGGCCGCGATCGCTGACCCTCGGCCAGCCATTCCCCATAAAGAGGCTATGGCCGAAATGCGCGAGGCGCTGAAACAGCCGCGCCCCGAACCGGCCAGATGGGAAAAGCGGACCCGGCGCTAAAGCGCCGGGACTTCTCTCTTGCGGCCCTCCGGTCACTTCGGCGCTATGTGGGAGCGCGTTCCCTCCGGGCCGGGGCCGGCTACTCGCCGGCTTCGCTCAACCAGGCCACACCCGCGACGGTAGCCCCCGGCCGGCCCGCTCTCATCATCTAGGGCCGTAGGGACGGCCGGGGGCGGGATGCAGGCAGACAACTTGCCAAATTGCCAGCAATCAGGCAATCGCCTCAAGACCCCTTTTCTGAATAACGGTCAGCAGCCGCAGCGCCGGCCCGCCGGGCTTCTTCACCCCACGTTCCCAATCTGACACCAGCCCCTTACTCACGTTGAGATAGCGGGCAAAGACAGGCTGCGAGATACGCTCACGCTCACGAATAGAACGGATTTCCTCGGGGGTCAGCGGCTCAACGGTTGTCAGACACCCCTCGTCAAATTCGCGCATCGTCTGCTTGTCGATCGCGCCGGACTCATAGAAGCCTTCCATCATCTCATGGACGGCCGCCAGAGCTTCACTCTTGTAAGTCTTGCTCATCGCAATTCACCTCGAACATTCGACCCGCAGCAACTTCCGCGTCCATCTGCGCATCTGCAAACCCCAAGACCAACTTTGCGGCCTTCTTCAAGTAGGCTTCTTCCGCATCATCAAGGTTCGCCATATCGCTCTTGGCAAACCCGAACGCGAAAACCGCCCTCGTCTCCGCGCGGAAGAAAACCAGCGTCCGGAAGCCGCCAGACTTTCCAGCGCCAGGCCGCGCGACTCGCTGCTTGATAAGGCCGGCCCCTAGATCGGCGTCGATCTGGCCGCGCTCGGCCCGCTCTACAGCCTCACAAAGCATCGCGTCAGAGATTTTCTCCTTTCGGGCAAACTTGTGAAACCGGCTGTTTTTGAAAACCCTCACGCGACTTCCTCGCCCCTGAATGTATGACACATAGCGTTACACTTCAAGGTCCTTATCGCATCCCCGCTTTGCTGGCAATCAAGCATTATGTTTTGCCAGCAAGTCGGCAAGCGCCTCGCGCATGAGGTCTTCAATGGAGCGGTCGGTGTCGGCTGACAGCCGCTTAACCCGGCGATGTTCCTCCGGCTCGACCACGACCGTCACCCGCTTCATTCCGGCCCGCGTAGCGGCATGGTAACGCTTGCCCTCGGCACGATCCGGAGCCGACGCGGGGGCGGGGGCGGATTCCACGATAGCTGTAACAGGCGGCGGGGTCTGCGCGCCCACGGCCTTCATGCTCGCGGCTAAACTCGGTCTTTTCGACATGGTTTTATCCCATCAAACTGCCAGTTTGCCAGCAATACCATTATGCCTTATTGCTGGCAATACAGTTTGCCGTCAAATCAGCAATTGGCCTCTAAGCCAGGTCAGCAATTCGGACACTTCCTCGCTGGCTTTGCCGGCCGGCTCATACTCTGGCGCGGTTTTGCCGGCCG
>Ga0209070_100647_pt1 | contig 14218 bp, 12 predicted proteins | sample SynthPrep_5_END__FD_187205 | JGI IMG/M metagenome (GOLD analysis project Ga0209070, IMG submission 187205) | Synthetic microbial communities from Ohio, USA - SynthPrep_5_END_DS10_MetaG (SPAdes) (version 2) | ecosystem: Engineered > Bioreactor > Aerobic > Activated sludge | place: USA: Ohio... | reverse complement strand
GCGTTTAAGAATCGGCTATCTTGTTCGTGCTTCATTCGTTTTGCCTGCAAAGGTGATCTTTTTTATTCGCAAAATCAATTAGATCACGAATGAAGCACCTTTTAAAATCCTAAAGATCATACGTATGTAGTTTTGATAATAAAGATATTGTTGAGCAATACAGGCTTCCGGAAAACCCATGTGATTTATATGGTACTGACTGGAATACTATATACTTAGAAGTGGTAAAGCGAAAAAAAACGAGGAATATTCGCTATTGACACACATTATTTCTTTACTGTATTTGTATTATATATCTAAAAAGACAACATAAAGTCCGCTATTCGCTCGTTGCAGACTTTTCTTAAGTTATTTAATAACAGTATTTGTACGTTATGCACATAAGAAAGTGAACAAAAGCTTTTTCACTTTAATCATTATTAAAGTGCATTTTTGTACCTAAAATAAATTAAAAATCACTGCTGTGATAATTTTTAGCGTGAACAATTTCAAATTTGCATAATCTTCGCATAGAGAAAGAAATATTCAGTTTTCTGCCTTAAATTACAGTCAAAAATTCTAGTAGCTATTAAAATTGTTTAGCAAAGTCTGTGAATTCCACTTTAATGTTCTGCACTTTAATAGTGATATTACTGCTGTCACTACCTATACTGTCAACAATTAGGGTGAAGGAAGAGGCCCCGCTGAGTGTGTGGATGTACAAATTACCGAAGGAACTTTATACATCGCTCAAACACCTCTCCGTGTTTCCTGTCATTTCTGACTGTACGCACGAGTCGATGCTGAATGGTTCTCTTACGAGCACCGGCTTCAACTACTGGCGTACCAGCAGAAGATGAGGGGACTCCCTTCCTTCAAAGGGAAGTTTAAACTAATATGCTTGCTTCAGCTCCTTCTTTTCTAAAGAATTTAGAAGATCAATATCTTTCCAATCAACTTGCGCATAGCTTGTATTAATTGCTGTCAAAAATAACTGCAAATCCGCATTACTGGGCTGGGTAAATTGAAGGGTTTTGAATAGGCTTTTTACCCAAACTTTCTTTTGCTTATCAGTTACGTATGGACATGAAAGAAGGTCTAATAAAAGGTGGACCTTTTCGCTATTCATCAAAATATCAGAAAGATCAGATAGTTTCTCTGTTGCCGCATCTAAAAGTTTATTTCTTAAATCTTTGTACACATCAGAATCTCGTACATAGAATAGAGAGCCTATAATGGTGAAGTATGTCAATTCTCCCGCGCTAACGAAAAGCTCATCGATTATCGAGGGCGGTAACAGGTGATTATCACCTAACTCCCGTGTTGCTAGCGCGATATTAAATGATTCAAGATGAACAAACCCCTCAATATCACTGGCATGTTTAATGCCACATTGATCATGCAGTAAAGAACAGGTTAAATCGAAAATCTTCTGGTGTACGGTTAGATATCTAAGAGTTAGATGTTTCTTACTGAACCGTGCAGCCAAAATCAATGATGTACTCAGTTTGTAGGACGCGCCAACAGATGGAGCAACGCTATAAAGGAAGAACATCACATCAAGCAGCACTTCAATCACATGAACATATCCAGTTTCATCAATTGGACTAGAGGAATCATCAAAATTCACCAGCCTTTTGACTCTTTCAGTAATCACTGAAATTAGGAATGATGAGATCTCATCGTAAGTCGCTTCATTTGAATGACATAGTGCCTTCACTGAATCAATATAACTTTTGGTTAACTTCCACGTATTGTGAATTTCTTTGGGAATAAGCGCACCAATGCTTGTTTGATCCAAAAATTTGTCAAAAAATGCATTAGCTTGTTGCCCTGCATCATAGACCAGCCTTGCTTTGGATGAAGAAAAAGGTCTATTTATACATGTGGATTTTACTGCATTTGTATGCAGATTGAAATCAATCAAAACGTCTGCATATTTATCATGAATTCTATTCGCAATAGACTCAGTTCGAGCAAATATGAAAACATCATCTACGTAACGTCGGAACTCATAGTCTTGATCGAACTTTAAATCAGCTAGTGCTTGAATGACCCTTCTATCAATTTCCTGAAATACTATCTCAGCAAATACTCGACTCACCTCTGGGCCTATTGGAATTCCATTGGTTTCATTATGATTACCATGCCTTATTACTACATCAAACTCTTGAGCAAACGTAGAATAGATTGAAACATACGATTTAGTGAAGGCTTTATCCTTAACCGCCCAAGAAAGGCAATGTGTATAGATGCTGTCAAAGCACTTTGTAACGTCGAGTGTTTTTAGAAATGAAAACCTCTTTTCAAGTGCAAGATAATCTCTCGAATTGAAAAATTTATACAGTCGATCATATCCCCGATATGAGAAAAATGAAGGCGCATGCTTGGCATACCTATCGAGACCATCAATAGCTATAGAGCCTGTTTTATATTTATTTATATTTTCCCAAGAACTTTTTGAATAAAAGCTGCTTGCAACTGTTTTTGGCGCGCGAATAGATGCAGGGCTTATTGAGCAATAATGAATTATTAACTGTTCATATTTCTCATAGAAGAGCCGAGCTTTCCATTGAGAGGCTGGATGCAATAAAGAAAGACGTCTGTAACTCCTTGAATCTTTCTTAATTTTATATGTGTATGGTACGGTAGAGCTTGGTGGTTTACTTACACCTTCATACAATACCAAAGCTTTGATGACTGTACGTTGCACGTGCCCGGCACTGTCCAGAGATGCAATCTGATCATAGAGTCCGTGATTAGAGAAAACAATTGGAGTTTCAAATGGAGTGGTCTCAGTAATGAGCACCCTATTGTAGTCGTTTCGGCGAATTCGATTTTTTTTCATTTTATCGCCCTAATAAATCCAACAACTTTGGATCTGAGATATTCTTGTCGCAGAGAAATGTATGAAAGTGCGGTTGTTGTGGCCTTTTTCGAAGCTGTACGTAAGTAACTGGCGCTTCTGGTGTGCAGAAATCATTGAGTTCGTTACGGAGAAAACGCGACCTTTATTTGATAACACAGCATTCCTCAGAAATCTATCAAGTTCCTTCAGACCAACGGCACCTTCTGAAACTAATGGGTAACTATGATATATTCCAGCGATTTTCTTGCCACCCGCTTTTGGGTTATAAACACTGAAATTCTGCGTCAAGAATGAAACTCGATCTCTGAGTAATTCCCAGTCGTTTGACTTAGCATAACTTAGAAATGACCGGACAATTCTTGTTTTAATTCGTTTGATCTTTTTCCTTGCAATATCCACTTGGACTTTTCTGTAGAGCTCCCCATCCTTCGTTTTTCTAGCCTCCTGTTTCGTGGGATTCTTAACCACGAACTGGTAGCCAAGGTAGTCAAATTGAAAAAGATTTGGCGCGATAGAAAATTCTTCCTTCTGCACCTTAGCAGATGCTTCGACAATATTTTTCTTGTCGGGATTTAATTCAAGACCAGGAGGAAGCCAAGCAGACAATTCACGCAGAAAGTTATTCTCATTCTCTCTTGCTGACGAAACAATTATGATGTCATCAACAAAACGAGAGTAGTAAAATGTGTCATTAGCCCAGCGTACCTTCTGATCAAAATCCTGCATTAGAATCTCCGATAGCACAGAACTAATAGAAAGTCCTCTTGGTATGCCGTTGCCTCCAATCCCAGCATGGGCTTTAAATAGAGCCTCTATAAGCAGTCTACTATGCGGACTTAAGTTCTTGATACTTGAAACTTCAGCAAGAACATAATCTTTCTGAAACGACTCGAAGAATGCTCGAATATCTAGGCGATAAATCCTATAAGGAACTCCTTCTTCCATAAGTAGTTTGAGGTTCTTGACTATCTGAGACCGCCCATCCACAGCCAATGAAGTACACCTCTTTAAGTTCAGTCGAAGTTTTCGCTCCACCACCTCGTCTTGATGCCTAGCCAAACGATAAACTGTCTTCCCTTTAAGAGGAAAGCTCTTAAGAGGCGTTGATGGTGGATCAAAATGAGAAATGGCGGATGTAACTGCTCGACTAAGGAGTTGATCTCGGAAGGCTACTTGACCAGCAGCGGGAACACCGAGGAAATCTGCCTTCCATAGTACTCGCTCAAGCGTCTTTACAGAAAATGATTGATCGAATGATGATGCCTTCGACATCTACTTCTCCCTTTTAATCAAAAACGTAACCTATTGTGGATACTTGTATTTAATTAGTAGATGTAACTGAATTCAAAAAACTCGTTGTTTGGCTTTTTAAGAGCAAGATATAAATATCAACCATAGAAGGGCTAGCTCAAAGCTACAATTTTCTTAAATACCTAAAAATCTTATGTTCTGCACTTTAATGTCTATTAAAGTGCGTCTTTTGCTCTAAATCAGAGACAAAGTACTGTTCTTGTATCTAACTTAGACAAATCTGATGGGCTTGTCACTACCATAGTGAAAATTAACACTAATTACACAAATCAAGGCGCTTGATCACTCTAATTCGTCTAATATGCTACCGTACCAGGTTAATAGCTGCTGATAGCTATCGAACGACTTCTTGAGTGAGTAGCACGTTATGTTGTCAACGCTGACGACTGATATTCTTAACTTGTGATCACGCTTTTCAATATTAGGCAAGTTTAAGAGAGTTCGTCCCACCGATTTCCATCTCCACAGCTGCTGCCTGAATTGAGCTTCATTTACCTCTAGCGTCTCCATACTAAAACTCACTTTAAATTTTACGTAACGTAAATGTAGATAAATTTAACCAGTTTTTCAAACAACAAACTGATCAACTCAGGACTACCACTTTTACTACTTCAGCTTTATACTGTATATCCATACATATATCGAGGTGTAATATGACAGTTGAAATACTCGGTCAAGTATCGTCGTGCAGTGCAATTCTGCTTCCACTTTTTAGTAATAAGGTGTCAGCTGGATTCCCCTCACCTGCTCAAGATTACGTTGAGAGAACGTTAGACCTAAACGAACTCTGTATTAAGCATCCTGCGGCTACGTTTTTCCTCAAGGTTAGTGGTGATTCGTTGAAAGACGCGGGTATTTATGACAAGGATATCTTGATTGTGGATCGCTCATTAACCGCGAAACATGGTGATTTTGTTGTGGCATCTATAAATCGTGAATTCACAGTCAAAGAGCTTTGTTTACGTCCCAGCATACAGCTGATACCTCATAACCCAGCATTTGAAACTATCACTATCAAAGATACCGATGAGTTTGAGCTGTTTGGCGTAGTAACGAACATCGTACGTAATATCATAAGAACATGACGTCTAAATGCTTTGCACTTGTCGACTGTAACAACTTCTATGCTAGCTGCGAGAAGCTATTCAGGCCGGACATTAAAGATGCAGCTGTCGTTGTACTATCAAATAATGATGGCTGTGTTGTAGCGCGTTCAAAAGAAGCTAAAGCACTAGGTATTAAAATGGGTGTGCCCGCTTTTCAGATACGTGAACTCATAGAGAACGGTAAGTTACTGGCTTTCTCATCTAACTACGCGCTATATGCTGATTTATCAGCACGAGTGATGACAACACTAGAGCAACTCGCGCCAGCTGTTGAGGTCTACTCTATTGATGAGGCTTTTCTTGACCTGACAGGTGTCAGTAACTGCGTTGACCTAACTCAATTTGGTCAGCAAGTACGCAGTACCATTCAACAATGGATTGGTATTACCGTATGTGTTGGCATCGCACCGACCAAAACACTGGCTAAGTTAGCAAATCATGCAGCTAAGAAATGGACTAAAGCATGCGGTGTTGTTGATCTGACAAACAGAGAACGACAACGCAAACTTATGAGCTTGCTGCCTGTTAGTGAAGTATGGGGAATTGGTGGCAAGTTGACGTCGAAACTGAATAAACTCGGTATTAATACTGCTCTTGATCTGGCTAATGCAGAACCTGCTTTTATGCGCCAGCAATTTTCAGTAGTGGTATCACGTATTGTGCAGGAGCTAAACGGTGAATCTTGCTTGGAGCTGGAACAAGTAGCACCGACTAAAAAGGAAATCGTCAGTTCTCGATCGTTTGGTGAAAGGATTGTCTGCAAACAACAGATGCAGGAGGCGATTAGCGAGTATGTCAGTCGTGCTTGCCAGAAACTGCGTAAAAAGCAACAAGTAGCCAAACAATTGAGTGTTTTTCTGAGAACCAGCCCATTCAGCGATAAAGACCGTGATCCCTACTATTCAAACAGTATCAGTACATCGCTTGTAACACCAAGCGCTGACACTCGTGATTTCATTAGTCTTGCAATCAAACTACTTGATAAGATCTGGCGTGACGGTTATCGCTACGCAAAAGCAGGAGTGATGCTGTCAGATTTTTATGATGAAGGAGTTTATCAAGGCAGCCTGTTTGAACCTGAACCGCCCAGCTATCAAAGCAAAGCATTGATGACAGTCATCGATAAACTTAACAACAGTGGTAAAGGCAAGGTCTGGTTTGCTAGTCAGGGTATAAAGCAAGACTGGTCGATGAAGCGCGGCATGTTGTCACCGCAATACACGACTAGTTGGGTCGATTTACCTACGGCTAAATAGGTGCTTTGAGCGAATAGCAGAGATTACCTTCTAACCATAATTCCCTTAAGAATGTCTGGTTTGACTCTAAAACCAGACATATTCAGTCTGAATTGAGTGATGCTTGGTTCGCATAACCTGTCTGATGATCTCAAGGAAAGATGAACGAGCCATGCAAGCCTCCATTGTTGATTATCGAGTGTGTTACTGAGACTTCTCAGTAACACTTGACGAATAAGGAGGTTAATCAAGATAAAGTATTGATATTAAATATATTACTCATTTTTGGAGTTGAGACACTACTGGGAATTCTCAGTAATTTAGTAAATTAAAAGTAAATTAAGTCCTAAGCTGGCTTCTTAAGTTATTGATTTTCAGTGAACTCATAGGTATAAATTTGTTTGCCTTTCGGATTTTACTGAGAGGTCTACATAATAACTGTTAGAAGGCAGGGATAGGCCATGTATAAAAAAGTTAATTCGTTTGATAAAAACAACAAAGAAAGAATATATAACCTTCTTGTTTTAAAAGGTGAAGCTCTCATAAAAGGGCATTTCTTGGCTTTAAAGCAAGGTTCGCGCGAAGGCCAACCGTGCAGTAATTTCTTTACAACAATGTCAAACCAAATTGACTTACTTCTTGTGTACTTTATTAACGATGAGATTTCTGCATCCCTTCATGAGCGAGGCCCTTTGTTAGAGCTTAGAGATGAGCTGATAGCTGATTTCTATCAAGATAAAGACTTCAAAAGGCTGGAGATCGCAAAACAAGATTTATTTGAGCTCTTTGGAGCAAGAACAGACTTCATTATTGGATCTAATTTCCTTGATTTTACGGTTAACACCTTCTCTACGTTTGAACATTATGTTGGTGAGTTGTATGAAGAGCTAACCCAAACAGAGCCCAGAAGTAACAAAAAAGAAATTGAACTTGTTAAGCTAATCGAAATATACTCTTCTGAGCTAGAGGAAGATAAAAAGAAATGCGCACTTGAAAAAATAAAAGGAGTCAGCTTTTATGTTTCAAGTGCAGAAAAGATAAGCTACGTCTTCTCTAAGTGCAAAATGGATAAACAGGTGCGTTCTGAATTGAGGGATTTTCTGGATCACTATAGAAGTCAAAGAAATACAGTGCACAACCTAGGAATCCACAAAGGAAAATCAAAATCTATAGAGGTTGATGGCATTGAAATAAAACTCGATGAAAGCAATCCCTCGTTCACTGAAAATTATAATTCCGCAATATTTGCTTGTCGTAAGCTTATGGATATATATGAAATTATGCTCGCAACTGTTCGTGGAGTGGTTGTTTTCTAGTGATTCTATCCTTCTAAAAAAGCGCTGCACTCGGATAAATTTTCCGCTGCGCTTCAAATTTACCGGTGAGCGCAGCGTTAGGCAATAGATATAAACATGAGAGTCTATCATTTTTTAAATGAGCGATACGGTATAGAGGCCATTACCAACCAAACGCTGAAAGTGTCTAGATTAAAGTCATTGAATGACCCTTTTGAGCACTATCATATTGATACTGACAATTACGGTACTCGTTCCGTTTTAAAAGGACGGCTGAATCGTGCAAATAGAGAGTTGGGGGTTATTTGCTTTAGTAAAAGCTATACAAGTCCAGTTCAGTGGGCACACTATGGAGATTGCCATCGCGGGATCTGTCTAGGGTTTGACATTCCTGAAGAAGAGCTGTTTGAAATTGATTACATGAATCATCGCACAGCAGGTCGTGAATTTAAAAGCTCTCTAGATCTGAAAGGACGTGAATATATAAAGTATATGCTCTCAAAAAAGCATGAGCACTGGAAATACGAGCAAGAAGTAAGAACGATAATTCCTTTTCCTGAGAACGTAATGGACGATCGTTTAATTTTTACTCCTTTTGGTGATAAGTTCTCCTTGATTGAAATAATGCTGGGTTTACGGTGTACTATTAGTGTTAAAAATATAAAGTCATACCTTGGAAAAGAAAGGCACAAATTTCAGATATACAAAATGGAAATGTCACCAATTGAATATGCGATGCAGCTACCTCAAGTGCTGACCTAACAAGGTGTCTATGGACTCCCCCTCTATTGCAAGCACAAAGTGATCAAATTTGGCGGTGAATGACTGCATACGTCTATTCGGCTCGTGAGTTTCATGGTGTTTACCATGCTCCAGCCCTGATAACTTTCGCGCACAGGCGCCTCATCGCTAAATCGGTACTTGATACCAAACTTGTTATCAGGCCCTTCCTGTGCACGGTCGTTGCCGCTTTATTTATCCACTTTGTAGTGCAATTCTTTGGAGTTGTCATTAACTTACTGTTTTTACTACTATGGTTCTGCTACATCATATTGCTAAACCTAAAGCATATCGTTTTACCACCAGATGAATTCTGTTTTGGCACTAAACCGAGCCAAGCCGCAAATTGCCTGCCGTTTTTAAATACTGACACATCGCCCGCCGTTGCTACTGCCGCACTGGCGGTAACGCTACCGACACCACAGAGCTCTAGTAAGGCTTTTGCGGTGGTATCTTGTTTGCTCCAGGCTTCAATCCGTTTGTTGAGCGCAGTAATCCTCGTCTCTAAATCGGTTAATCTATCTGCTAGGTCGGCGATGCTCTGGCGAAACAGCAGCGGTAAGGTTTCTGATTCAGCCACCAAGGGTAATGTCTTGGCTAGTGCTGCGCGGCCTTGATTAATCACGATGCCAAACTCATGCAGATAACTGCGAATTTGGTTCATCAGCGAAGTACGCTCACGCACCCATTGCTCACGCATCCTGTGCATGACCAATACTGCTTGTTGTGATTCTGATTTAACGGCAACAAAGCGCACATTTGGTCTGGCTAACGCTTCACAAATGGCTTCGGCATCATTGGCATCGTTTTTACCGCCACGCCGATAGGATGCAACATACTGCGGTGTCATCAGCTTTACGGTATGGCCGAGTTTGATCAGCTCACGCGCCCAATAATGCGCACCACCGCAGGCTTCAATGCCGATAAGCATCGGTGGTTTATTGGCAAAATAGCGCAACATTTCGTTTCTTGCTAACTTCTTTACCATTGATGTTCCACCGGATTTAGCATTAACGCCATGAATTTGAAACACGAGCTTTGCAATATCGACCCCACAACGTATAGACTGTTCCATGCGACTTCCCCTCACTTGTGACTGTTTGATTAGACACTCTCAGTGTGGCACATCGATGCCGGATAGTGAGGGGGAGTCCATGTTATTGTTAAATATCGTTCGCTACGCTCACTGGGACGCGCAAAAAACTCACACCCATTACAACGGTGTTAATAAATAGAATGGAAATCGTGCATTGATCGAAGAAGATTACAAACATGGTTGGAGACAGCATTTTCCAACATACCATTTTCATGATCGAGACATCGCTCTGGAAGAGTATAAGGTTGCTGCAAAAAATCTTGAATCTGAAGAGAGGGTTTTTCTCAATGCCTCTAATGTGACGTTAGTAGCCTCTGCCGCATTAGGGTCATTGCTAGTTGGATCGTCAAGCCAACTTATCTCAGTCTTTAACGATATTATCCCTCCTTATATAATATCTATTATTTTGTTGTCTATAATCATTGGATTCTCTTTTATAAGCCTCAATTACTTTGCAGACAGACAAAGAGCTATCGTTTTTGCGAGTCGCAAAGTAATTATTTTGAGAAGAATGCTAGGTCTAAGTTATGGGCAAGTGCAACTTCTTCTGCCCAACTGGAGAGTTGAAGGCGCTGATCAACCACTTGCATTAAAACTATTCCCAGGCTGGCTTACATACGCAGCTTACCCGTTCTGGATTATCTCAATTATATCTAGCTCAGTTGTTTTGTTTTTATGCGCATATTTTGTAAAGCAAAATCCACATATAATCAATCAGGACTTATACATCACATTTATTTTTTTTATAGGAACCGCTTGGTTTTTTGCTTCGATGCTGATTTTTAGGGTTTCTCTACTTGATACTCATGAGACAACAAGGCTGATTTTCTACAAAAACTTCTCAAAAATAGTTGGGTTACCATTAACACAAAATATTGAATATATAATTTATCGTGCAAAACTTGCGTGTTATGAAACTGATAGGCTTAAAGTAACCACAAAAAACATAAAGAAATTTCTAATCTTTATTGAAGACAAGGAATTTTATTCTCATTCCGGCATTAGTTATAAATCCCTAGCAAGAATTGTATTAGGCTTAATGAAAATCAAGCCTAAATCTGGAGGTTCAACGATAGTTCAGCAGTTAATTAGAACTCTTTTTATTCAAGATCTGAGCAAAACAAAGAGGAGGAAAGTAATTGAACTTGCTTTAGCACCATGGATTACCAGTGTCTTTCTAAAAGAAGAAATCTTGGATATCTATATTTCATCTGTACGCTTTGAGAGCAGGTGTTTTGGTGTGGTTGAAGCGATGAATCATTTTTGGGGAAAGCCAGTAAAGAATGCAACCAATGCACAAGCTTTCTTTCTTATTGAGCGGGTTAGCAATATAAGATCAAAGTTGCTTGTTAATAAAATAATAGAAACTGCAAAATCAGCAAGAGATCAAGGCATCATGGATGAAAGTGATTTGAAGTCACTAATCGAGCTGTATATAGCAGCTGTTCAAGATAACAAAATAATTGCTACCCAAGCCGATTTACTAAGGTTGGCAGAGGGAATAAATGCTTAACAAGCTGCAGCGGATTGTTGAACCTGTCACTCAATTTGCTGCCAAAATACGTGCCAGCTTTGCGAGCCCGCTGTGCTGGCGTTAGACCAATAGAGTCTATTGCATTAAGGATAAAAACGTGGGGTTCCCTCAAAAAGTAAAAGATCAAATATTTGTAGATACCGCTAGACATTGCTGCGTATGCCACAGATATAAAGGTGTAAAAGTAGAGGTGCACCATATTAAGCAGGAAGCATTGGGAGGTGAAAATACCTATGAAAATGCTATTTCACTATGCTTTGACTGTCATTGTGATGCTGGACACTATAATCCTAAACACCCTCGAGGAACTAAGTTCTCCCCTTCTGAACTTAAAAAAGCTAAGCAAAATTGGATTGACTTAGTTAAGACCAATAATATTAAAGAACCTACAGATCCTGATGCCTTCTTGTGCCAATACTTCGTGTGTGAAAATTATGAAAATCTCGTTGAAATTGAAAGCGGTGACCTATCGAAGTTTCCAGTAGAAAGCCCGCTTCTTGTGAGGAATGGGATTCTTAAATCCCTCGGAACAATCATTAGAAATCATCCTGAATCCTATCGGCATGCTAACGCTTGGGGAGAGCATTACAAAGGAAGAAGCGAGTATCTTGCAAAACATCCCGATGCTTTAGTGAAAAGTGAAACAGATGACAAATACTCATACTTTGAAGTAGTTAGAACACCGACTAGGGATGAGCTTGAAAACATCGCCGTTAAGGATGGTGTCCTAAAGTTGATGTTAGAGCAAGGATTGCCAATTGAAAACGTATCTTGCATTGTTGGTTGTTATGAAGATGCATGTGGCGGAGTTGAACTTCAAGAGGAATATATTTTCAGAAGGGTTTGGTGTGCTTTTCTAGCAATCACCAATATCTCAGATCAACCTTTGGCTTTGGATGCAGTTGAAGCCTCTATAAATATTGATAGTGGCTTTTCTGCGTTTCAATTACAAAATAATAGTGCGCAGCATATAGATTTACCTAAAGTCCCAATTAAGCCGGGTGCAACGGCCATTCTACCTATAGCTGTTGTTCTACCTCCGCTTTACTCATTAGCGCGAGAAGAATGGTCGTCAACTAGCTCCGGAGGGTGGGCAGAGCAAGTTCAGGTAGTAACTCATGGCGGTGTTACATCAGACAATCTCAGTGATACTTATACCTATGGTGATTCTATATCACCTGTTAGGTTGCGCTATAAGACAGGTGGTAATATATACACGCAAGAGATGCATCCATTTGATTTAACAAATATGTACTGCATTGATCGCCATTGGCAATGTGGCTCTTGCCCGCACTTATTCTTTGTAAGCGATGAAAAAATGTATCAGCGAGAGCTGCTTGCTCATTGTGAAAATTCTATCGGAGAAGACAGTTTTGCAATACCCTGTGGAGTTGATTCAGTTATCATTGCTGAAATTGAAGATGAAATAACAGAGATTCATGAAATCTACATAGATAAACAGCTGTATCTTAGCAATCTAACGCTTCGCAAAAATGAATATATTGAAATTCCTGTAACGAGTAATAGTGAAGTTATGATAGTCGGTCAATACATTCCTGACGGCCCATCAAATAAGACTATACCTCAAGGGATAAAGAGAAATGATCTTGTTGGTCAGTTCATTCATAGCTTATCAACATGGCCTAACAAGAGCGTGCACGGGATTCCGGTGCTGGCGCACCTCCACCCGTGACGCTGGCGTTCTGCTAATACCTAAAAGCTGACTTTAATGCCTGTATAGTAAAATGTCTGCAATTGGCACAAAGCCACTATTCAACAATCCCTTTTATTAACCAATAACAAGAACAAAACTGCCACCCGCAACTAGACTTATAGTCCTAGGATTATAGCCTATAGATCTATATCGACCAAAACCGCATAGTCCCCATGATTTTTCTGGGAAGCACTATGAACGACAAATTTTTAAAAAAACTCGGTAGAAACATCAGTGACAGACGCAAAGCTAATCAATTAACTCAGCTTTCACTATCACATGCGACTGGTGTTGACCCAAGCTATATAAGTAGATTAGAACGTGGTATTGCAAATGCTAGCCTAGACTCACTGCTGAAAATTGCTACAGCGTTAAACTGCACTGTCAAAGATCTCATCCCTGATTCAAACAACCCCATCGATTAAGCTTAGCGCACACTGCTTGCGCATTCTGGCTTTGCGTAAGCTCAGTACTTTCCCTGCTTCAGGTAAATTTATTTCAGGATCTCGCTAAAGATCTGTCTAGCACGTGACGATAACACTTACAAACAAGGACTATACGCCTAGGATTATCGTTCATGCTATATGTTAATACAAACGTATCATCGCTTACCGCTCAGCGTTCATTAAGCAACATTAATACACCTCTGAATCAAACATTTCAGCGTCTATCATCTGGCTTTCGTATTAATTCAGCAGCTGATGACGCTGCTGGTCTTCAGATTTCTAATAGACTAACCAGTCAGATAAACGGTATGGATCAGGGTGTTCGTAATGCTAATGACGGTATTTCCTTGGCGCAAGTTGCTGAGGGTGCGCTTGATGAAATGACTAATTCAATTCAGCGTATGAGAACGCTTGTTATACAGGCAAACAACGGCATCAACTCACTTGAAGATAAAGGTGCAATTCAAAAAGAAATTAATGCGCTATCACAAGAGATCAGTCGAATTGCTGCAACAACCAAATTTGGTGATATTCCGCTACTCGATGGTAGTTTGACAACCAAGTTTTTAGTTGGCGCTAATGCAAGGCCAGAAGACTATATACCTATCGAACTCGATAGAACTGGTGGTTATGATTCTGTGGCACTTGAAATTGATCAAGTTTTTGTGGGAGATCCGGGTGTTATTGAGCCAGCAGTGCCAGGCAGAAGATATGAACCAGGCGAAACCATTAATATGGTATCGCTATCTGGTACTCATACGTATGTCCTTAAGAGCTTAAGCTGCTGATATATTTAGATTAGTTAGCATTTTAAACACCCCGTTTTTTTGATCCCTCTTCAAATTCTGACGCT
>Ga0209070_100646_pt1 | contig 14223 bp, 10 predicted proteins | sample SynthPrep_5_END__FD_187205 | JGI IMG/M metagenome (GOLD analysis project Ga0209070, IMG submission 187205) | Synthetic microbial communities from Ohio, USA - SynthPrep_5_END_DS10_MetaG (SPAdes) (version 2) | ecosystem: Engineered > Bioreactor > Aerobic > Activated sludge | place: USA: Ohio... | reverse complement strand
GCGCGCTTCGCATGATATTCACCGGCCTAACTTACTACATTACCTACAACTCTGGCAGGCGCCGTCTGTAACCCTTTGTGAAACTTTGACTACACAATATTCGTAAAGCTTCGTGACGAAAGCGATATAAAAAAACCTATCGCCCTCCTCGAATTCCTCAAAAACGCTCTTCACTCGCAGCGCCTTCAACTCCGCGGAAGCCGCGGCACAGCAGGTACTGCTCCCGAGACCTGTCTCGGGATGAGTCAGGCTTACGCGTTTGCACCTTCTCGAACAACTTGCGAATGTTCTTGTGGTACTCGTCGAAACCCTCGCCCTGGAAGACTTTCACCAGAAAATCACCACCAGGACGCAAAACCCGACCCGCCAAATCCAGCGCCAGCTCACATAGGAACATTGCGCGCGGCATATCAACGGCCGGTAATCCACTCATATTGGGGGCCATGTCGGAAATCACAAGGTCTACCTGCGAATTTCCCACAGCCTCAAGGATCTGTGCGAGTACGGCATCCTGAGTGAAGTCACCGTGAACAAAGGTCACATCCGGGATACTGTCCATTTCCAGAATGTCGGAAGCGATCAAGCGGCCCTGCCCACCAATCAGACGACTGGTCACCTGGGACCAACCACCTGGGGCTGCACCCAGATCGATAACGCTCATGCCTGGACGGATCAACTTATCCTTGTCCTGGATCTCCAGCAGCTTGTAGCTGGCCCGCGAACGGTAGCCGTCCTTCTGCGCCTTTTTGACGTAAGGATCGTTGAAATGTTCTTGTAGCCACTTAAGGCTGGTTTTGGAACGGGCCACGGGCCACCTCGAAAAATAAAACGGGTCGTGATTAACTGGGCGGTCCCGGACTCGCTCGGGTAAACTGGCCGCCGCTTTTTACAAGATCAGACGCAGGGGTCAGATTATGCCGCTCACTCAAGAGCAGAAGAAACAGTACAAATCCATTGGCCACCATCTGAAACCAGTTCTGATTGTGGCAGATAACGGTTTGACTGAAGGTGTGTTAGCCGAATTCGAACGTGCGCTGAACGATCATGAACTGATCAAGATCAAGGTCAACATCCTTGACCGCGAAGCGCGCCTGGCTGCCATTGCAGAACTGTGCAAGGCAGGCAAAGCGGACCTGGTCCAGGTCATCGGCAAGATGGCGCTGCTGTATCGCAAGAACTTCAGCGTCAACAAGCAACTGTCGAACGTTCATCGCTTCAAATGATGACTTTTAAATAACAGCAAGGGTCACGGGCGCGCTTCGCGCGCCCTGCCACTCCACCCTGGCGCCGGCTGCATAACCAGCACCAGACCAGAAAACCCTAGTACAAGATAGCTGAATAGCTGCCAGCGCAACGCTTCCGGCAGCCAGACATGCACAATGCAATACATTGCACACGCATACAGCGCCATCAACAGCAGTTGCCCGCGAATATCCCGCCACAAACTCCCCAAGCCTTCAGCCTTGACTAGCACCAACGCCTGGAGCGTCACGCACGCCGCCGCAAAACCCACCAGCAGCGCACTGAGTAATCCATCGATCTCATCGATCAGCAACGGTGCCAGGCCAATCAGGCCCAGCGCCGGCAACACGCCAATGTGCAACAACCACAGACCACCCACCCAAAGCATCTGGGAGAGCTGCCAAAGCATGGCGCCCGCACGTAGCGGGCGCCGTCTTTCAGACGTGACTAACTTCAACAATCTCGTACTCGATCACGCCGCCTGGCGTTTTCACAGCAACCACATCACCCTCTTCCTTGGCAATCAAGGCGCGGGCAAGCGGAGAACCGACAGAGATTTTGCCGAGCTTGAAGTCAGCCTCATCCTCGCCAACGATGTGGTAAACCACACTTTCGTCCGTTTCGACGTTGGCGATTTCCACGGTCGTGCCGAAAATCACCTTGCCGGTCTTCGGAATGGTCGTCACGTCGATGACCACCGAGTTCTGCAGGCGGCCTTCGATATCGCGGATGCGCGCCTCGACCATACCTTGCTGCTCGCGAGCAGCGTGGTATTCGGCGTTTTCCTTCAAGTCACCCAGCTCGCGGGCCGTACCGATGTCCTGGCTCAGCTTTGGACGGACGACCTTGGTCAGATGGGCGTGCTCCTCTTCCAGGGCCTTGAAGCCCTGGACGGTCATTGGGTATTTGGTCATGCCTTCAATCCTGCGTGTAGATCCTGCAAGCGACGCACGGTCTTTTCCGGACCGAACTTGAGCGCTTCGCAGATGGCTTCGCCAGCAGCAATGGTGGTGGTGCAGTAGATCTTGTGCTGCAAGGCGTTACGACGAATGGAGTAGGAGTCCGCGATCGACTGGCGACCTTCGGTGGTGTTGATGATCAGGGTGACTTCGTCATTCTTGATCATGTCGACCACGTGCGGACGGCCTTCCGTCACCTTGTTCACGCGACGCACTTTCAAGCCGGCAGCTTCGATCAGCTTGGCGGTCCCGGCGGTGGCCACGACTTCGAAGCCCAAGTTGATCAGATCACGGGCCACGCCTGCAACCAGTGGCTTATCATCATCACGCACACTGATGAACGCAGTACCACCAGTCGGCAGCACTTCGCTGGCACCCATTTGGGCCTTGGCAAAGGCTTCACCGAAGGTGTCGCCCACGCCCATCACTTCACCGGTGGACTTCATCTCTGGGCCCAGGATCGGGTCCACGCCAGGGAACTTGGCGAACGGGAACACCGCCTCTTTCACGCTGTAGAAGTTCGGAATGATTTCCTTGGTGAAGCCGATCTCTTTCAGGGTCTTACCTGCCATCACGCGAGCCGCGATCATGGCCAGGGAGATACCGATGCACTTGGAAACAAATGGCACGGTACGCGAAGCACGCGGGTTGACTTCAATGACGTAGATGTCTTCGCCTTGCAGCGCCAACTGTACGTTCATCAGGCCAACTACGCCCAATTCCAAGGCCATTTTCTTGACCTGTTCGCGCATCTCGTCCTGGATGTGCGCCGGCAGCGAGTACGGCGGCAGCGAGCATGCAGAGTCACCGGAGTGAACGCCCGCCTGTTCGATGTGCTGCATGATCGCGCCGATCACCACGTCGGTGCCGTCGCAAACGGCGTCCACATCCATCTCGATGGCGCAGTTGAGGAAGTGGTCCAGCAGCACCGGGCTGTCGTTGGACACTTTCACCGCATCACGCAGGTAGCGCTTGAGCTCTTCTTCTTCGTAGACGATTTCCATCGCACGACCGCCCAATACGTAGGACGGACGCACCACCAGCGGGTAGCCGATCTTGCTGGCTGCGCGAATGGCTTCGTCTTCGCTGCGCACGGTGGCGTTTGGCGGCTGGCGCAGGTTCAGGCGCTCAACCATTTGCTGGAAGCGCTCACGGTCTTCTGCACGGTCAATTGCGTCTGGGCTGGTGCCGATAATCGGCACGCCTGCTTCTTCCAGGGCACGCGCCAGCTTCAGTGGAGTCTGGCCGCCGTACTGGACGATCACGCCCTTTGGCTTCTCGACCCGGCAGATTTCCAGCACGTCTTCCAGGGTCACTGGCTCGAAGTACAGGCGATCCGAGGTGTCATAGTCAGTGGAAACGGTTTCCGGGTTGCAGTTGACCATGATGGTCTCGTAACCGTCTTCGCGCAGGGCCAATGCAGCGTGTACGCAGCAGTAGTCGAACTCGATACCCTGGCCGATACGGTTTGGGCCACCGCCGAGGATCATGATCTTGTCGCGGCCCGACGGCGCGGCTTCGCACTCTTCCTCGTAAGTTGAGTACATGTAGGCGGTGTCGGTAGCGAACTCGGCCGCGCAGGTGTCAACGCGCTTATAGACCGGGAAGATTTCCAGCTTGTGGCGGTGGCGACGCAATGCTTTTTCGGTCACACCCAGCAACTTGGCCAGACGCATGTCGGAGAAACCTTTGCGCTTGAGCTTGAACATCAAGTCGCGGTCGATACTGGCCAGACCCAGGGTCTTGACCTTCTCTTCTTCCTTGATCAGGTCTTCGATCTGCACCAGGAACCACGGGTCGATCATGTTCATGCCGAAGATGTCTTCGACCGACAGACCGGCGCGGAAAGCATCAGCCACGTACCAGATGCGCTCGGCACCCGGCACGGTCAGTTCGCGCTTGAGGATGCTCATGCTTTCCGGATTGCTCAGGTCGAGCTTCTCGTCCAGGCCACAAACGCCCACTTCCAGACCGCGCAAGGCTTTCTGCAGGGACTCCTGGAAGGTCCGGCCGATGGCCATGACTTCACCGACCGACTTCATTTGAGTGGTCAGGCGTGCGTCGGCTTTCGGGAATTTCTCGAACGCGAAACGTGGCAGCTTGGTGACGACGTAGTCGATCGACGGCTCAAAGGACGCCGGAGTAGCGCCGCCGGTGATTTCGTTCTGCAGTTCGTCCAGGGTATAGCCGATCGCCAACTTGGCGGCGATACGCGCAATCGGGAAACCGGTAGCTTTAGAGGCCAGGGCCGAGGAACGGGATACCCGCGGGTTCATCTCGATGACTACCATGCGCCCCGTGTTCGGGCAGATGCCGAACTGGACGTTGGAGCCGCCGGTTTCCACGCCGATTTCACGCAGTACCGCCAGCGAGGCGTTACGCATGATCTGGTATTCCTTGTCCGTCAGGGTCTGCGCCGGCGCAACTGTGATCGAGTCACCGGTGTGCACGCCCATCGGATCGAAGTTTTCGATGGAACAGACGATGATGCAGTTGTCCTTCTTATCGCGGACAACCTCCATCTCATACTCTTTCCAGCCGATCAGGGACTCGTCAATCAGCAGCTCTTTGGTCGGTGACAGGTCCAGGCCACGAGAACAGATTTCTTCGAACTCTTCACGGTTGTAAGCGATACCGCCACCGGTGCCGCCCATGGTGAAGGACGGACGGATGATGCACGGGAAGCCCAGCTTCTCGAGCACTGTGTTGGCCTCTTCCATGCTGTGGGCGATACCCGAGCGCGGGCAGTCCAGGCCGATGGACTTCATCGCCTTGTCAAAGCGCGAACGGTCTTCGGCCTTGTCGATGGTGTCAGCATTGGCGCCGATCATTTCTACGCCGAATTTCTCCAGGACGCCTTCGCGCTCCAGATCCAGGGCGCAGTTCAGAGCGGTTTGACCACCCATGGTTGGCAGCAGCGCGTCCGGACGCTCTTTCTCGATGATCTTGGCAACAGTCTGCCACTTGATCGGCTCGATGTAAGTGGCGTCAGCCATGTCCGGGTCGGTCATGATGGTGGCCGGGTTGGAGTTCACCAGGATGACGCGGTAACCCTCTTCGCGCAGGGCTTTACAGGCCTGGGCGCCGGAGTAGTCGAATTCGCAGGCCTGGCCGATCACGATCGGGCCAGCGCCGAGAATCAGGATGCTTTTTATGTCTGTACGTTTTGGCATGGGTTTGTCACTCAAATCCGCAGGTCAGTCGGCAAGCCGTCTTGAACAATCTTTGAAGAGCCTGCGGGGGCCGCCGACGTTCGGGGCCACCCGCAGGCCGCTCAGTCAGCGTCGCTTGGCCATCTCATTGATGAAACGGTCGAACAGCGGCGCTACGTCGTTCGGGCCCGGGCTCGCTTCAGGGTGGCCTTGGAAGCTGAACGCGCTCTTGTCGGTGCGCTCAATACCCTGCAGGGAACCGTCGAACAGCGACTTGTGAATGGCGCGCACGTTGCTCGGCAGGGATGCTTCATCTACCGCAAAACCGTGGTTCTGGCTGGTGATCATCACAACACCGGTGTCCAGGTCTTGAACCGGGTGGTTGGCACCATGGTGGCCGTGGCCCATTTTCAGGGTCTTGGCACCGGAGGCCAGCGCCAGCAGTTGGTGGCCAAGGCAGATACCGAACACCGGAATCTCGGTTTCCAGTACGTCCTTGATCGCCTGGATGGCATAGTCGCATGGCTCAGGGTCACCTGGGCCGTTGGACAAGAACACGCCGTCCGGCTGCAAGGCGAGCACTTCGCTGGCAGGCGTTTGCGCGGGCACCACGGTCACGCGGCAGCCGCGCTCGACCAGCATGCGCAGGATGTTGTATTTGACGCCGTAGTCGTAGGCCACTACGTGGTAAGGCAGGTCCGCAGCTTCGATAGTTGCATGGCTGTCGGTCTTCAGGTCCCAGACAGTGGAGCGCCACTCGTACTTCTCTTTGGCACTGACGACTTTGGCCAGGTCCATGCCTTTCAGGCCTGGGAAACCTTGCGCTGCGGCAATCGCCGCCTCTTCGGAGATATTGTCACCGACCATGATGCAGCCGTTCTGCGAGCCTTTTTCACGCAGGATGCGCGTGAGGCGGCGGGTATCGATACCGGCGATCGCCACAACGTTGTTGGCTTTCAGGTAATCGGACAGCGACATCGTGTTACGCCAGTTGCTCGCAACCAGTGGCAGGTCACGAATCACCAGACCGGCCGACCAGACGCAATCAGACTCGACGTCTTCCGGTGTAGTACCGGTGTTGCCGATGTGCGGATAAGTCAGGGTAACGATCTGTTGGGCGTAGGAAGGATCGGTAAGGATTTCCTGATAGCCGGTCATGGCAGTGTTAAACACTACCTCTCCAACGGTCTGACCGTCGGCTCCAATGGCTTCGCCGCGAAAAATGCTGCCATCAGCAAGGGCGAGTATGGCTGGCTTAGTCAAGAAGACCTCCCGTAAATAAAGCCTGAAAGGGCGATCGCAGGTGTAAAAAAGCGGAGTGACGTATGGACACGTCACTCCGCTTATTCACTGAATTATTCTGCGCGCTTTTAGTGAACACACTAAAGCTGTAGCTTACAGAAAAAGGCTTTTTTGGTCCACCGCTAATGAGCCTAAAAGGCAGGGGAATGCGACAGGACGTCGCTTAGCGGGTAAAAACGGGGCCTCAGCATAAGCATGAGGCCCTGCTTTAGCTACTCATTAGTGCAGATCCAGCACATCGCGCATGTCATACAGGCCCGGCTCGCGGCCTTCCAACCAGAGCGCCGCACGTACCGCGCCCTTGGCGAAAGTCATGCGACTGGAGGCTTTGTGCGTGATTTCCAGGCGCTCACCTTCAGTGGCGAACAACACAGTGTGATCACCCACAACATCACCACCACGCACGGTTGCGAAACCAATGGTGTCCCGCGCCCGCGCACCGGTATGACCTTCACGGCCGTATACCGCGACTTTCGACAGGTCACGACCCAACGCATCGGCAATCGCCTCACCCATGCGCAGCGCAGTGCCCGACGGCGCGTCGATCTTGTGACGGTGATGGGTTTCGATGATCTCGATATCCGCCTCATCACCCAGCACGCGCGCCGCCAGATCCAGCAGCTTGAGCGACAGATTCACACCGACACTGAAATTGGCGGCGAACACGACAGGGATATCCTTGCCCGCCTCCACCAACAACTGCTTCTGCTCAGCCGTCAAACCGGTGGTGCCGATCACCATGGCCTTGCCCGCCTTGCGGCAGAACGCCAGGTTTTTCAGCATCACGTCGGGCAGGGTGAAATCGATCAGCACATCGAATTCGTCCGCCACCTGCTCCAGATTGCCGGACAACGACACACCAATGCGCCCCAACGAGGCTAGCTCACCAGCATCCGCACCAATCAATGTGCTGCCAGGACGAACAATCGCTGCAGTCAGCCCAGAGGCCGGCGAGCGCTGCTGCACCGCCTCGACCAGTGTCTTGCCCATGCGCCCGGCAGCGCCCATTACGGCTATACGTCGCATACTCAATTCCTTACAGGTCGCCGAAGAAGCGCTTCACGCCATCGAAAAAGCCCGCAGTCTTCGGCGAGTGGGAGTCATCACCTTCCATCGAGCTACGGAACTCTTCAAGCAATTCACGCTGGCGACGGTTCAGGTTGACCGGTGTTTCCACCGCCACACGACACATCAGGTCACCAGCGCCACCACCGCGCACCGGCGCAACGCCTTTGCCACGGATGCGGAACTGTTTGCCGGTCTGCGTGCCTTCAGGGATCTTGAGCTTGACGCGACCATCAAGGGTCGGAATCTCCAACTCGCCACCCAGCGCCGCATCAACAAAGCTGATTGGCACTTCACAGAACAGGTGCTTGCCGTCGCGCTGGAAGATCGAGTGCTCGCGCACGTTGATCACCACGTACAGGTCGCCCGTAGGCCCACCCTGGGTACCCGCCTCGCCTTCGCCCGACAGGCGAATACGGTCACCGGTATCCACGCCAGCCGGCACTTTTACCGACAGCGTCTTGTACTCTTCGACACGACCTTCGCCGTGGCAGGAGTCGCACGGATCGGAAATGATCTTGCCCTGGCCATGGCAGCGCGGGCAGGTCTGCTGCACCGAGAAGAAGCCCTGCTGCATGCGGACCTGACCAATACCACCGCACGTCGGGCAGGTGATGGGCGACGAGCCCTTCTTGGCGCCCGAGCCATCGCACGGCTTGCAGTTGACCAGCGTCGGCACACGGATATTGACGCTGGTGCCGCGCACGGCCTCTTCCAGATTCAATTCCAAGGTGTAGCGCAAGTCGCTGCCACGCTGGGCGCCGCCACGCTGACCACCGCGGCCACCGCCGAAGAAGTCGCTGAACACGTCACCGAAAATATCGGAGAAGTTCTGACCGCCAAACCCGGCACCGCCGCCACCCATGCTCGGGTCGACGCCGGCATGGCCGTACTGGTCGTACGCCGCACGCTTGTTGGGATCAGACAGACATTCGTAGGCCTCATTGGCCTCTTTGAACATTTCTTCGGATTCTTTGCTATCCGGATTACGGTCCGGGTGGTGCTTCATCGCCAAGCGACGGTAGGCCTTCTTCAGGTCCGCCTCGCTGGAACCGCGCTCCACACCCAATACTTCGTAATAGTCACGCTTTGCCATAAGTCTTTGCACTCTTAAGGACGTTCAGCCAGACCCTCCTGAGCCTTGCCAAACTCGTTGAGCCCCAATACAGGCCCGGACCCAACTCACGTCAATTCAACGATCCTGGTCGTTACTACTTTTTAGCCAGGGACCCGGCCAAAAGTGCGGTATTTACTGCTCGGAAAGCAGGAGCATTCCCGATCACACCGCCAGCATCCGAACACTGTCGCATGCTGTAAAAATTCGCATACCCCAGACACGCCAACGCGGGAGCAAGCTCCCGCGCGGCGACATCCTACCAGTCACCGCTTGATAGCGGTCAACCGGGCGACCAACTTACTTCTGGTCTTTGACTTCTTCGAACTCGGCATCGACAACATCGTCGTGCTTGGCTTCAGGCTCTGCCTGTTGCGCAGCACCGTCAGCTGGCTGACCTTGTTCGGCGTACATTTTCTGAGCAACCGGTGCAGAGACTTTCGACAACTCTTCGATCTTGGCTTCGATAGCGGCCTTGTCGTCGCCTTTAACAGCGGCTTCCAGGGCAACTACAGCAGCTTCGATGGCGGTCTTCTCTTCAGCCGTCACTTTATCGCCAGCATCAGCGACCATTTTGCGTGTCGAGTGAACCAGTGCATCACCCTGGTTACGGGCGCCAGCCAGCTCAGCAAACTTGGCATCCGCATCAGCGTTGGCTTCAGCATCACGAATCATCTGTTGAATTTCTTCATCAGACAGACCGGAGTTGGCCTTGATGGTGATCTTCTGCTCTTTGCCAGTCGCCTTGTCTTTCGCGCCGACGTGCAGGATGCCGTTGGCGTCGATGTCGAAGGTTACTTCGATTTGCGGCACGCCACGCGGTGCTGGTGGAATCTCGGCCAGGTCGAACTTGCCCAGGGACTTGTTCTGAGCAGCCTGCTTACGCTCACCTTGCAGCACATGGATGGTCACGGCGCCCTGATTGTCATCGGCGGTCGAGAACACTTGCGATTTCTTGGTAGGAATCGTGGTGTTTTTCTCGATCAGCGCAGTCATTACGCCGCCCATGGTTTCGATACCCAGGGTCAGCGGGCTGACGTCCAGCAGCAGCACGTCTTTCACATCACCGGCCAATACCGCGCCCTGGATGGCAGCACCCATGGCAACCGCTTCGTCCGGGTTCACGTCTTTACGTGCTTCTTTACCGAAGAACTCGGTCACTTTCTGCTGAACCAGTGGCATACGGGTCTGACCGCCGACCAGGATCACGTCGTTGATGGAACCAACGTCGATACCAGCGTCTTTCAGCGCAATGCGGCAAGGTTCGATGGTGCGCTGAACCAGGTCTTCAACCAGAGCTTCCAACTTGGCGCGAGAGATCTTCACGTTCAAGTGCTTAGGACCGGTGGCATCTGCAGTGATGTACGGCAGGTTCACGTCGGTCGACATGCTCGAGGACAGCTCGATCTTGGCTTTCTCAGCAGCTTCTTTCAGGCGCTGCATCGCCAGCGGGTCACCCTTGAGGTTCATGCCGCTTTCTTTCTTGAATTCGTCAACGAGGTAGTCGATCAGACGAATGTCAAAGTCTTCACCACCCAGGAAGGTGTCGCCGTTGGTGGCCAACACTTCGAACTGGTGCTCGCCATCAACTTCAGCGATCTCGATGACCGACACGTCGAAAGTACCGCCACCCAGGTCATAAACGATCACAGTGTGGTCGCCTTTGGCCTTGTCCATACCGTAAGCCAGAGCAGCTGCGGTTGGTTCGTTGATGATACGTTTTACGTCCAGGCCGGCGATGCGGCCGGCGTCTTTGGTCGCCTGGCGCTGGCTGTCGTTGAAGTAAGCCGGAACGGTGATCACCGCTTCGGTCACAGCTTCACCCAGGTAGTCTTCGGCGGTCTTCTTCATCTTTTTCAAGACTTCAGCCGAGATCTGCGGTGCCGACATCTTGTTGCCATTTACTTCTACCCAGGCGTCACCGTTGTCAGCCTTGGCGATTTTGTAAGGCACCATCTTGATGTCTTTCTGCACGACTTCTTCGTCGAACTTACGACCGATCAGACGCTTTACTGCGTACAGGGTGTTGTGCGGGTTGGTGACAGCCTGGCGCTTGGCCGACTGACCAACGAGGATCTCGCCATCATTTGCGTAAGCAATGATCGACGGCGTGGTACGCGCGCCTTCGGCGTTTTCGATTACTTTGGCTTTGCCGTTTTCCATGACGGAGACACAGGAGTTGGTGGTCCCCAGGTCGATACCGATAATTTTGCCCATGATTTACTCTCCCGAAACTTGAATTTGGTTGCCGCAGCAGTGGTGGCTAACTGCGGTAGCACTTAAACGCTTGACTTATAGATGGGGGCTTTGCAGCGTATTTCAAGCCTGCTCATCAATAGAAGGCGAAACTGGTGCAGGCGCCTTGCTCACTACGACCATCGCCGGGCGCAGCAAGCGACCATTGAGCAGATAACCCTTCTGGAACGTTTTGAGCACGCTGTTCGGCTCCAGGTCATGGCTTTCCTGCATGGCCATGGCCTGATGATGCTCAGCGTTGAACGGTTCGCCGCCTTGTGGATCGACTGCTTCCAACTGATAACGCTTCAGGGTGTCCTGGAACATTTTCAGGGTCAGTTCGATCCCTTCGCGCATCGGGCGGATGTTTTCGTCGTCCGGGTTGGACAATTCAAGGCCACGTTCCAGACTGTCGATGATCGGCAGCAAGTCATTGGCGAATTTTTCCAGTGCGAACTTGTGAGCCTTTTCTACATCCTGCTCGGCACGGCGGCGGACGTTCTGCAGATCAGCGGCAACACGCAAAGACTGGTCCTGCGCAGCGGCCAATTGCTCTTCGAGCACTTGCACACGAGTCGCCAGCTCATCGCCGACAGCCGAATTGGCGTCTGGAGTTTGCGTATCCTGCGTCTGTTCGTCAGCCATAGTTTTCTCCTTTCAAAATCATGCGCGAACTCAACTCGCGCTTCTGTTCGGGTATATGGGGCCACAATTTCCAGGTTCAAGGGCGCAAGCGTTACCAAAAGTCTTTCGACTGACCTTCATCAATTCCTGCTTGGTCATTCCTGATTGCACTTAAAAAAAGCCGGGCTCAAGCAAATCGAGCTAAGCACCAGGATTGTCAGCCTCAGATAAAACACTGTATAAATAACCAGACCTAAAGCCTGGGAGCGGCCGTCATGCTCGTGCACCTGTCCGTACATAACTACGCCATTGTTGAACACCTGGATCTCGAGCTGGATCGTGGGATGAGCGTAATCACAGGCGAAACCGGCGCCGGCAAGTCGATCATGCTCGACGCCCTGGGCTTGACCCTGGGTGATCGCGCCGACAGCGGCGTGGTACGCCCCGGTGCGGACAAGGCCGACATCCTGGCCACCTTCGACCTGGCGGATATTCCCGAGGCAGAGGCCTGGCTGGCCGAGCGCGACCTTAATAATGAAGGCCCGTGCATCCTTCGGCGGGTCATCACAGCGGAAGGTCGGTCCCGCGGCTATATCAATGGCACCCCCTGCCCGCTTGGCGACCTAAAAGCCCTGGGCGAACTGCTGATCGATATCCACAGTCAGCATGAACACCAGTCCCTGCTGAAAACCGATACCCATCGCCGCCTGCTTGATGAGTACGCTGGCGCCACAGACCTTGCCCGACAGGTGCAACTCGCCGCCCAGCGCTGGCGCCAGACTCGCCAGGAGCTGGAGCGACTCTCCAACTCCGGCGATGAACAACGAGCTCGCCATCAATTGCTCAGCTATCAACTCGAAGAGCTGGAAAGTCTGGGCTTGGGCGAGACCGAACTGGAGCAGCTTGAGCAGGAACACAAGAACCTCACCAACGCGGAAACCTTGCTGGGCATTTGCCGCCAAGTGGTAGAGCAGTGCAGTGAGAGTGACTCCGGCAATGTACTTAACGCATTGACCGCCAGCCTCAATCGCCTCTCTAGCGTGAACAGCGCCTCCGGCTCACTGAGCGAGGCCACGACCTTGCTCACCAGCGCACAGATTCAAGTAGAGGAAGCCGTCGGTGAGCTGAATCGCTTCCTGGACCACTTCGATGCCGACCCCGCACGTCTTCAGGACATAGAAGAACGCCTCGACACTATCTATACCCTGGCGCGCAAACATCGCATCCAGCCCACCGAAGTGGCGACGATGCAGCAAAAGCTGCTGGATGAAATCGAGACCCTGAACGCCAACGATGAATCCATCGAGCGCCTGGGCGACGAGCTCGCCTCTTTCGCTCGCCATTACCAAGAGAAGGCGCGCGAACTCAGCGACTTGCGCCAGCAAGCAGCGACGAGCCTGGCCGGCGCAGTGGAGCTGGAGATCCAACGCCTGGGCATGCCCGGCGGTCGCTTCACCATTGAATTGCGCACCAACGCCAGTAACGAACTGCAGCCCCACGGGCTGGAGCAGGTCGAGCTACTGGTCAGCGCCAACCCCGGGCAACCGCTCAAGGCACTGGCAAAAGTGGCCTCCGGCGGTGAACTGTCGCGAATCAGCCTGGCCATCCAGGTGATTACTGCGCAAACCTCACGGGTGCCAACGCTGGTGTTCGACGAAGTCGATGTGGGGATCGGTGGGCCGACGGCAGAAATTGTTGGCCAGTTGTTGCGGCGCCTGGGGGATCGTGGCCAGGTACTGACGGTCACCCACTTGCCACAGGTGGCAGCCCAGGGGCATCAGCACCTGTTTGTGCACAAGGTGCGCGGCAGTGATGCAACACACACAGCCGTGTCCAAGTTGAATAAGTCGGAACGCGTTGAAGAAGTGGCACGCATGCTCGGCGGGATCGACTTGACCAAGGAGTCCTTGGCGCACGCGAAAAAAATGGTCGTGGCGGCGAAGGCCTGACCGGATAATTTCGCCTCTATAGAAAGCACGAAGGCGACCCTGAGGTCGCCTTCGATCATTTTGCAGCGCGAATCTGCAACGCTTGTTACTTTTTCTTACGGATGTACAAGACCAGATTATGGTCAACCAGATCGAAGCCATGCTCCTCAGCAATCTTGTGCTGCAGCGCTTCGATTTCCGGACTGGTGAACTCGATAACCTCATTGGTATCCAGGTCAACCATGTGGTCGTGATGACCACCGTCAGCCAGTTCAAATACTGCATGACCGCCGTCGAAATTATGACGAACCACCAGCCCTGCGGCTTCAAACTGGGTCAGTACACGGTAAACCGTGGCCAGGCCGACGTCCTCGTTAGACTCCATCAGCGCCTTATAGACATCCTCGGCACTCATGTGACGCTGCTCAGCAGAATCGAGCATTTGTAGAATCTTGACTCGTGGCAGAGTCACTTTGAGACCGGCTTTGCGTAGTTCGCTATTTTCAACCATGGTTAGCTTTCTCGCGGATGCTGCTTCGCAGCTTCTCTTAATACGGGTATGATCGGCGTTTACGTTGTCCCAGCCAAGATAGTGGAAGTCG
>Ga0209070_100639_pt1 | contig 14373 bp, 13 predicted proteins | sample SynthPrep_5_END__FD_187205 | JGI IMG/M metagenome (GOLD analysis project Ga0209070, IMG submission 187205) | Synthetic microbial communities from Ohio, USA - SynthPrep_5_END_DS10_MetaG (SPAdes) (version 2) | ecosystem: Engineered > Bioreactor > Aerobic > Activated sludge | place: USA: Ohio... | reverse complement strand
GGCGCAACGCCTGGGCCTGACCTTCCGCTCGATGCGCTACCGACTGAAGAAGCTGGGTATCGACTGAACCCCGAGATCACGCTTGTGTAGGAGCCGGCTTGCCGGCGATCAAGACAGCCTGCGTCACAGTTGACGAGCCACTACTGCAACCGCCCCGCCGGCGCATAAGGCGCCGGATCGATGATCGGCTCACGCCCGAGCATCAGATCAGCCAGCAACTGGCAGGATGCCGGCGCCAGCACCAGCCCGTTGCGGAAATGCCCGCAGTTCAGCCATAACCCCGGGTGCTCAGGCAGCTCGCCGATGAACGGAATGCCCTCGGGCGAGCCAGGCCGCAAGCCGGCCCAATGCCCGACCACGTCGGCCCCCTTGAGCGCAGGCAGCAACTCTTCGGCCGATGCCTTGAGGCTTTCCAGCGCATTATCGGTCGGCGTCTTGTCGAAGCCGGCGTATTCCAGCGTGCTGCCAATCAGGATATGCCCATCACGCCGCGGGATCGCATAGCGCCCCTTGGCCAATACCATGCTCGGCAGAAAATCCTCGGCACATTTATAGAGAATCATCTGCCCCTTGACCGGCTCGACCGGCAACTCCAGCCCAAGCGTCCTGAGTAACTCGCCACTCCAGGCGCCAGCCGCCAATACCACACGCTCAGCACGAATCTCGCCAGCAGCCGTGGTCACACCGCAGATCCGCTCACCCTCCTGAATAAAGCCGGTAACCGGACAATGCTCACGCAGCTCGACGTTGGGCATGGCCGCCAAAGCCGCCCGCAGCGCTTTGACCAACCGGGGATTACGCACATTGGCCACACCCGGCATATGAATGGCGCGCTGGAAACCGCCACCCAGAACAGGCACCTGCTGATAAGCCTCAGCGATATCCACCGGAAACAGCGCACGGCCCTCGCGTACAGCCCAGGCCAGCGCCTCGGCCTCATCATCGAGATCCAGCCAGTACAACCCGGTGACATACACCTCGGGATCGACGCCGGTGCCTTCCAGCAACTGCCGCGCTAACCCCGGATAGAAATCCTGCGACCAATGCGCCAACGCCGTCACCGCCGCGCTGTAACGCCAGGGATAGAGCGGCGAAACGATACCGCCGCCGGCCCAGGAGGATTCGCGGCCGACCTGCCCGGATGACTCGACGAGCAGCACACGCAAGCCAGCCTTCGCCAATTGATAACTGCTCAACAGACCGATAACACCACCGCCAACCACCACAACGTCCATCCTCACGCCTCATCTCGCATCCGAACACTTGACACCCCGCCGTCCTGTTCTAAACAGAACATAGCGGTCAGGAAGGCCGCATCATACGTGCAAAAGGAATTGCCCCATGGATCGGAAGCAACAGAAAGCTATGAGCCTTGCCGAACTCCTGATCGCCCTGGCTCTGCTCGGCACCCTCTTCGGCCTCGCCATCCCTGGGTTCGGCAAGCTTCTTCAGGACAACCGCGACGAAGCCTTGCGCAATCTGCTCCGTAGCCAAATCCAGCAAACCCGCGCACAAGCCGTCATCAACAACCAACAGTATCGGCTATGCGGCTCCAGCGATGGCATCACCTGCAACGGTGACTGGCAGAAGCACTGGCTGATCACCACAACTTCCCCACCCCAGCTTCATCACCTACAGCAACTACCTGCCAATAACGGCCTATGCTGGCGCGGCCTCGGCAAGGACATCCGCTTTCAACCAAATGGCACCACCTACGCCAATAACGGCCGCTTCACCCTATGTCGAGACGGGAAAACGGTCTGGGCACTGACGATCAATCGCCAGGGACGGGTACGGGATTCCAGCGCCGAAATGCGCCCTGGCTGCTGCTCAACCAGCCATACCGATACTTGAACCACTCATCCCCCTTGCAGCAGACAAGCGCAGGCCGGCCAGGCAGTATTTCGCTGTCCCAATGTATCCAGAGCCAACACCATGCCTTATGCCAAGGACAGCAAGCTGCTTGCCACACGCTCCCCCCTGAATAAGAGGGTGAGCGGTTTCACCTTGATCGAGCTCATGGTCACGCTCGCCGTATTGGCCATATTCATCTCCATCGCGGTTCCGTCGTTCACTCGCCTGATCGAAAACAACCGCGTCACCGCCACCGCCAACGAATTCCATGCCCTGTTGCTATCGGCGCGTAGCGATGCGGTGACCACACGCTCGAAGATAACCGTAACCCGGAGCGGCAACACCTGGAGCAGTGGCAATCGCAGCATGGAGATTCCCTCCAACGTGACCGTGAACGCCAGTACCACCAGCATCGACTTCAATCTCAACGGCACAGCCACAGCCTCCACCACCTCCTTCGCCAGTAGCAGCCTATCCTTCACCGTCTCCACCCAGGCGGCCGGGTTCATCAGGAAAGTTCAGGACTGAACATGAACAGCGCTCACAACAATCGCGGTTTCAGCATGATCGAAGTCCTCGTCACCATCGTGCTCATCAGCATCGGTGTGCTGGGGCTGGTCGCCTTGCAGGGGCGCACCATCGTCTATACCCAGGACTCGACCCAACGCAACATCGCCGCCATGCTCGCCGAGGACTTGCAGGAAATGATGCGCGCCGACCTCGACAAGGTCATCGCCAACGGCCTGCCACGTGCAGAATCCGGCTACTACAAGGCCAAGACGGCTGACTTCCCCGACCCAGCGGACGACTGCTCCTCCCTTGCCACCGCTACCGCTCAACAACGACTGGGTTGCTGGGCGGAAAAGGTCAAGGCCAACCTGCCAGGCGCACAAGCCCTCATGGCAGATGATGCCAAGAAGGCCGCATTCCACATATGTCGGACCAAAACCTCCGGTTCTTGCACAGGTGATGGCTCCACCATCGAAATCCAGCTCGCTTGGGCCGTCAAAGGCGGGGAGTGCCTAGACGATAGCAACAACGAATACTGCACCTACGCCGTGCGTACGGAGTTCTGAGCATGTTCCCGACACTTTCCCGAAACCAGCGTGGCCTGTCCCTGGTCGAGCTGATGGTCGCCATGGCCATCAGCAGCTTCCTGATTCTGGGCGTTACCCAGATATACATCGACAACAAGCGCAACTACATCTACCAACAGGGTCAAGGCGAGAACCTGGAAAATGGCCGGTTCGCCCTCATGCTGATCGGTGAACGCCTATCCAAGGCCGGTTACCGCCGCAACCCGGCCCTTGGCATGGATGTAGCGTTCCCCTCGCAAACAGGCGCCAACAATACCTCAACCGGCGATATCTCGAACTGTGTGTTTGCTGCGGGCCAGACTGTCGTACGCATAAATGGCTCCACCCTGTGCCTGCGCTACCAGCCCCGGGATGAAAACGAAACTAACTGCCTGGGCAATACCTTCCCCGGTAGTAGCAACCTCAGCACCCCCTACGACAGCGACACCACACAGGCGCACTTCACCAGCAGCGAGATCATGATCGAGAAGCTCGTTCTGGAGAACGGCTCACTCAAATGCAATGGTCAGGAGCTGGTCAGCAACATCGCTGGCCTGTACTTCGACTACGGCGTCAACAGTGATATCTCCCTGCTAAGAGTCGACGAGTACACCGCCACTCCGGACGCCGGCGATATCGTTCGTGCCCTGCGTTATTCCGCACTGCTGGTCGCCACCCCCAGCAACCTGACCCAGGGCGTCGACAGCAAGGTGTGCACCAACCCGGACAACACAGACAATGTCGGTGACTGGGCAAACCTCACCGGCCAGCCGCTCACCTGTGAGGCCGGCCGGCTCTACCAGATGGTAAGCGGCAGTTCGACCTTGAGGAACCTGATGCCATGAACGTTTCCCCCCGCCAACACCAACACGGCGCCGTGCTGGTGATCGCCCTGGTCATGCTGCTGATCATCACCCTGCTGGGTATCGGCAGCATGCGTGAAGTCATGCTGGAGAGCCGCATCACCGGCAACCTGATCGAGCAGAAACGCCTGCACAACGCCGCCGAATCGGCCCAGCGTGAAGCGGAAAGACGAATCGGCGCAGCAGCGGCTATCGAAGACTGCTTACAGGTCAGCGACATACCGTGCTATCTCGGCAAAGCTGAGGATTACGATTACGACTTCAACGATGCAGAGGACTACAAGGGTCTCAGCAATGACACCACGCTGGAACGCGAAGCCCGCTGGTACATCCGCTTCATTGGCGGCCCCTTTAATGCCGGGGGCGGCGGCACCAATGACGCCGGCAATGCCGGTGGCGCACTGGCCGGCATAGATACGGCAGAGTCGGGAAGTAGCTTCTTCTACGAAGTCAACGCTCAAGCCTACAAGGATGGCGACGCGAGCGACACCTGCACCGCCGCCACCCTCTGCCTGACTTCGACCACTTTGCTCATCAAGAAATGAGTCGCCAGGAGAATTTTATGATCCCGCGCATTGCACCCTTTGCCCTTGGCACTCTGCTTGGCCTCAACGTCGGTCTGCCCGTAGCCTGGGCCGATAGTGGCTCACTCGTTCAAACCCCTCTTTTCGTCACCGGCTCCGTCCCGCCACTGAACATGCTGGTGATGAGCCGTGACCACACGTTGTATTACGAGGCCTATAACGACGCCTCCGACCTTGATGGGGACGGCGTGATAGATGTCGGCTACAACCCCCAGATCGACTATTACGGCTATTTCAACAGCAACGTCTGCTATGACTACACGGGCAACACCGGTGCCGCCAACAGCCAGGCAGCAGCAGGCGGTAGATTCGTTCCCACCTCCAAAGCCACCGGGGACAACGGCAAGCAATGCAGCGGTCGCTGGAGCGGCGACTTCCTCAATTACCTGACCACCTCACGCATGGATGCCATGCGCCGCGTGCTCTATGGCGGCCGGCGCAGCGTGGACACCACAACAAGCACAATACTTGAAGCAGCCTATATTCCACGCGATGGCCATGCGTGGGGTAAATCGTATGACCCCAAGAGGGATACATACAATATCAATCACTATGCGCCATCACTGGGCAACCCGGCCAACAATAAACGGCATCTATTTGCCGTTACCACCATGGGCGTCGAAGCAACTAACCGGACACAGTTGCGGGTACTCAAAGATACCGACTGGCAGGTATGGGACTGGGTATCCAGAGAAAGCAGCAATGGGCAAGGTGGACAAAAGTGTGGTTCGTCGGGCCAGACAGCAAGCAACGGCAAGTCAGGCGTTCACGACTGCGGAACGACTATCGGCTATAACGTCCGGGTCGAAACCTGCACCGGAGTAGCAGAGGATCTGCGCGACGAAAACTGCAAACTCTATCCCAACCAAACGGGCAACCCGATTTATAAACCCACAGGCCTGCTGCACGACTTCGGTGAAAGCGAAGAAATGCACTTCGGCCTGCTAACCGGCTCATATCAGAAAAATATCGCTGGCGGCATTCTGCGCCGCAATATCAGCAACTTTACCGAGGAAGTAAACTCGCAAACTGGTGTATTCACCAATGTGAACGGCATCGTCGCCAACATCGACCGCCTGAAAGTCATCGACTTCAATAACAGCAATTTCTACGACGGTTGCAACTGGAACTCTGCCTATAAAGGCAACCCCATTGACTACACAGGCGGCAACTCCGCTGATTGCGCCATGTGGGGCAACCCGGTGGCGGAAATGATGTTCGAAACGCTGCGTTACTTCAGTGGTGCCACTGCGGCTCACTCGCTCTACGACTATGGCAGCGGTGCCAGCAAGGATAACACCCACAACCTGGCGAAACCCACATGGAAGCCACCTTACACCGCCGAGAACAATGGTGGTGGTGGTTATCCGCGCTGCGCTCGCCCGGTCATGACCGTACTCAGCGACATCAACCCATCCTACGACTACAAGCTGCCGGGCAGTCGCTACCAGTCCATCGCGGCCGATGCCACTGCTTTGTCGGACTTCAACGTCTCAACCGAGGTCGACGCCATTGGCGCCAGCGAAGGCATCCACGGTAACGATTACTTTATCGGCCAGTCAGCATCGGCCAATGCCGATGATGCGCCTACTCCCAAGACCATCGACGCCCTGTCCTGGGCCCGTGGCCTTGCCCCCGAGGAGCCAAGCAAACGCGGCACCTACTATTCAGCCGGGGTAGCTCGCTATGGGGCCACGAACAAGATTGCTGGTACCGGCGCCAAAAAGAACGAGGTCATGACCTATGCGGTAGCCTTGGCGTCACCGCTACCGCAGATCCGTATTCCTGTCGGCAATAGTCATGTCACCGTTGTCCCCTTTGCCAAGTCCGTTCGCTCATCTATTGGTGACGCAAACCGTGATATCAATATCAATCGGTTCGTCCCCACCAACCCGGTCGTCGATTACTACGTTATCAAGATGGCCAACACCGGCACGGAGGATACGGACCTCACCGAAAATGGCGGGTTCCCCTACGCAAAGTTCCTTATCAACTATGAGGACATGGAAGTCGGCTCCGACCATGATATGGACGCCATCGCCGAATATACCGTGAAGTGGGATAATGCTCTGAAGAAAGTTGTGGTAGAGGTCAAGACCACCTTCAAAGCCGGCTCCACCGTGCAGCAGATGGGCTATGTAATTTCCGGCACCAGCAAGGATGGTATCTATATCGATATCCAGGATCTAAACAACAACAATGTGTTCTATCCGCTCAATACACCAGCCAATCAAGATCCTGGCTACTGTGTCGGTAAAGACAATAACAATAGTTGCAAGAACCTGCCCAATACTGCCAGCCGTACCTTCACCCCCAACTCCAGCGGGTCTATGGACAACTTTCTCAAAGACCCACTTTGGTATGCCGCCAAATACGGCATGCCGGGCAGAGCCCCTGCCGAGGTCTCGGGCGACCCCAGCAACTACTTCCTGGTGACCAACGCCCTGACCCTGAAAGATCAGCTGACCACGGCTTTCAACGACACATTGCAACGCAACAGCAGCGTCACCTCACCCACCATCAGCACCGAAGGTAGCGTGGTCGAGGATGATGACCGCACGTTCGCCTATACCACCAGCTTCGATGTGAAAGACTGGAGCGGTACACTGAAAAAAGTCAGCATTCGCAACCCTGGAGAAACCGATGGAGAATGGACAGTCAACTCGACTCCAGCCAACAGCGAAGGGCGGAAGATAATATTTTCCAAGGAAGACACCCTAACCCCATTCCTCTGGAACAATCTGAGCGAAGCTCAGCAAGCACTGCTCAACACCGCTCCAAATGGTGCGGTCGATACCCTCGGCGAATCCCGTGTGAACACTATTCGCAACGGAAAGCTCGGCGACATCGTCAACTCTTCGCCGCTGTTGGTCTCGGGCGCCAACTACTCCATCAGTAATGCCAACGCCCTGGAAGGCAGCGATAACTACGGCACCTACAGAACCGGCCAGTTCGGCAAGGGCACAATCTATGTCGGTGCCAATGACGGCATGCTACATGCCTTCGATGCCGCAACCGGCGCGGAGCGCTTCGCCTTCATTCCCAGTGCGGTGATCAAGAACCTGCCAGTACTCACTGCCTCCGACTACGGTCAGGAAGGCGGCACCCCGCACCGCTACTTCGTCGATGGTTCACCGGTAGCGCGTGACGTGTACTTTGATGGGCAATGGCGCAAGGTACTGCTCGGCAGCCTCGGCGCCGGTGGCCGCGCCGTGTTTGCCTTGGACGTGACCGATCCGGACGATCCCACATTACTCTGGGAGTTCAGCAACGAGGATGATGCCGATATGGGCTACAGTGTGCCCACGCCCGGCATCTTCCGCCTGCATACCGGTGAGTGGGCCGCTCTGGTTCCCAATGGCTACGACAGTGGCAGTAACGCTGCCGTGCTCTTCGTACTCAACATCCAGACCGGTGAAATCATCAAGAAGCTAACCGCCCTACCGGAGCTGGCAGAGAATGAAACAGTCGACAGCCTGCGCAACGGTCTGTCTCGCGTCATGGGCTTCGACATCAACAATGACGGTATCGTCGACTATGCCTATGCCGGCGACTTGCTCGGCAACCTGTGGCGTTTCGATTTGATCGATACCACATCGGACACTCCGTTCGCCCCTACCGAGAATGGTATAGCAGCCAGCAAGCTTGAGGTTTCCTTCGGTGGCGCACCGCTCTACGTGGCCCGCAATGGCGCTGGCAAACGCCAGCCGATCACTGCGGCGCCCCTGTTAACTCGGCATCCGAGCGGTCTCGGCTACATCGTGACCTTTGGCACAGGGCGCTACCTGACCACCCCTGACAAGAGCGATAGCAGCTTTCAAAGCCTGTACGGCATATGGGATCGCAATACGGCGGGGCAGAACATCAATACCTCGCCGACAGCGAACAGAAGCCGCAGCAACCTGCAAGTGCAGACATTCACCGAAACCAGCTTCGATGGCCGGACGACCTATAGCCTTTCCCAGAATGCCGTGAGCTGGTACGACAACGACAACAATGTCAATAAATGGGGCTGGTACCTCGATTTCCCCAAAGAAGGTGAACGCCTGAACTACAACATGCGGATGCTGGGCAATACCCAGTTGCTGACCACTATGACCCCTACCGAGGATCCTTGTGAAGCCGGGCTGACCGGCACCGCCTACGGGATCAATTCGACCACAGGCGGCGCCACTCTTTATGCAACGTTCGATCTGGATGGCGACGGTGAATATGATCCCAATATCTCCGGCTTCGTCTTCGCCGGCGGCGACTTCAGCATCTCCAATAGCAGAATCTTTGTGAACGACGGCGGCCCCAGCGGCGTTGATGATTACGCCGTGAATGCCGGCCTGACGGAAGGCCGCCAAACCTGGCGGCAACTGCCAACAGAGGAAGTAACCCCGTGATCTACAGCCACCACTATCGCCAGAACGGCTTTACCCTGATCGAAGTGATGATCACCGTGGTGATCATCGGCATCCTGGCCTCGATTGCCTATCCGAGCTATCAGGAATTCGTCAAACGCGGCAACCGCACCGAAGGCCAGGCATTCCTCAACGAGGTTGCCGCCCGCCAGGAGCGTTACTATGTGCAGAATCACGTATATGTCACCGGCAACACCGACGCCGATGTGGCTAAGCTCAAGCTGAAAAACAATCGCACATCGGAAACGGGGAAATACACGCTGTCTCTCGCCGCAAACGCTGGCGATGGCGGCTACACCCTCACCGCGACTCAGCAGTTCAGCGACACTGCCTGTGGCAATCTGATCCTGACCGCAACGGGTGTAAAGAGCGTTAGCGGCAGCAGGGCTGCAGCAGATTGTTGGAAATAAATCGCTGCCTTAACTGAAAAGCCCCGATCAATAGATCGGGGCTTTCGTTATAACGCCTTAACCCTAAGCTCCTTCGGCATCGAAAACGTAATGTTCTCCGGCCGCCCATCCAACTCGGTCTCCCCCACCGCGCCCCAGGCGCGCAACTGCTCTACCACGCCACGCACCAACACCTCCGGCGCAGAAGCGCCTGCGGTAATGCCCACACCACCGACTCCTTCGAACCATTCGCTCTTGAGGTCTTCGGCGCCGTCGATCAGGTAGGCCGGTGTGCCCATGCGTTCGGCCAGCTCACGCAGGCGGTTGGAGTTGGAGCTGTTGGGGCTGCCGACGACCAGCAGCACGTCGCAGTCGCTGGCCAGTTGCTTGACCGCATCCTGGCGGTTCTGCGTGGCGTAGCAGATGTCGTCCTTGCGCGGGCCGCCGATGGCCGGGAACTTGCTGCGCAGGGCGTCGATCACCTTGCTGGTGTCGTCCATCGATAGCGTAGTCTGGGTGACGAACGCCAGGTTCTCGGGGTTGCGCACCTGCAGCTCGGCGACGTCCGCCTCGTCTTCCACCAGGTAGATGGCGCCGCCGTTGCTGGCGTCGTACTGGCCCATGGTGCCTTCGACTTCCGGGTGTCCTTCGTGGCCGATCAGGATGCACTCGCGGCCTTCACGGCTGTAGCGCACCACTTCCATATGCACCTTGGTCACCAGCGGGCAGGTGGCGTCGAAGACCTTGAGGCCACGTCGCGCCGCCTCGTCGCGCACGGCCTTGGAAACGCCATGGGCACTGAAGATGACGATGACATCATCCGGCACCTGGTCCAGCTCTTCGACAAATACCGCGCCGCGGGCGCGCAGGTCCTCGACCACGAACTTGTTGTGCACCACTTCATGGCGCACGTAGATCGGAGGGCCGAACACTTCCAGCGCGCGGTTGACGATTTCGATGGCGCGATCGACGCCGGCGCAGAAGCCTCGGGGATTGGCGAGTTTGATAAGCATGTTGATTGTCTCGATTTACACCGCGCATTGAATGCAGAGTGATTCAAAGGCTCAAGGATATTCTTGGCGAGAATGAAGGACGCTGACCACTTCTATGCACTCGGCCGCCACCCTGTAGACCAAGACATAGTTGGGATGGGCGACCAGCTCGCGAGTGCCGGGAACCCGACCGGAACGATACAGATAGGGGTGTTCAGCCAACGGCAAGACGGCAGATTCAAGGTAATTCTTAAGCTGCCTGGCAGCCTGTGGGGCTTCATCAGCGATATAACGGATGATTTCCGCCAAGTCGGCTCTGGCGCTATCGCGCCAGATGATTGGCAACATCAACCACGGCCTCGCTGCCGAGCTTCAGCCTGAACAATGATGGCTTCCATTTCTGCCATCACTTGGTCATGCGGAACACCAGGACGCGAGTCATCCAAAGACTCCTTTACCTTGCGGCGAAACCAGCGATCATGACTATCCGCCTGCTCCTGCGTCTCGAACTCCGACACGATGGGGGAAAGTTGCACACTCATAAGGGCGGCCTCCGTGTTAGAGGTTCAGTCTACACCGCATCCAGCGCCTTGACCTCGATGATTTCCACATCGAATTGCAGCACCTTGCCAGCCAGCGGGTGGTTGAAGTCGATGGTCACCTGCTGCTCGTCGAAAGCTTTGACCACCCCCGGCAGCTCGGCATTGGCGGCGTCGTTGAAGATCACCAGCAGGCCTTCGGAAAGCTCCATGCCGTCGAACTGGCTACGCGGCATGATCTGCACGTTCTGCGGGTTGGCCTGGCCGAAGCCCTGCTCCGGCTGCACCTGCACGCTGCGCTTGTCGCCGGCCTTGAAGCCGTACAGCGCCTGTTCGAAGCCCGGCAACAGGTTGCCGTCACCGACCTTGAAGGTCGCCGGCTGCTTGTCGAAGGTGCTGTCGACCACATCGCCGTTTTCCAGCTTGAGGGCGAAGTGCAGGGTCACTTCCCTGTCCGGACCGATGCGTACGTCTGTCATTGCGCAGCCTCCTTCGCGGACTTGTCGCTCTTGAACATATCCAGCGCCAGCAGGATGGCGCCAATGGTGATGAAGGTGTCAGCCAGGTTGAACGCCGGGAAGAACCAGCGGCTCTGCCAATGCACCAGAATGAAGTCGACCACATGGCCGAGCACCACGCGGTCGTACAGGTTGCCCAGCGCGCCACCCAGCACCATGGCCAGGGCCACGGCCAGCAGGGTCTCATGACGCTTGAGGCGCTTGAGCCAGATCACCAGCACGACGCTGACGACGATGGCGATGGCGGCGAAAAACCAGCGCTGCCAGCCGGAGGCATCGGCCAGGAAACTGAAAGCGGCGCCGGTGTTGTAGGCCAGGGTCCAGTCGAAGTAGCCCGGAATGACTTCGATGCGCTGGTACATGCTCAGCGCGCCCTCGAAGATGTCCTTGGTCACCCGGTCGGCGACCAGGATCAGCAGGCTCAGCAGCAGCCAGGGCAGATGCCCGAAACGCGAGGACTCAGGCATGCTTGCGTACCTCACCTTCACCTTCGATGTTGCTCACGCAGCGACCGCACAGCTCCGGATGCGCGGCATGACTGCCGACATCGGCGCGGAAGTGCCAGCAACGGCCGCACTTGGCGTGGGCGGACTTGAGGATCTTCAGCTTCAGGCCCTCGACCTCGGTCACCACCGCATCGACCGGCGCATCGGCCAGCGGCGCAGTCTGCGCCGCCGAGGTGATCAGGGCAAAGCGCAGCTCGTCGCCGAGCTTGGCCAGATCGGCCTGCTTGGCGTCGTCGCAGAACAGGGTGACCTCGGCCTGCAGACTGGCACCGATGGCCTTGGCCGTACGCAGGTTCTCCAGCTCCTTGTTGACCGCGGCCTTGACCTCCATCACGCGATCCCAATACGCACGATCCAGCTCGAAGCCTTCCGGCAGGCGCTGCAGACCGGCGTACCAGGTATTGAGCATCACCGACTCATTGCGCTCGCCCGGCAGGAACTGCCAGATTTCCTCGGCGGTGAAGGCCAGGATCGGCGCGATCCAGCGTACCATCGCCTCACCGATGTGGAACAGCGCGCTTTGGCAGGAGCGACGCGCCACGCTGTCGGCGGCGGTGGTGTACTGGCGATCCTTGATGATGTCCAGGTAGAAACCGCCCAGCTCCTGCACGCAGAAGTTGTGCACCTTGGAATAGACGTTCCAGAAGCGGTAATCGGCGTAGGCTTCGATGATCTCTTCCTGCAGGCGCAGCGCCGCGTCGACGGCCCAGCGGTCGAGGTCGAGCATCTGCTCGGGCTGCAGCAGGTCCTTGGCCGGATCGAAGCCATTGAGGTTGGCCAGCATGAAGCGCGCGGTGTTGCGGATGCGGCGGTAGGCATCGGCGCTGCGCTGCAGGATCACCTTGGACACGGCCATCTCGCCGGAATAGTCGGTGGAGGCGACCCACAGACGCATGATGTCGGCGCCCAGGCTGTCGTTGACCTCCTGCGGGGCGACCACGTTACCGAGCGACTTGGACATCTTGCGGCCGTTCTCGTCGACCACGAAGCCGTGGGTCAGCAGCGCCTTGTACGGCGCGTGACCGTCGATGGCGCTGCCGGTCAGCAGGGACGAGTGGAACCAGCCGCGGTGCTGGTCCGAGCCTTCCAGGTACAGGTCGGCGCGCGGGCCGGTGGTGTGGCCGAGGCCGTGCGAGCCACGCAGCACGTGCCAGTGGGTGGTGCCGGAGTCGAACCAGACGTCGAGGGTGTCGTTGATCTTGTCGTAGTCAGCCGCTTCAGCACCCAGCAGCTCGGCAGCGTCGAGCTTGAACCAGGCTTCGATGCCCTCTTGCTCGACGCGCTTGGCGACCTCTTCCATCAGCTCGACGGTGCGCGGGTGCAGCTCGCCGGTGGCCTTGTGCAGGAAGAACGGGATCGGCACGCCCCAGTTGCGCTGACGCGAGATGCACCAGTCGGGACGACCGGCGATCATGCTGTGCAGACGCGCCTGGCCCCAGGCCGGGACGAACTGGGTTTGCTCGATGGCGGCCAGCGCGCGCTCACGCAGCGGCGCACCTTGCTTGGGCTGAGTGTCCATACCGACGAACCATTGTGCGGTGGCGCGGTAGATCAGCGGCGTCTTGTGGCGCCAGCAGTGCATGTAGCTGTGCTGGATCGGCTGGTGCTTGAGCAGCGCGCCGACTTCGGCCAGCTTCTCGACGATGGCCGGGTTGGCCTTCCAGATGAACTGGCCACCGAAGAACGGCAGGTCCGGGGTGTAGACACCATTGCTCTGCACGGGGCTGAGAATGTCGTCGTTGCTCATGCCGTAGGCTTTGCAGGTGCGGAAGTCGTCCTCACCATAAGCCGGCGCCGAGTGGACGATACCGGTACCGGCCCCCAGCTCGACGTATTCGGCCAGGCACACCGGCGAGAAACGCTCGTAGAACGGATGACGGAAGCGGATCAGATCCAGCGCAGCGCCCTGCGCGGTGGCGATCACCTGACCTTGCAGGCCGTAGCGCTGCAGGCAGGATTCGACCAGTTCTTCAGCCAGCAGCAGCAGGCGCTCGCCGGTGTCGACGAGGGCGTAGGTGAATTCCGGGTGTACGTTGAGCGCCTGGTTGGCCGGGATGGTCCAGGGCGTGGTGGTCCAGATGACGATGGCAGTCGGCTTGCTCAACTCGTTGAGGCCGAAGGCAGCGGCCAGCTTGTCTACGTCTTCGATGGGGAAGGCGACGTCGATGGCATCGGACTTCTTGTCCTGATACTCCACCTCGGCTTCAGCCAGGGCCGAGCCGCAGTCGAAGCACCAGTTCACCGGCTTCAGGCCTTTGAACACGAAGCCCTGCTTGACCATCTCGGCCAGGGCGCGGATCTCGCCGGCCTCGTTGGCAAAATCCATGGTCTTGTACGGATTGTCCCAGTCACCCAGCACACCGAGGCGGATGAAGTCGGCCTTCTGCCCTTCGATCTGCTCGCCGGCATAGGTGCGGCAGCGCTCGCGGGTCAGGTCCGCCGGCTGGTTCTTGCCGAAGGTGGTTTCGACCTTGTGCTCGATCGGCAGGCCGTGGCAGTCCCAACCCGGCACATAAGGCGCGTCGAAACCAGCCAGGGTCTTGGAGCGGGTGATGATGTCCTTGAGGATCTTGTTCACCGCATGACCGATGTGGATGCTGCCGTTGGCATAGGGCGGGCCGTCGTGCAGGACGAACTTCGGCCGAT
>Ga0209070_100638_pt1 | contig 14405 bp, 11 predicted proteins | sample SynthPrep_5_END__FD_187205 | JGI IMG/M metagenome (GOLD analysis project Ga0209070, IMG submission 187205) | Synthetic microbial communities from Ohio, USA - SynthPrep_5_END_DS10_MetaG (SPAdes) (version 2) | ecosystem: Engineered > Bioreactor > Aerobic > Activated sludge | place: USA: Ohio... | reverse complement strand
AAGAACTGCAAGTAAACCTGCGCGAGCAAGCCATCAGCCCTGAAGCTCAGCAATTAGTACTGGTAAATATTGAAGACTTAAAACCTTGGCTATTTGATTATAAAACATAGGTTTACGCTATACCTGTAAAGTAAGTTTGTAGGTTTTATGTACAGTGTTGTTATTTTTGCGAGGTGGGTTAGAGTGAATGTAATTACTTTTACAGCCAATTGTGGCGAACTCGCCATAATTAAAACCAGTGACAAACGTTGATAGGGGGCTCATTATGTTTAATAACATCAGATTTTTGAAGATGAGCAGCCGATGAAAAGATCAATACCGCTATCAAAGATCCATGCTGCTGCGCGCAAGGCACTGATTGCTGCCGATGCCGGTTATTTTTCCTGGCCAGAACAGCAACAGGAACGTTTTCGCGCCACCATGAACGAACAAGCGCAAAGCCGGGTAGATAGCGTGCTGTTAAAAGAAATTTTCGGTATCAGCTGTTCGCCTAATGAAGCAGCAGAGATTTGGAGAGATCTACCACTATCGGAACTCAATCCACTGAATTGGGCTAAATTACTTACTTGCGGTATTGGTGATGATTATATTTTCCTCAATGAATCGATGGCCGCGGATACCAGCCTGCTCAATTTTCATAATCTATATGAGTACGACTACTACGATCACCTATTTCAAGAGCGCGCCAACAAAGAACAATTTGCAGATTATCAGTCCCGTGATTATTACGCGCTGCGGTTTTCCCGTTGGGCAAGGCTGATTATTGATGGTCAGTTCTATTACGCCAACTTTTATTCGCTTGCCGGTTACTTAATGAGTTATCTGGAAGACAAAGGATTGGATCTTATTCAGGCGCTGATCCCGCATCAATATGTTGACGGAAAGGATCATGGCAAGCAGGAGCAAGGCGGTTTTTTATGGAGTATGGATATTAAAGCCAATGGCCTGGAACAACAGTTAGACGAGCTTAAACACCGCTGGTATCAATATATGCAACAGCGCTGGGACGAGCTAAGCCAAACACAATCGCAGTTGGCGCCTGTTGTCTATTTTCGCGATGAAGATAGCAAAGGGGAAAAACACCGGGATTTTATTTTCAATAATGCCCAGGCACTGCAACAAGTTCGCTGGCAGCATTTTCTGGCCGACTGCAAAGCGCTATTAGGCAACAGCAGCGATATTACGCAACTACAAGCACAAGAGTTAGCAAAAGCTGAGCAATGGTTGCAGCAAACCTATCAGGACATTATTGGAAACTTTGATCCCAAAGTGGTGAAGTTTAAGAAGCTTAGAAAAATTGTTATAGCGCCGGGAGCGTTTGATGACGTGCTGGGGGAGGAAGAGGAGGATGAATAAATATTTCGCACACTCGGGAACTCGGTCTGATAAATCAGACTGGCAAACATTGAAAGACCATCTGCATAGTGTCGCTGAAGTCGCAGAACAGAATTCCCGTTATTTCAATGCAAATAAATTATCGTATTTAGCAGGGCTTTTACATGATTTAGGTAAATACACACCAGAGTTCCAAGCTCGGCTTGAAGGCTCTCCAAACAAGGTTGATCACGCAACTGCTGGTGCAAAGGTTGCGGCCGAAATTTTGCCTCCACCATGGAACAACCTAATTGCCTACGCTATTGCCGGTCATCATGCAGGTTTGGCAAATGGCACTGGAGAGGGGGATGGGCGAAGAGCGCTTAAAGAACGACTGAATCTGCAATTTGGTAGAGAGTTACCTCTGCTGGACAATCAAACGTGGAAATCGGAACTTGCTATACCGTCAATTGAATCGTTATCGCCACAGATATCACCAAATCCCGATGTTGATGTTCAAGGTTTCCAATATGTTTTTTTAATTCGCATGATTTTTTCATGTTTAGTTGATGCGGATTTTATCGATACGGATAAGTTTTATAAGAACCTTGAAGGTAAACCTTTGTGGAGAGGAGGATATCCTCAACTAGCAGAATTAAAGCTACGACTCGATGACGCACTGGCTGAGATGATTAAAAAAAGTGATCCGGCTAAAAAGGTCAATCAACTTAGAAAAGAAATTCTTGATAATGCCCGGCTTAAGGCGCAACTCCCGCCCGGTTTATTTACCCTAACAGTACCGACTGGTGGCGGAAAAACACTAAGTTCAATGGCATTTGCTTTAGACCATGCTCTTGCACACGATTTTCGCAGAGTTATTTATGTAATCCCCTTTACCAGCATCATTGAGCAGAACGCAAAAGTATTCCGTGATGCGTTTGGAGATTTAGGTGATTCCGCAGTTTTAGAGCATCACAGCAATTTTGATGATCGAAAAGTTGCAAATAAAGAGGGAGCTGAGGAGACGCGCGATAAACTCAAGTTGGCAATGGAAAACTGGGATATGCCCGTTGTCGTCACCACGGCTGTACAGTTTTTCGAATCATTGTTTGCAGATCGACCGTCCCGATGCCGTAAGTTACATAATATAACGGGTAGTGTGATTATTCTGGACGAAGCTCAAACACTCCCTCTCAAATTTTTGCGACCAGTAATGGCGGCAATTGATGAGTTGGCTCGTAATTACAGGTGTTCTGTAGTGATCTGTACCGCTACCCAACCGGCACTTCGCGAACCGGATTTCGAAAAAGGATTTAAAGATGTTCGCGAAATCGCGCCTGAGCCAGAGCGCCTATTCGAAGAGTTAAGTTTGGTCAATGTCTCTCATCTGGGCGAATTAAGTGATGATGAGCTGGTCTCTCGTATTCAAGCCAATGAGCAAATTCTCACCATTGTCAACAATCGCCGTCATGCTCAGTCACTTTTTCAAACTCTCAAAGATCAGGAAACGGAAGGTGTTTTTCACTTAACGACCTTGATGTGTGCCGCACATAGAAGCGAGACGTTAGAAATTATTCGTGACCGTTTAAAACCAGAAAATGCACTGCCATGCCGGGTAATCTCAACCTCACTGATTGAGGCTGGTGTCGATGTTGACTTTCCGTGTGTAATGCGTGCGGAAGCTGGTCTGGATTCCATTGCGCAAGCGGCGGGGCGCTGCAACCGAGAACGTTTAAGAGAGAAAGCAGACAGCCATGTTTGGATTTTTAAATCCCCAGATTGGCGTATTCCACCTGAATTGGAAGGGTTTGCTGCCGGTATGCGCTCTGTACTACGAAGAGGCTTTAAAAACTTGCTCGGTCAGGATGCAATCAAAGCCTATTTTTCTGACGTTTATTGGCGTAAAGGGGATGAGCTCGATCAAAAACAGCTTTTAAAAGCATGTCGTGTTGGGGCATCGAAATTGGATTTTCCATTTCAGAAAATTGCCAGTGATTTTCGAATGATTGACAGCTTTATGCTGCCGGTCTTTATCCCTTATAACGATGAAGCCAAAGCGTTACTGAAAGAGCTTGAATCAACGGATGAAGTAAGCAGCGTTTTAAGAAAGTTACAGCCCTATATTGTGCAGATTCCGCGAAGTGGTTTTGACAGCTTGCAAATGGCTAGAGTGATTCAAATGGTTGCGCCAAATCGGTTTGAAGAGCAGTTTTGGGAACTAGTTAATTTAGATATTTACGATGCAGAATTTGGGATTAGCTGGACTGAACCAAATTTTATCAAAGCTGAGAATTTGGTTTTCTGAAAAAAGTTATTGGAGGGGGAAATATGGCTTATGGCGTTAAGTTGCATGTGTGGGGGGATTATGCCTGCTTTACCAGACCGGAGATGAAGGTTGAGCGTGTTTCTTATGACGTAATTACGCCTTCGGCGGCCAGGGGTATTCTCGAAGCTATTCACTGGAAACCAGCTATCTGTTGGGTGATTGATCGTATCCATGTTTTAAAGCCTGTGCGTTTTGAGTCCATACGGCGGAATGAGTTGGGAAATTGTAAAATTTCCACTTCCAAAGTTAGTGGTGCAATGAAACGGAAAAGCACCCAAGACCTAAATTTTTTGATTGATGATGGTGACAACCGTCAACAACGCGCAACTACCTTGCTTCGTGATGTGGGTTATATAATCGAAGCGCATTTTGAGCTGACCGATAACGCGGGCTCTGATGATTCTGTTGGCAAGCATTTGGATATTTTCAACCGCCGTGCTCGCAAAGGGCAGTTCTTTCATCAGCCTTGTTTAGGCAACCGCGAATTCCCCGCTTACTTTTCTTTGATTGAATCCGAAGCCGATTTTCCAGAGTCGGAATTGGCACTTGATAACAAAGATCTCGGCTGGATGTTGCATGACATTGATTTTGCCAATCAAGCAGAGCCGAAATTTTTTAGAGCAGAATTAAAAAATGGCATTATTGAAGTGCCGCCTTTCCGATCCTCGGAGGTAGTGCAATGATTTTGTCTGCCTTAAATCAATACTACGATCGCCTCAATAATGAAAATCAAGGCAAGGTTCCTGCCTTTGGATTTAGTGACGAAAAAGTCAGTTATATTCTGGTGCTTTCCGAACAAGGAGAGTTGCTTGATCTGGTTCCCAATCTGACTGATGAGAAAAAGCCCAAGCCGAAATTAATGAATGTTCCTCGCCCAGAAAAAAGAACCTCGGGAATTAAACCGAACTTTCTATGGGATAAGACCGCTTATGTATTAGGTGTTGCGTTGCCTAGAGACAAAAAAAGCGAGGCGGTGTTTGAATTGTCCTTACCGACGTTTGAAGCCTTTAAAGATTTTCATTTATCGTTTCTTGAAAATGCTGAAGATAAGGGATTAAAGGCGTTAGCTTTGTTTCTGCAAAACTGGCAGCCAGAGAGCTTTGAAGTTTCCATTCTTACACCAGGTGTCTTAGATGCTAATGTTGTTTTTCAATTAGATGGAATGCGTCGATATATTCATGAATCCGACGAAGCAAAGATGATTTGGGGGGGGACGCTTCAATCGGATGATGCCAAACAAGGCATATGTTCAATTACCGGCAAGAATGCACCGATTTCGAGACTACACCCTGCGATTAAAGGTGTTTCAGGCGGGCAAAGTTCCGGTGTATCTATTGTCTCTTTTAATAAGGAGTCGTTTGAATCCTACGGTAAGGGACAAGGAGATAATGCGCCTGTTTCGGAGCAAACGGCTTTTGCTTATACCACGGCTTTAAATTACCTCTTACGACGAGAGAATGATCAGGTCATCAGCTTGGGCGATACCAGTGTTGTTTTTTGGGCATTGGCTGATAGCGAGCAAAAAGCAAAAAGTGCAGAAGCTTTTTTTATGAAGGGCTTTAATCCACCAATGCCGAGCGATGAAAGCGAATCTAAAGCGCTTGGTTCCGAATTGGAAAAACTAGCGAAAGGACGAGCTTTGTCAGAAATTTCACCGGATCTTGATCCTAATACACTGTTTTTTATTTTAGGTTTGTCACCTAATGCAGCCCGTCTTTCAATCCGTTTCTGGATCCAAACCGATCTTAGGCAAATTCAGCGTCGTTTTACCGAACATTTTCAGGACTTGGCTTTGAATCCGTTACCGTGGAAAACAACGCCATCAGTTTGGCGATTATTACTTCAGTTGGTACCTCACAGAGAAGGCCAGAAACCCAAAATCGATGATGTTCCGGCACATTTGGCAGGTGAATTGATGCGCTCTATTTTAACGGGGCAACGTTACCCGAGAGCGATACTGGCTCAACTGTTATCGCGATTCAGAGCCGATGGTGATATTAGTGGTTTGCGTGTTGCCATGGTGAAAGCGCTATTACAAAGAGAATTCAGATTACTTGGCAAAGAGGAAATTTCTATGAGTTTAGATGAATCCAATTATAACCCTGCATATCTGTTGGGGAGGTTATTTGCGGTGTTGGAAAACATTCAGCGAAATGCTTTGGGGGATAAGGTTAATGCAACGATTGCAGACAAATATTACGCGTCAGCATCGACAGTTCCTTACTCTGTCTACCCCAGACTGCTATCCGGAAGTAAGCACCATTTGTCCAAAATTCGAAAGGATAAGCCGGGTCTTGCTTTTTCTATCGAAAAAGAACTCGGAGAAATTATGGTGAAATTACCAACAGAGTTTCCACGCCATTTTTCAATTGAAAACCAAGGGCGCTTTTCGATTGGTTACTACCATCAAAAGAATGCACGTTTTGCTCAATCAGAGGCAGCTGAAATTAAAGAATTAACTACAGAAGGGAATAACTAATGACTATCCAAAATCGCTATGAATTTGTTTACTTTTTTGATGTGACTAATGGTAATCCAAACGGAGATCCTGACGCAGGCAATATGCCGCGTCTTGATCCAGAATCCAGTAAGGGCCTAGTGACAGATGTCTGTCTTAAACGCAAAATTCGAAACTACATTCAAATAACTGAAGAAAATTCGCCAGGCTACGACATCTATGTTCAAGAAAAAAGCGTGCTAAACCAGCAACACAAGAAAGCTTATGATGCGCTTGAAATTAAATCTGAGCCTAAAAAATTACCAAAAGATCAAGCCAAGGCAAAAGAAGTGACGGATTGGATGTGTGCTAATTTCTTTGATGTTCGCACTTTTGGCGCTGTAATGACCACCGAGGTGAATTCCGGTCAAGTTCGCGGTCCTTTACAGTTGGCATTTGCGAAATCCATTGATCCGATTATTCCACTCGAAATCTCAATTACCCGTATGGCTGTTACAACCGAAAAGGAGGCTGAAAATCAGCAAGGGGATAATCGAACCATGGGGCGTAAGCATATCGTTCCTTATGGTCTGTATCGTGTGCATGGTTTTGTTTCTGCTAAATTGGCAGAAAAAACCGGGTTCTCGGAAGCAGATTTAGAGAAGGTTTGGAAAGCCTTAGAAATGATGTTTGAGCACGATCATTCCGCTGCACGAGGAGAGATGGTTGCACGCAAATTAGTAGTATTCAAACACAAAGATGCGTTGGGTAATATGCCATCACACAAATTGTTTGAGCGAGTGACTGTTGAACGGGTCAAGGGGGAAGTTGGTACACCAGCAAGTGGTTTTGACGATTATGAAATCAAACTTGATAAAGAGGGGCTTGAAGATAAAGGTGTAACCATAATTGAAATTACATGACGAAATGCCCAGGTAAAAGTGGAGGTTTGACTTTATGAGCATACACCCCACCTCCCAATTCCTCATCTACCAAACCGAAGGCAAACAAACCCGTCTGGAGGTTCGGTTGGAAGGTGATACAGTTTGGTTATCCCAGAAGATGATGACCGAACTGCTTGCCGAGGCAACTATCCGGAAGTTCCGGATAGTTCAAACGAAAGGTAAATTCCACCAGCAACGATTGCAGATGGAAGCGCAGCAAGCAAATGAACAAGATTTTGATTTGTTTGCTACGCAGGTCGAAAAACAGCATAAGAAACAAGATAAATGACCGATGAAACTCGTTTAGTGCCACTGGCGGCCTTACAACACTTTGCTTTTTGCCCCCGCCAGTGTGCATTAATACATAACGAACAAGTGTGGGCAGATAATTTTCTGACTGCACAAGGCAACCTTTTGCATGAGCGGGTAGATAGCGGTGAGCCGGAAACCCGCAAGGGCGTGCGGTTTGAACGCGGTGTGCAGGTGGCGGCCCCTAAGCTGGGTATAACCGGTAAGCTGGATTTAGTGGAACGTGATTTATCCAGCGGAAAGTTATGCCCGGTAGAATACAAACGCGGTAAACCGAAACCCGGTGATTGGGACGAAATACAACTTTGCGCCCAGGCGCTGTGTTTAGAGGAAATGACCGGGCATGTAGTGCCTGAAGGTGCCTTGTGGTATCACCAAACCCGCCACCGGCAAGTTATTGCGTTTAGCGCAGAGTTGCGCCTGCGTACTATGCAGGTAATAACCGAGGTAGCGGCAATGCTGGCATCTGGCCAAACGCCAAAAGCGGTATATGGCAAACATTGTCATGCCTGCAGTTTGTTTGACTTGTGCAACCCTAAACTGCTGCAACAAGATAATAGTCGCAGATATGTAAAAAAACTCTTTGCCACGGATGATACGGATGAAAAAACTGCAGAATAGTTTGTATATCAATACTCAGGGCGCTTATCTGCATAAAGAGCGTGAAACTCTGGTTATTGATATCAATAAACAAAAGGTAGCGCAGTTACCTATTCACGGCATTGGCGCTATTTTTTGCTTTGGTAACGTGATGGTATCGCCGCAGGTGATGGGATTTTGTGGTGAAAATGCTGTGAATCTAGCATTTTTTACCGAATATGGCCGCTTTCTGGCCAGAATACAGGGCAAACAGTCGGGTAATGTGTTGTTGCGCAGAAGCCAATATCGCAAAGCTGATGAAGATCCACATGCCATTGCCCGCAATATCGTAGCGGCAAAAATACAGATGCAAAAACAGGTACTACAGCGCCAGCAACGTAACCATGGTGTATTGCCTGAATTAACCGCTCAGATAACCGCGCTTAACCATATTCTGGATACCTTACAACTGGCAACTAACTTGGATAAAATTCGCGGTTACGAAGGCGATGCTGCCGCGCGGTATTTCTCGGTATTTAATTTACTGCTTACCGATAGTGCCAAAGGCTTTAATTTTAGTGGTCGTGTAAGGCGGCCGCCAACCGATCCGATTAATGCGCTGTTGTCGTTTATCTATTCAGTGCTGGGCAATGATATAAGCGCCGCATTGCAAGGCGTAGGGCTTGATCCTCAAGTAGGCTTTTTGCATCAGGAACGGCCGGGTAGAGACAGTCTGGCGCTGGATTTATTGGAAGAGTTCCGTGCGTTTATCGCTGATCGTTTAGTACTTACCTTACTTAACCGGCAGCAACTTAAAGCGACAGATTTTGTGACAGAAGCCGGTGGTGCAGTAAAGCTAAAAGACGACGCCCGCAAACTGGTATTGCAGGAATACCAAAGTCGTAAACAGCAAACCATTAAGCATTCATTCTTGGGCGAAGAGGTTGAAATTGGTTTATTGCCTTACATTCAGGCAATGTTGCTAGCCAGGCATCTACGGGGTGATTTAGCCGAATATCCACCTTTTTTCAGCAAGTAGCAGGTAGCTCCTTATGATGGTACTTATTACCTATGATGTTTCATTTAGTACAGAAGATGGCAAAGCTCGCTTAAGGCGTATCGCCAAAATTTGTCAGGATTACGGTACCCGCGTGCAGTATTCCGTATTTGAATGTGATATCGATCCGGCGCAATGGGTTAGGTTAAAGGCTGAGCTATTAGCAACTTACGATGAAGAGGTTGATAGCCTGCGTTTTTATATTCTGGGTAAAAGCTGGCGTAGCAAAGTAGAACATCATGGCGCAAAAGCTGCGCTTGATTTATTTGCCAGTACGCTGATTATCTAATCGCTAACCTGTAGTGCTCTTTAAAAAGCCGGATCTTTAGCGGCGGGCTTACTAACTGAATTTAAAGGTTATATATAAGTCCGTTGTGTTTTTATGTCCGTTACCTAAATAATTTTTGTGGGTTAGCGCTAAAACAGTTTTAGCGTTAGACTACACCTGCCTTTGCAAAAAGGCCGTCGCGCCTCACGCAGGCGCGTGGATTGAAACATTTAACATTAGATGGTGGGGCGACAACTGCCCTGTCGCGCCTCACGCAGGCGCGTGGATTGAAACCGCCATTATAACATCAGCAGTTTTTAGTTGGCCGCGTCGCGCCTCACGCAGGCGCGTGGATTGAAACAGAAGCTGTAAGCGTCTCAGTCTTTACCGGAAATGTCGCGCCTCACGCAGGCGCGTGGATTGAAACAGGTGTTCGGGAGCTAACCTAGCCGCTTTATAATAGTCGCGCCTCACGCAGGCGCGTGGATTGAAACTGAATCCAGAACTTGATCAATAAAGCAAGCGCCTTGTCGCGCCTCACGCAGGCGCGTGGATTGAAACTTGCAATGACTTAGCGCCAGACTTATTGCCGGCGTCGCGCCTCACGCAGGCGCGTGGATTGAAACGAAGTGCGCTTCTAGGAAACGTGATGGCAGGTTAGTCGCGCCTCACGCAGGCGCGTGGATTGAAACGCCTGCCAGGGGGTCGCTGAGATATAGAGGCGCTTAGTCGCGCCTCACGCAGGCGCGTGGATTGAAACAAGGTCAGACTTCCATATGGCAAGGGATGGCAAGGTCGCGCCTCACGCAGGCGCGTGGATTGAAACTGAAACTCTGGCTGAATGCCTTTAGCTGTACCCTGGTCGCGCCTCACGCAGGCGCGTGGATTGAAACTCCCGTTGGCACCAGGTGCGCCAAGCGCCTAGCCAGTCGCGCCTCACGCAGGCGCGTGGATTGAAACAATCACTTGAGAACGCAATTCAAAACGCCGCTGAGGTCGCGCCTCACGCAGGCGCGTGGATTGAAACCAGCGTACCGCTCTGATCACCATCCAGGTCATTAGGTCGCGCCTCACGCAGGCGCGTGGATTGAAACCTGTATTTTGCCAACTCAGTTCCGCAGAAGCTGGCGTCGCGCCTCACGCAGGCGCGTGGATTGAAACCGCACGATACGCCGTCTTGAAAAACTTGAATATTGTCGCGCCTCACGCAGGCGCGTGGATTGAAACGGCGTATAGCGCAACGCCGGTTAACGTGCTTGCAGGTCGCGCCTCACGCAGGCGCGTGGATTGAAACTCGCTCTATCGTGTTTTTAGTGCCACGGCTACCGTCGCGCCTCACGCAGGCGCGTGGATTGAAACCAGCGCTTCTGTAGCGTAGTTTGAGCAACTAAAAGTCGCGCCTCACGCAGGCGCGTGGATTGAAACACGTTAAATAAATTCCGCCCAATAAAATCCGAGCGTCGCGCCTCACGCAGGCGCGTGGATTGAAACGTAAAGCCTGGCGGTGTTTTGGTGTCAATCTTACGTCGCGCCTCACGCAGGCGCGTGGATTGAAACCTGCCAGCCGGTTATTCGTTTGCCGACAAGTCAGCGTCGCGCCTCACGCAGGCGCGTGGATTGAAACGCCACAGCAACCGCTGTCGGTGCTTCTGCTTTGTGTCGCGCCTCACGCAGGCGCGTGGATTGAAACTCGAAGATATGTGGCCGTGTTACTACGGCCGCGCAGTCGCGCCTCACGCAGGCGCGTGGATTGAAACAGGCGACTTGGTTACACGCTCGACCAGCAGCGCAGGTCGCGCCTCACGCAGGCGCGTGGATTGAAACAGGCGGGGCGCTGTGGTCCGGCCTGCCGATTCATTGTCGCGCCTCACGCAGGCGCGTGGATTGAAACATACCGGCAGTACATCAGCGACTTTAAACTAAAGTCGCGCCTCACGCAGGCGCGTGGATTGAAACCTGCAGGCATGACCGCTGGTTATGTAGGTATGAAGTCGCGCCTCACGCAGGCGCGTGGATTGAAACAGGCTGGCGGTCGCTTCATTGTCGGCTACCATCGGTCGCGCCTCACGCAGGCGCGTGGATTGAAACACACGGTAATCAGTGAGGATAATGAAATAGGATTGCGTCGCGCCTCACGCAGGCGCGTGGATTGAAACGTCTATGCCGCTAACAGCATCGACAGCAGCCGTAGTCGCGCCTCACGCAGGCGCGTGGATTGAAACACGTTAAGCGTATTCAAACCGCCGCTAATGCTTTGTCGCGCCTCACGCAGGCGCGTGGATTGAAACACATCGCTGGAGTTAGGCGATGCTGACTACAAGTTGTCGCGCCTCACGCAGGCGCGTGGATTGAAACATCTGGCTGACGACTTTTAACAGAAATAATTCGACGTCGCGCCTCACGCAGGCGCGTGGATTGAAACGCGTGCAAAAGTATAGTGACAGCGATGTTTTGATGTCGCGCCTCACGCAGGCGCGTGGATTGAAACTCAATTGCAGCAATTCAAGAGCAAGAATTACCTGGTCGCGCCTCACGCAGGCGCGTGGATTGAAACTGGAGATGTTAAATGCGGCAATGTTTCAGGATCAGTCGCGCCTCACGCAGGCGCGTGGATTGAAACGACCATGCATGCATTTCTTAAGCTGCCTATGTAAGTCGCGCCTCACGCAGGCGCGTGGATTGAAACTCGCCGGAGAATATTGCTAAGAATTTCTTTATTGGTCGCGCCTCACGCAGGCGCGTGGATTGAAACCGTTATGAGTCGTGAAAAAAGGTTTAAGCGTGATTGTCGCGCCTCACGCAGGCGCGTGGATTGAAACTCAGGTATCGTTGGCGCTGCTGGCACGTTAGGTGGTCGCGCCTCACGCAGGCGCGTGGATTGAAACAGCATTGAATACCAGATTGACCCGGGCGACGAAGTCGCGCCTCACGCAGGCGCGTGGATTGAAACGTACAGGATCTGATTGCCGACGGCACACTGGTCGTGTCGCGCCTCACGCAGGCGCGTGGATTGAAACACGATTTGCACCGCGCATAAACCCGGCCACGCCTGGTCGCGCCTCACGCAGGCGCGTGGATTGAAACAACACATTGTTGATCGGCGTTGAGGATATCTACGTCGTCGCGCCTCACGCAGGCGCGTGGATTGAAACAGATTGTTTGATGCAGGGTATGACGAATTATCAGAAGTCGCGCCTCACGCAGGCGCGTGGATTGAAACGATTAACAAGCTGTTCAGGTCGTCGACAATCTCCTGTCGCGCCTCACGCAGGCGCGTGGATTGAAACAGCGTATCCGGCACCCGTCTTTAAAAACCGCACTTGTCGCGCCTCACGCAGGCGCGTGGATTGAAACAAATTGACGCATTGATAATACTCCGAAAAGACGCCGTCGCGCCTCACGCAGGCGCGTGGATTGAAACCACTTGAACACCAGCACGCCGTGCGGCTCCAGAGTCGCGCCTCACGCAGGCGCGTGGATTGAAACGACCATCGCATCGATCTGTATCGTAGCATCAACGTGTCGCGCCTCACGCAGGCGCGTGGATTGAAACAAAAACGGCAATGCGCACGTACACTTTGACGCAAGTCGCGCCTCACGCAGGCGCGTGGATTGAAACGCCAACAAGTGTGCCGGGCTTAACCTTCTGATGAGTCGCGCCTCACGCAGGCGCGTGGATTGAAACTGCCAATGACTTGCAGCCATGGTGTTTTGCTGTTTTGTCGCGCCTCACGCAGGCGCGTGGATTGAAACTAGATACCGCGCCTGATCCAGTTTATGATGCTGTGTCGCGCCTCACGCAGGCGCGTGGATTGAAACAAAAACGGTAATGCTCACGTGCATTTTAACGGTAGTCGCGCCTCACGCAGGCGCGTGGATTGAAACAGTGACCGTGCCAGCTGCGGGCGTATTGGCCGTGGTCGCGCCTCACGCAGGCGCGTGGATTGAAACTTAAATACGCCAACCAACTACGCCGGCAGGCTAATGTCGCGCCTCACGCAGGCGCGTGGATTGAAACAAAGTCACCTGCCATTATAGACACCCCAAATAATGGTCGCGCCTCACGCAGGCGCGTGGATTGAAACGGGAAAATCTTGCCCGACATTTAATGTCAAAGCAGTCGCGCCTCACGCAGGCGCGTGGATTGAAACGATTGCACTGAGCAAAGTAGCTTGGCTCAAAACGTCGCGCCTCACGCAGGCGCGTGGATTGAAACTGCAGTTTAAGGGCTTAATACCGGCAAAGGCTCAGTCGCGCCTCACGCAGGCGCGTGGATTGAAACATCTTCCTTTGGCGCTATCACTTTGTCTATATCTGGTCGCGCCTCACGCAGGCGCGTGGATTGAAACGTGGTCTTTTCGCCCTCGCTATCCATCACGAAGTTGTCGCGCCTCACGCAGGCGCGTGGATTGAAACCTGCATCAGCTCGGCGATGCCGTCTTTGGCCGCGTCGCGCCTCACGCAGGCGCGTGGATTGAAACTCGTCGCCGTCGAGCAGTGCCATTTGCAGGTTCGAGTCGCGCCTCACGCAGGCGCGTGGATTGAAACAATATCACCGGTCGGCTCATTGAGTTTATCGTTAGTCGCGCCTCACGCAGGCGCGTGGATTGAAACGTGGAACGTGTTGCCAATCTCGCCAGTTTTTGGGTGTCGCGCCTCACGCAGGCGCGTGGATTGAAACCGGTGTACATAGTAAGTTAACAATCACATGTCCTGTCGCGCCTCACGCAGGCGCGTGGATTGAAACAGGTGCAGTACCAGCGTACTGACCAAATATGTGCGTCGCGCCTCACGCAGGCGCGTGGATTGAAACGCGTGTATGTGCCCCATCTTGATATACAACCGCGGTCGCGCCTCACGCAGGCGCGTGGATTGAAACACTTAACCCGGGCACGATACGCTGCGGGTCGGTAGTCGCGCCTCACGCAGGCGCGTGGATTGAAACGCTTTGCAGGTCAATGACCACCGGTTGGAATACGGTCGCGCCTCACGCAGGCGCGTGGATTGAAACACGCCACCGGCCATAAGCTGCACAAAACGCTTCAAGTCGCGCCTCACGCAGGCGCGTGGATTGAAACGTGGAATTCGTCGATAATGGCACAGCTTGGCGAACGTCGCGCCTCACGCAGGCGCGTGGATTGAAACAGAAGCACTCAGCTCATAAGCATACT
>Ga0209070_100631_pt1 | contig 14787 bp, 15 predicted proteins | sample SynthPrep_5_END__FD_187205 | JGI IMG/M metagenome (GOLD analysis project Ga0209070, IMG submission 187205) | Synthetic microbial communities from Ohio, USA - SynthPrep_5_END_DS10_MetaG (SPAdes) (version 2) | ecosystem: Engineered > Bioreactor > Aerobic > Activated sludge | place: USA: Ohio... | reverse complement strand
CCTGTACGGGATGCATGCTGCCCATGTTATTTCTTTACCTTGTCTTGCATAGACGGAGGCCACATTACTGGCTGCGCGTTCACAACCGGAACAATGCATGGCAGACCATCGATGTAGGTACAAAAACTGTTCATGAATACCTCAGCCTACCTGCTTGGTCGGGCTGTGATAGATATCAGCGAACATGTCAGCCATGGCTTCTTCGCTGGGTTCTTCCTGCATTTGCACGCTGACGGCGCGGCTGACCAGTTGATGACGACGCGGCAGATGCAAATCATCTGGAATCCGTGGGCCATCGGTCAGGTACGCGACCGGCAATTCATGACTGATCGCCAGGCTCAACACTTCGCCAAGGCTGGCCGTTTCATCCAGTTTAGTCAGGATGCAGCCGGCAAGCCCGCAACGCTTGTAACTGTGATAAGCGGCGGTTAGAACCTGTTTCTGGCTGGTGGTTGCCAAGACCAGATAATTTTTTGAACGAATGCCACGCCCGGCCAGACTTTCGAGCTGCATGCGCAGGGCTGGATCGCTGGCTTGCAGGCCGGCAGTATCGATCAGCACCACGCGTTTGCGCAGCAGTGGATCCAGCGCCTGCACCAGCGATTGGCCCGGATCGACGTGAGTCACCGGCACATTGAGAATGCGGCCCAGCGTCTTCAGCTGTTCCTGAGCGCCGATACGGAAACTGTCCATGCTCACCAGCGCGACATTCTGCGCGCCGTATTTCAGCACATAACGCGCGGCCAGCTTGGCCAGCGTAGTGGTCTTGCCCATGCCGGCAGGGCCGACCATGGCAATCACACCGCCCTCTTCCAGCGGCTCGACTTCCGGTACGGCAATCATCCGTGCCAGGTGCGCGAGCAACATGCGCCAGGCCTGACGCGGTTCTTCGATATCGGTGATCATCGCCAGCAGATCGCGCGACAACGGGCCGGACAGGCCGATACGTTGCAGACGGCGATACAGGTTGGCTTGCGCCGGACGGCTGCCTTGCAGCTGATTCCAGGCCAGGGTGCCGAGCTGAACTTCCATCAGCTCGCGCAGGCTGTTCAATTCAAAGCGCATCGAATCCAGTGCACGCGGATCGACACCGCCGGAGGACTGCGCAGGTGCCGGGGCCGGACGCGCCGGAGCGGCGTAAGTCGGCTCGCTCAGGGGTTCAGCGGCGGTCAGCGGCAGGCCGGCCGTCAACGGCAGCCCGGCGAAAATCTGGCGATTGCTGTTGCCGTCGGCTTCGCCACGCAGGCTCAACTCGGCCTGGGCGGTGACGATGCGCGACTGGGTCTTGCGCAGCTCGTCTTCGAGTTCCATGTTCGGAACCCGTGGCGCCAGCGCCGACAATTTGTAATCCAGTGCCGCCGTCAACTCGACACCGCCGGCAATGCGGCGGTTGCCAATGATGGCGGCATCAGCGCCCAGCTCATCACGAACCAGCTTCATGGCCTGACGCATATCGGCGGCAAAGAAACGCTTAACTTGCATAAACCACTACCTCAGCCGTTGGGCCCTACTGTCGCAACGATGGTCACTTGCTTGTTGTCCGGTATTTCCTGGTAGGCCAGCACATGCAATCCAGGGACTGCGAGGCGGCCAAAGCGCGAGAGCATCGCGCGGATCGGGCCGGCTACCAAGAGGATCACCGGCTGACCTTGCATTTCCTGACGCTGCGCCGCTTCGATGAGCGAACGCTGCAGCTTCTCGGCCATGCTTGGCTCCAGCAGAACACCCTCTTCCGAGCCTTGTCCTGCCTTCTGCAGACTATTGAGCAATATTTGTTCCAACCTTGGTTCCAAGGTGATCACAGGCAGCTCGGACTCAGTGCCTACAATGCTTTGGACGATGGCGCGCGATACGCCGACCCGCACAGCAGCCACCAGCGCGGCGGTATCTTGACTCTTCGCGGCGTTGTTGGCGATGGCTTCGGCGATGCTGCGGATATCGCGCACCGGCACATGTTCGGCAAGCAGCGCTTGCAGCACTTTGAGCAGCTGCGACAACGTGACCACGCCCGGCACCAGCTCTTCTGCCAGTTTCGGCGAGCTTTTGGCCAGCAATTGCATAAGTTGCTGCACTTCTTCGTGGCCGATCAGCTCACTGGAGTGCTTGTACAGAATCTGGTTCAAGTGGGTCGCGACCACGGTGCTGGCGTCGACCACGGTGTAACCGAGCGATTGTGCCTGGGCGCGCTGGCTGATTTCGATCCATACCGCCTCGAGGCCGAAAGCCGGATCTTTGGCGTTGATACCGTTGAGCGTGCCGTAGACCTGGCCTGGGTTGATCGCCAGTTCGCGGTCCGGGTAGATCTCGGCTTCGGCGAGGATCACGCCCATCAGGGTCAGGCGATAGGCGCTTGGCGCCAGATCGAGGTTGTCGCGGATGTGCACGGTAGGCATCAGGAAGCCCAGATCCTGCGAGAGCTTCTTGCGCACGCCCTTGATCCGCGCCAGCAATTGCCCGCCCTGGTTGCGATCCACCAATGGAATCAGGCGATAACCGACTTCCAGACCAATCATGTCGATCGGCGTCACGTCGTCCCAGCCCAGCTCTTTGGTTTCCATGGCGCGGGCCGGCGACGGCAGCAAATCCTGCTGGCGCTTGACCTCTTCCAACGCCACGACTTTAGCGACGTTCTGCTTTTTCCAGAACAGGTACGCGCCACCAGCGGCCAGCGCAGCCATGCTCAGGAACGAGAAGTGCGGCATGCCCGGCACCAGGCCCATGACCGCCATCAACCCGGCGGCCACGGCCAGCGCTTTCGGCGAGGCGAACATCTGGCGATTGATCTGTTTGCCCATGTCTTCCGAACCGGAAGCACGGGTCACCATGATCGCCGCCGCTGTTGATAACAACAGTGATGGCAATTGCGCCACCAAACCGTCACCGATGGTCAGCAAGGCGTAAACCTTGCCGGCATCGCCGAAGCTCATGTTGTGCTGGAAGATACCCACGGCCATACCGCCAATGAGGTTGATGAACAGAATCAGCAGGCCGGCAATGGCGTCACCACGGACGAATTTGCTGGCACCGTCCATCGAACCGTAGAACTCGGCCTCTTGGGCGACTTCCTGACGGCGCATCTTGGCTTGGTTCTGGTCGATCAGACCGGCGTTAAGGTCGGCGTCGATCGCCATTTGTTTGCCGGGCATCGCATCGAGAGTAAAGCGCGCGCTCACCTCGGAAATCCGTCCGGCACCCTTGGTGACCACGACGAAGTTGATGATCATGAGGATCGCGAAGACCACGATACCGACCACATAGTTACCGCCGATCACCACCTCACCGAAGGCCTGAATCACCTTACCGGCAGCGGCGTGGCCGTCCTGACCGTGGAGCATCACCACCCGCGTCGAGGCCACGTTCAACGCCAGCCGCAACAGCGTCGCGACCAACAGAATCGTCGGGAACACGGCGAAATCCAGCGGCCGCAGCGCATACACACAGACCAGCAGGACGACGATCGACAGGGCAATGTTGAAGGTGAAGAACACGTCGAGCAGGAACGGCGGCACCGGCAACATCATCATCGCCAGCATGACCAGCAGCAACAACGGCACGCCCAGATTGCCTCGACTGAGGTCGGCAACGTTTGTGCGAGCAGTGTTGAATAACTGAGAGCGATCCACCGGTTTTCCCCGTTCCTTTAAAGCAAACTTTTGACGCCCAGAGCGGGCTCACGGCGGGTACTGCAAGAAGCTTTCCAACTTTGACCGGGGAGAGAAAACATGACCAATGTAGACCTTCGCCTGCTCGCGGTAGCGGTTTGTCTGGTTCGAATTGATCGACTGAAAAATCCTCATCGCGAGCAGGCGAAGGCCTACAGGGGATTGCATTCCAGATGTCAGATTGAAATGCATTCCAAATGTGGGAGCGAGCTTGCTCGCGAAGGGGCCAGTGAAGTCAGCGCAAATCGCCTTTTAAACTCAGGCGTTTAAAAGACACCTCCAGACACGCCTTCCAGGCTACAAATTCTTGCGCCATTGCCTACAGCTACGCCAGAATCCGCCGGCTTGTGCGCTTTGGGGGCGGGTTCTATTGTGGGTCGGTCGCTGACGAATCAGCGATCGGGTTTAGCGACTCGGACCATCTCAGTGCATCAGCGTTCGTGGCTTCGTTGTGGGACTCTTCGCCCGCAATTACGTTATGGCGGCTGTATGCGGGAGACCTTTGGGTCTACCGGGGTGCCTGTGACCGGTTCGCTAACCTGCGTACAGCTGCCACCTTCACTTGTTTAGCGACAGGGAAAGAGTGGCTCCATAACCTCAGGAGCTTCACCATGATCAAACCAACACCCAACCCGCCCGAAACCGACTCCACCTCCCCCTACGAATCCCTCGATTCAAAAAAACTCAACGATGCCGCCGAACGCGCCCTCGATCACTACCTGTGCCCACCCGGCTCTACTCCACCACCGCGTAAAACCCGCCGGATGTACGCCGTGACCGCCGACTTCAAAAACGAAGAACTGCTGGCCGATGCCAGCGAAACACTCGCTTGCGCCAGAACCATCGCCCATGACTTCGCCCACCTCATACCCGCGTCGCAGCGCAGGACGCTGCTGGGGATCGCGCAACTGATCATGCTCGGCGAGCTGGCGGTGAATCGGGTGATGGATAATCTGGAATTGCCGCAATAAAGCGCCGCCACTGATGCCCTCCTGTGGGAGTGAGCTCGCTCACGAAGGCTGACTTACAGGCAACACAGCTTTTCAGGCAAAAAAACCGCCGTTCCGAATCAACCCGAACGGCGGTTTTTTTCATCCAGTAAACGACCACTCGTCTGATCATCACCCGCACCTGTCAGATCTGACAGGTGTGCAATCGGCAATTAAGCGTTCTGATGACACCTGACCCTTTCACCGCTCAGGAGCGTCAGTCATGACCACAACCCAGACACCCGACAACGCCGTGTTGGCGCTCTCCCCACCTCGCGCTCCTGAAGCGACTACGCCTGTAGTGGGTGCCCATTATGGTGTGCCCAAACGCGAATATGACCTCAAACCCATGGGCCTGACCATTGACGTCGATCCTCCGCTAGCCGGTACGGTCGATGCGGGCGACGTGATCCGCCTGGTGCTGAACAACGCCAGCACCGAAGCGACAAAAACCATCCAGCCTGGCCAGGAAAATGTCATTCATACCCTCTACCTGCCCAAAGGCTTGTTGCGGCCAAATCAACTCAACACGCTTGTTTACACCATCACCCGCGGCAGCGAGAACAGAGGCACGTCGACGCCGGAGTTGACCTTGCTGTACAACGCCATTCGCCCCGGCAATCAGGATCGCACGCCCGGCGACGGCGCCCACTCCGAACTGCAACTGATCCTGCCGCAGGACGTGATCGATGACGGCATTGATGCCGAGCGCGCCAAACAAGGCGTGCAGGTGTGCTTTACCTACCCCTACTGCCGCGCCTACGACGTAATCCGCTTGAACTGCAACGGCAAGGATGTCGTGCGAACCGTCACCGCCGCTGAAGCCCCGGCCAGCCCTTCAGAACTGACGACAATTTGCGTGATGGTTGGGGAAGATGTGTTCCAGCAGGCCGGGGACAATTCGAAGTTCGTGTTTTCCTACACCGTAACCGATCAGCTTGGCAACGGGCCAGACACCGACTCGCCGTACTCTGGAACGGTGGAGGTCGATGTTCACCTGAAGGAAACCCGACTGGTCGCCCCCGATCTGGCCGAAGACCCGGACGATCCGAGCGATGACCCAAGCACCATCGATCTGGCCAAACTCGGCGGCAAGGATCTCACTGTTCTGGTACACGCCTTCGCGCCGACATGGCAGCCCAACGACAAAATCCGCGTGACCTACACCGCCACCAAGCCAGACGCCCCGGTCGTATCGCACACCGTCGAGGCCGATGTCGGGCGCATTCCGTTCACCTACAAACTGATGGTGCCCAATGCCAAAGTGATCGCCGGCAGCGTGGCGCGGGCGAAATATGAACTGATACGCGACGGCAACACTTTTGCGACCTCCAAGACCACCACGGCCGATGTAATCGGCGGCAGCACGATTGTGTTGTTGCCCCCTTTTCTGGTGGCACCAGCCGTTGATCCGATTGATGTGCTTGCATATCCGAACGGGGTGACGGTGCGCATCGAGTATCTTGGCGCTGTAAAAGGAGACCGCGCACGACTGGTGGAAGTCAATCCACCAGCAGGCTCGCCGCAGTTTCCGTTGGTGGAGTTCAACAGCGAAAAACAGGTGGATACCGTGTTGAGCACGCCGTTTATGGCGGCGCGACATGGAGAGAATATTGGATTTCGCTGGAATTTGAATCGCAATAACGCACAGGCCGGGAAATCGCCAGTGGCGACGTTCAGTATATTAAAGATTGCAAATGGAGATTCGCGGTTGCCGATGCCGGTGGTGGATGGCAAGACTGGTAATGAACTCGATATAACGCTTTTGCAACCCGCCTCGCAGCTCACCGTCGCGGCCTGGCCGCACGTCAAAGATGAAAGACTATGGTTGCAATTCGAAGGCAAGGACAATCAGAACACAACCGTAACATTCGATGACTTGGGCGGTGAAGTGGGCGTGGATGCGCCAGGTTTGAGACGCTTGGTGCCTTTGGAATGGTTGAAAAATCTGAAAAATGGCAGTGTATTAAAGGCGATGCTCAAGGTTAATTTTGATGGGGTAGCGAATGAGGCGACGGCGGTTGTTTTTCCTTGGCGCATTTATACCGTCAGGACCGTGGAGAATGTAGAACCGACAATAGACTCAATCAAAGGCTTACCCAGTAACATCGAAATCCCTGACAATGACGACACAGTAGAAAACTCAATAATTCTCATCGGCACAGCCGCCAAAGGCCAACAAGTTGATGTAATAGAAGGCGACGTATCAAAAGGTAAACCCGTCGCTAGTCCGACAGATGGAGAATGGAGGCTGACCCTTACAGAACTGACCAAGGGCAGGTACACCTTTGTTGCTAAGGCACAATACGCTGACAACCCAACATCAAAACCCAGGTCACTTACCGTTCACCAGCCCCTGCAAATTGACCAATCCAATATGATTCTCAACGGCTACCGGATATACACCGGATGGGCGACCACGGGCTTGGAGTTTTTAAACAACTCCGCAACTCGAACCGCCTCTTATGGAGTAAGCCCAGTCACTTATATGTCCAGCAACACAGCCATCGCTACAGTGGATATGAATGGCAAGGTTATCGGCCTTCGCAACGGTAACGGTAACGTAGTCATCACCGTTCAGGACAAGTTAAGCACTCTTACTTACAACGTATATGTCAGCAACATCTTCCGGCTGGATATAAGTACAGTTGGATATAATTATCAGCAAGCAATCAGCTGGAGAAATACCATCGCCGGCTCAGTACCTTTAACTAATGCACTGACAGCCATGCGTCGCGTTTACGGCCCGGATAACAACTGGCCTTTGGTGCCGGGAGGGGTGTACAGAATGTGCGATGAAGGCGGCTGCCCAAGCGGCTGGGGATCGATATTTGGGTATCGTAATGGAGGAGTCATATGCCATTCGGATTTGAGTAGAAATCTGGTTTCATGGTGTCTCAGACCGTATTGATCAGACGCGCTTGGTTTTAAAAGGCTAAAGGTAAAAGTTAAAAAAAAAGGGGGGGGGTAAAAAGAAGCCAGACCTGAATGGCACTGACCGGGATGGCCCATTCGCGAGCAAGCTCGCTCCCACAGGGAAACGCATTCCAAATGTGGGAGTGAGCTTGCTCGCGAAGGGGTCAGTTAAGTCAGCGCAAATCGCCTTTTAAACTCAGGCGTTTAAAAGAAACTTCCAGACACGCCTTACAGGCTACAAATTCTTGCGCCATTGCCTACAGCTACCCCAGAATCCGCCGGCTTGTGCGCCTTCGGGTCGGGTTCTATTGTGGGTCGGTCGCTGACGAATCAGCGATCGGGTTTAGCGATCCGATACCCTACAGACGCTCAATCCCCAGTCTCAATTGCAGCTTTGTCTATCTGCACTTGGCGTCATGGTGGCTGTGCGTGGGAGACCTTCGGGTCTACCCGGGGTTTCTGTGACCCGGATCGCTAACCTGCGTACAGCCGCCACCTTTACTTGTTTAGCGATGAGCCGTGGCGGCTAAATCAACCACGGAGTCTCACCATGATCAAACCAACACCCAATCCACCCGAAACCGACCCCACCTCCCCCTACGAATCCCTCGATTCAAAAAAACTCCACGAAGCCGCCGACCGCGCCCTCGATCACTACCTCTGCCCACCCGGCTCCACGCCACCACCGCGTAAGACCCGCCGGATGTACGCCGTCACCGCAGACTTCAAAAACGAGGAACTGCTGGCCGACGCCAGCGAAACACTCGCCTCAGCCAGAACCATCGCCCATGACTTTGCCCACCTCATACCGGCATCGCAGCGCAGGACGCTGTTGGGGATTGCGCAGTTGATCATGCTCGGCGAGCTGGCGGTGAATCGGGTGATGGATAATCTGGAGGTGCCGCAGTAGCGACACGCGATGATCGTTCCCACGCGCAGCAAAGGAATGCCTCAACGGACGCTCCGCGTTCGGCTTTGGAAGGGACGCGGAGCGTCCCGGGCTGCATTCCTTTGCTGCGCGTGGGAACGATCATAAAAAACCGCCGCCCCGTTTTCAGCGGCTTTGCGAACAGTGGTCAATACCGGAGGATTTTTACTTTTCCATTCTTGCTCTTGGGCAATTCGAACTCGACCTCGCCGCCCACTTTGACGCTCGCCCGCAGGGCATCGGGCAATGGAATGCTGAATCGGTATTCTTTGGCCGTCAGAAAAAACCCCGTGGCTTCGGCAAAGGAAATACATCGTCCCGAGGGCTTCGGCGTGATGGTGCCCCTTCCGGTTTTTTCGTCATAACTGCTGAAAATACCTTTCATTGTCGTGCTCCCTTGCACTCGCCCGCATGACCGCGCCAGGTTCACGGCGCCACCTTGCATCAAACTGCAAAATCACGACGAGCGCACCTGTCAGAGTTGACAGTAAAGGGAGATCTCAGACCAATGGCTGCACAACGACGTCAGGAGTCGCGACGCAGATCCGGCGGAATCGGCAAGTCGTCCTTGAGCGGATCCGGGCGTTTGCCCTTGCCCGCACGGTACTGGCGGATCTGGTAGACGTAGGCCAGGACCTGCGCGACCGCGAGATACAGACCACCAGGAATTTCCTGCTCGAGTTCGGTGGAGTAGTAGATCGAACGCGCCAGCCCCGGCGATTCGAGGAGCATGACGTTGTTGGCTACGGCGATTTCGCGGATTTTCAGGGCGAGGAAGTCGCTGCCCTTGGCCAGCAGCACGGGTGCGCCGCCCTTCTCCGAGTCGTACTTGAGCGCGACGGCGTAGTGGGTCGGGTTGGTGATGACCACGTCGGCGTCGGGAATCGCCGCCATCATGCGCCGCTGGGACATCTCGCGCTGGGTCTGGCGGATGCGCTGTTTGACTTCCGGGCGACCCTCCTGATCCTTGTGCTCGTCGCGCACTTCCTGCTTGGTCATCAGCAGTTTCTTGTGGGCTTCCCAGAGCTGCACCGGCACATCGACAGCCGCGATGATGATCAGGCCGCAGGCCAGCCACAATGTGCTCCAGCCGACCAGCGTCACGCTGTGGATGATCGCCATTTCAAGTGGCTCGTGGGCGATCCGCAAAAAGTCATCGACGTCCGCCGACAACACTGCCAACGCCACGCCCAGTGTGATCAGGAACTTGGCCAGGGCCTTGAGCAGTTCGACCACAGCCTTGAACGAGAACATCCGCTTCAGGCCTGCCGCCGGGTTCATCCGGCTGAACTTGGGCGCCATGGAGCCCGCTGCGAACAGCCAGCCACCGAGGGAAATCGGCCCGATCAATGCGGCGAGCAACAGAGTGATCATGATCGGCTGGATCGCCAGCAGCGCCATCTGGCCCGACTGCAACAGAAACGCGCCCATGGAACCCTGATCCATGATCACTTCGCGCGACAGCGTGAAGTTCAGGCGCATCAGTTCCATCAGGTCTTCGGCCAGCATGCCGCCAAACACCAGCAGCGCACCGGCACCGGCCATGGTCACGACCAGGGTGTTGAGTTCTTTGGAACGGGCAATTTCACCCTTTTCACGGGAGTCCTTTTTACGTTTCTCCGTGGGGTCTTCTGTTTTGTCCTGACCGCTTTCGCTCTCTGCCATGACTCAGCGCGCCCGTGCCAGTTCGCGTAACAACTGCAAGGCCTCGGTGGCCAGCGGCTGGTACTGATTGAGAATGTCCGCCAGACCGACCCAGACGATAAACAGACCGAGCACCAGGGTCAGCGGAAAACCGATGGAGAAAATGTTCAGTTGTGGCGCCGCGCGGGTCATCACGCCAAACGCGATGTTGACCACCAGCAACGCCGTCACCGCCGGCAACACCAGCAACAATGCGGCGCCCAGCACCCAGCCGAGTTTGCCGGCCAGTTCCCAGTAATGCGCGGTCATCAGACCGCTGCCGACCGGTAGCGTGGTGAAGCTTTCGGTGAGGACTTCGAAGACCACCAGATGGCCGTTCATCGACAGGAACAGCAAAGTCACCAGCATGGTGAAGAACTGCCCGATCACCGCCACCGAGACACCGTTGGCCGGGTCGACCATCGAGGCGAAGCCCATGCCCATCTGAATCGCGACAATTTGCCCCGCGACGGCAAAGGCCTGGAAAAACAGTTGCAGGGAAAACCCCAGCACCGCACCGACCAGAATCTGCTCGGCTATCAGCAGCAAGCCACTGAGATCCAGCGGGCTGACCGCCGGCATCGGCGGCAGGCTCGGCGCAATACACACGGTGATGGCCACGGCGAAATACAGGCGCACCCGGCGCGACACCAACGTCGTGCCGAACACCGGCATGACCATCAGCATCGAGGCGACGCGAAACAGCGGCAACATGAACGAGGCCACCCAGGTACTGATCTGGGTGTCGGTCAGCTGAAGCAGCGATTGCATGGCTTAGCCGATGACCATCGGGATGTTTTTGTACAACTGGATGATGTATTCCATGAACGTCTGCACGATCCACGGACCACCGATGATCAACGTCACCAGCATCACCAGCAGACGCGGGAGGAAGCTCAGGGTCTGTTCGTTGATCTGCGTAGCGGCCTGGAACATCGCCACCAGCAAGCCGACCAACAGGCTCGGCACTACCAGAATCGCGACCATCAATGTGGTCAGCCAAAGGGCTTCACGAAAGATATCGACCGCAACTTCCGGCGTCATGGCGAGACACCTCCAAAACTGCTGGCCAGGGTGCCGATGATCAGCGCCCAGCCATCAACCAGCACGAACAGCATGATTTTGAACGGCAGCGAGATGATCAGCGGCGAGAGCATCATCATACCCATCGCCATCAGCACACTGGCCACGACCAGGTCGATGATCAGGAACGGAATGAAGATCATGAAGCCGATCTGGAACGCGGTTTTAAGCTCGGAGGTGACGAACGCCGGCACCAGAATGGTCAGCGGCGCCTGATCCGGCGTGGCAATGTCGGTGCGCTTGGACAAGCGCATGAACAGCTCCAGATCGCTGGTGCGGGTCTGGGCGAGCATGAAGTCCTTGATCGGCACCTGGGCCTTTTCGACCGCTTGCTGGGCGGTAAGGGTTTCCGCCAGATACGGTTGCAGCGCATCCTTGTTCACCCGGTCGAACACCGGGGCCATGATGAACATGGTGAGGAACAGCGCCATGCCGGTGAGGATTTGGTTCGACGGCGTCTGTTGCAGACCGAGGGCCTGACGCAGGATCGAGAAGACAATGATGATCCGGGTGAAACTGGTCATCAGAATCACGGCCGCCGGAATGAAGCTCAGGGCGGTCATGATCAGCAGGATCTGCAGACTGACCGAGTACTCCTGCGCGCCATCGGCGTTGGTGCCCAGCGTGATCGCCGGGATCGACAACGGATCGGCGGCGAATGCCAGCGGCGCGGCCAGCAACAGGGCCAGCGTCAAGACGATGCGTAACGCACCCATTACTTCTTATCCTTCTGATCCTTGCCGAGAATCTTCAGCAGATGCTGGGCAAATTCCGGGGTCGCTTTCTCGCTGGTATTCGGCACCTCGACCGGCTCTTTGAGCACATGCAGCGCGGTGATGGTGCCGGGGCTGAGGCCGAGCAGAATCTGCTCGTTGCCGACCTGCACCAGCAGCAAACGGTCACGCGGGCCGAGCGCGCGCGAACCGATCAGCTCGATCACCTGGCCCTTGCCTGCCGGACCTGCCTGCTGCACCCGGCGCAACAGCCAGGCGAGGAAGAAGATCAACCCCAGCACCAGCAACAGGCCGAATACCAGTTGCGTCAGTTGCCCGGCCACGCCGCTGTTGACCATCGGCGCGGTGGCGGCTGGCACTGTGGTCGCCGTTGAAGGCTCGGCGGCCAGCACGCTCAATGGCAATGCCAGCAAAGCCCAGAGAAACCGTTTCACTCAGCGCAGCTTCTTGATGCGTTCGCTTGGGCTGATCACGTCAGTCAGGCGGATGCCGAACTTCTCGTTGACCACAACTACTTCACCGTGCGCAATCAGCGTGCCGTTAACCAGCACGTCGAGCGGCTCACCGGCCAGACGATCAAGCTCGATTACCGAACCCTGGTTGAGTTGCAGCAGGTTGCGAATGTTGATGTCGGTGCTGCCGACTTCCATCGAGATCGACACCGGGATGTCGAGGATCACGTCCAGGTTCGGGCCATCGAGGGTCACCGGATCGTTGTTCTTCGGCACGCTGCCGAACTCTTCCATTGGCAGACGCGAGCCGCTGGATGCGTCGGCGGCCAGCAGGGCGTCGATGTCAGCTTGACCGTCACCGGTTTCTTCCAGGGCCGCAGCCCATTCGTCAGCCAGTGCCTGGTCGTCCTGGGCGTTCATATCGTCGTTCATCATTTGTCCTCGGCGGGCAAAAATTCAGTTAAATGCTTGGGGTAGGAGCGCCGTTTCAGCGACGCTCGATCGGCTCGATCACTTGCAACGCGAGGTTGCCTTTGTGCGAGCCCATCTTGACCTTGAAGGCCGGCACGCCGTTGGCGCGCATGATCATGTCTTCCGGCATTTCGACCGGGATCACGTCACCCGGCTGCATGTGCAGGATGTCGCGCAGTTTCAACTGGCGGCGCGCCACGGTGGCGCCGATGGGTACGTCGACATCGAGGACGTCCTGACGCAGCGCGTTGACCCAGCGCTCGTCCTGATCGTCGAGGTCGGACTGGAAACCGGCGTCGAGCATTTCGCGCACCGGCTCGATCATCGAGTACGGCATGGTCACGTGCAGGTCGCCGCCACCGCCATCGAGTTCGATGTGGAACGTGGAGACCACGATCGCTTCGCTTGGGCCGACGATGTTGGCCATAGCCGGGTTCACTTCCGAGTTGATGTACTCGAAATTGACTTCCATGATCGCCTGCCAGGCTTCTTTCAAATCGACGAAAGCCTGTTCCAGCACCATGCGCACCACACGCAGTTCGGTCGGGGTGAATTCACGCCCTTCGATCTTGGCGTGACGGCCGTCGCCGCCGAAGAAGTTGTCCACCAGTTTGAACACCAGTTTGGCGTCAAGGATGAACAGCGCGGTGCCGCGTAACGGTTTGATCTTGACCAGGTTGAGGCTGGTCGGTACGTACAACGAATGCACGTATTCGCCGAACTTCATCACCTGCACGCCACCGACGGCAACGTCCGCCGAGCGGCGCAGCATGTTGAACATGCTGATGCGGGTGTAGCGGGCAAAACGCTCGTTGATCATTTCCAGAGTCGGCATGCGTCCACGGACGATGCGATCCTGGCTGGTCAGGTCGTAGCTTTTGACACTGCCGGGTTCGGCAGCGTTATCGGTCTGTACCAGACCATCGTCGACGCCATGCAACAGCGCGTCGATTTCATCCTGGGACAGCAGATCCTGCACGGCCATGTCGTGTTCCTACTGCAGTACGAAATTAGTGAAAAGCAACTGTTCGATCACCACTTTGCCCAGCTCTTTCTGCGCCACTTCCTGGACGCTGGCGGTGGCCTTCTGGCGCAACATCTCTTGGCCGACCGGGGTCGCCAAGGTGGCGAAATCCTGACCGGAGAAGAGCATCACCAGGTTGTTGCGGATCACCGGCATGTGCACTTTGAGCGCTTCCAGATCGGCCTGATTACGCGCCAGCATGGTGATGCTCACCTGCATGTAGCGCTGACGGCCGTTCTGGTTGTAGTTGGCAACAAAGGCCGGCGCCATCGGCTCGAAAATCGCCGGCTGCTTGCCGACAGGCGCTGCATCAGCGGCTTCGGCAGGCTTGCTCTGAGCGCTGTGCATGAAGAACCAGGTCGCCCCCACGGACGCGCCAATGGCCAGCAGCAACGCCAGCACGATCACAATGATCAGCTTGAGTTTGCCTTTGGTTGCGGGGTCTTTCACTGCTGCTGTTTCGCTCTTCGCCATGCCAATAATCCGTCACTAATCGGGTTTTCACAGTCGCACGGCAAGGCAAGAGCAAGTGTTATGCCAGAAGTGTCGGCCGTAGCGCAGACAACGCTAAAGTCAAAGGCACCCTCACCCCAGCCCTCTCCCGGAGGGAGAGGGAGCCGACCAAGGTGTCAGACGCCAAACATCGACCTGAAAGACCGAGTCGATTATGGATTCACAACAGCAGTATCCGGTCGGCGTACTTCGCAAGCATCCCCCAATTGATCTGGCTTAATGATTCTGGACACCCCTAAAGGGCGTTAATCTACGCCCAACGATGAGGTGTGATTTGACCAGACGATATTTTTCAACAGATTTCAAACGGGATGCGGCTTGCCTGGTTTTGG
>Ga0209070_100630_pt1 | contig 14823 bp, 12 predicted proteins | sample SynthPrep_5_END__FD_187205 | JGI IMG/M metagenome (GOLD analysis project Ga0209070, IMG submission 187205) | Synthetic microbial communities from Ohio, USA - SynthPrep_5_END_DS10_MetaG (SPAdes) (version 2) | ecosystem: Engineered > Bioreactor > Aerobic > Activated sludge | place: USA: Ohio... | reverse complement strand
CTCTAGAACGTAATACTTCTCACGCGGATCGCTGTTGTCGGTGACGAAAACCTTGTCTTCGTTCCATTTCTGCTGCCAGCGCGGCTCGGCGTCGCGAGGATTGTAACGTTCGATGGCCATTGTTCTGAATTCCGGGTATCGAGGGGAAAAATTTGCGCTGACCTTCACCATGAAACGACCGGGGCGTCAAGTTTGGCGGGGCGTCCGGGCGTTCAATCTTGGCCAGCGTGCCTCAAATGGTGCTAAACCCGCTTGGCATCAAGGCAATCGGCGTCTAGTTAGCTTGCGAATGGTTCAAATAAAGGTTCTGTGATGGAAATCGAAGCACGTCTTGAGGATGTCAGGCAGCGTATCGCGGAAGCTGCGGAAAAATCCGGTCGCAAGGCTGACGAGGTTACGCTCGTCGCCGTCTCGAAGACATTCGATGCGGAGACCATCCAGCCGGTCATCGACAGTGGCCAGCGCGTGTTCGGTGAGAATCGTGTTCAGGAAGCGCAGGGCAAGTGGCCTAGCCTGAAAGAGAAGACACCTGACATCGAACTGCATCTAATCGGTCCGCTGCAATCCAACAAGGCGTCGGATGCCGTCGCGCTGTTTGACGTCATACAGAGCATCGACCGGGAGAAAATCGCCCGTGCGCTGTCCGAAGAATGTGCCAAACAGGGCCGCAGCCTTCGTTTTTATGTGCAGGTCAATACGGGGCTTGAGCCGCAGAAGGCTGGCATCGATCCGCGCGAGACGGTCGCCTTCGTTGCTCTTTGCCGGGACGAGCTGAAATTGCCGGTGGAGGGACTGATGTGCATTCCGCCGGCGGAGGAAAATCCCGGCCCGCATTTCGCGCTTTTGGCAAAGCTTGCAAAACAATGCGGCCTCGAGAAGCTTTCCATGGGCATGTCAGGCGATTTCGAGACTGCCGTTGAATTCGGCGCCACCAGCGTGCGGGTCGGCTCGGCGATCTTCGGCGCGCGATAAACCATTCAACAAAAAACCCGGCACTGCGGCCGGGTTTTAAATGAATGCGAGACGTCCGGTCAGTAGTGATCGTCCTCGTCTTCGTCCTTCGGTGTCGACTTCAGCGAGCTGAGCTTCTTGAAGACGGCGTCGGCATCGATCTGTTCGTCTTCCTCGCGCTGGAAGTTATAGTCCAGACCTTCCGTCACCGTTGCCGGCTGCAGCGTGTTGCCGAGCTCTTCGGCGGTCGGCAGCGGACGGCCGCGTGAGGCGCGTTCGACTTCAAGGTCGAGATCGATCTGGCTGCAGAGGCCAAGCGTCACCGGGTCCATCGGCGTCAGGTTGGCCGAATTCCAGTGGGTGCGGTCGCGAATCTGCTCGATGGTGGATTTGGTCGTGCCGACGAGACGCGAAATCTGCGCGTCCTTCAGTTCCGGATGGTTACGAACCAGCCAGAGAATGGCGTTCGGACGATCCTGGCGCTTGGAAACTGGCGTATAACGCGGGCCGCGGCGCTTGGATTCCGGCACACGGACCTTCGGCTCGGAAAGCTTGAGCTTGTGGTTGGGGTTGCCTTCAGCGCGGGCGATCTCGTCGCGGGAAAGCTGTCCGGTCGCGATCGGGTCGAGGCCCTTGATGCCCTGCGCGGCTTCACCGTCGGCAATCGCCTTGACTTCGAGCGGATGCAGTTTGCAGAACGTGGCGATCTGATCGAACGACAGCGCGGTGTTGTCAACCAGCCATACAGCCGTAGCTTTTGGCATGAGCAATTGTTGAGCCATAGATACAGTCCTTCTGTCCGTCCGCGCCGGTGTCGCGGGCGTGGTATCAACCACTGATTTCCGGGATATTGGCGCTCTATAACCGGATTGCATCATAATTGCAATTCTTTGCAAAACAAATGCCTTTGTCTAATTGCCGTCAGTCATCGACCTGCTATGAATTCACCACATGCCTGAGGATGGGAGTCTCTCGGCGCGCGCTAAAACAAGACATACTTGGTTTCAGGAGGAGTTCATGTCTGCCAAAATCTATCCGGTGCTCAAATCGGCGAAGGCCCGCACGCTCATCGACAATGAGCGTTACCAGAAATGGTATCAGGAGAGCGTCGAGGATCCCGAAAAGTTCTGGGACAAGCACGGCCGGCGGATCGACTGGTTCAAGCCCTATACCAAGGTCAAGAACACGTCCTTCAAGGGACGGGTGCCGATCAAGTGGTTCGAGGACGGCCTGACCAACGTCTCCTACAACTGTATCGACCGGCATCTGAAGACGCATGGCGAGCGCACGGCGATCATCTGGGAAGGCGACAATCCCTATATCGACAAGAAGATCACCTACAACCAGCTTTACGATTATGTCTGCCGACTGGCGAACGTGCTGAAGAAGCATGGTGTGAAGAAGGGTGACCGCGTCACCATCTACATGCCGATGATTCCCGAGGCGGCCTATGCCATGCTCGCCTGCGCGCGCATCGGCGCCGTCCATTCCGTCGTGTTCGGCGGGTTCTCGCCAGAGGCGCTGGCGGGCCGTATCGTCGACTGCGAATCGACCTTCGTCATCACCTGCGATGAGGGCGTGCGCGGCGGCAAGCCGATCCCGCTCAAGGAAAACACCGACAAGGCGATCGATATTGCCGCCAAGCAATATGTCATCGTCAACAAGGTTCTGGTCGTGCGCCGCACCGGCGGCAAGACCGGCTGGGCGCCGGGCCGTGACATCTGGTACCATCAGGAAATCGCCACCGTGAAACCGGATTGCCCGCCGGTGAAGATGCGGGCGGAAGATCCGCTGTTCATCCTTTATACGTCGGGCTCCACCGGCAAGCCGAAGGGCGTGCTGCACACCACGGGTGGTTACCTCGTCTATACGTCGATGACGCATGAATATGTGTTCGATTACAAGGATGGTGAGGTCTATTGGTGTACCGCCGATGTCGGCTGGGTTACCGGCCATTCCTACATCGTCTATGGGCCGCTTGCGAACTGCGCGACGACGCTGATGTTCGAGGGCGTACCCAACTTCCCGGATCAGGGCCGCTTCTGGGAAGTCATCGACAAGCACAAGGTCAATATCTTCTACACCGCACCGACGGCGCTCCGATCGCTGATGGGGGCTGGCGACCAGTTCGTTACGCGTTCGTCGCGCTCCAGCCTCCGGCTTCTCGGCACGGTGGGCGAGCCAATCAATCCGGAAGCCTGGGAGTGGTATTACCATGTGGTCGGCGAGGACAAGAGCCCCATCGTCGACACATGGTGGCAGACCGAAACCGGCGGCATTCTCATCTCGCCGCTACCGGGCGCGACCGATCTGAAACCCGGCTCGGCGACAAGGCCGTTCTTCGGCGTGCAGCCGCAGCTTGTCGATGCCGAAGGCAAGGTGCTGGAGGGCCCGGCGGACGGCAACCTCTGCATCATCGACAGCTGGCCGGGCCAGTCGCGGTCCGTTTATGGCGATCACCAGCGCTTTATCGATACCTATTTCTCGACCTACAGGGGCAAGTACTTCACTGGTGACGGCTGCCGGCGTGATGAGGACGGCTATTACTGGATCACAGGCCGCGTCGATGACGTCCTGAACGTTTCCGGCCACCGTCTCGGCACGGCGGAGGTGGAGTCCGCACTGGTGTCGCATCACCAGGTTTCGGAAGCGGCTGTGGTCGGTTATCCGCATCCCATCAAGGGGCAGGGCATCTATTGTTATGTCACGCTGATGGCGGGCCAGAACGGTGATTATGCGCTGCGCGAAGAGCTGGTAAAGCACGTGCGCAACGAGATCGGTCCGGTCGCAACACCCGACAAGATCCAGTTCGCGCCGGGCCTGCCGAAGACCCGTTCCGGCAAGATCATGCGGCGTATCCTGCGCAAGATCGCCGAGGATGATTTCGGCGCGCTGGGGGATACGTCGACGCTTGCCGATCCGGCGGTGGTGGAAGATCTCATCGCCAACCGGCAGAACCGCACGGCGTCCTGATTTTCATAAAAAGGCTGCTTCGGCAGCCTTTTTTCTGGTCTGAGTTTTCCGCAAATAAAAACACCCGGAGGCGGAACCTCCGGGTGTTTTTCATTCCAGTCAGATGGGCTTACTGGCCGCGGATCTTCTTGAGGTCGGCCAGAACGGCGTCAACGACATCAGCGCCGATTTCAGCCTTGTGCTTTTCGTAGACGACCATCGACTTCTCGCGGATACGGGCCTGCTCTTCCGGAGACAGCGAGTTCACCTCAAGACCGGCAGCCTTGATCTTTTCCAGCGACTTCTGGTTCAGATCGCGGATGACCTTGCGCTCTTCGTCGCGGCCGACGACTGCGCATTCACGCAGGGCGGTCTGTTCTTCGGGCGTGTAGCTGTCGAAGATCGGCTTGGAGAAGAGGAAAAGGAACGGCGTGTAGGCGTGGTTCGTCTCGGTGATGTACTTCTGCACCTCGTAGAACTTGGAGGTGTCGATCGTCACATAGGGGTTTTCCTGCGCGTCGATCGCGTTGGTTTCAAGCGCCGAGAAAACTTCGCCGAAAGCCATTGGCGTCGCATTGGCGCCGAGGTTCTGGAAGGTGTCGAGGAAGATGTTGTTCTGCATCACGCGAACCTTGAGGCCGGAGAAGTCTTCCCACTTCGTAACGGCATGCTTGGAGTTCGAGAGGTTGCGGAAACCGTTTTCCCAGTAAGCAAGGTTTACGAGGCCCTGCTCTTCCAGCTTCTTGTTCATCATGTCGCCGAAGGCGCCGTCCATAACGGCATCGGCTTCCTTGTCATTGGCGAAGAGGAACGGCAGGTCGAACACGCCAAGCGACGGGATGAGGCCGACGAGGGGCGAAGAGGACGTCACGACGGCTTCCTGAACGCCGGAACGCAGGGCCTGCGTTGCCTGAAGGTCACCGCCGAGAGCGCCACCCCAGAATGCCGTCAGCTTCAGCTTGCCGCCCGACTTGTCGTCGAGGCAGGCCTGCATGGCCTTGATGCCGTTGCCGACCGGGTGGTCCTGGTTGATGCCGTTCGAAACGCGGATGTTGCGGCTGTTGAATTCGGCCATTGCCGGCGCTGCGGCGCCAACGGCGAAAGCGATGGCCGTGGTGGTCAGAAGAAGCTTTCTCATAATATCCTCCCTTGGATTGTGTTCGAGAAGCGGTTGCGGATTAGCGGAGATATTGCAGCGGTACGAGAACGATGTCCGGGAAAATCACGAGCAGCGCCAGGACGATGGTTTCGGCAACGAGGAACGGCCAGACGCCGACCGTAACCTTGCCGAGCGGGATGCGGCCGACGCCGCTGACAACGTTCAGAACGACGCCAACCGGAGGGGTAATCAGGCCGATGGCGTTGTTGATGATGAAGAGGACACCGAAATAGACCGGGTCGATGCCCGCCTGTTTGACGATCGGCATCAGAACAGGCGTCAGGATCAGGATGGTCGGCGTCAGGTCGAGTGCGGTTCCGACAATGAAGACCAGTACCATCATGGCGGCCATGAGAAGCATCGGGCGGTCGATCAGCGGCTCGATATAACCCGCGACTTCGTTCGGAATGTTCGCTGCCGTGATGAGCCATGCGGAGACGAGCGCCGCGCAAACCAGGAACATGATGATGGACGTGCTCTTGGCGGCGCGTAGAAGCACGTGGAACAGATCTGCCGGTTTCAGTTCGCGGTAGATCACCATGCCGACGAAAAGCGCGTAGGCAGCCGCGACGACGGCAGCTTCCGTCGGCGTCATGATGCCCGCCTTGATGCCGCCGAGAATGATGACAGGCATGCCGAGCGCCCAGCCGGCACGAGCAGTCACGAGCAGACGTTCCTTGCCCGAAGTCTTGGGCAGGGGCTTTACGTTGTCCTTACGCACCACGATCAGCCAGGCGATGATGAGCGATGTGCCCATCAGAATACCAGGAACGATGCCGGCGAGGAAAAGCTGGGTGATTGACACGTTGGCGGCAACACCGAAGACGATGAAGGCCATGGACGGCGGAATGACCGGGGCGATGATGCCGCCTGCGGCGATGAGGCCACCGGAGCGCGGAATGTTGTAACCGGCCTTCGCCATCATCGGGATCAGGATTGCGGCAAGGGCTGCGGTATCGGCTGCCGCAGAACCGGAGATGCTGGCCATGATGATGGCCGCGACGATCGCCACGATGCCGAGGCCGCCACGGATATGGCCGACGAGCGCGATCGCAAAGTCGATGATGCGGCGGGAAAGACCGCCGGAATTCATCAGTTCGCCAGCCAGAATGAAGAAGGGAATGGCAAGCAGCGTGAAGGTGTCGGCACCCGAGATCATGTTCTGGGCGATGATCGCGGTGTTGAACATGCCCATGTACCACATGAGCACGACGCCACAGAACATCAGCGAGAAAGCGACGGGAACGCCAATCGCCATGGCTCCCAGAAGAGAGCCGACAAAAACGAAAAGTGTCATGGTATCAGCGCTCCGAAAGCTGTTCGATCGTGAGGTTCTCGCCCGCGAACTGGGCGATCTCGTCCTCTGTCACGCGACCGGTCACATAGCGGTACAGGCGTTCCAGTGCGATGATGAACATCAGGCCGCCGGTGAACATGCCAATGCCATAGACCCAGATCATCGAAAGCTTGGTGACGGGCGCATGCATGCTGGCATTGATGGCGGACTGCTTCCACGTTCCCCAGAAGAAGATGGCGGAACAGGCCAGAATGATGATGTTCGACGCAATCATGCAGACGATACGGGCGCGGCGCGACAGGAACATCACGAGCGTTTCAATGCCCATGTGGCTGTTTTCGCGGAAGGTCAGCACGGCGCCGATGAAGGTCAGCCATACGAAGAAATATCGCGACAGTTCTTCCGAGATGTTGATGCCGGAGTTCATCGTATAACGCATGACGACGTTGACGAAGACCATGATCGACATGCCGGCGAGCAGCAGGACGAGAATGATTTCGAGAATCCGGTAAAAGAGATTGATGGTCTTTTGCATTTTCCCCTCCCGAAGAAATATCTAGAGTAGCCCTCGTTTCGCCAGATTGCGCATCAGGGCCGTCGTGCCGAATGTCCATTCCGGGCATTCGTCGGTCGTCGTGACCCAATTGATCAGCTTGCCAAGCTTGGGCGTGGAGATTTCGACACGGTCACCCTTGGAGTGAGTGAAACCGAGACCCGGTCCATGGCGATCCTTCACCGGCGCGAACATCGTGCCAAGGAAAAAGACAGCACCGTCAGGATATTGATGGTTGCGGTTCAAAAGTTGGGATGCAAGGTTTTCCGGCGTGCGGCTGATCGCCTGCATCGGGCTGACGCCCGTCATGGTGAAACCGTCTTCGCCTTCGACCAGAAGCGATATCTGCGACTTCTTCACGTCTTCGATGGTGAAGTTGCCATCGAACAGGCGGATGAAAGGACCGATGGCGCAGGAAGCGTTGTTGTCCTTCGCCTTGCTGAGAAGCAGGGCGGAACGGCCTTCGAAATCGCGAAGATTGACGTCGTTGCCAAGCGTCGCGCCGACGATGCGGCCGTCGGAAGCGATGGCCAGCACCACTTCCGGTTCCGGGTTGTTCCACTGCGATTTCGGGTGAACGCCGATCAGCGCGCCGCAGCCGACGGAGGCCATCGCCTGTGCCTTGGAGAATATTTCCGCATCCGGGCCAATGCCCACTTCCAGATATTGCGACCAGAGGCCCATTTCCTGGAGCAGTTTCTTCACTTCGGCGGCCTTTTCGGAGCCGGCCTCAAGTCCCTTCAGATTGTCGCCGAGAACCGGTGCCAGTCTTCCGCGGATTTCCTGCGCGCGAAGCGGGTCACCCTTGGCCTGTTCTTCGATCACGCGTTCCAGCATGCTGTCGGCGAAGGTGACGCCTGCGGCCTTGACGGCCTGAATGTCATTGGGGGCAAGAAGTTCGCCGGCGGAGCCGTCCAGAAAGGCTTCAAGCGAGCCGAGGGCGACGAAAGTGCCGGTGTCGGCGAGCCGCTCCACCAGATCCGTCTTTTCCAGAAGTTCCGACATGGTGGGCGAGATAGAGGTGAGGTCGTAAAGGACGCCGTCCTTGAGCAGGACCGGGCAGGGACCGCCTTCGCTTTTCGACCAGACGCGGCCGACGAGCAGCGCGTTCTGGAAATCTTCAGGCAAAATTGCGGTAGCGTCGATGGACCTTGTGCCGGTCATGTAGTCCTCCCCTTCAGCCTCCGGACAATCCGCCTCCTGCGGTCTTATTGTCTGGATGTCTGACAACCTAATCCCATTCTTCTTAGTATGACTTTTCTGACGAGTCTAGCGGTCTCGCGGACAAAATTATCGTCTTTCGCCTCTGGATTACCGGAAAGCCGTGAAACCTGTCCTATAGCTTTGCGGTTCGGTCCTTTATTCCACCCTCTAGAAAATATCCAGTTCGAGGTTAACCCGGCTTGCCGCGCCGATCAGGTGCTTGCGCATGGCGTTCTTTGCCGCAGTCGCATCGGCGCTTTCGACGGCCTCGTAGATGGCCACATGTTCAGCGATCGTCACCTCGAGAATTTCTCCGAAAACAGCGCGCGAGAAGGCGATGTTGATGGCGGAGCTGATGCGTTCCGCAATAAAGCCGAGGAACATCAGGAAATATTCGTTCTCAGTCGCTTCCGCCAAAATGCGGTGGAAGTCGAGATCGGCCGCAACGCCTTCCGTCGACCAGTCGTCGGCGGTTTTCATCTTTTCGAGCGCTGCCGCCAGGCGCGCCAATTGCTGTGGGCTGCGGTGAAGTGCGGCCAAGCCCGCGGCCTCGATTTCCAGCGGCATGCGAAGCTGGAAAAGATCGCGGAAATTTTCCGGGTCGTTCAGGCGGGACCGCTCGATGCGGATGGACAGTCTCTGCCGGGGATCGGTGACGAATGCGCCCACGCCTTGGCGCGTTTCGACAAAGCCCTCGTTACGCAGTTGCGCGATCGCCTCGCGAATGACCGAGCGGCTGACGCCGAAGGTTTTCGCCAGAACATGTTCCGTCGGCAGCCTGTCGCCCGGCCCGAGTTTCGAATCATTGATCTCGCGGGCGATCTCCGCGGCGATCCGGCCGGGAAGATGGTCGTTGCGATGTATCTGATTGAACTCCAGCGTCATGGTTGCTCCCGTTCCACAGAAACGATTGGTTCGTTTTCTCCCGCGGCAGCGACTTCCTCCTTCGCCGCCAGCGGGGTTTTCAAAGGCGGCGTACCCGGCCGCCTCTGCCATTCTTCGATTAGCTATCCGGTTGCAGGCTGATCTGGCAACCGGGATTCATCCGCAAGTCGGGGTCGAAGGCGTTTTTCAGCCCCGTGATCATCCGGCGCTGCACATCAGATAGCCGGCTTTCGAAATCGGAGCGCTTCAGACGGCCGATGCCGTGCTCGGCGCTGATGCTGCCGACGTAGCGGTCGAGGACCTCGTTAACGAGTGTCTTCGACTTGTAGATGAAGGCGTCGCGCTCCTCCGGCGTCGAACCGTTGGGCGGCAGGACGTTGAGGTGGACGTTACCGTCTCCGACATGGCCGTAGGAAACGGCAAGGCACTCCGGCAGCTTTTCCGCCAGTTCCGCTTCCGCCTCGGCCACGAAAGCCGCGAGTTTGGACAGCGGCACCGAAATGTCGGTGCGCATATGGCTACCGCGCAGCGCCTGGCCTTCGTTCATCCCCTCGCGGAAAAGCCACAGCGACTGCGCCTGCGCGCGCGAGGAGGCGATGACGCCGTCCAGCACCAGGCCGTCTTCCATGACGCCCTCGAGGAAGCGTCCCATCAGGTCCGCGGTATCGACCAGACCGGAGCCTGAAATTTCCATCAGAACATAGGCCGGATAATCGCCGGCGATCGGCATTTTGAGATCGGGTATGGCCTCGATCGCCAGCGTGAAGGCGACGGGCGGCATGAATTCGAAGGCGGACATCAGGTCACAGCATTCGCGGCGGGCGCGACGGTAAAGCTTGATGGCGTCATCCAGCGAGTTGAGGCCGAGCAGTGCGGTCTCGACATGTTCGGGATTGGGGTAAAGCTTGACGGCAACGGCAGTGATGATGCCGAGCGTTCCTTCGGCGCCGATGAAAAGCTGCTTGAGATCGATGCCGCGATTGTCCTTGCGCAGCGTCGACAGGCCATTCCAGATGGTGCCATCAGGCAATACCACTTCGAGACCCAGCACCAGTTCGCGGGTCATGCCGTAGCGCAGCACATTGATGCCGCCGGCATTGGTGGAGACGTTGCCGCCAATGCGGCAGCTGCCCTGTGCGCCAAGCGACAACGGGAAGAACATTCCCTTGTCCTGAACAGCATCCTTGAATTCCGACAGAATGCAGCCGGCTTCGACGACGGCCGAAAAATCGTCGCTGTCTATGGTGCGGATGGCGTTCATGCGCTCGAGGCTCAGCACGACCTGCCGCTTCGGCGCATCGGGAATGCCGCCCAGAACAAGACCGGTATTGCCGCCCTGGGGAATGATCGAGAGGCCGAGTTCGGCGCAGGCGCGAACCGTGTCGGAGACTTCCTTGGTTGACCGGGGGCGGATGACGGCCACGGCAGAACTGGTGACGTCGCCGTGCCAGTCGCGGCAATAGCGCAGCATGTCTTCCTGCGATGTCAGCAGCACAGCCTCGCCGAGCCTGTTTTTCAACGAGAACCGCAATTCCTCGATATCGTGTTCGCTCACGATCGTCATTCCACCCTCTCCGTCCAATCCGCCCTAAAATACCCGGACAAGGGTCTTTCGCCCTTGCTTTTGCCGGTTTGTGAAAAAATACTATTTTCAATCCGATCATATAAGGTTATCAGACAACCTTACAAGCTAATTTATCGGTCGACTGGCCGATGATGTTTTTTCGGTCTCGGGAGAATGACCGGGACAAAGAGGAGGAAGACATGCATATCGCAATCATCGGCGCCGCAGGTATGGTTGGCCGCAAGCTGACGCAGCGCCTCGTCAAGGACGGATCGCTTGGTGGCAAGCCGATCGACAAGTTCACACTTATCGACGTTTTCCAGCCTGAAGCGCCCGCCGGTTTTTCGGGAGTGGTCGATGCGCGCGCGGCGGATCTGTCTGCGCCGGGCGAGGCTGAAAAGCTGGTTGAGGCCCGTCCAGACGCCATCTTTCACCTCGCTGCCATCGTGTCCGGCGAAGCCGAGCTCGATTTCGACAAGGGCTACCGCATCAATCTCGATGGCACGCGTTATCTCTTCGACGCCATCCGCATTGCCAACGGCAAGGATGGTTACAAGCCGCGCGTGGTCTTCACCTCGTCGATCGCCGTCTTCGGTGCGCCGCTTCCCTATCCGATCCCGGATGAATTCCACACCACGCCGTTGACCAGCTACGGCACGCAGAAGGCGATCTGCGAACTGCTGCTCTCCGACTACAGCCGTCGCGGTTTCTTCGACGGTATCGGCATTCGCCTGCCGACCATCTGCATCCGTCCCGGCAAGCCGAATGCGGCCGCTTCCGGCTTCTTCTCCAATATCCTGCGCGAGCCGCTGGTCGGCCAGGAAGCGGTTCTGCCGGTGCCGGAAAGCATTCGCCACTGGCACGCCTCGCCGCGTTCCGCCGTCGGCTTCCTGATCCATGGCGCAACGATCGACGTGGATAAGGTCGGTCCGCGCCGCAACCTGTCCATGCCCGGCCTCAGCGCCACCGTTGGCGAACAGATCGAAGCACTGCGCAAGGTTGCCGGCGAAAAGGCCGTTGCCCTCATCCGCCGCGAGCCCAATGAGATGATCATGCGCATGTGCGAAGGCTGGGCGCCCGGTTTCGAAGCAAAGCGTGCCCGCGAACTTGGCTTTACGGCCGAAAGCTCCTTCGAGGAGATCATTCAGGTTCATATCGAGGACGAACTGGGAGGTTCGCTGAAATGAGTATCAGTGGGGAGGAGAAGAAGCGGTCGGTCGCCTTTATCGGCACCGGCCTGATGGGCGGGCCGATGGCCAGGCGTCTGCTGGGTGCCGGTTTTTCGGTTTCGGTCTGGAACCGCAGCGTCGAAAAGGCTGAGGCGCTGGTTGCCGATGGCGCGGTTCTCGCGGCATCGCCGGCCGAGGCCGCCAAGGGTGCCGATATCGTCATCACCATGCTGAGCGATGGCAAAGCCGTGGGCGAGGTGCTGTTCGAGGCCGGAGTGGCCGAAGCGCTGGAAAAAGGCGCGGTCGTAATCGACAGCAGCTCGATTGCACCGCCTATTGCGCGCGACCACTCCTCTCGGCTGAAGGCTCTCGGCATTCATCATATTGATGCACCGGTCTCCGGCGGTGTGCCGGGCGCAACCGCGGGCACGCTGGCCATCATGGCCGGCGGGGACGAAGCGCTGGTATCCGGTCTGTCCGACGTATTTGCGCCGATGGGCAGGCTTACCTATGTCGGTCCCTCGGGTGCGGGTCAGCTCTGCAAGCTCGCCAATCAGCAGATCGTCGCCATCACCATCGGCGCGGTAGCAGAGGCGATGATGCTGGTGGAAGCGGGCGGTGCATCGCGTGAAGGGTTCCGCAACGCCATTCGCGGCGGTTTTGCCGAAAGCCGGATATTGGAGCTGCATGGCGAACGCATGGTGAAGCGCGATTTCGTGCCGGGTGGCCCTTCCAAGTTCCAGCTCAAGGATCTGAACGGCGTGCTGGCAACGGCGAAGGATCTGTCTCTGACATTGCCTCTGACCCAGCAGGTGACGCGGGAATTCGACGACTTCGTGGGTGATGGCGGCGCCGATATCGATCATAGCGGCATCCTGCTCTACCTCGAAAAACTCAATAACCGCGAACAGGGCTGAGGCGATCTCATGAGTGACGAGAAGACACCCGCACGCCGCCTGCGATCCCAAGACTGGTTCGACAATCCTGACCATCTCGACATGACGGCGCTCTATCTGGAGCGTTTCATGAATTATGGCGTGACGCCGGAGGAGCTGCGTTCCGGCAAGCCGGTCATCGGCATTGCCCAGAGCGGCAGCGACCTGACGCCGTGCAACCGCGTCCATGTGGAACTGGTCAAGCGGGTGCGCGACGGCATCCGTGATGCGGGCGGCATCCCCATCGAGTTTCCGACCCATCCGATGTTCGAAAACTGCAAGCGCCCGACAGCGGCGCTTGACCGCAATCTCGCCTATCTCAGCCTTGTGGAAGTGCTTTACGGCTATCCGCTCGATGGCGTCGTTTTGACCACGGGCTGCGACAAGACAACGCCTTCGGCGCTGATGGCGGCTAGTACTGTCGATATTCCGGCCATCGTCTTGTCCGGCGGGCCGATGCTCGACGGGTACCATGATGGCGATTTGGTCGGCTCCGGTACCGTCATCTGGCGCATGCGCCGCAAATACGGTGCGGGCGAAATCACCCGCGAGGAATTCCTGCAGGCGGCGCTGGAATCCGCGCCTTCCGTCGGTCACTGCAATACCATGGGTACGGCATCGACCATGAATGCCATGGCGGAAGCGCTCGGCATGTCGCTGACCGGCTGCGGCGCGATCCCTGCCGCTTACCGCGAACGCGGTCAGATGGCCTATCGCACCGGCCGCCGCGCCGTCGAACTTGTTGTCGAAAACATCAAGCCTTCCGACATCATGACGCGCGAGGCGTTTTTAAACGCTATCCGCGTCAATTCGGCAATCGGCGGCTCCACCAATGCCCAGCCTCATCTGGCGGCGATGGCCAAACATGCGGGCGTCGAGCTTCGCGAGGAGGACTGGCAGGTCCACGGTTACGACATTCCGCTCATCGCCAATGTCCAGCCTGCCGGCAAATGGCTGGGTGAGAAATATCACCGCGCCGGCGGCACGCCCGCCATCATGTGGGAGCTTCTGAAGGCTGGTAAGCTCAATGGGGGCTGTCCGACCGTGACTGGCAAGACCATGGCGGAAAATCTGGAAGGCCGGGAATCGACTGACCGCGACGTGATCCTGCCTTACGACAAGCCGCTGAAAGAGCGGGCCGGTTTCCTCGTTCTCAAGGGCAATCTGTTCGATTTCGCCATCATGAAGACGAGCGTGATTTCGGCGGAATTCCGCCAGCGGTATCTGAGCGAGCCGGGACGCGAGGGAATTTTCGAGGGCAAATGCGTGGTGTTCGATGGTTCGGAAGACTATCATGCCCGCATCAACGATCCAGCGCTGGATATCGATGAGCGCACCATTCTCGTCATTCGCGGGGCGGGGCCGCTCGGCTGGCCGGGTTCGGCCGAGGTCGTGAACATGCAGCCGCCGGACGCGCTGTTGAAAAAGGGCATTACCAGCCTGCCGACGATCGGCGATGGCCGGCAATCGGGAACGGCGGACAGCCCGTCCATTCTCAACGCCTCACCGGAAAGTGCCGCAGGCGGCGGACTGGCATGGCTCCGCACCGGCGATGTGATCCGCATCGATTTCAATCAGGGCCAATGCAATGTGCTGGTGGCGGAGGCGGAGCTTGCAGCCCGCAAGGCCGATGGCATTCCCGCCGTTCCTGCGGATGCAACGCCCTGGCAGCGCATCTACCGCCAGTCGGTGACGCAGCTTTCGGATGGCGCGGTTCTGGAAGGGGCCGCGGATTTCCGCCGGATTGCCGAGAAGATGCCCCGGCACAATCACTGAACGAAGATGACGAGAAATCCCCGGCCAAGACCGGGGATTTTTCTTTTCCGGACGGTTTCGCATTTGATCGCGACCTCCTAATGTACTGCCAAATCCGCATTACAGGGGCAGGGCATGACAGATATTTCGATGATCGAGGCGGCGCGCGAGCGCATCGGCAACCATGCGGTACGGACACCGCTTCTGTCGTCGCATTTTCTGGACGATATTGCCGGGCGGAGGCTTTTCGTGAAAGCCGAATGCCTGCAGAGGACGGGTTCCTTCAAATTTCGCGGCGGCTGGTCGGCGGTATCAGGTCTGCCGGCTGCGGTGCGGGCCAAAGGCGTGATCGCCTTTTCCTCCGGCAACCATGCGCAGGGCGTGGCGCTTGCCGCCCGCC
>Ga0209070_100627_pt1 | contig 14831 bp, 12 predicted proteins | sample SynthPrep_5_END__FD_187205 | JGI IMG/M metagenome (GOLD analysis project Ga0209070, IMG submission 187205) | Synthetic microbial communities from Ohio, USA - SynthPrep_5_END_DS10_MetaG (SPAdes) (version 2) | ecosystem: Engineered > Bioreactor > Aerobic > Activated sludge | place: USA: Ohio... | reverse complement strand
GTGGTGCCTGTCATGGCGCCGATGGCAACAGCCCTGCACCAAACTTCCCCAAGCTGGCCGGTCAGGGCGAGCGTTACTTGCTCAAGCAGCTGCACGACATCAAGTCCGGTGCCCGTCCGGTGGTCGAAATGACCGGCATGCTGGACAACCTCAGCGAACAGGATATGGCTGACATCGCCGCTTACTTCTCCAGTCAGAAGATGAGCGTTGGTGCCGCCGATCCCAAGTTGGTCGAGCGTGGTGAAGCACTGTTCCGTGGCGGCAAGCTGGAAGAGGGCATGCCATCCTGCATCGGTTGCCATTCGCCCAACGGCGCTGGCCTGGCCGCTGCCGGCTTCCCACACCTGGGCGGCCAGCACGCTCAGTACGTGGCCAAGCAGCTGACTGACTTCCGCGAAGGCAACCGCACCAACGACGGCGACGCGATGATCATGCGCGCCATCGCTGCCAAACTGAGCAACAAGGATATCGAAGCTGTATCCAGCTTCATCCAGGGCCTGCACTGACGGACCATCGTTGCTTTTGGCAAGACAAAGGGTGGCTACGGCCACCCTTTTTCATTTGCGCCGCGGCTACAATGGCCGGAACCTGCCTCGTGTCGTCCGGTCTTACTAGCGATTCGCCACGAGGCGATGCCTACTACCAAGGAGTACCCCATGCGTAACCTGATTCTCGGCGCCGCTCTGGCCCTCAGCAGTCTGTTCGGTATCACTGCTCACGCCGAGCCGGTGGCTGGCCAGCAGTACGTCGAGCTGAAGAGCCCGGTGCCGGTGTCCAAGCCTGGCAAGGTCGAAGTGGTGGAGCTGTTCTGGTACGGCTGCCCGCACTGCTATCAGTTCGAAGCGACTCTCAACCCCTGGGTCGAGAAGCTGCCGGAAGACGTCAACTTCGTCCGCGTACCGGCGCTGTTCGGTGGCATCTGGAACGTGCATGGTCAGGCGTTCATTACCCTGGAAAGCATGAAGGTCGAGCACAAGGTGCATGACGCCGTGTTCAACGCCATCCACCAGGAGAAGAAGAAGCTGGCTTCGGCCGAAGAGTTTGCCGATTTCGTCGCCACCCAGGGCGTTGATCGTGATGCCTTCCTCAAGACCTTCAACTCCTTCGCCGTCAAAGGCCAGATGGAAAAGGCCAAGAAACTGGCCATGGCCTACCAGATCACTGGCGTACCGGTGATGGTAGTCGGTGGCAAGTATCGCTTCGACCTGGGCTCGGCCGGTGGCCCACAGCAGACCCTGCAGGTCGCTGACCACCTGATCGCCAAGGAGCGCGAGGCGCTTTAAGCGGCCGCAGGCGCGAAGCATGCTGCGCCGCTGGCGAAAGACACGTGCGGTTGGTCTGTGCGATCCACAGATCAACCCGCACTGCTCGCCCGATAGCGACTGGCCGGCCGACGGCCTGTTGCGTCTGCTCAGTTTCAACGTCCAGGTCGGCATCAATACCCAGCGTTATCATCACTACCTGACCCGTAGCTGGCAGCATCTGTTGCCCCATGCCGGACGTGCCGGCAACCTGCAGCGCATCGGTGATCTGCTCGCCGACTTCGATCTGGTGGCTTTGCAGGAGGTCGATGGCGGCAGCCTGCGTTCGGGCTACATCAATCAGGTCGAGTACCTTGCCCAGCAGGGGGCCTTTCCCTTCTGGTACCAACAGCTCAATCGCAATCTCGGGCGCTTCGCCCAGCACAGCAATGGCGTGCTCAGCCGTTTGCGTCCCTCTCTGCTGGAAGACCATCCGCTCCCCGGCCCGCCTGGGCGTGGTGCGATCTTCCTGCGTTTGGGCGAAGGTGAGCATGCACTGGGTGTAGTGATGATGCATCTGGCGCTGGGAGCTCGCACCCGAACGCGGCAACTGGCCTACATTCGTGAGCGTGTCAGCGAGTTTCGCCACCTGGTGCTGATGGGCGACATGAACACCCATGCTGTCGACCTGCTGGAGAGCTCCCCGTTGCGCGACCTCGGCCTGATCGCGCCGCAGGTCGAAGCGACCTTCCCCAGCTGGCGACCGCAGCGCTGCCTTGATCATATTCTGATCAGTTCCGAGCTCGAGCTGGGGCGCGTCGATGTGCTCAGTCAGCCGATTTCCGATCACCTTCCCGTGGCCGTGGAAATCCGCCTGCCGGAAGCACAGAATGCTGCGCAAATGCCTATGCTGAAGACGCCATCTCCCGAGTAAGCCGTATGAGCGATGACGCGCAACGCTGGAAAGAAAAGTACCTGAGCAGCCTGGAGCAGCAGGAGAAGCTCGACCGCCGTTGGGAGTTGCGCCTGGATCTGCTGCGCCGGGGGCTGGTGCGCAGCAGCCTGGCCGCCGAGGGCGCGGACAAGGCGGTCGATCAATGCATGCAGGAAATGCGCGAAATTCTTCGCCGCGACGATATGGACGCTGCATTGGGCGGCCTTATCCCGCGTCTGGAAAAGGCTGTGCTGGATTCCGAGCAGCGCCGTCAGCAGCGTGCCGGAGAGGCTGCGACTGCGTTGGCTGGCTTGATCGAGCAACTGCAGCGTCTGCAGCCGCCCCGCGAGGTGCGCAAGGCACTCAAATCACTGGGCAAGCAGTTGCAGGATGCCACCGCGCACCAGTATCTGCTCCCGGCGCTGCTCAGCCAGCTGAGTAATCTGCAGGGCCAGGCGCTGACCGTTCTGCAGGCTCCGGCGCAGGAACAACCAGGCCTGCTTCAGCGCCTGTTCGGCTCGCGCAGCGAGACCAGCGAAAGCAATGAGGATGCGCCGGACCGTGTCGCTGAGGCCGCTAGCCTTATCGAGGAGCCCGCACCAGAGTCGGCGCCAACGCCAACGCCAACGCCAACGCCAACGCCAACGCCAGCATCCGCGCCTGCCACCGTCGCGCTAGCGAACGAGTCGCCTCCCCGTGTTGCCAGAGTGATTAGCGCGCCGGCCCAGCATCAGCTCCACGAGGCTTCGCCCGTGCTCGATAGCCTGCCTCTGCCGCCGGGGCTGGTGCGGCAGGAGGGTGCCGACGACAGCCCGTTTTCATTGCCCAGCAGCGAACCTGGATACAGCGCGGTGGCGCCGCATATCGCCAGCAGTCTGCGTGGCCTGCTCGACGAGCTCGAGCTGCCGGCGCGCCATCTGCCGCAAGGTGACGCGCTGCGCCTGCGGCTGGAGGGCAATCTCAACTGGTACGAGCTGGTGCCGGTGCTGGATGACCTGGCTGTGCTGGTGCTGGCCGTCACCGATAGCGGCCAGCGTGAGTTCGCGGGCTATCTCAAGCAACTCAATGAGCGCCTGGCGGCCTTCATCGAAACCCTCAGCCAGGCACATGAGGGGTACAGCGCGTCGGCAGAAAGTGCGCGCAACTTCAATCAGCAGTTGCGTGATCAGGTCAGCGACCTGCAGCAAAGCGTGCAGGATGCGGGTGATCTGGAGTCGCTCAAGCAGGCCCTGGAGCAGCGCCTGGAGGGGTTGCTGCAGAGCGTCAGCAATCATCAGCGTCAGCGCGATAGCAGTGAGGACGACGTGGCCGAGCGGCTACAGGGCCTGGTCAAGCGTGTCGCCGAGATGGAGCAGGAGGCGCAGCAGTTTCGCGAGCACATCGAAGAACAGCGACAGAAGTCCCTGTTGGATCCCCTGACCGGGTTGGCCAACCGTGCCGCCTGGAGTGAGCGTCTGGATCTGGAAGTCGCTCGTCGCCAACGCTACGGCGGCCAGTTGTTGTTGGCGGTACTGGATATCGATCACTTCAAGCGGATCAACGATGGCTATGGTCACCTGGCCGGTGATCGGGTGTTGAAGATCATTGCCGGTGAGCTCAACAAGCGTTTGCGCAAGACCGACTTCATCGCCCGTTTTGGTGGCGAGGAGTTCGTTTTGCTGATTCCTGCAACGCCGCTGGAGGGCGGTGTGCAGCTTCTCGAGACCCTGCGCGCGGCAATCGAGGCCTGCCCGTTCCACTTCAAGGGGGAGCCGGTGACCATCACCTTCTCCGCGGGTATCGCCGAGTTTCGCAATGGCGAGGCCACCGAGGTCACCTTCGAGCGTGCCGATCAGGCGCTTTACCGTGCCAAAGGCACGGGGCGTAACCGGGTCGAACAGGCAGTCTGATCTGTTCGGTCGGAGCCGCGGTAGAGGCCGCGGCTCGCAAAGCGCCGGTCAAACTTCCCTATGACGTCGCTTCTGCCGACTGCGTGCTGGCCGTCGGGGTGTTGCGAGTTTGCGGGGCGTGGTCGCTGTCGTCCTGCAGGGGTACTTCGTTACCCTGCGCGTCATACAGCTTGCCGTCGACGAAGTGGTCGCCTTCATGCAGCGCGGCAATATCGCGGTAGCGCAGGCTGCGCTCGGTACCGGCGACGAACACCGACTGTTGATCCGAGTTGCCCGTGGTGAAGTGGTTGAAAAGCAGGTTGAGCAGGATTGCCATGATCGCCGACGAGCTGATGCCCGAATGGAAGATGGTTTCGAACCAGGCCGGGAAGTGGTGGTAGAAGCTCGGCATGGCGATGGGGATCATGCCGAAGCCAATCGAGGTGGCGACGATGATCAGGTTCATGTTGTTGCGGTAGTCGACCTTGGCCAGGGTGCGGATGCCGCTGGCGGCCACGGTACCGAACAGCACGACGCCAGCACCGCCAAGCACGGCAGTCGGTACGGCAGCGATCAGGCGGCCCATTACCGGTAGCAGGCCGAGAGTGACCAGAATCAGGCCGGCGCTGGCGACCACGTAGCGACTCTTCACCCCGGTCACGGCCACCAGGCCGACGTTCTGGGCAAAAGCGCTTTGCGTGAAGGAGCCGAACAGCGGGGCGAACATGCTGGAGATCATGTCGGCGCGCAAGCCGTTACCCAGGCGCTTGGAGTCCACCTTGGTGCCGATGATCTCGCCAACGGCGAGGATATCCGCCGAGGTTTCCACCAGGGTCACGATCACCACGATGACCATCGACAGGATGGCGGCCACCTTGAACACCGGCATGCCGAAGTGCAGGGGTTCGGGCATGGCCAGCAGCGGTCCGTTCAGGACCTGGGAGAAGTCCGCCATGCCAAAGGCCACGGCAACCAGGGTGCCGATGACCATCGCCAGCAGGATCGACAGGCGCGAGATGCTGGCGCTGCCGACCTTGCTCAGCAGCAGCACGGTGGCCAGGGTGAAGGCAGCCAGGCCGATGTTGGCCATGCTGCCGAAGTCCGCGGCGCGGCTGTTGCCGCCCATGGCCCAGCGCGCGGCCACTGGCATCAGCGTCAGGCCGATGGTGGTGATGACGATACCGGTCACCAGGGGCGGGAAGAACTTGGTGATGCGTGAGAACACGGGCGTTATCAGCAGCCCTATCAGGGACGCGGCGATCACCGAGCCGAGCACCACCGGGATGCCCCCGGCGCCATCGCTGCCGATGATCGCGATCATGGTCGCCACCCCGGCGAACGAGACGCCCTGCACCAGTGGTAACTGACAGCCGAAGAAAGGCAGGCCGAGGGTTTGCAGCAAGGTAGCCAGGCCGCCGGCGAACAGTGAGGCAGCGATCAACAGGCCGATATCGGCGGGTGACAGTCCGGCAGCCTGGCCAACGATCAGGGGAACCGCAACGATCCCGCCGTACATGGTCAGGACATGCTGCAAGCCGTAAGCAAAGTTTGCGCTGATACCGAGATTCTCGTCCTCAGGACGCTGGGTCACGGGCGCGCTGTTGGGGGTGGAAGTCATGGGGAAAGCTACTCGCTGTTGTTCTTGTCTGGTCAATGTAGACATTTTGTTGTGATCTTGGCTACCACTTTGTATACATTTTTACCGACGGTAGTTGTCGAGAACTTGGGCGAGGGTTTGGGTCACAAAATTTCCTGGATCGACGAAAACGCTCGAATATGACTGCTGCGCCGACTCGCGAGGCGACCCCGCAAGGCCCTAGACTATGCGCACTAGCCACCGGAGACGCCCATGGACATCTTCAGCATCGCCGTGCTGATCTTTTTGGTCACCGACCCTTTCGGCAATATCGCCATCTATATCGCCGCGCTGAAGAACGTCGAGCCGCGCAGGCGGTTGTGGATTGCCGCGCGCGAGCTGCTGTTCGCCCTCGGCCTGTTGCTGCTGTTCCTCACCTTTGGTGACAAATTCCTCACCAGCCTCGGGCTGTCACGGGAGGCAACCGCGATTGCCGGCGGTATCATCCTGTTTGTCATCGCCATGCGCCTGATCTTTCCCAGCCCGCAGGGCCTGCTCGGCGACGTGCCGGACGGTGAGCCGATGCTGGTGCCGCTGGCCACGCCGGCGGTGGCCGGGCCCTCGGCACTCGCGGTGCTGATGACCCTGCGCAACACTCACACCGGACCGCTCTGGGAGCTCTACCTCGCGTTGATCCTGGCCTGGGCGGCGACGGCATTCATCCTGCTGCAGGCGTCGTTTCTGCAGCGGTTCCTCGGTAATCGCGGGTTGATGGCGGTGGAACGATTGATGGGCATGCTACTGATCATGCTCAGCGTCGACATGCTGCTGGATAACCTGCAAAGCGTATTCGGTCACGCATGAAGTCTCTCTGCCTTACCTTCGTCCTCGTTTTGCTGGCCGGTTGCACCGGTGGTCTGCGTATCGACGACAGCCATACCGCGACCGGCCAGAACAGCCGCGTGCAATACATCGTGCTGCATTACACCTCCGCTGACCTGCAACGCTCGCTCGACTTGCTGACGCAGACCGAGGTGAGCAGCCATTACCTGATCGGTGATGCACCGCCGACGGTCTACCGCCTGGTGGATGAAAATCGGCGTGCCTGGCATGTCGGCGTCAGCGAATGGAAGGGGCGCACCTGGCTCAACAGCACCACCATTGGTATCGAACTGGTCAACCAGGGCTACTACCAGACGCCGGCCGGCCGTTACTGGCAGCCTTTCGCGCCGCAGCAAATCGATACCCTGATCGTGTTGCTCAAGGACATCGTCAAGCGTCACCAGTTACCGTTGGGCTCGATCATTGCGCACAGTGATGTGGCGCCGCAGCGCAAGGTCGATCCGGGCCCGTTGTTCCCCTGGAAGCGTCTGGCCGACGAGGGCCTGGTGCCCTGGCCGAACGAGGACGCTGTGGCCCGCCAGCAGGCACTGTTCAGCACCAGCCTGCCCAGCGTGCAGTGGTTCCAGGAGCAGTTGGCGCAGAACGGTTATACGGTGCCGCAGCATGGTGAGCTGGACGAGGCGACGCGCAACGTCATCGCCGCCTTCCAGATGAAGTATCGCCCGGCCAACTACGACGGCCAGCCGGACGCCGAAACCGCCGCGCGCCTGCTGGTGCTCAACCTGCAGGCGGCCGGCTGATCACCGTGGGCCTGGCTGGAAGTCACGCGCGTCGCGCGCCCAGACATCCAGCACGGGTTTGAGGTCGTCAAGGGTCAGCTGGGTGCTGCTGTTCTCCAGCGCCAGGCCATGGCCCTTGCGTACCACGCGTAGCATGGGGGCGCTGGTGCGACCATCGAGCGCCTCCATCTCGATGAAGATCGCACTGTCGCGGTCACGGGTGCCGGCTGCTGTGGTTGCGGCTGCGAGTACGAGCGCCACGGGAATCACCTCATAGGCCTTGAGCCCCTCGGTCGACACCGTCACGCCAGTGATCGCGCTGCGCAGTACCAGGCTGTCTCTGGTCGGTTCGCTGACGACCGTCATACGCCCCTGCAGCTCACGGATCAGTGCCTGGTGCAGGTAGTCACGGACGTTGTCCAGCGTCTGCGCACTGACCTGATCGCTCGGTGTCGGCTGCGGGTAGAAGCTTGGTTTCTCTACGTACACCGTCGTGTAGCGCACGTTGCTGAATTGCGGCGAGATCCAGCGCAGCACTGGCGCGCCAGTGGCAGAGGTAGCGGGCTGGAGCTGGGAATAATCGGGAAGATAGCCCGAGAATTGTGCAGGCTGGGTGGTCTGGCTGGCGCAGCCGCCCAGTAGTAAACCCGTGAGCAGAGCGAGACAAAGTGAGGGGGCGTAACGCATCGGCAGGCGCTCCTGTTGAGTGGCCTGCCATCAGCCTAGATGCCGCTTCGTCAGCCTGCCAGTTCGCTCAGGCGCTGCTCCAATAGCTGTAAATCGTAGGGCTTGACGATGCTGTCGGTGGCCGCCGCGCTGTCGCGGGCGCGCACTTCTTCGAGCAATTCGCGTTCGTTGTAGCCGCTGGCGAACAATACTGGCAGAGTCGGCCGCAGCTGACGCGCTGCGGCTACCAGCTCACGGCCATCCATCCCCGGTAGGCCGATGTCGCTCATCAGCAGGTCGAAATGCTGCGCGGTGTGCAGCAGCTCCAGCGCGCTGGGGCCGTCGCGCAGGGCGTGGACGCAATAACCGAACTCCCCCAGCACTTCAGCGGTGAGTTGGCGCACGACGTCGTCGTCCTCAACCAACAGGATGGTTTTGGTGGCAGCACAATCGGTTTCGGTCATCTGAGTCTCTGTTTTCGCGCGCAGAATGCGCAAATGTTTGGCAAACTTCGGGGAATGCGCGCGGTCAGTGTGCCATACGCCTTCCCCGGATAGATAAGAAGAAGCGAGACAACCATCGAATGGACGTCCCAATGTCGAATGAGTCCGCAATGGACGAGCAGGGTTTTCGCCGAATTCTCAATCGCAACGTCGGGTTGCCGCTGGGCCTTGGGCTGGTTGGCGCTTTGTGCTTTGCGGTATTGATCGGCTACCTGCTCAGTGTGATCCGCTGGGTCGAACACACCGACCAGGTACTCAACCGAGCCAGTGAAATCTACAAGCTGACGCTCGACATGGAGACCGGTATGCGCGGCTACCTGCTCAGTGGGGAGGAGGATTACCTGGCGCCCTACGAGCAGGCACGCGGCAAGTTCCGGCCACAGACCGAGCAGCTCATTGACATGGTCGCGGACAACCCGCCGCAGGTGCAGCGTCTCGAACGTTTGCTGGCCATGCAGGATCAATGGGATCTGTATGCTCAGGAAGTCATCGCCAGTCGCCGTTCCGGCGGCAACTTCATGGCTGAAGTCGGGCGTGGCCGCGGCAAGAACCTCACTGATGGCATGCGACGTGAGCTCGACACCTTCATCAACAGCGAGCGCGAACTGCGTCAGCAGCGTAATGCCAATGTCAGCAACACCACGCTGTGGGGGGCGGGTATCTACCTGGTGGTCAGCATCCTGTTCAGCGCTCTGTTGGCGCTGTTCGGGCGTCGAGAGCTGATGAACCTCTCGCAGACCTATTCCCAGGCCATGGCCAAGCAGGCGGACTACGCGGACGAGCAGCGCCGTCGTGCCTGGCTGGGTGGTGGTCAGAATCTGCTGGCGGAGCGACTTGTGGGCCAGCCGCGTGTGCAGGAGCTGGCGGATCGCTCTCTTGAATTTCTAGCTGAGTACCTGGGTTGCGTGGTTGCTGCCCTTTATCTGCGTGATGCTCAAACCGGCGACCTGAAGCGGGTGGCCGGTTATGGCTTCAGCGAAGACGCTGGCCTCAAGGCGCATTTCTACAGCGGAGAAGGCCTGGTTGGGCAGGCCGCCCGCGGGCGTCGTGTGGTGTGCCTGGATGACCTGCCGGCCGATTACATAAAGGTAGCGTCGAGCCTTGGCGAGGGCCTGCCGGTCAGCGTCGCCCTGGTTCCGCTGCAATCGGAGGATCGCGTCAACGGCGTGATCGAACTGGCTTTCATGCGTGCGCTGGAACCACGCGAGCGCGAGTTTCTCGACGCCATCGCCGGCAATGTGGGTAATGCGTTGGAGGCGGCCCGTTATCGTCAGCGTCTGCAGGACATCCTGGGCGAAACCCAGCAACTCAACGAGGAGCTGCAGACCCAGCAGGAAGAACTGCGTGCCGCCAACGAGGAACTGGAGCAGCAGGCTCGTGTGCTCAAGGAGTCTCAGGCCCACCTGGAAACCCAACAGGCCGAACTCGAACAGACCAACGAGAAGCTCTCCGAGCAGGCGCAGACACTGGCCGACCAGCGCGACGAACTCGATCAGCGCAACACCACCCTTGGCCGTATCCAGGCGCAACTGGAAGAGCGCGCCGAAGAGCTGCAGCGCGCCAGCCGCTACAAGTCCGAATTCCTCGCCAACATGAGCCACGAGCTGCGCACGCCGCTCAATAGCTCGCTGATCCTGGCCAAGCTGCTGGCGGAGAACGGTAATGGCAACCTCAACGACGAGCAGGTGAAGTTCGCCGAGTCGATCTACTCGGCCGGCAACGACCTGCTCAATCTGATCAACGATATTCTCGACATTGCCAAGGTCGAGGCCGGCAAGCTCGAGGTGCGTCCTGAGCGTACGCCGCTGACGAGCATGCTCGAGGGCCTGAATGATGTGTTCGTACCGCTAGCAGGCGAGCGCGGCCTGAGTTTCGTGATCGAGCAGCAGGGCGAGCTGCCGCAGGTGCTGTTCACTGACCGCCAGCGCGCCGAGCAGATCCTGCGTAACCTGCTGTCCAACGCCTTCAAGTTCACCGACCGCGGTGGCGTGACCCTGAGCGTGTCGCGTCAGGACGATCATTATCTGGCGTTCGCCGTGCGTGATACCGGCATCGGTATCGCCGCCGATCAGCAGCAGGCGATCTTCGAGGCCTTCCGCCAGGCCGACGGCACCACCAACCGTCGTTATGGCGGCACCGGCCTGGGGCTGTCCATCTCGCGTGACCTGGCCGGCTTGCTGGGCGGCTCCATCACCGTCAGCAGCGTGCCCGGCGAGGGCAGTACCTTCACCTTGCTGTTGCCCGAGCGCATGGTCGACGCTGGGGGCGCGAGCAAGCCGCCGAGCGAACCGGTGGTTGCCGTGGTGCCGGCCGTTGCTGTCGCGCCTGCTGCTGCAGCTGTACCAGCACCGATGCCCAGACAGCCGGCACCATTTGCCGATGATCGTGAGCACCTGGATGAGCATGGTGGTCGTCGCGTGCTGGTAGTGGAGGACGAAGTGCGCTTCGCCCGTATCCTCTTTGATCTGGCTCACGAGCTGGGCTACGCCTGTCTGGTCGCCACCTGCGCCGATGAAGGCCTGGAGCTGGCGCAGCAGTATCGTCCGGACGCCATCCTGCTCGACATGCGCCTGCCCGACGGCTCAGGCCTCGGTGTGCTGCAACGTCTGAAGGATGATCCGCAGACCCGTCATATCCCTGTGCATGTGGTCTCGGTAGAGGATCAGAGCGAGGCCGCGCTGCACCTGGGGGCGGTTGGCTATGCGCTCAAGCCCACCAGTCGCGATCAGCTCAAGGAAGTCTTCGGCAGGCTCGAGGCCAAGCTCAATCAGCAGGTCAAGCGCGTACTGCTGGTCGAGGACGACCCGTTGCAGCGCGACAGCGTGGCCCGCCTGATCGGCGACGAAGACATCGAGATCACCGCCGTGGCCCTGGCCGGCGAAGCGCTGGAGAAACTGCGCACGACCGTCTTCGACTGCATGATCATCGACCTCAAGTTGCCTGACATGCTTGGCAACGAGCTGCTGCGGCGCATGGCCGAGGAAGACATCTGCTCCTTCCCGCCGGTGATCGTCTACACCGGGCGCAACCTGACCCGCGACGAGGAAGCCGAGCTGCTCAAGTATTCGCGCTCGATCATCTTCAAGGGCGCACGCTCGCCGGAGCGGCTGCTGGACGAGGTCACCCTGTTCCTGCACAAGGTCGAGGCCGAGCTGTCCAGCGAGCACCAGAAGATGCTCAAGACCGCGCGCAGCCGTGACAAACTGTTCGAGGGCCGCCGCCTGCTGCTGGTCGATGACGACGTGCGCAACATCTTCGCCCTGTCCAGCGCGTTGGAGCAGAAGGGCGCCTCGGTGGAGGTGGCGCGCAACGGCCATGAGGCATTGGCCAAGTTGCGCGAGCACGAGGACATCGACCTTGTACTGATGGACGTGATGATGCCGGAGATGGATGGCTACGAGGCCACCCGGCAGATTCGCCTGGAAGAACGCTGGAAAAACCTGCCGATCATTGCGGTGACGGCCAAGGCGATGAAGGATGACCAGGAGCGCTGCCGTCAGGTCGGTGCCAACGATTACCTGGCCAAACCCATCGACCTGGATCGCCTGTTCTCCCTGATCCGCGTGTGGATGCCCAAGCTGGAGCGTCTGTGATGCCTGACGAAATCGAGCTGCGCCTGCTGATCGAAGCGATCTATCTGCGTTACAGCTACGACTTTCGTGATTACTCGAAAGCCTCGCTCAAGCGCCGTGTACGCCAGGCGCAGACCCAGCTTGATTGCCCGACCATTTCGGCGCTGCAGGAACGCATCCTGCACGAGCCGCAGGCGTTTATGCAGCTGTTGCAGTACCTCACCATCCCGGTCAGCGAGATGTTCCGCGACCCCGACTACTTTCTGGCCCTGCGCGAGCAGGTGGTGCCGCTGCTGCAGACCTATCCGTCGTTGAAGGTCTGGGTGGCTGGCTGCAGCACGGGTGAGGAGGTGTACTCCCTGGCCATCCTGCTGCACGAGGAAGGCCTGTTGGAGCGCACCATGATCTATGCCACCGACATCAACCCGCACTCGCTGGAAAAGGCTGAACAGGGCATCTTCGCCCTCGACAACCTGCGCACCTACACCCAGAACTACCAGCTCTCCGGCGGCAAGCGGGCGTTTTCCGACTATTACTCGGCGGCCTATGACCGCGTGCTGTTCGACAAGTCGTTGCGCGCCAACGTGACCTTCGCCGACCACAGCCTGGCCACCGACAGCGTGTTCGCCGAAACCCATCTGGTGTCGTGCCGCAACGTGCTGATCTATTTCAACCGCGACCTGCAGGATCGTGCCCTCGGTCTGTTCCACGAATCCCTCTGTCATCGCGGCTTTCTCGGCCTGGGCAGCAAGGAAAGCCTGGATTTCTCCGCCTACGCTCGGCACTTCGAAGCCGTGTCGCGCCCCGAGCGGATTTTTCGCAAGCGATGAGCAGCCAGCGGATCAACCTCCGCGGCCAGGTTCGTGCGCCGCTGCAGGCGCTGCTGATCGGTGCTTCTGCCGGCGGCGTGGAAGCCCTGCTCAGCCTGCTCGAAGACCTGCCGCCGGACTACCGGCTGCCGGTGGTGTGCCTGCTGCATCAGCCGGATCGCAACGACAGCCTGCTGGCAGACCTGCTCGCCCGGCGCCTACGGCTGCCGGTCAAGGAAGCCGAGGACAAGGAATACCTGCGCCGCGGCATGGTTTACGTGGCGCCCGCGGGTTACCACCTGTCCATCGAAACCGAGCGCAGCTTTTCCCTCAGTCGTGAGGAGCCGCGGCATTTCTCCCGGCCCTCGATCGACATCCTCTTCGAGTCTGCGGCCGATGCCTACGGCGAGGACCTGGCTGCTGCGCTGCTGACTGGCGCCAACGAGGATGGCGCTGCCGGCCTGCTGGCTGTTCAGCAGGCCGGTGGTCTGACACTGGTACAGGATCCGGCCGACGCGCTGGTGCCCACCATGCCGAATGCCGCGCTGGCGCTGCTCAAACCGGATTTTCTCCTCCCTATCAATGCCATGCGCCTGCTGCTGGCCGAACTGGATACCCTGCCATGCTGAGGAAGATTGAAGCCAAGGTGCTGATCGTCGACGACCTGCCGGAAAACCTGCTGGCACTGCGTTCGCTGATCCAGAGCGAGGATCGCACCGTGTTCCAGGCCAGCAGTGCCGATGAGGCCTTGTCGCTACTGCTCGAAAACGAATTCGCCCTGGCCATTCTCGACGTGAAGATGCCGGGCATGAACGGCTTCGAGTTGGCTGAGCTGATGCGTGGCACGGAGAAGACCAAGCACATTCCGATCATCTTCGTCAGCGCGGTCGGGCGCGACATGGACTATGCCTTTCGGGGTTACGAGAGCGGCGCGGTGGACTTCCTGCACAAGCCGCTGTCGCCCTTCGAGGTACGCAGCAAGGTGGCGATGTTCGTCGACCTGTACCGCCACCGTAAGGCGCTGAGCATGCAGCTGGAGGTGGTCGATGCCGCGCGCCGCGAGCAGGAAGCGTTGCTTGCCGAGTTGCGTGAGACACAGGCCGAGCTGCAGAAGGCGGTGGAGATGCGCGACGTGTTCATGTCCATCGCCTCGCACGAGCTGCGTACGCCGCTCAACGGCCTGATCCTTGATGTGCAACTGCGCCGGCTGCGCCTGGAGCAGGGGCGCATGGATGCCTTCACGCCCGACAAGCTGCAGGAGATGATCACGCGCGATGAGCGGCAGATCCGCAGCCTGAGCCGCCTGATCGACGACATGCTGGATGTTTCGCGCATCCGTACCGGCAAGCTTTCCGTGCGCCCGGAACCGGGTGACCTCGGTGTGTTGGCCGGCAGCGTGGTAGAGAGCCTGGCTGCGCAGTACACCAATACCGGCACGCCTATCGACCTGCACGTGGAGGGGCCGGCCCCGGTGATGATGGACGAGTTCCGCATCGAGCAGGTTCTCGCCAACCTGCTGACCAACGCCTTGCGCTACGGTGGCGGCAAGCCGGTATCGGTACGGGTCGCGGCAGAGGGTGAGCAGGTTCGTGCCGAAGTACGCGATCAGGGCCTGGGTATCTCGGAAGAGGATCAGGGGCGCGTATTCGAGCAGTTCGAGCGGGTATCCGGTACCAGCGTCGCCCAAGGGCTTGGACTTGGCCTGTTCATCAGCGAGCAGATCGTCCAGGCCCACGGTGGCCGTATCGAGCTCAGCAGTCGCCTCGGCGAGGGCGCCTGCTTCAGTGTCGTGCTGCCGCGTCGCAGCTGATCGTGCAAATTGCACGTGTCGTAATTCATGCATCTTGCAAAGTGCATGGGGCAAGGTGCCGATTTTTGTTTTAAGTAATTGATTTATAAGGATATTTTATAGAAATTGATGTTGGCATGAGCGCTGCAGAATCAGTCATGTAAGCCCCCGACTGACCTGCTGATGGAGAAGCGTCATGAACATCGTCCGAGTGAGCCTGTTTTGCGTCGCTGCATTGCTGGTCAACGGGG
>Ga0209070_100624_pt1 | contig 14901 bp, 14 predicted proteins | sample SynthPrep_5_END__FD_187205 | JGI IMG/M metagenome (GOLD analysis project Ga0209070, IMG submission 187205) | Synthetic microbial communities from Ohio, USA - SynthPrep_5_END_DS10_MetaG (SPAdes) (version 2) | ecosystem: Engineered > Bioreactor > Aerobic > Activated sludge | place: USA: Ohio... | reverse complement strand
ACGCCGGTGTATGCGATGCACCGCTGCAGCTTGTGCTAGGCCGCGAGCGCCTCGCGAACGCAATTGCGCCCCTCGGTCTTTGCCCGATAAAGCGCGCGATCCGCCATCTCCGCCAATGTCTGGAGATCGCAGCGCATTTCGCCGGTGGTTGCGACGCCGATGCTGATGGTCACGCCCACACGCAAACCACCGCAATCGACCTCGGTTACAGACACCGCATCGCGAATGCGTTCGCCGATCATGCAGGCCTTCTGGACGCCCGCACCGGGCAGGAAGATGATGAATTCCTCGCCGCCATAACGCGCCAGCACATCGCCGCCGCGAATGCTGCCGCCAATGCGCTTTGCCACTTCCTGAAGAACGCTGTCGCCGACGGCGTGTCCGAAGCGGTCATTGATCGACTTGAAGTGATCGACGTCGAGCAACATGGCCGCATCGGTGGGATCGGGCACCGCCGGCATGGCCTGGAAGAAGAAGCGGCGGTTCTTCACGCCCGTCAGCGGATCGGTGTTGGCGAGAACCAGCAATTTCCGCTCGGACCGCTCAGCCACCAGCATCATCACGAACAGGGCGATCGCGAAGTTCAACATGATGATGAAGAAAAACGCATCGACCAGATTGATGGTGGCGTAGTCGGGGAAAAGCACGCTCTTCACCACCGACAGCGAAATCAGGCCCGAAACACCGGTGATCGCACCAAGCGCCAGACGGGACAGGAGCGGCTCCTTGCGCCACCTTGCGAAAAGCCCGCCCGCCCCGGCAAGATAGGCCAGAGCGGCACAACCGTTGAACAAGGCCGCACGATATGTGTTGTTGTCAGCCACCTGCTGCGCAAGGACAATCGCCAGCAGGGCAATGAGGCCGACGACAAATATGGTCCTCCTGCCGGCAGAGCGTCCGTTACTCAGGATTTTAAGGCCAAGCCAGATCAGTGCATAACCCAAAATACCGAAGATGATGCTGCCGAGTTGCCACAGGGCCGGCGACATGATGCCCCACTCACCGTAACCGGCGAGCGTGGAGCCGATCGCCATGGCTGCAAAACCCGCAGCAAGAGCCGTCGGACCGCGCAAACCGCGGTTTGTGAGCTTCAGATATATAAAACTCAGCATCCCAACAATGTAAGAACACTTTTGCATCAGTATCACTGTTGCAAGATCCAGTTCGCCAAGCATCATACGCCCACACAATAAATAAATAGAACGGATGCAATTATAGTATTAAGTATAAAATTTCAACAAAAATAACCAATAAACAAAAAGTAAATTACATTCACGCAAATTAAAATGCTCATCTATAATAATATACAAACATACAAAATAATCTATTCAAATAACCTTATAAACTCAATTTCATTCCTGAAATTCTGCATTTCCGCATCCTTTTGCTGCGAATCGGGAAGGCGAAGAAGATAGGATGGGTGCACCGTGACAAAGAGCGTCCGCTCCTCCTGCATCGGTATCGGGCGGCCTCGGACATCAGAGACCTTTTCCTTGCCGCCGGTCAGCGCGTAAAGCGCCGTGGCGCCCATGGCAACGATGAGCTTCGGTCGCACCAGCGCAATTTCCTGGTTAAGCCACCAGCGACATTGCTGCACTTCGCCCGCATCCGGCCGCTGGTGAATGCGCCGTTTGCCGCGGGCCTCATATTTGAAGTGTTTGACGGCATTGGTGACATAAAGCTTTTTGCGGTCAATGCCGGTTTCAGCCAGCGTCCGGTTGAACAGCTGGCCGGCGGGACCGACGAAAGGTTGTCCGGCCAAATCCTCGTGATCACCCGGCTGTTCGCCGACGATCATGACCTTCGCATTCTCCGGCCCCTGACCGAAGACCGTCTGCGTTGCCTTGCAATGCAAGGCGCACCGCGTGCATTGGCCAGCCTCCCGCGCCAGCGAGGCGAACGTGCCGTCCGGCACCGGTTGCGGCTCTTCCCGCGCCGAGGCTGCAGCCTGCAGGCGATGGTGAAACGGTTGCGGCTGGCTTGCCGCCTTTGCCGCCATTTCCAGCACCCGCGCCTCGGCCCCCAGAACGAGACCGGGAATAAGGTCGGCTTCGGGCAGGTTCTTCCAGTATTTCTTCGGCATCTCCGCCGTCATCGCCTTTATCTTCAGACGCGCCGGATTGAATATGTTGGCATAATAGGTCCGCCAGAGCTCGTCCGTCTCATCCGTCAGTTCAGGCTTCGGCGCCGCCTGCCGCGATGTCTTCAGCACGTGTCCGTCCCACTGCGCGGAGCCGTTCGGCGTGGCGATCAGCCAGTCCATATCGGTAAACCGCCGCTGGAAAAACGGCGCTGTGCGCTCGACGATGAAGTGATCCGGCTCGAACCATGCGACGAAGCGCCGCCGCCCGCCCTGCCCCTGCGGCAAGGGTATTTCCTTGAAGCGAACGAAGGCCGTCATCTTGTGACAATCGCGGCGAACGGATTTTTCAAGCCGCCGGGCTTCGGAAACATCCGCATCGGACTTGAATTGCAAGAGCGCGCGATCCCGCTTCAGCCGCCACAGCAGCCGGTAAAGCAGTGCGAAACGGCCTGGATCACTGTGACAGATAATGGCTTGCGCCAAAGCCACGAAAGAGGCCGGAACGGACACCTGCGCGCCCCCTGCACCGGACACGGGCAACGGCTCTCCGGCAAAATCGAGAAACCCGGCCCCCTCATCCCGCAGCCGCCAGTCAATCGCTTCCGGCGGCACATCCGCGGCGAGCGCGGCACGTGCCGCATCACGCCACTCGCCGAAATCACCCCGCCCTTCCAGAACCGGGCCATACATCACAGTAGCGATAATTGTTCGGGCTGCGGGGCAAACATCGCCCGCAGATCCGGGCGCTCGGTCAGTTTGCCCGGCGTCCAGCCTTCGGCAACAATGAAGGCCTTCACCTTTTTCAGCGAAACGCCGAAGCGGGCGATATCCTCCAGCCGCAACCGCCGAAACCGGCGCGATGACAGGACTGAAGAGACCGTCTTGGTGCCGAAGCCGGGTACGCGCAGCAACATTTCTCGATCCCCGGCATTGACGTCCACCGGAAAACGGTCGCGATTTTTGAGCGCCCAGGCAAGCTTCGGGTCGATATCGAGATCGAGCATGCCGTCTCCGCCGATCGCGGTTATTTCACCAATGTCGAAGCCGTAAAAACGATAGAGCCAGTCCGCCTGATAAAGCCTGTGCTCGCGCATCAAGGGCGGCTTGATAAGCGGCAGGTTTTTGGAGGAATCCGGAATGGGGCTGAACGCCGAATAATAGACACGCCGCAAACCATAGCTGCCATAAAGCCGGGCGCTGGTGGAAAGAATGGTGCTGTCATCAGCCCCATCCGCCCCCACGATCATCTGCGTACTCTGTCCGGCAGGCGCAAAGCGTTTGGTCTTTCGCGTTCTGACGGTTGGTTCCCCCGCCTCCTCAATCTTCAAGCGGATATCGGCCATCGAGCGGCGAATATTGGCGGGTTGCTTTTCCGGCGCAAAAAGGCTGACGCCGCTATCGGTCGGCAATTCGATATTGATCGACAGCCGGTCGGCGTAAAGCCCCGCTTCCTCAATCAGCTTTGGCGATGCTTCCGGAATGGATTTCAGATGTATATAGCCGCGAAAACCATGCGTGACACGCAGTTCCCGCGCCACCCGCACCATCTCTTCCATTGTGTGATCAGACGAGCGGATGATGCCGGAGGAGAGAAATAGCCCTTCGATATAATTGCGCCGGTAGAACTCCAGCGTCAGCCACACCACCTCCTCGGCGGTAAACCGCGCCCGCTCCACATTGCTGGAGGAACGGTTGATGCAATAGGCGCAATCATAGATGCAGAAATTGGTGAGCAGGATCTTCAGGAGCGAAATGCAGCGCCCATCCGGTGCATAGGCATGGCAGATGCCGGACCCCTCTGTGGACCCAAGTCCGCCGGAAGCTGCAGAGCTGCGTTTCGTCGTGCCGCTGGAGGCACAGGACGCATCGTATTTGGCCGCATCGGAGAGAATGGCCAGCCGTTGCCTGATTGACTTCTTCATGGCCATGTTCACTATATGTTCTATTGAAAAATGTCAATCTTATCAGTTAAGGCCCTGAATGAATGGAGAAATATGCCCGTCTCAAATTTGCTGGCATTTCGCTGTCGTCTTCTGATATAGTCGGCTCAGTTCTGATTTTGGCATGGTTCCGGAGTTCCTCTCCGGAACCTGTTTCTTTTTGTGTCTGCAAGTAAAGCGACCGGAATGCGAAGGATAAAAAAATGGTAGAAAAAGTACCGATGACTCAGGGTGGATTCGTCAAGCTGCAGGAGGAGCTGCGCTTTCGCCAGCAGGAGGAACGTCCCCGTATCATCGAGGCGATTGCCGAAGCGCGCGCCCATGGCGACCTTTCGGAAAACGCCGAATACCACGCTGCCAAGGAAGCTCAGAGCCATAATGAAGGCCGCATCACCGAGCTCGAAGACCTGACCGCGCGCGCGGAAGTCATCGACCTTTCCAAGATGTCCGGTTCCAAGATCAAGTTCGGTGCCACGGTAAAGCTGATCGACGAGGATAGCGACGAGGAAAAGACCTACCAGATCGTCGGCGACCAGGAGGCCGATGTGAAGGCAGGCCGCATTTCCATTTCCTCACCCATCGCCCGTGCCCTCATCGGCAAGGAAGTTGGCGACAGTATCGAAGTCAACGCGCCGGGCGGCGCAAAGGGCTATGAAATTCTCGCGGTACAGTGGGGCTGATTGCCCTGACATGCGGTGCGCCCTTGCGGGCGCATTGCTTTCTGACGTGTTGAATTTCCAAATCACGCTCCAGCCGTAAAGACGGAAGCCCATCTTGCCCCATGCCAGTCTGAAAGATGTGCAGGTGCTTGCGCCGAACTTCAAGCGCAGGCTTTCCGGCGTCACCTCCACCATCGTGCAGCTTATTCCGGTGCAGAACCGGCTGGGCCAGAAGGTGGCGGTCATCGGGCCCGGCCTGCCGCAGCACCTGCCGCATGTGCGCTTCCGTGATCTGTGGCAGCTCTGGCAAAACGGCCCTCTGGGCACCCCCCGCATCTGGCACGCCCGTCGCAATCTTGAAATGTTGCCCGGCATTCTCATGCGTGACGTGCTGCGCATGAAGGTCAAGCTGCTGTTTACTTCGGCAGCACAGAGGCGGCATTCCGCCTATACCCGCTTTCTGATTTCGAAGATGGATGCGGTTGTCGCGACAAACGGCCGCTCCGGCTCGTTTCTGCAGGTTCCCCATCGCGTCGTCATGCATGGCGTCGACACCGACCTGTTTCATCCGGCAACCGGCCCCGAGGATACGATCGCTTCGACCGGGCTGCCGGGGCAATATCTGATCGGCTGCTTCGGCCGAGTGCGCCACCAGAAGGGCACTGACCTCTTCGTGCGCGCCATGATCGAGCTTCTGCCTGACTATCCCGAATGGACAGCAGTCGTTTCGGGCCGCGTGACAGCGGAGCACAAGGCTTTCGCCGACAAGCTCATCGCCGATGTTGCGGCGGCCGGCCTTTCGGACCGGATCGTGTTTCAGGGCGAAGTCGACGACATCAAGCCCTGGTACCGGCGGTTGACGCTTTATGTGGCACCGTCGCGCAACGAGGGTTTCGGATTGACGCCGCTTGAAGCCATGGCGTCCGAAACCGCCGTCGTTGCCAGCAATGCCGGCGCATACGAGGAAATGATCGTTCAGGGCGAGACCGGCGCGGTCGTCGAAGCCGGTGACTACGCGTCCCTGCGGGATGCGATAAAGACCTACCTTGCCAATCCGGCTCTGGCCAAAAGCCACGCAAATGCCGGACTTGTGCATGTGCGCAGCACTTTTCCCCTGGAAAAAGAGGCGACAAGCCTCGGCGAAGTCTATGAAGCGCTGCGGCGCGGATAAAACGCCGTGCGCGCTTTTGAGCGCCACGATACCCAACAAAATTCCATATGCAGGCATCTCCCTCCTTCCGTCATTCCGGCCCTGAGCCGGAATCCAGCCGATGCGCGTCTGCGCGGCGGAGAGAGTCTTTTCAGCCCAAGGACTTGGGCTGGCTGGATTCCGGCTCAACGCCGGAATGACGGAAGGGTCAGATTTCCACGAGGCCGACGCGCTTGACCTGGCGGATGGTAAGCATGGTGCGCACCGTATCGACATTCTCGTCGGCCGTCAGAACCTCGATCACGAAATCCTGGAACTCGGTCAGGTTTCTGGCAACGCAATGCAGCAGGAAATCGCTTTCGCCTGATACCATCCAGGCCTGACGCACCAGCGACCACCCGGCTGTCGCCGCCGCAAACGCCTTCAGATTGCTGTCCGACTGGCGCTTGAGGCCGACCATGCAGAAGGCCACGAGATCGAAACCGAGCTTCGGCGCGTTCAACATGGCGTGATAACCCTCGATCACGCCGGCTTCTTCCAGCTTGCGGACGCGCCTGAGGCACGGCGGAGCCGAAATTCCGACCCTTTCGGCCAGCTCCACATTGGTCATGCGCCCGTCGCGCTGCAATTCGCGCAGGATTTTCAGATCGATGGCATCGAGTTCGACGCTGGTCACGGAGACGTTCCTCGTTAAGCTGGGGAACTTCCTTGTACTATTCGGCGCAGGATTCGCAACAATATGCCGCCGGCCGGTCACAAAATTGCGCGCGCATCCACAACTGCCTTGTTGGTAACGCAAGGCTGCCCTTGAATAAAGACACTAGACAACCTTAAATACCGGGCAATGAAGGGGTTGTGGCCTGTCCGCCGTCTTGCGGCTGGAAGGCCTGGTGCCGAAAGGCACCGCTACGTAAAGTCCCCGCTGTTGAAAGGAATGTTTCCATGTCTGCCCGCCATACGAAGGTATTGATCATAGGCTCTGGTCCCGCCGGTTATACCGCGGCGATCTACGCGGCCCGCGCAATGCTGAAACCCGTGCTGATCGCCGGCATGGAACAGGGCGGCCAGCTGATGATCACCACCGATGTCGAAAATTACCCCGGTTTCGCCGATCCCATCCAGGGTCCGTGGCTGATGGACCAGATGCTGAAGCAGGCGACCCATGTGGGCGCGGAAATCGTCAGTGACCTCGTCACCGAAGTTGAGACCGATGTACGGCCTTTCGTGGTCAAGACCGATTCCGGTGAGGTCTGGACTGCCGACACACTGATCATCGCCACTGGCGCCAAGGCGAAATGGCTCGGCATCGAGAGCGAACAACATTTCCAGGGCTTCGGCGTTTCGGCCTGCGCTACCTGCGACGGTTTCTTCTATCGCAACAAGGATGTGATCGTGGTCGGCGGTGGAAACTCCGCCGTGGAGGAAGCGCTCTATCTGGCCCATATCGCCAAGTCCGTGACCGTCGTGCACCGCCGCGACAGCTTCCGCTCGGAGAAGATCCTCCAGGAACGGCTTTTCGCCAAGGAAAACGTCAAGATCCTCTGGAACACGGAAATCGCCGAAATCACCGGCGCTCCCGCCAAGCCGCCGATGCCGCCCTCCGTCTCGGGTGTGCGGCTGCGTGACACCAACACCGGTGTGATCAGCGATACGCCCATCGACGGCGTCTTTGTCGCCATCGGCCATGCTCCGGCTGTCGAATTGTTCAAGGGCAAGGTGAAGCTGAAAGACAACGGTTACATGTGGACCGCGCCCGATTCCACGGCAACGGATGTGGAAGGTATTTTCGCGGCCGGCGACGTCACCGACGACATTTACCGTCAGGCGATCACCGCCGCCGGCATGGGCTGCATGGCCGCCCTGGAGGCCGAACGTTATCTCACCGCGCAACAACCGCTCGCGGTCGCAGCGGAATAACCGAAAGGCAGGATAGGCATGGCAATGCCATTGGACTGGGATAAACTGCGCATTTTTCATGCCGCAGCCGAAGCGGGGTCTTTTACCCACGCTGCCGACAAGCTGCATTTGTCCCAGTCGGCCATCAGCCGCCAGGTCAGCGCGCTGGAACAGGATGTCGGTGTGAAGCTGTTTCACCGCCACGCCAGAGGTCTCATCCTCACCGAGCAGGGCGAACTGCTGTATCGCACCGCCCATGACGTGCTGCTGAAGCTCGAAACCGTCAAGATGCAACTGACGGAGACGACGGAGAAGCCGAGCGGCAAGCTGCGCGTGACGACGACCGTTGGTCTCGGCCAGGGCTGGCTCACGGACAAGGTGCAGGAATTCCTGCAACTCTATCCGGAAATGTCGATCCAGCTCATCCTCGACAACGAGGAGCTGGATGTGAACATGCGGCACGCCGATTGTGCCATCCGCCTGCGTCAGCCGCAGCAATCGGACCTCATCCAGCGCAAGCTGTTCACGGTCCACATGCACGTCTATGCCGCACCGTCCTACATCAACCGCCATGGCGAGCCGCAGTCGATCGAGGATCTGGACAACCACCGCATCATCTCCTTCGGCGAACCCGCGCCCAACTATCTGCTGGATGTCAACTGGCTGGAAAATGCCGGACGTTCCTCCGACAATACGCGCACGCCGCATCTGCAGATCAACAGCCAGACGTCAATCAAACGCGCCTGCCTGCTGGGAATCGGTATCGCCTGTTTGCCGGATTACATCGTCGGGCGCGATCCGGGATTGATTCAGTTGTCCCTCGCCGCAGATATTCCCTCGTTCGATACCTACTTCTGTTACCCGGACGAGATGAAAAACGCAGCGAAACTGAAAGCCTTCAGAGACTTCGTCGTGGCAAAAGCACGAAACTGGAATTTCTGACGTTTAAATAGGCCAACGCCACAAAACATCATACTAATTCATGGAGTTGGCCTGTCTGGCGCAGCCATGCGCCGGGCGCGCTCCACGCCAGCTTTGCACAGAAAATATACCGGAAATATGCAGACCTGCGCGGTGCGCATGCCTGACCTGCACAAAAAAGAGTTGTTTCGTGCACAAAAAAGCACCATATCGCACTCAGCTGATGCACACGGTGGCTTTTCCTCCCAGTTCCACCGCATCAGCTGTTCCCCTCTGGAGGTTTTTGACCTTCACACTTAAAGGGCCCTGGATCTATCCGGCGGCCCTCTTTTTTTACCCGCAAGAATTTTCCCCAATTTGGCGAAATATCGCATGATGCAACCTTGTTTTGCATTATTGCTACTCCCATATTTCAATCAGCTGTCACGCTTGCCTATGCACGCGACAGCTGTTCCCCTCTGGAGGTTTTGACCTTCAAACTTGTCAGGCCGCGGAGAAATCCAGCGGCCTTCTTTTTTGGAAGCCACAAGGCGGCGACAGACCGGCCTTCACGGATACGTGAATTGTATATCGAAAAACATCGATATACATATCGATCACACCAGATATTAGAGAAGCGTAGATGAACCCGGAGGAAATCCTCAAAGCCCTTTCCCACCCTGCAAGGCTGAAGTTCCTTGAATGGCTGAAGTGCCCGGAAAATCACTTCTGCCAGGATCATCCGCTCAGCATGGGTGTATGCGCCAACCAGTTTCAGATCAGCGGCCTGTCGCAATCGACCGTGTCGTCGCATCTGGCGGTTCTGCAGGCGGCTGGCCTGATAAGGTCGAAGAAAGTTGGGCAATGGGTGTTTTTCGAACGCAACGAGGAAACCATCGACGCCTTCCGCAATTATCTGCAAGCCAATCTTTGAGCCTCCCAAGCTTCAAGACCAGGGCATCGAACCGAAGACGGTAATCCGGTTTTCAAGGGTTCGATGCCCGAAACAAACAGAGAGCGCGTCCCCCGCGCAATTCGCCAACCGACAAGAAAGTGAAGTCGCATGACAAGTCTTTTCGAACCGGCACAGGCCGGCGATATCGCACTCGCCAACCGTATCGTCATGGCCCCCCTTACCCGCAACCGTTCGCCGGGGGCAATTCCCAACAACCTCAACGCCACCTATTACGAGCAGCGTGCAACGGCCGGGCTGATCGTTACGGAAGGCACGCCGATTTCCCAGCAGGGTCAGGGCTATGCGGATGTTCCGGGCCTCTACAAGCAGGAAGCGGTCGAAGGCTGGAAAAAGATCACCGACGGCGTGCATTCGGCAGGCGGCAAGATTGTCGCGCAGATCTGGCACGTAGGGCGCATTTCCCACACGTCGCTCCAGCCGCATGGCGGCCAGCCTGTCGCCCCTTCGGCCATCCCCGCCAAATCGAAGACCTATATCATCAATGATGACGGCACCGGCGCCTTTGCGGAAACCTCCGAGCCGCGTGCACTGACCATCGACGATATCGGCCTTATCCTTGAAGATTACCGCACCGGCGCGCGCGCAGCACTTGAGGCCGGTTTTGACGGCGTCGAAATCCATGCCGCCAACGGTTATCTGATCGAGCAGTTCCTGAAATCCAGCACCAACCAGCGCACCGACGAATATGGCGGTTCGATCGAAAACCGCGCCCGTTTCCTGCTCGAAGTCGTTGACGCGGTTGCGGAAGAGATCGGCGCGGGCCGCACCGGCATCCGCCTTTCCCCCGTCACGCCGGCGAACGATATTTTCGAGGCCGACCCGCAGCCGCTTTATAACTATGTTGCGGAAGAACTCGGCAAGCGGGGCCTCGCCTTCATCCATGTCGTTGAAGGTGCAACCGGTGGTCCACGCGACTTCAAGCAAGGCGACAAACCCTTCGATTACGCCGCCTTCAAGGGTGCCTATCGCAATGCCGGCGGCAAGGGCCTCTGGATCGCCAACAACGGCTACGACCGCCAGAGCGCCATCGAGGCGGTGGAAAGCGGCAGGGTGGATGCCGTGGCCTTCGGCAAGGCCTTTATTGCCAATCCGGATCTGGTGCGCCGCCTGAAGGACGACGCGCCGCTGAACGAGCCCAATCAGCCGACCTTCTATGGTGGCGGGGCTGAAGGCTATACCGACTATCCGGCTCTTGGCTGATAATCATCGACAAATCCAAAACGCCGCACTGCTTCAAAGCAGTGCGGCGTTTGCCGTTTCAGGACAGGCTGCGCGCCTGCCGCGCCGCAAAATCAGAAAACGCACCCATGACGAAGGCGTTGGCCACATGCAGCGCCTGCAGCAGGCCATTTCCGGTTTCCCGCCCGATGCTCATCAGTGCCACCTGGAGGCAGTAGAGAGCCAGCAGCGCGACCGCACGGGCAAGGTTCGGCCGCACCTCGTCGTAACGCAGGGCAAGGACCACCAGCGACACGATGGGAATGGCGATCAACATGCCAAGCCCCTTGTGCAGCGAAATCAGCGATCCGTCATAATAGATCGACAGTCCGGCCAGCAGCACCTGCGCAAAAATCAGCACCGGCACGATCGTCGAAATCACGGCGAATAGTCGGCGCCGAGCGGACATCCCGTTCACTGCGGTCGCCATCACACCCTGCCCCCGGCATCGGCCGGATGGTGAAGGCCCGCCGCTTTCGGCACCTCTTCAAGGCAACCCAGGCTTGCCAATGTCGCGGATACCGCCACATCGATGGGTGTTTTCGGTTCCGCTCCGAGAAAATCCGTGAGCTTGCGGTTGCTCATCCGGATCGGCATCTGCCAGAGATATTGCATTTCCAGCACCTCCCGGAACAGGGGAACGAAGGGCGCCGCCAGCTTAATGCCCAACCAGGATAGCCGCCGCCGCTTGACCGGATGGCCGACGGCCCGTTCGATCGCACCGGTCAATTGCATCCCGTCGAAATCCCAGAAACCCTCCATGTGATAGACCGCAAAGGTCGAAAGCTCCTCGGCGCGGTCAAGCAGCCGTCCGATCGTCTCGGCTACGTCAGGCAGATAGGCCCATTGATGCCCGGCATGGGGCGCTGCGGGATTCTGGACGCTGCGAACCGGCTTGCCCGGCCGCACCAGCATCTGCGAAAACCAGTTGTTTTTCGCGTCCGGGCCGAAAAAATCACCCGCGCGGACGATCAGAACGGGAATGCCGCGCATTGACGCCATTTTCAGCCGCCGCTCCATTTCGACGCGTAAGGTGCCCTTGCGGGTAAACGGCTTTTGCGGGCTGTCTTCCGTCAGAAGCGGAAAGGCGTCCGGACCGAAATTATAGACGCTGCCCGGAAATACGATCCTCGCACCGCTGGCCTCGGCGGCGGCAATGGTATTGTCGAGCATTGGCAGCACCTGCCTGTCCCAGTTGCGATATCCGGGAGGATTGACCGCATGGACGATAAGCTTCGCGTCCTTTGCGGCCCCCACCACGTCCTGCCTGTTCATGGCATCGCCAGTCACGCGCTCCACACCGTCCGCCGCAGCAGTCTGTGCCGGCTGACGTGTCATCGCCCTCACCCGCCAGCCGCGCTGCAGCAGCATCTTCGAAATCTGGCTGCCGACACCGCCATTCGCCCCGACGATCAGGGCCAGTGGCGTGGCATTCTCAGCCGCATTTGCCTGGTTTTCATATATCATCGCCGTACTCCTTGTTATGGGCTGGAGTATCGTCCCGTTCCGTGGTATACGAAATTATCGAAATCAGTGGAGCAGCTATACAAAATATTATGACCAGAAGCCGTGACATCAGCTGGGATTTCTATCGCACCTTCCTCAGCGTGCTAAGCGACGGTTCGCTTTCCGCCGCCGCCCGCGAACTCGGCATCACCCAGCCGACGGCGGGACGCCATATCGGCGCGCTGGAAGAGGCTGTCGGCTTTCCGCTCTTCATCCGCTCGCCGCACGGCCTGATGCCGACGGAAGCAGCGCTGGCACTGCGGCCCTATGCGGAAAATCTGGCAGCGACGACCGCAGCCCTCATGCGCGCGGCCTCGGGCGAGGTGGGCAAGATCGAAGGCACCGTGCGTATCAGCGCATCGGATATTATCGGTGTGGAAATGCTGCCGCCGATCATCGCAGCCATGCAGGAAGTTCATCCGCGTCTTGAAATCGAGCTTTCGCTCTCCGATACGCTGGAAGACCTTTTACGGCGTGAGGCCGATATAGCCATTCGTATGACCGAACCGCAGCAGGATGCGATCGTCATGCGCTACATCGGCAATTTTCGCCTGGGATTTCATGCGACGCGCGATTATCTGGCAAAAGCCGGCGCCCCGGAAAGCATGGAGGACCTCAACCACCACCGCATGGTCGGTTTCGACCGCAAGACGCCCTTTATCCGGGCGGCTATTCAGCGGATGCGTTCGCTCGATCCGGAAATACCTGATATTGAAGAGATTTCCTTCGAAATCCGCGCCGACAGCAATCTCGCCCAGCTTGCCATGATCCGCGCCAGCGCAGGCATTGGCGTCTGTCAGATCGGTCTGGCACGCAAGGACCCACGTCTCGTCCAGGTCCTTCCGAAAATCGACATTCCACTGCACACCTGGGTCGCGATGCACGAAAATCTCAAGACCTCGCCGCGATGCCGTGCCGTGTTCAGCGCCCTTGTCGAAGGCCTCAAGCTCCATCTCAAGGAAACCGATCCGAACGCTCCGCCGCAACGGCGCTAGGACTGTTCACGTCTGTTTTTCAAAAAGGTCTGGCCGGAGATGAAGTCTTGTCGACCACCTCGGCTTCCGGCCGATCACCGCCCTGGCTATATTCCTCGTGCCATTGGCCGCGCTCGTCCTGATAGCTGATTTCCTCGTCATCACCCTCCACCTGCTGCTCGGCAGCAACGATGCGTGCAGCCTCAACCGCATCGGCATAGGAAGGGAAGGTTTCTGAATAAGCGCCGTTCATGCGGTAGGCGAAGCCTCCGTCATGCTCGACGATTTCATAGACCACTTTGGTCATGCATGTTCCTCCTGTTTCAGTAGGCGACATGGCAACCACAACCGCGTTTCAAGCATTGCATCCGACGGGAACACCACGGCATGAGCAGCATGTCCTGCAACACCACTATCCTACCAAAAGCACTCAAGCGCAAATCCTGCTTGATCTGATGGACGATACGTCACAGCCTGGGACTGGCACGGGGAAGGGAAATCGATGGCGGGTTCTATTCTGAAGCAGGAGCGCATGCGGCTCCTGGCAATACCGGCGACAATCGTCGCCTATATGGCCGAACATACAATATTCGAGGCGGGCAAAACGGCGTCTCTCATAGCCGCCATCGCACTCATCGGCATGATCATTCTGGTGTCCATGCGGGTTGCCCATCACGCCGAAATCCTTGCCGCCAAGGTCGGCGATCCCTATGGCACCATGATCCTGACACTGTCGGCAGTGGCGGTAGAGGTGCTGATCCTTGCCATCATCATGAGCGAATCCAGCTCGCCAACCCTGGTGCGCGACACGATCTATTCCGCCGTGATGATCGACATCAACGGCATTCTAGGTCTGGCCGCCCTGCTCGGCGGCCTGCGCCACGGCGAACAGCCCTATAATGACGATTCAGGCAAGACCTATGGCGTCATGATCCTGACTGCCATGGGTATCTCGATGATCGTGCCGGAATTCATTCCCGATGAAAGCTGGCATGTCTATTCCGCCTTCACCATCGTCGCAATGATCGCGCTTTATGCATTGTTCCTGAAAATGCAGGTCGGCCCGCACAGCTATTTCTTCAGCTACGCCTATCCCCGCAAGGCGCATCCGGCCGGTCAACCTTCCGACAGCCACGCAGAAGAGGAGGAGGAAGGCAGCGTCTCCCTCTCCATCGGCCTCATCATCGCCGGTGTGGTGCTGATCGGCGTGCTGGCGGAATTCATGGCGGCCTTCCTGAGTGAGAGCCTCGAAGGCACGAGCGCGCCACCGGCACTGATGGCGGTCGTGGTAGCGACGATCTCCGCCTCACCTGAAATCCTGACCGCCCTCCGGTCCGCATTGCGCAACCGCATGCAGGCCGTCGTCAATATTGCCATGGGCGCATCACTGTCGACAGTCATCCTCACCGTCCCGGTCATGGAAGGCATCGCGCTTTACACCGGCCAACCCTTCATCATGGCGATGACGCCGGTTCAGACCGTCATGGTCTTCATCACCCTCATCGCCGCCGCCATCAATCTCAATGACGGTGAAACCAACGCGATTGAGGGAATGACGCATTTCATCCTTTTCGCCACGTTCATCATGCTGCTGTTTCT
>Ga0209070_100623_pt1 | contig 14941 bp, 13 predicted proteins | sample SynthPrep_5_END__FD_187205 | JGI IMG/M metagenome (GOLD analysis project Ga0209070, IMG submission 187205) | Synthetic microbial communities from Ohio, USA - SynthPrep_5_END_DS10_MetaG (SPAdes) (version 2) | ecosystem: Engineered > Bioreactor > Aerobic > Activated sludge | place: USA: Ohio... | reverse complement strand
CCCGCAAACCCAAACTCGACGCTCAAAAACCGTCAATCTGGGGAAGGCTGGGCGGTGACATCGCACAAGGTCTCAAGGACGAACGTGATGAGGAGCACGCGGTCGCCACAGGCGGTGACGACCGCGCCTGAGCGTCAGGCCGCAGCCTTCACCTCCGATTCCGGCTGTAGGGAATGCAGGAAACTCACCGCGCGCTGCGCATGGGCTGCCGCCTGGAAGATCACTCGCTTGTCGTTGGCCAGCACCGATAGCCAGGACTGCAGGTAGGACGCGTGATCGGGCCGCGGCTCGAGCTCTGGCGCAATGCCGAGATCGGCGCAAAGGAAGCAACTTCCAAGCTCGGCAATGAGCTCTTCGCGGGCACGTTCCGTCCGGTCCTTGGTATAGCGCGAGAGATCACGTCCGACGCGATGCGCCGCCGCTGTCCAATGGGTCAGCTCATGGCTGAGGACGGCCGCGTGCCCAGCAGCATCGCGAAACGCTTCGAAGGGCGGCATCTGGATAAAGTCCTTGATCGGCGAATAATAGGCCTGGTTGCCGCCGTGCCGGATCACGGCGCCGGTGTTGCGGAAGAAGAGATCGGCGCGCGCTATTCGCTCGACAGGATCCCGGACCTTGGCCGGCGGGGCATGATAGGTGTCGGGCAAACCATCGATTTGCTCGATATTGAACACAGAATACGCCTTCAGGAACGGGATTTCCCGATCGACATCATTGCCGTTTCCGTCGGCCACCGACTTGGTGAACCGGCTGGCGAAGACAACCGTCGAGCCCGTTTCGCCTTTCCGCACGGCCCCGCCCAGTTCGAGGGCCTGTTTGAAGGTCATCCACATCGAGGAGGAGAAACCGCGCGATACCTGCTCTGACCACAGGAGCAGCACATTCATGCCGGAATAGGGGAGGCCATTGTGGCGCACCGGCCGGCTGATGCGACTATGCGTGTTGGCGGCGCTCCATGGTTTCATCCAGGGGCGCACGCCCTGTTCGAGATCCTCTACGATCCGTTCGGTGATCCGCGTATAGATGTCGATGCGATCGTTATCCGTTTTCCTGCCCATGACTTCCTTCTCCATTTCTCAGAACCGCGTCTTTCGCGGTCCGTCACGGAGGTCTGAAGTCAGGGGCCGATGGTGCGCCCATGCACCGGAACGGCCGCAACAGCGTGGAGGACGGCGAAGCCGTTGCTTGGGTGCCCGGCTCCTGCAGGACCGCCGAGCGGGACAGGCCGCGACAGGTACGTCTCCAGCTTTACTTTTCGACAAGGAAAAGGCCGGCGCTGTCTGGCGCCGGCCCCGGGGAGGAGAAAGGGGCGGGGTCATCACCGCCGGTGGTGTTATCCGAGAGCCGCCATCTGCGCTTCGGCAGCCTTGCGATCAAGAGAGGCGCCGGGGTTCTCGACCGGCCGGTCGAAGGGCTTCCAGGTCTCGCCGACCACATGCTCGTAGGCAGCAACCGCGCCTTCGGCTGCCATTCGGAGCGCGTGGGACTGGACGCCCATGTCGGCTGCGAACTCGCGCTTGCGCTGGGCCGCGCTGTCATAGCCGACCGGACCGTCTAGGTCCTCATCGCGGGCGTCGTTCGACGCCTTGGCGGTCGCGTCGCGCGCCTCGGTGACGGCGCGGGAGTAAAACTGCCCGGCGCCATGCGCGGATCCGACGAAGGCTCCGACGATACGCTGCAGATGGATCTGCATGGCCTTCTCGCCGATGCCATCGGAGAGGCTCTCGGCGGTCTCGACGATCAGCCGCTCATGCAGGCTACGGATGCCATCGCTATCGACGATGGCCGTGCCGAAGCTTGTCGCGATCTTATGCGCCTGGATTGCATCGGGGCAGGAGAGGCGGACCATTTCGAGGGTGGTACCGCGGCGAGATTGAGAGACCCGTGCGTTGGAGCGGTTGGGGGTGGCGGGCTTGGCCATGTCTGTTCCTTCCTTGGCTTCCGAAGCGGTTCCGGCCCGTGCCGGTCTGCCCTTCGATGCGGGCGACCAGGAACCGGCAAAGGGCGGGCGGCTTCAAAGGTCCGATCCGGCTGAGCCAGCGGGGCAGGGTTGCGAGCTAGCAGGTCTTGACCTGAGCAGACCGCGAGCCTGCCCTCGCGCAGAGAGGCTGGATCGGCCGCCACGCGGCGCGACAGCGGCCTTGAAACGATCGGCCGCCGGTTCAGACCGCAGCAACAAAGAAGGGCAGTCCGGCTCGGGTCCGATATCAAATGCAAGCCCGAGAGGGACGGCATGGCCAAGCCCGCCACCGAAATAGACGCCAAGACCGTATGATGGTGACCAAGCCGCCCCGCTACTCCGCGTCAGATCCACCTATCCCGCGAGAGGCAAAACAGGCGCGTGACCGTGAAGCTCGAGCGCGTCGATGATCTGCTCTTGCACCACCAGCCTGCATGTGAGCGTGTCGAGTTCGCTCCACCGCTCGAAGGCCAGGCGCTCGACAAGCTCCTGATGATAGAGACGGCGACCGGATCGCCGGCGCGCCCGGCTCCTGGTCTTCACCGTGATCGCCTTACGTCCGGCCCGCGCCGCAATCTGGCGGGTCAGACAATCCAGATGCCGCAGGGTCTCACGCCGGGCACTGACTGCCGTCGCCAGCGATCTCGATGCGAGGACATCAATCATGACCCGATCCCCCGGCTTCGCCAGCCGAGAAATGAGGATGGCCCATGATATTCGGCATGACGGTCGGGATCGATCACAAATCCGAACCTACCGCGCCTGGCATATTCGTCGCTCGGCACAAGGAAGCGACGTTCATTATCCCAGGCCTTTCGGTCACCCGCCCCTCTATCACCGGCGACGACCGCCACGACCTCAGTCATTCCGGGGTTCTTATCGGAGAAGATTGCCGAGGTGACGACATAGTCTGACGCATGACGTTGATCGAACGCCCGGCGATCCTTCGCCCAGCTCTCACCCTCGGCGAGCGAGCAACCGTGGATCTTCTCCCAGACGTCGGGCCAGGTATTGCGGATGGTCTTTTCTGCCATTGACCGCTCGCAGTCGGTGAACAGGTCCGGAAAACTGATCGCCACGATCGCCCATTCGCAGTCTTCCTCGTACCAGAGCGTGTCCTTCCGCAGCAGCGGATGGACTTTAGCATTGCGATCGGAAGAGAGGTGAAAGCCGCCGTGGCCGGCCGTACTGTGGGCGACAACGCCTTCGGCGTAGACGACCGCCATCTGTGAACCGCCCCAGGGCGTGCTCGCCGACATGCGGGTCTGCACGCGGTTGAGCTTGGCCAGATCGTGTTTATGACCGGCCGTCTCGGCGACGCGCATTCGAAACTCGGCCTCATTGGCCACCCGGCCATCATGACCGAAGAAGTCGGCGCGCGTCAGCTGTGCCAGCGGCCGACGAACGGCGACGGCACTCGCAAGGAACGCGAAGCCGCTGTGTGATGTGACCATGGCAAGGACCAAGTCATCAATGCGAGCGACGGGCATGCCATCGGCACTGGTGGCAAACTCCACCCCCGAAAAATCGGGGGTGGGTGCGACGATGTTCAAGGTTAGGGCGGCGGTCATGCTGCTGCCCTCTGATTGAAGTCCTGATCGTCGTCGTCATCGGTTGCGACGTCTGTGTCCTGCAGAGCATCGTGATCTGCATCTCCTTCGACCTGACCCTCCTGTTCATCAGCAGGGTCGTCAGCTTGGCCGCCGTCGCCCTCGCCCGCACCGATGACATCCGTAGTGGAGCTTGCCCGGATCCACGCGAGCAACTCGTCGGCCGGCGGTGCGAAGCGGCCGGACGGATGGACGAAGTGCTCGGTGGCAAAATGCTCCACGAGCGCTGCGCGGGTTTCGCGCACCTTCTGCCGTGGCTGAATCGATGCCTCGGCGCAAGACGCTTCCAGCGCCTGGCGCGACAGGCACAAGAGGAAATCTTCCGATCCCATGTTCGGCAGGTATTTATCGGCTCCGATCGCATCACCGGCAATGCGCGCCACCATGCCGCTATTGGACATGCCCCTGCGGCATGAAAGTACATCGACCAGCACCGAGCGAACGGCAACTCGAAGCGTATCCTGATCGAAGGCGAGCTTGCCATGCTCGCCAAACAGTCCGACGGCATGACGCGAGAGGCGCTTGCCGCCGTAGAAGGTCCCGTCAGCACCGGAGTCGATGCGAACATTCTGGCCAGCGAAGGCCAGGACCATCAGTGCCATCAACATGTCATCCTCGATCGGCGCGCGACCGAGCGCGTCATGCAGCGCGTCCGTGCGGAAATCGCCGATCATGTCGTGGCCCTTCTGCGTGACGTCTGGCCGAGCCTTCGGCGCTGCGATCGCGTCGCTATCATCAGTGCCGCGGGTAAAGCCGTCGCCACCGCCTCCCTTCTGCTTCGCCGCCTCTGGCATGCGGTAGTGGACCGTCTGCACCTTGCCGTCACGATCGAGATAGAGCGCCGCGTGGTCGGACTTGGACGGCTTGCCGTAGACTTGGGCAGCCTTCTTCGGCAGTTCCGGCTGGCCCCAGCTGTTGACCTCGACGATCGCGCCGCGCTTCGGCAGATTGCCGGTCATCCATTCATGCTGGGCACCGAGAAATCCCTCGACATTTGTGGTGTATCGACCGTCCTGGTTGGCCGGTGCGAAGAGATCCTCGACCCATTCGATCCCATAGGCTTGGGCAAGATCGTCACCAAAGCTCGCATCCTTAGCGTACATGCGCTTCTTGGTCAGGGCATTTGCGATCTGCCACCAGGGCGCTGTGTCGCCCTTCTTCGGCTTGTGCGCCTTCCAGACCTCCTTCTGGTCGAGCTGGCCGGCCGCCGCGATCACCCGCAACTGTTGTTCGTTCGGCATATCGCCCAAGGCCATCTGTTCGAGCATGCCCGGCAGGACATTGGCGAGCAGGCGTAGCTTGCGGATCTGGCGGACGGGAAGGGCGAGAGCGACGGCAATCGCTTCCTCCGTCCAGCCGAGAGCGACGAGCCGTTCGATGCCACGCCATTGATCAACCGGGTTGAGTGCTTCGCGAACCGAGTTTTCGACCATCGAACGCATCGCGCCATTGTCGTTAGCGGCGTCAACGACGAGGATCTCGATTTCTTCGAGACCGGCGGCGATGGCAAGCCGGACGCGGCGATGGCCGGCGTCGATGATGTAGCCGTTTCCGCCATTTACTTCCGGTGCCACTACGGGCGGCTGGACGATGCCAACCGCCTTGATTGTCGCCAGCATCAGCGCATCGGCCTGCGGCGAGGATTTCGACTGGCGCATCCGGTCTGGGTTTTCCTTCAGCGCGCGTGGGTCAACCTTCATGATCTGCATGGGATTTTTTCCTTCCGGGAGAGTTCCGAACCGGCGCCTTGCCAGCCCTTCCTGTCTTCATTTTTCTCGAAGACACCTCCCGGACCGCCGAACGGCCGGACTGACGCAACTGCGGCCGAGCATCCCTGCTGCGAGGGACAAGCGGGGCTGACAGCCCTGCGAAGAACGAGTGGCCGGGATAGCGCAGGCGGCGGTTGAGCGCACGCGCCGGCAGGAGGACCGATCGGCGACCGGTTCAACTTCCTGCTTTTCTTCCTCAATCCCACCTTCCAGTTCGAGCTAACGCTCGAAGATGAGACTGCTAGCGGCGACCATACCTCGACGAAGGGACTAGGTTCGGCGCCTGAGCAGGGCCAGACCATCGGCGAGCATGCGCTTCAGGCTCGGCTTCCTGCTTACCGGTTCAGCAGGGGCGGCTTCGGCGCTACGAACAGCAGCAGGCGGTGGACCGGCGGCCTCGGAACGTGAAGGCGGAAAGGGCTCCTCGACGACGGCGGCGACAACGACATGCGTAATTGTCGTCTCATCCGATTTCACCGAAACGGTGACCTGTCCGCCGGAGCGAAGGCGGTCGACGCCCGTTTGAGCGGCCTCCTGCTCGTCTCTAGCTTCGACCAGCGATGTCTGCGTCACCAGAAAAAATGGCATTTGTCCCTGCGATGTGTTCTACTACAGATCTCATCCGCTTAGCGGTTGCGGTCAAGATGCAGCACCTCCTCAGCGGCGCCTCCGATACAAAAAAGCGCTCAAACCGTGAGGGGAGCGCCTTCTTCTGTATCCCGGGACAAGATCAAACGCCGCCGCGATTGCAGCAAGCAGGACATCGGCTTATCGGGGAGTGATGCTCAGATCTTGTTGACGAAAGGCACTTTCAAGTCGTGATTCGACTTACCGCCTGATAGATCTCTAAGCCTATCAGAATGCCAGGTGAAACGACATGAGCACAGATCCCGAGGCCCGGAGAGCGATCGCGCAACGCGCCATTGATCGCGCGCAAGCGCGTGGGACGCCGATCGACACGGATCCTGCCTTCCTTGCCTTACTGGAGGAATGGATCGGGGGAGAAATCGACATGAAGGCCATGCGCTTACGATACCTTGAAATGACCGCTCTACGAGCTGCCGAGCGGCGGGGCTCGCGCAATAGCCTCTCCGGCATAAACCCTTCGGAAACATCGAACGAGGTGACCGAAGAATAAAAAAATGGGCCTGCAGAAAACTGCGGCCCATGAAGTGTGGAGATCTGAAACCTCCAGAGGGGAACAGCTGCTGCGACGGAACTGGGAGGTGACCGTCATGTGCATCAGCTGAAGGCACTATGCCCGAATTTTGACCAAACGGAAAACATTTATTGTGCAATGCAGCTATGCGGCGGCTGCGTTGGTCTCGTCGTCCAGATCCTCCGCCAGCCGGGCCTCGATTGCCCTAAGCTTTAGTCGCTTTTCCTTCAGATCATTGGCAAACGCGAAAACACCGCCGTCACGCGACCGGTAAGAGGCCAGACGGCGTTCGGCTTCCTCCAGCCGCCGCCGATACTGACGCTGCTCGTCGTCAAAGCCATCCAGTGCATGCTCCAGACGAGAAATAGCGCCAAGCGGCGTGACCGTAATTGCCAAATCGATCTCATAGTCGGCGCCGGTGCGCTGGAGCAGGGTCTCGAAGCGATAGCCATCCCCTTTGCCAAAGCGCTCGCCCTCATAAACCAGATCGAAGCCACCGATCGTCGCCAGATGCACCTCGCCCTCCTGCTGGAGCTGCAGAAGCGTCAGGATCTCCTTCATCAAAGCGCGGCCGGCCTCCTTGCGCTCGGTATGATCCTGACCGAGCACCGTCATGGTGAAGGCATCGCCATTCGTCGGCCTGAGACGCTCGATATCCTGGCCGATCTCGGCGATACGCCGGGTTGAGACCTCCATCTCACGCTCTGCATCCCGCATCTGCCGACGGACAGCATATTGGTCGTCCTCGTGGGCGGCCCTCAATCGTTCAAGCCTGGCAATATCGGCCTCCAACCCCGCCTTCTGCATCAGCCGTTCGTCGCCTGACGCAATGGCCTTGGCCATCGCAAACTGGTTTGCCGCGCCTTCACCGACGTCCTCCAGCCGCCGGATTGAGGTGTCGCCGGAGAGCGCGGCGGCGATAAAGCGGGCTTTACGCTCGTTGTTCTGCCACATGGAGGCGTCGAGCGAGCCCTCGGTGGCATAGGCGAAGATATCGACCTCCTCATGCTGGTTGCCCTGACGCGCGATCCGGCCCTCACGCTGCTCGATCTGCGACGGCAGCCATGGCACGTCGAGATGGTGGAGAGCCTTCAGGCGAAGCTGGGCGTTGACCCCCGTGCCCATGGTCTCGGAAGAACCGATCAGGAAACGGACCTTGCCGGCGCGGACATCGCCGAACAACCGTTGCTTGGCTTCGGTCTTCTTGTAGTCCTGCATGAAGGCGATCTGTGATGCCGGCACGCCGAGCCGGACCAGTTCGTCGCGGATAAAGCGATAGGCCGAGAAGCCACGGGTCTTTTCCACATTAGAGCGTTTCCCCTTCATGCTGGATCGTACCCGCATGATGTGAAGAAGTTTCGGGCCTCTTGAGGCTCGATGAGGTCGATCAGTTTCCCGATCCTGTCCCAAAGGCCGGTCACAGTGCGTTCAGCCGCTTTGCGCAGGAGCGCTTTCAGCTTCGAGAATGCCTTCTCTATGGGATTGAAGTCTGGGCTGTAGGGCGGGAGGAAGAGCATGCGCGCACCGGCAGCCTCGATCATCTCACGCGCCGCCGGTCGCTTGTGGCTGGACAGATTGTCAAGGATGACGACATCACCAGGCTTCAGGGTCGGCACAAGAACCTGTGCGACATAGGCCTCGAACCATTCTCCATTGATCGGCCCGTCGATGACGAGCGGTGCAACCATTCCCGTGCTACGCAAGCCAGCCACCAGCGTTGTGGTCTTGCGGTGGCCGTGCGGGAAGCCCATTCGCAGGCGCTCTCCCTTCCTGCAGCGTCCGTGCGTACGCGCCATGTTCGTCGCAGTCCAGGTTTCATCGATGAAGACGAGCTTGGCAGGATCAAGGTCCAGTTGATCATCGAACCACTGCTGACGCTGTTCCAGGACGTCCGGACGGCTTTGCTCTACCGCGTGGCCAGTCTTTTTTTACGAGTCTGGCCGTGGCGGACAAGAAACCGGTGCAAAGCCGACTTGCTGATGGTGATGCCCTTGGCAGAAAGCGCGTCGCGCAGCTCGAACAAGGTTCCATCGCGGTGCTCAGCGAGCCATGCCATGATCGCCTCGCCATGGGCCTCTGTCTTTCGAGAATTTCGATCTCCGCCAAGAGGACCAGGTCGCACGTCGCCCTGGCGAAGTTGCAGATTTCGCCAGCGGCTGACGCTTGCGGCACTCACGCCAAACCGTTCGGCGGCTTCGCGGTGGGTCGCACCAGCGGAAACGGCAGCAAGCACGCGAACTCGCAGATCGACAGAAAGGGCTTTCGACATATCCGCCGACCTCCATCGGCAGATAGTTTGAATCAGAACACGGCTGATTTGCAAAGACCCGCAGATTCAATCAGTCAGGGAACCGCTCTAATCGTGCCGAGATCCGAGAAGATCATCTGGGCGGCGCCTGGCAGATCAAACTCCTTGCCGTCGGAGCGTCGATAGATCGCCTCGCTGGTATCCTTCCAGATCCCGTAGGCATTGCGGACGAGCAGATTGAGCTTGTTATTCTCCTCGTTGTCGGCCGCCGGCATGACGAAGCGCAGGTCGATCGCCGCATGACGCCCATCAGTAATGACGGACAGCAGGATGTCGTCGCCGGGCTTGGCGGGACCCTCGCGCTCCTCGATCGCCTTGATCCTGCTGCCGAGGGTCTGCTGATAGGTCTTGAACAGTGCCGTCGGCTTGGCAGTCATGATCTGCCGCCGGCCGGTCGAGATGTTGGGCACCTTCACGTATTTCCGCAGGTCATCCGGCATCACCACATCGGCAAACGAGCGGAACATGGCGATCAGCTCCGGCACGTTGACGAAGGACGCGAAGCGGCTGACCGGCTTGTATTTTCCCGATGGCTGGATCTCGAGTTCGGTGGTCGTATCGCCGAAGCAGGATGCCCAGGCATCGAATTCGTGCAGCCCGCGTTCCGCAAGCGCGGCATGGCCGAGCAGGCGCTGGATCGAGAACATTTCGCCGAGCGTGTTGGTGATCGGCGTGCCGGAGGCAAGCACCAGCGCCCGGCCGGGGTTCCTAGTTTCGATGTAGCGGGACTTCACATAGAGATCCCAGGCGCGTTGCGATCCGTTCGGATCGATGCCCTTCAGCGTCGACATATTGGTGGCGAAGGAGAGCTTGCGGAATTCCTGCGCCTCGTCGACGACGATCTGGTCTAAGCCGATCTCGGAGATGGTCATAAGGTCGTCCTTGCGCGTCACCAAGCCTTCGAGTCGCTCCTGCAACCCTTCCTTCAGCCGCTCGAGCCGCTTGCGCGAGACGCGGTCCTCGCTGTCGACTTTGGTCAGAAGGTCCTCGTAGAGCTGCAATTCGTCGTGGATCATCTGCTGTTCGAAGGCTGATGGGACCGCGATAAAGCGAAAGGCAGAATGCGTAATGATGATCGCGTCCCAGGTGGCGGTCGCAGCCCGTGACAGGAAGCGAGCACGCTTGTCCTTGGTGAAGTTCGTCTCGTCGGCGACCAGGATCCGCGCATTCGGATAGAGCGCCAAAAACTCGCGGGCGGCCTGCGCCAGGCAATGGCCTGGCACGACCAGCATGGCTTTGGCGATCAGTCCAAGCCGGCGCTGCTCCATGATCGCAGCCGCCATCGTCATCGTCTTGCCGGCGCCGACGGCGTGGGCAAGATAAGTCGAGCCATCGGCGATGATCCGCCAGATGCCACGTTTCTGGTGCCCATACAAAACAAAGGCGCCAGAGGCGCCAGGGAGTTTCAGATGGGAACCGTCGAATTTCCGCGGCGCGATGTTGTTGAAACGATCATTGTAATGGCGGGCCAGCCGGTCGGTTCGATCCGGATCGGTCCAGACCCAGTCCTTGAATGCCTGCTTGATCCTTTGGAGCTTGTCGCGCGCGGCCTCGGTATCGACGACGTTGAGCACACGCCGCTCGCCGTCGGCGTCCCTGAAGACGTCGAAGATTTGAGGCACCCGGCTGTTCAGCGCATCGGCGAGTAGATCGCCTGCATGGCGGCGACTGGTTCCCCATTCGGACGTGCCGGCAGCGCTATAGCCGAGCTGGCGGGCTTCCACTGTCCAGGAGCCGAGCTCCGGCATATGATGGATGCGGATATCGGCTTCCATTTTCTCCTTCACGAACGCCACGACGTCAGCAGCCGGGATCCACGGCGCACCGAGACGAGCCGTGATGTCGGAGGGACGAAGGTCTGCAGGCTGGACATCAACCAAGGCGCGGACATTGCGCTGATAAGCCGGATCGAGCTCGGCCGCCGCCTGCGCGGCGGTGAGCTTCGTTCGGACGGCCCCTGAGAGATATCCGTCTGCCGTCTTCCACGATCCATCGGCCGGATCACGGAAGATGGCCTCACTCAGTTCGTCGATCACCGCCGCCGGATCGCTGTGCAGCAGCTCGGCGATATGGTCGATATCGACGTGGCCGCGTTCGTTTAAAACGACGGCTAGCGCATCTGCGGGAGATGTGATTGTCGGCGCCGCGGGCGGCGATATCACGCGTTCAGAAAAAATCGGACCGGGCTTTGCCGTATCTGTTTCCAGATCATAATCTTCGATGGACGCCACCAGCCAGCAATCGGGGTCGTCGCGGAATGGCGCCAAGTTCGGCTGGCGATGGGTTTCCTTGACCTCACCGGTTTCCGAATCCTCCTGAATCGAGACGGTGGTATGGTTGATCGGACCGAAGTCGCGCACAAAGCTCGACCAGGCGATCCGCAGACGCACTTGGCCGTCGCGCCAAGGCCGGTCGGTTTCCTGAGCTTTCAACACCTCACGGACCGCGTCTCGGATCGGGATCAGTTTCGAGATGATCCGGACATGCTTTTCCGGGACCCCCTCACCGGTGCGACCCTTGCGGACGGTGACTGGCACGGCCGATCCGTCGAGCATCTGCATCAGGCCCTTCGACCGGTCAAGGAAAAAACTGCCCTCGCGAACAGTCCCGCCCTTAGGCTGTAGATCGACGATCTCGCCGAGTTCTTCCTCGAGATCAATATCGATAGGTGTCGGCTCTCCGTCATAGAGATCGGCCGGCAGAAGCTCGATGGCAGCGGAAAGCACGGCTTCGAGATCTTCGCCATCACGGGGCCGGCACGTGTAGGTCTCGCCGAACGGCCCCGAGGTCAGCGCATGGGTGCCGAGCACGAAATCGGGGTGCCGGGCAAACCAGCGGTTCACGCGGATGGCGCCTTCGTCGTTGGTGGCCGCCCTGACCTCATCGAGATCGAGCCACAGCTGATTTCCCTCCGGCTCTCCGGGCTTCCTCTTGCGGAAGAAGAGGATGTCGACGACGACATCCGTGCCGGCGTCGCGACGGAAGCTGCCCTCGGGCAGGCGGATTGCTGCGATCAGCTCTGCGGATTTGGCGATATGCTCCCGTGCTGTGGTATCGGCCTTGTCCATGGTGCCATGCGAGGTGACGAAGGCGGCGACCGCGCCGGGCTTCAGCAGGTCAATCGACCGGGCGATGAAATAGTCGTGCAGGCGAAGGCCAAGCGACCGGTAAGCGCGGTCCGAGCGGACAATGCGATCGGAGAAAGGTGGATTGCCGATGGCGAGATCGTAGATCGGAGCCAGATCGGTACGGGCAAAGTCGCCATTGAGGATCCGCGCCTTCGGCTGAAGCAGGCGGGCGATGCGGGCCGTGACCGGATCGAGTTCAATCCCGGTCACATAGGCGACGTCGCGATACGGCTCCGGCATCAGGGCAGGGAACAACCCCGTGCCGATTCCCGGCTCCAGCACCCGACCACCGCGCCAGCCGAGCTTTTCTATCCCGGCCCAGACCGCCCGGATGATGAACTCCGGCGTGAAATGTGCATATTGGGTGCAGCGGGCAAGCGACGCGTAGTCGCTCTCGCAAACCGCGGTCTCGAGCGAAGAACCAATATCGTCCCAACCCTTTCGGAAATCGACCTCGCCCGGCCGACGGAACATACTATTGGCCAGTTCGCTGGCGCCAAAGCCGGTGAAGCGGATCAACTGCGCCTGTTCCTTTGCCGTCGCGGGCCGGTCCCGCTTGGTAACGCCGTCGGCGACGAGGATCGCTGCGACATTGGCGCGGGCGCGATCCTTCCAGGTGGCACCCAACGCGCGGTCACCATCAAGATAGAAGTTTGCCCGAGACCCTGCTCGCCGAGCAGGTGCAGCAGTGACGGGGAGGGCAGGGGCCGATGCGGGCGGAGTGGGATCCGGGTCGTCGTCATTGGCGGGATCGGGAGAGAAACCTCCAAACGCGGTCACACCAAGCCCGAGCCCGGAGGACAGGGCAGAGCCGCCGAACATGTCGAAGGTAAAGGGGTCATTGCTCATGAAACGCTCCTTTGGAAAGCGGGCGTGCGAAATCGACCGGTCGAGAGTCCGACGAGTTGCAGCGCTCGAATTGTAGGGACTGGTTCTGGCTTAGGCCGCCAGGACCGTGGGCAGGTGGCGCAGATGCACCGGCAGCTTGGCGGCGATCTCCTCGTCGCTCAGTGTTTCGAGCAGCTTCAAGACGGTGCCTTCCTTGCCGCCAGAGAGCATCACCGTCCGACGACCCTGCATCGCCGTCGGCCAACCCTCATCAGCATAGCCACGATAGTCGTCGGTGGTCGTGCTCCAGATGTGCTCCAGCCGTTCTTCGCGGCTCATGGCCCGGACCGGTCGGGTTTCGCGGTCGACGATCGCGACCCGCATCGCCTCCACAGAGTTCGGGTCCGCGAGATCGCAATAGGTATGAAAGTAGCGGACCGCTTCATCAATCCGGATCGCATAAAACACCGATGTCACCGAACCGGTTATGAACTCCCGCATCGCAAAGATCGGCCCGCGCATCCACAGCGGCGGCAGAATGTCGGGCATGTAGGAATAGGAGGTCTCGTCGATCTCGAACCATTCGCCCGCATAGACCGCAGACTGGTCACCACCAAAGCGGTCGGGACGCCTCGCGTGCCTGTCGAACATCCGGAATAAGTCGGTGCGCTTGGCCACACCTTGAAAAATTTTGCGGGGAAGGGCTATCGAGGTCATCAGCTTGATCCTTTCGGGGTTTTGGACCGAAGGCAGCACAAGTCGTTTCGACATCGCCAATCTCTTCAGTCCTTCATGACCCCTCCCGCGTTGCTGCGTCCGTGTCCGGCCGGGTCAAGGGCCGGCGCATGCCGGGCGGAGCCTCCCTTGATGCGGCCGGCGCGCATGCGGCAGGCCCCACCTTTTTCTCCATGTTCCTTTCTCGTTTCTCCTTCTCCCTGGCTTTCAGAACCTCGTTCCAATCCTCCGCCGGCGGACATAGCCGCTGCCAGTCGCAGCCGGACGCTTCAGCGAGCGCCCGCAATCGTTCTGCGTAGACCTCCCCTTGGGAATTGGCATCCGTCGCCGCGACCAGTGTTAGTCCCGGCCGCGCAGCAAGTTCTGCAAGCGCCGCATCTGTCGCCGGAGACCACCCACCGCCAGTGCTGAGATAAAGAGTTTGCTCCCGCGGACCTTCGAGCGCCGCGAGACTCATCGCGTCGATCGCAGCTTCTGTGACACAGAGTCGGGACGCATCGCCTGGTCCAAAGCGGAAGAGAACCTTCGACCCCCCGCTGGCAAAGCCACGCCAGTCGGGACCGCGCTCCTCCCAGCCGACGACGCGACCCTGGCCATCGACATGGGCTGCCCACAGACTGCCGAAGGGTCCTTCCCGCAGGACACCCTCTTGAATAGCCTGCTGGGCGATGGCCGTCGGGATCCAGCGCCCCCAGCACAGATAGCGCCAGGCACCGGATCCGGGCGAAGGCTTGCGCCGGCTGCGCCAGCGGTCGGCAATATCTTCCAGCGGCACGGAAGACCGCGAAGACCTCCATTCCGGCCGGGAAAGTTGATACCCGACAATTGACGCAACCGCCCCCGCTGCGGACGGGAATGGAATTCCCTCCAGGAACATGGCAAGGCCGAAGACATCGCCCTTTTCGTCACTGAGGGGATCGAACCAGCCGCGCCCGTCATGCGTGACAATGACGATGTTGCCGCCGCGCCGGTATTTTACGGCGCGGCGGGTGCTTTCCTTCAGATCGATTTCGTAACCGGCCTGCTCCAGTACGGCCTCGCAACTCACCTTGGCGCGCAGCGCCTCCAATTCTTCTCGTTTCATATTTTTTCAGCCGCCTAGCGGCCGTCCCTTCTTCTTCCCGCAACTTGCGGGTCACCTTCCACCCGCCGCGAAGAGCGAAGGGGGCAAGGGCGCAGCAGGCAACTGACAAAAGTTGCAGCGACGTGCTGCGGCAAAGCTTCCCTTGCGGCCGACAGATCGCCAGCGGCAGGAACAAGCGGGTCTCAATGAGACCCGCGCGGGAAATATTCATGCTTATGCGGAGCTACGCATAAGCATGAATATGAGCCGTTGTGACTTATGGTCATCTCAGGCTCGATCGCGCCGCTTTACAGGGCACCCCCGCTTTCCAACTGCACATAATCAGCTCTTTGAGCCTTCAATCCCCAGCGTAGGGCATCC
>Ga0209070_100620_pt1 | contig 15088 bp, 20 predicted proteins | sample SynthPrep_5_END__FD_187205 | JGI IMG/M metagenome (GOLD analysis project Ga0209070, IMG submission 187205) | Synthetic microbial communities from Ohio, USA - SynthPrep_5_END_DS10_MetaG (SPAdes) (version 2) | ecosystem: Engineered > Bioreactor > Aerobic > Activated sludge | place: USA: Ohio... | reverse complement strand
GTGGTAGGGCGGCAGCTTCATGGGGCGGGGGGACGAGAGGAAGGGAGGGCGAGGATAGCAGGCCACAGGGCGGAGGGAAGGGGGAGAGTTGACGAGGTAATAGCGCACTTATACATTGCTTCGCAACATAGGTGCTCCGGCCGCCACGGGAGTGGCGTGTGGCCGGAAAGGCAGGCCCGACCGGGCCTTGTTTTTTAAGGGTGGCAAGGATGCCACCACGGGAGAACCGCGTGGCGATTTACCACTTCTCAGGGCAAATCCTTGGCCGCACCGCCAAGCTGAATCCTGACGGCAGCGGGCGTCCCGGCTCCAAGGCGGCGGCAGCCGCCGCCTACCGCAGCGGGTCGCAGGTGCGCGATTACCGTACCGGCGAAATCCACGACTACAGCCGCCGCAAAGGGGTGGCCCATGCCGAAATCATGGTGCCGGTGGGTGCGGCGGCGTGGCTGGAAGACCGGGAGCTGTTGTGGGGCACGGTCGAGCGCATGGAGAAGCGCGCCGACGCCCAGCTTGCCCGCGAGTTCAATATGGCGTTGCCGCACGAGCTGGACGCCGCACAGCGGCTGGAGCTGGTGCGCGGCTTCGTGCAACGGCATTTTGTGAACCGGGGCATGGTGGCGGACATCGCCTTGCATGACCCCGTGCCGGAGCAGGGGCAGAGCCGCCACAATTACCATGCCCATGTCATGTTGACATTGCGCCGGGCAACCCCGGACGGACTGGATCCCGTGAAGACACGGGAATGGAACAGCAAGGAGCTGTTGAATCTGTGGCGGGCCGAATGGGCGGTGTCCTGCAATGCCGCGCTGGCGCGCGCGGGGCGGCAGGTGCGGGTTGACCACCGCACCCTTGTGGCGCAGCGGGACGACGCCTTGCAGCGCAAGGACATGGCCCGCGCCGCCGAGCTGAATCGCGCGCCGGAAATCCACGTCGGGCCGAGGGCACGGCAGGCGGTGCGCCACCAGCGCCCGCCGGTCAGCCGGGTGCGCGAGGTGGGGGCGGTGAAGGCGCGCGCTCCGGGGCAAGCCCCGGCCAAGCGCGTACGCGAGTATCCGGCGCGCGACAGCGGCACGCGGCTGGACTGGCTGGAGCGGATTGTTGTCGGCAACGACGAGCGGCTACGCCGTGACGTTGAGCGCATCAACCGGCGCTTTGACCGCTACCAGCGCAAGATGGACTATTGGGAGCGGCGCATCACCTTCTGGACGGAAGGCAGGCTCAAAGGCAGCCAGTTCCGGTTCAATCGCTGGAAAGCCGCCGAGGAGGAGAAGCAGCGCCGCCAGAAGGCCGAGCACGCCCGCAAGCGGTTCCGGCAGCTTGTCGGCATGATGAAGCAGCTTGACGAGCTGATGCGGTTAGGCGGCAATCGGCGCGAGCGCGGGCTTGTCCGCATCCGCGAGCTGGAAGGGTGGGCGCGGCTGGCCCAGCCGAGGACACGCAGTCGCGCACCGGGGCGCAAGCGCGGCCTGTTCGACTAGGAGCAGGCCGGGGGCGGAGACGCAGGCTCACCGTGAGCCGCCGCCTGCGGTACAGGGTCGAACCGTTCCGGCGGTTGCGGTTCCTGCGTGAACCCTTGCGGGGTGGCTTCCCATCTGTCCCACAGGCCGCGCCAGCGCCACATCTTGCGGTAATCGAGGCGCTTGCCGAAGATGGGGAACGGGCAGTTACGCAGCTTCACAATCACCTTGGTCAGCGGCAGGCGCTGGATTTCGGCGCTGTCGAGCAGCCAGTAATTGCTGTCGGACTGGCTTTGCGACTGGCTCCGGCGCTCCCAGCCGGAGGCGGACGAGCTGACGCTTGCCGATTGCGATTCCGCCGGGGTGTGGCCCAGCATGGTGGCGACATAGGTGGCGGTTTCGTTGTCGTTGACCCCGAAGAACAGCCGCGCCGAGGCGTTCGCCAGGAACGCGGCGGCGTTGTCGCCGTAGATTTTGGCGACCTGCGGCAGGTTCTGCCAAATCAGCACCGGGGTGCAGTAGGCGCGCAGCAGGCCGGACTGCTTTTCCAGCACGTCGAGGCGACCGAGCACGGCCACCTCGTCGAGCAGGAGCACCACCTTGCGGCGGGGTTTGTTGGCTTTGGCGCGGGTGAGGGTCTTTAGGGTGCAGCCGACCATGACCCGCAGCCAGCGGGAATACACGTCGAGCAGGTCTTCATCGACGCAGAGGAACAGGGTGCCGGTGCCCTCCACCAGTTCGGAGAGCCGGAAGGTTGAGCTGGAGGACAGCTTGCCCGCCGGGCTGGTGGCCGACCATGGTTCCGTGGCCTTCTGCACGTTGGAGAGGATGGACTGAAACTCTTCGGAAAAGTCCCCGCCGGAATCCACCGCGCTGGTGAGGATGCCGCCAATGATTTCCCGCGCGGCGGGAGAGGGGGAATGTCCGGCGATATGCGTCAGCAGGGTGATGAAGGTCTCGCGCTGGCCGGCGGAGAGCCGGCGCACCGTGGACAGGGTGCGGCTGGGCGCGGGTTCGCTGTGCAGGACGTGCAGCACCAGTCCCTTGACCAGCGAGGTGGCCTTGTCATCCCAGTGGGATTCCCGCGCGTCGGGGACGACGAGCAGGCGCGCAAGGGCTTCGGCGTCGTCGGCTTCCTGCGGCGTGCCCGCGCGCACCATGTCGAGCGGGTTGAACCGCTCGGAATGCGCGAGGTCGGTGGGATTGAGCATCCACACCTTGCCGAAGCGGGCGCGCTGGCGGCGGGTGATGGCGTAATTCTCGCCCTTGGGGTCGGTGACGACCATCGAGCCGCGATAGGTCAGCAGGGAGGGGATGACCACGCCAAGCCCCTTGCCCGCGCCCATGGCGGCGAACACCATCACCATGCCGTCAGACGAAAACCGCAGCAGGCGACCGAAGGCCCCGCGACCGAGGAGAACACCTTCACCACGGACGGCCCCGTGCCACCATTGTTCCCAGCGGTGCGCCCAGCGCGCCGAGCCGTGGGCCTTGCGGCGGTTGCGGTCTGCCCTGACCAGCCGCAGCGGCAGGGTCAGGACGAAACGCACCAGCCACACCGCGCTGTAGAGCGCGGTGGAAATCAGCCAGAAGAATCCGTTGAGTACATCCATGGCGGTGAGTGTCTGTCAGCCGCGCGCGCGAGGCAAACCCTCTGCCCGCGCGGCTGGCAGGAAAGCGTCAGCGGAACGCGCGGAACAGACTGCGGGCGACGAGACCGAGGCCCACCTTGGCCCCCGCCGCTGCGCCGGAAAGTGCGGCCTGCCCCATGGTCTGCATCTCTGGTGGAAGGGGGAAATCGCTGCCGGTACGCACACGATAATCATAGAGCGCCTGTTTCATCCACGGGCCGGGGTTCACGTTGCTGCGTGACGTGCGCCCGGTCGCATAGGCGCTGATAGGCTCCCGGATGGGTTCGGGGATGATGTCCGCCCGCCCCGCCTTGGCGGCGGCGATGTAGCGGCTCAGGAAGATGGGATAGTGCTGTTCGGCGTAGGCTTCGGCGCGGCGGTCAATGGCCATGGTATCCCCCAAAGGTTGAACAGCCTAAGATTGCGGTTTTTGAGGCGGCAGCAAAGGGGGGGGTAAGGGATTTTTAACGCTGGTGGTAAAGGCCACGCCCGACAACACGCCTCAAGGCACGCTTCGCTCTTTGGCCTTGACCCGTGTTCCCGGTCGTAGCGGGGGCTTGGGAACAGCAAGGCCCCGGAGTGGCCTTGCTGCCCATTTACGACGGGGTGCCCGTGGCGAGACGTTGCGGAGCCTCATCAGCTTTACGGAACCAGAGCGCCCCATCCGGCGGCGGCAGGTTGCGCCGTTCCTCGCTAAAAAACTCGCCTTCATCGACGGCAGCGACAGGCGGCAGGTCGAGGGATATGGCGCGGCCATGCCGCGCCTCATCGAGGGGCGGCGCGACCGTAAACGGCTCACCGTCACGATGCGCGGCGCGGTAAAGGACATAGTCGAGGCGGTCGAGCAGGTCATCGCAGGCCGGATGCTCCTGCATCAGGTGGCTGCCGGTGGTGACGTAAATGCGGTGGTCGGGCCGGTCGAGCACCGCCGCCGGAGACGGCGGAGCGGAGGTCATGGGCGGTTGGGGCGGCGGCATGGGGGCTGGTTGCGCGTGCATCTGGTCGAGATGCACATGGACATGCACGGCGGGAGTGGTGCTTGCCGGTGCAGAGGCCGGAGCCTGATAAGCCGGGCGCGGCTCTTGCTGCGGCGCGCCTTGCTGTGCTCTTTTGCGGACGTGGCCGGTGAGCTTTTCCAGCAGGAAGGCTACCGCGCCGATGACGGCAAAGGTCAGTTTCGTGGCGAGCCAGAGAACGAACTTAATGACATCCATTTATGAAACCTACGCCGCCAAGATATGCCGTCATGTGGAGTTGCCGCCGGGCACCTATGACAGCCAGAAGCTGAACAGTTACATCATGGCTTTGCCGCTGGGGGAAGCCCATGCGGCGCTGGACAAGGTGGAGCTGGAACACCTGCCCCGGCTGGGGGATACCCTCAGCCTCAACGACCACATGCAGGCCCATTTCTTCAGCCTGTTGCTGAACCCTGCCCGTGACCTGTGGGAGTTCACCAAGCCGCTGCTCATCAAGCGGCAGCATTTGGAGCGGCTGGAGGGGTGGCGGGACTGGCGGACGTTGTCGGTCTATCTGCGCCAGCAGGACTTGGAACCGGCGGCGGTGTTCCGCAACACGCCGATTCCGGTCAAGGCAGGGCCGTTCGAGACGGTGGACTACTACGCTGCGGATATTCGCGTGGTGCTGGGGCGGAGCGCGCCGTTTTTATGGGAGCCTTGACGGGTTTCCAGCAGAAATTGCTCGTCCGGGCTGCGGCACACTATTGCCAAGATGTATAACAAAGTTTGTTAGTTCTTGTGAGGTGTGCTATAAGCTAAAGAAATGAAAGCTACGAACATGAGAACCCTCACCGTATCCCTGACGCCGCACCAAGCGGCTATGATGCAAGGTGCCGTCGAAAACGGCGGCTATGCGTCTAACAGCGAAATTGTCCGCGATGCTCTCCGCTTGTGGGAGCAGCGCGAAGAAATCCGGCAAATGGAACTGGCCCGGCTGAAAAAAGCCTACGATGAAGGTATGGCAAGCGGTGAAGGCCGCGAGGTCAGTGCCGATACGCTTCTGATGGAATTGAAGGCGGTAGCGCGTTCGCGTGGCTAAGTATATTCTAAGCCCCCGTGCGGAAGCTGATTTACGCGGTATATGGCGCGACATTGCGCCGGACAACGAACGCGCCGCCGACGCTCTGTTGCGGCGGATTTTGGACAAGGCCGAGTTGGCGGCCGAGCATCCCCACATGGGGTCTCCTCGCCCCGAACTCAGCCCCACGGCCCGCATTCTCATCGAGGGGCGCTATGTCGCCATTTACGAACCGATGCCTTACGGGATTTTCGTGGTGGCCGTAGTATATGGTCCGCGCGACACCGAAAATTGGTTAGGTTAGAGCAGAGGCGGGAATTACCTAACAATCCTTCTGCATCTTGAGCTTGCCGCGCTGGCGGGCATCCGCGCGCCAGAGCTTGCGCCGTGCCTCCGGCGTCTCAAGATGCTTGTATTTGCCGCCCGAGAATTTAGGCCAGTCCAACGCCATGCCAGCGCGCACCAGCTCGGCCGCCAAATCGCGCCCATCGGGGAGAGAGCATTCCGCCACCACGCGGTCATAGGAGAGTTCCGGCCGGATGCGGGCCGTCACCGTCTGCCCCTTGCAAAGCTGCACCATCGCCCATTTCGCCTGCTTACCATAAGGGTGGTCGAGTTCGGGCGCGTCGATTCCGGCCAGCCGAATATGGGTCTTGTCAATCACGATGGTGTCGCCATCGACGACCCAGCACCGGCCCCGCAAAACCGTGGGTGCCGGAGGCAATGGCATCGGGGTGCGGGATGGGGCCGGAGTCGTGATAACAACGAACGGCTCGTGTTGTCGTGGCCGGGACGGCCTGCGCTTTCCGACAAACAACCGGATGAGAATCCGTAACAGCCCCATGCACCTACCCTATGGATTATCCCTGTGCGGGACATTGGCACGGCCATAGGGCTTTCCGCAATTTGCCGTTGAATGGATGGTTTCTTTTTTCGGAAGGCGTTGCAAAAATCAGGACTTACGGAACAGGCCGGAAACCGTCAACAAGGCACCGTAAAACCATGTGCGCCTGCGTATTTTCTAAGCAACAATGTGGAAATATCACTGCGTTAGTGCGATGCTTGCAAGCAATAGCCGATGTCCAACAAGTCCTGATTATTGGAATACAGCACATTCTGGATTAACAAGCATAAAAACAACAAGAAACCACGAACATGCAGCTCCTATCACAGCTCTTCAAACGCGGAAATGACGCCATCATGGCGGCCCTTGACCGCTCGCAGGCCGTTATTCACTTCACGCCGGACGGCACAATCCTCTGGGCCAACGATAATTTTTGCAAAACGCTCGGCTATAGCCTGAACGAAATCGTCGGCAAGCACCACAGCCTGTTCGTGGAACCTGACTATGCCGCGAGCCAAGACTATAAGGACTTTTGGAACGGGTTGCGCTCCGGCCGGTTCCAGAGCGCCCAGTACAAGCGCATCGGCAAAGGCGGCCGCGCCGTCTACATCGAGGCCAGCTACAATCCGGTTTACGATGCACGCGGCAAAACGGTGAAGGTGGTCAAACTCGCCACCGACATCACCGTGAAGACCCTCAAGATGAAGGAAGCGCTCGACCGTTCGCAGGCCGTGATTTCCTTCACGCTCGACGGCACCATTTTAGAGGCAAACGACAATTTCCTCAACGCCATGGGTTACACGCTGGCGGAGGTTAAGGGCCAGCAGCACCGCATGTTTGTGGAGCAGACCTATGCACAAAGCCCCGCCTATCGGGAGTTCTGGGCCGCGTTGGGTCGTGGTGAGTTTCAGGCGGGTGAGTTCCTGCGTCTCGGCAAGGGCGGCAAGGAGGTCTGGATACAGGCCAGCTACAACCCGATTTTCGGGAATGACGGTGCACCCTACATGGTGACGAAGTATGCGACCGACATCACCGCGCAGAAGGTGTTGGCGCGCCAGACCTCCGAGGTGGCGTCTTCCGTGGCCGCCGCGACCCATGAAATGACCGGCTCGATTCAGGACATAGCCCGCAGCATGGCGATGACCCGCGACAGCGTGCAGATGGTGTCGAGTGAGACCTTGGCGGCCTCGCAGTTCATCGACCAGATGGCAGAGGCTGCCCAGAGCATGGGGGCGGTCGTGACCCTCATCGACGCGATTTCAAGTCAGATTAACCTCCTGTCGCTGAATGCCGCCATCGAGGCGGCGCGGGCCGGTGACGCAGGGCGCGGCTTCTCGGTCGTGGCGGACGAGGTGAAGAAACTCGCCAACCAGACCAGCCAATCGACCGAGAAAATCGTGGCAGAGATTGGCGGGATGCAGAAAATCTCGCACAACGTGTCCGACACGCTCCTGCGTATCAAGAATCTGGTGGAAGGCGTGATGGAAAGCGCCAATACGGTGGCCGCCGCAACTGAAGAGCAGTCCGCCGTCACCAACGACATCGCCAACAACGTGACGATGGTCAGCGAACTGGTGAACGGCAACCGCCGATGAGCGATATGAGCGTTTTCCTTAGCGCCATGAAGCAGCACGCCGACAGCATGGATAATCTGCGGCTGTACCTCATGCAAATCAGCCAGCTTATGGAGAAGATGGCCGTTCAAACCCAGAACCTCGGGATGGCCGTCTGCTCAATGAACGAGCGGCTTGCCAAGCTTGAAGCGGAAGGCGAGACCAGACATTAGGAATGGATGGGGTTTGCAGTTAGTGTCGGCCACCCCGTTTGCCGATGCTGATAAGGCGTTTCACGTCTTCCTGCCGGAGCAGAACCTCTCCATCAACGGTCATGAGCATGACGTAATCAACCGTGATGTTGGCCCCCTCGGCCTCTATGGCCTGCAAAGCGGCTTGGAGGGATGGGAATGACACGTTGCAGCCGTGCCATGTCTCGTGGCCGTCCTGCTCCATCACGTCACGGTAGACAACCCTCACCGGTACTCCTGTCGATGTGTTAGCTAGCGTGGTTTTTCTGGCCACATGCCTATCCCCGCAAGGAACCAAGCTGTTGCTTCAGGGCTGCAAGGTCTGCGTTCAGCTTCTTGAGGTCATCGCGTAAGACTTCGTAATCCGCTAGAAGCGTGACATCCAATGGGGCACGACATCGTGGATGTTCCACCGGAGCGTTTCGCGGGAACGGCAGGACATTGTGCACGCTGCCATCAGCGTAGGCTTTAACCGCCATCAGAACTCCTCCCAGCTTTCGGCCTTCAGGGCGGCGTTGCCGTTAAAGGCGTGGGCGACCTTGGCGGTCATCTGGCGGACTGCCGAGACAGGCTTTGACGACGATACGGCTTTGCTGCTGCGATGTGTGCCGCCACCCGAACCGATATTGAACTGGCCGAGCAGCTGGAACAGCTGCTCGGCCTCGTTGGCGAGGCTGTGGGCGGCGGCCGTCGTTTCCTCCACCATGGCCGCATTCTGCTGCGTGCCCTGATCCATGGTGTTGACCGCCATGTTGATTTCCTTGAGGCCGGTGGTCTGCTCCTTGGAGGCCTCGACGATGGCGCCGACATTGGTGTCAACCTGCACGACCTGTGCGACGATCTCCTGCAAAGCCTTGCCCGTGCTATCGACGAGCGCCACGCCGCTCTGCACATGGCCGTTTGACGCATCAATCAGGCCCTTGATTTCCTTGGCCGCCTTCGCGGAGCGCTGGGCAAGCTCACGGACTTCCTGAGCGACGACGGCGAAACCTTTTCCGGCTTCACCGGCACGCGCGGCCTCGACACCGGCGTTCAGCGCCAGCAGGTTGGTCTGGAAGGCGATCTCGTCGATGACGCCGATGATGTTTGCAATCTCGCTCGCAGAGCGCTCGATCTTGCCCATCGCCTCCACCGCCTGACCCACAACATCGCCGGAACGCTCGGCATTGTCCTTCGTCCGGCGCACCAGTTGACCGGCTTCCTGCGCGCGATGGCTGGAATCGGCGACCGTCGTCGTGATCTCCTCAAGGGCTGCGGCGGTTTCTTCTACGGAAGCCGCCTGCTGTTCGGTCCGCTTGGACAGGTCATTCGATGCGGACTGGATTTGCTGGGAGGCAGCGGCAATCGCTCCGGCATTCTCCGAGATGGTCTGCAGCGTGCCGCACAGTTTTGCGACGGCCCCGTTGAAATCCACCCGCAGCTTTTCCAGGCTCGGCAGGAACGGCGTTTCCAGCTTCATCGTCAGATCGCCGTCCGAGAGCGCGGTCAGCGCATGGGCCAGATGGTTGACGTTGTCCACCCGCTGCGTGACGTCCGTGGCGAATTTGACGACCTTGAAGACCTTGCCATTCATGTCGAAAATGGGGTTGTAGGACGCTTGGATATATATCCGCTTGCCGCCCCTGCCGAGGCGCAGGAATTCATCCGAGATGAATTCACCTGCGGCGAGCCTGTTCCAGAACTGCCGGTATGCCTCGCTGTTGGCGTAATCCTGCTCGCAGAACATGGCGTGGTGCTTGCCCTGCACGTCCGAGAGCTGGTAGCCGAGCGTGCTCAGGAAATTCTCGTTCGCCGTCAGAATCTCGCCCCTCGGCGTAAACTCGATGACAGCCTGCGCGCGGGAAATCGCATTCAGCTTGCCTGCATCTTCCGCGCTCTTCAGTTGCCGCTCGGTAATATCGGTCGCGAATTTCACAACCTTATAGACCTTGCCGCCACGGAAGACCGGATTGTAGGATGCCTCGATCCAGATTTCCTTGCCGCCCTTGCCGATGCGCTTGTACTGACGCCGGTCGAACTCACCGCGCGCAAGCTTGGCCCAGAACTCCCGGTATTCCGGCGAGGCGGCTTCCGCCTGCTCGACGAACATGCGGTGATGCTGGCCGACGATTTCCGACAGCTGGTAGCCGACGGCATGACAGAAGTTCTCGTTCGCGGTGATAATCGTCCCGTCAGGCTTGAACTCAATAATTGCCTGCGACTTGCCCATTGCCGCCAGAACCGCTTTCGCGTCGGCACCCGTACCCAATCCAAGCATTGCAATCCCCCAAGCTAGACGGGTTCCCCCAGACACCTAAAACTGGTGAATATTCCCCCGTAATTTCTCGCACCCAATATTTGACGAGGATTGCTTTACGCTACGTTAACTTTAGTAAGGGTTGCTGCATTATTTTACTGCATCGTAAGATAACAACGTCTTTATAAGTACTTACTCCAAAGTGGCGCGGTAAATCCCGATGGGGCTTACTACCTCCTGTAACCATGCCACTGATTTTTCAGGGGCTTCAAGATTTTGAAAGAAAATACAATACTATAGCTTAATTTATAGCGATTTATCAAAGTGGTATTGCAGGAGGCGCTTGCCGCGCCTTACCATTTGCATAAATTAGAGAGTATTCATGCATGTTGTCCTCACCCATGTATCCCCGACTGACCGCCGAGAGCGGATTTACGCGGGCTGGGTCGCGTTCATCGACGATGCAGCCGTTACCATCATCAATGAAGGGGAATACAAGGTATTCAACGCCTCGGAGTTACGTTCCGTAATAGCGGTGATGACTGGCGAGGAAGTTCCATTTGAAGCGTTGATAGCGCATCTCAACTGCCCCAAATAGACGAACACGCTTGCAATCCTTGATGGGCAGGGGAGTTTGCAAAACTCAAGACTTTTGGGAAGTTTCCTTGCCCCTTTGCCAGCAAGGGGTTACGATTCCCAGAAGATATGACCGAAATCCGCCCCCCTTCCCGCCTTGGTTACGCCCGCGTCAGCACCGTGGGGCAGACCCTTGAGGCCCAGCTCGAACAGCTTGCCGCCGCAGGCTGTGCCACCATCTTCCGTGAAAAGGTCAGCGGCGCGCAGGCCAACCGCAAGGAACTGACCCGCCTGCTGAAGGCGCTCGAACGCGGCGACGTGCTGGTGGTGACACGGATTGACCGGCTGGCCCGCTCGACCTTTGAATTGTTCGCCATCATCAAGCAGGTGGTGGATGCCGGTGGGCAGTTCTTGTCCCTCGCCGAGCCGTGGGCGGATACCTCCACCAGTACCGGCCGGATGATGATTGCGGTGTTGGGCGGGTTAGCAGACGTAGAGCGCGACCTGATACGCACCCGTACCAGCGAGGGCCGTTCCCGTGCCAAGGAGCGCGGGCAGCACATGGGCAGGCCCGCCAAGCTTACCCCGCACCAGAAGCGTGAAATCCGTGACCGCAAGGCCAACGGTGAGGACGTCAGCGACCTCGCCCGTTCCTACGGGGTCGGCAGGTCGAGCATCTACAGGGCGCTGGGCGGCTAAAGGGATGGAACAAGATGCACGATGAGACTACCGACCTCATGAACACGCTGACGTTCACACTGGGCGTCATCGCCAGCAGCGAAGGACATCACCGGCAACGTCTTATGGACACCTACGGGGAGGCGAAGGCCCTTGCCGCTGGTATCGAGCTGGAAAGCGGCTCCGCCCGTCCGCGCATCGTCGCATGCCTTGAGCGGTTCAGGGCATGCAAGGCGGCCGAGGATGTAACCGCCGCCGCATGGGTACTGGTCGCCATTCAGGAGCGTATCGCCGAACGTGACCTGACTGGATGGCAAACCCTCAAAATAGTGGCGGACAAGGCCGCCTCCCTCCTCCGGCCATCAAGGAAGCAGATGCATTAATAATGGCGCCGCGCGTCTATCTCACACGCGAAGATGCAGGCCGGAACATGGCCCGTTATTACCTGATGGACGTGCAGACCACCTTGTTCGGCGAATGGTCGCTGGTGCGCGAATGGGGGCGCATCGACCGCGCCGGACAAGTACGAATCGTGGTCTTCCCGACCGAAGCCGCCGCCCTCAAGGCCATGGAAACCATTGAAATTGCCAAAGTTCGTAAGGGCTACAACATTAAAACGTCACAGCATTAAAATGCTACAGCGCTACAGCATTATGGTGTAAAAGCGCCACAACGCTCTAGCATCATTATGCAGTAGCGTAGCAGCATGGTAGCGCTCAAGCGTCGTGATGTTATGATGCCGCCATGCGAATCATTACCCTTGTTACCCAGAAAGGCGGAACGGGCAAAACCACCATTGCCACGTCGCTAGCAGTCGCCGCCCATGACGCGGGCGAGAAAGTTCTCGCCCTCGACCTCGACCCCCAAGGCTCACTCAACGCATGGGGCAATCTCCGCGAGGCAGATTTACCCCATGTCGAGCAGGTTCCCGCAAACATCGTCGCCGACCTGCCCAAGCTGTTGGAGGGCGTGAAGGCGCAAGGGTTTACCCTGACCATCCTCGACACCGCAGGTGCCGACAACCCGACCACCCACCTTGCCATGCAGGCGGCCGACCTCTGCCTTGTGCCGCTCCGGCCGACGAGCATCGACGGTAATGCCGTCATGCCGACCACACAGGCCTTGCAGCGCCTTGGCAAACCGTTCGCGTTCGTCCTGTCGCAATGCTCGACCATCCCGCGCAACTCGCGCGCCGCCGAAATGGCCGCAGGGCTACGCACCCTTGGCGTTTTGGCCGAACCCTTCATCTGCCAGCGCGCCGACTACCAAGACGCTTATGCAGCAGGGCAGGGGGTCACGGAACGAGACCCCAACGGCAAAGCCGCGCAGGAAATGCGCGACCTCTGGCAATGGGCAAATAAACGCATGAAAGGAAAATCCGCATGAGCAAGGCACCCCGCCCGTCCGTGCTAGGCAATCTTACCGCCACCGTCGCTCCGGCCGATGGCGCCGAGGTGAAGGAAGCCCAGACCCCCGCCAAGAACGAAGGCGATATGTTTCGCACCAGCGTCTACATTCCGCGTGCGGTAGCCGCCAAGCTGCATGAAATCGCCTTCCACGAAGGCCGCAAGAAGTTCAACGACCTCCTGATTGAAGGCATCGACGCCGTACTGACCAAGCGCGGATACTCGACTACCGCCGAAATCAGGGAAAGCAGCAAAGCGTGATAACGCTGCAATGCTATAGCGCTGTAGCACTACAGCGCCTTACAGAGGAGGGGAGGGCGGCATGACCGAACAGACCAAGCCAGCCCCTTCGCTTATCCGTGACGCCGACCTGAAACAGGAGCTAGTGCGCCACCAGCGGCGCAACTTGGCACCCAGAATGTACGAGCTTGAGGTTCAGCTCCTTATCGAGGAGCAAGCCAAACGCGACGATGCCAAGGCCATACGTTCGGCCGAGCTGGAGGCCATGTCACGCGGGGCGCGCCGTCGCGCGAAAAGCAAGGACGCCCTTGAAGTCGGCGGCCAGCGCGAAGACCTCCGACATATTCACAGCGTTTTGGCGCTCTGTGGCCTGCCTTACAGCCGCCAACCCATCGAGGAGCGCGAATATCGCAGCAAGCAGGGTAACATGCGCCTTATCGTCAATGCGGGCGAGCTGTTGTCACCCGAAGGCGAGTTCGTCAAACAGCCCTTGCCCTACGGCTCGCGGGCGCGCCTGTTGTTGCTCCACCTGTGCAGCGAAGCTATCCGCCAGCAATCCCCGACCATCAATATTGACGACAGCCTGACCGCTTTCATCAAGAAGATGGGCTTTGATGCCAACGGAGGCCCACGCGGCAACCTGACCGCGTTCAAGCAGCAGGTGAACGCGCTCGCCGCCTGCAAAATGACTATCGGCACCTTTGACGAGAGGGGCGGGCGCGCGAAGACCGTCAACACCGCACCATTCGCCTCGCTTGATGTCTGGTTCCCCACCAATCCCGACCAGCAAATGCTGTGGCCTAGCACAATCACGTTCAGCCGCGAGTTTTACGATACCCTTGCCAAACATGCCTTGCCGGTCAACGTCCATGCCATTCGGGCATTCTCGGATTCCCCCCGCAAAATCGACATTTACTATTGGCTTAGCCACCGCAGCTACAGCCTGACCGAACCGATTGCGATTAGCTGGGCATCCCTCAAGGAGCAGTTCGGCGAAGGGCATTTCGTGACCTCGGGGAAGACGGGGGGCTACACCCGTGACCGCGATTTCCGCGCCAAGTTCAAAGAGGAGCTGGCCCATATTTGCGAGGTGTTTCCCAAGCTCCCCGTCAGCGTGACGGAAACCGGAATCCGGCTGAAACCAGCCGATTCGGACGTACTGTCAATACCAGCCAAGCGTTCCACGAAAAAAGCGTGAAACCATAAGGATTTAGCTACGCTGAATCGGTCGCGCCCTGCATGGGTTTTCACCCTATAGGATTCAATGGCTTATAGGGTGGGTCACGCTGAATCGGTCGCGGGGTCACGCTGAATCGGTCGCGCTTAGGCATCAAATTACGCTGAATCGGTCGCGCCTCTTACGCTGAATCGGTCGCGCTTTTACGCTGAATCGGTCGCGCCTATATATAGAACTGAACATTACGGAACACTGCGGAACACTTTTTCTAAACATCAAACTGAATCTTCAGAAAAAGGCTTCTCTCATTTTTTGAAAGAAAAAAGAGGGGGTAAAACGGAGAACGCCACCGCCCGAAGACGGTGGCATCCTAACCCTTTACGGTCATCGGCTTCCCAGCCTGTACCGTGGTGACATTGAATCACAGCATCGGTCTTCTGCCAAGCACCGCAAACAGGGTGCCCCACAGCGGGCCACAGGACGCCCTCAGAAGCGTTTTGTCGGTCAAGATGGAGGTCAGGGTGGCCCAACCTCAAAAACTCCTCCTAACCCTTTTAGAAATATCCTCGGGGGTGTGGGGGCAGACAGCCCCCACGGGTAGCTTACGGCACGGCGTTGAGGTGAGGCACGAAGGGGGTGCAGGGGGCTTGCCCCCGCGACGGGCGCGGAGCGCCCCGCGCGATTTTTTTAGGGGGTGAAGATGCACTCCATGGCGAAATAGCGCGGCATGACGCCGGGCAGCACCGACAGCAGCGCCCCGCCAATCATCAGACCCACACCGGCATCGCCTTTGAAGCGGGACGCGGCCCAGACCAGCACGCCGACGGTGCAGAACACAACGCCGATGGAGAACGACAGCGGCGTGAAGAATGTCACCGTGGTGCAGAAGGCGTCTGACTTCCAGCCGAACCAGCGGGCGATGTGGTCGAAAAGATACGCGCCCCCCAGAGCGAGGAGGACGAGTGCGGCAATGTTACCGACGAGGCGGGTGGGGTGGTAGGGCGG
>Ga0209070_100618_pt1 | contig 15143 bp, 14 predicted proteins | sample SynthPrep_5_END__FD_187205 | JGI IMG/M metagenome (GOLD analysis project Ga0209070, IMG submission 187205) | Synthetic microbial communities from Ohio, USA - SynthPrep_5_END_DS10_MetaG (SPAdes) (version 2) | ecosystem: Engineered > Bioreactor > Aerobic > Activated sludge | place: USA: Ohio... | reverse complement strand
GAGATAACCGAGATTGTTGAGGATCAGCAGCAGCACGATCAAAGGGATCGACCGGAAAATCCAGATATAGGTCCAGGAGACGGCAACCAGCAGCGGCGAGCGCGAAACGCGGGCAAGCGCCAGCAGCGTTCCCAGCACAAAACCGAACAGCGCGCCGAGCGCGGTGAGCAGCAGCGTCCTGCCAAGACCGACCAGCACCGGTTCGGCGAAAAACCATTCCGCAAAGACATCCCAGCCCCAGCGCGGATTGCCGAAGATGGAATGCAGAACGGCCGCTATGATGAGAACGGAGAAGACCGTGCCCACCGTTCGCAAGGGATAACGGGCCGGAACGATGCGAAAATGGGCATAACCACCCTTGATCGGCTCACCCTTCTGCTCGCTCACCGCCACATGCGGAAAATCAGAGGCTATCGTCATCGGGAAAAACCTTTCACGGGTGGGCCGGGGAAGATTGCGGCCGGGCGGCCGGTATCGGCGTGCCCTCCGCACCAGAGGCGGAGGCGGCATCGGAAAGCCATTTTTCGAAAGGCAGCGTCTTGATCGTCTCGGGATCGGCAGTTGTGTCGAACAAAGCGCGATAGCCGTTGGTCAGATAAAGGCCCACCGCTTCCGGCTGACGGAAGCCCGTAGTCAGATAGGCGCGGGCATAACCCTGCCGGATCGCCTGCTGCTCCAACTCCTGAAGCACAATCTTCGCAAGCCCTTGCCGGCGGTAGGCCGAGTGGGTCCAGACCCGCTTGAACTCGGCGCTCTCTTCATCGTAGCGCATGAAGGCGCCGCCGGCGATCGCCTTGCCGCCGCGCAGCAACAACAAGAAATTGCCCGACGGTGGGCTGAAGGCCTCCGGCGGATATTTGTTCATTTCCGCCCTGGCGCCTTCCGCACTGAAATATGTGCCGTAGCGGCTGTCATATTCGAACAGCAGCTCCTCCAGAAGCGGGGCTGCGAGCGGATCCTTGACCGATGTGTAGAGAAAACTGTCGCTCATCTCGTTGTCCTAAACTCGTTGCATCAGGAGAGGTACGCTTCCGCCAGACGCACCCAGAAGCGCGCCGCAGGCGCGATGATGGCATCGTTGAAATCGTAGTGGGGGCTGTGCAGCGGCGCGCTGTCGCCATTGCCGACGAAGAGAAAGGAGCCTGGCCGCTCGAGCAGCATGAACGCGAAATCTTCGCTCGCCGTTCGCGGCTGAAAGCCTTCGGCGACCTGTTCGGCGGGGAAATGCCGCTTGGCGACATCGCGGGCGAAGACTGTCTGCCGGACGTGATTGATGACGGGTGGGAAACCACGGGAATAGGCGACATCGGCGGTTGCGCCGAAGCTTTCCGCCTGCGCTTTCGCAAGGGCGGGAAGCCGCTCCTCGAGCCGGTCGCGAACGGCCGGCGAAAAGGCCCGGGCGGTGATCTGGAGTTCCACACTCTCGGGAATGACATTGGAGGCGGTGCCGCCATGAATTGAGCCCACCGTCAGCACTGCCATTTCCCGCGGATCGACATTGCGCGAGACGATGCTCTGCAAGGCAGTGACAAAACTTGCCGAGGCGAGGACCGGATCGACCGTTTCATGCGGCGCCGCCCCGTGCCCGCCCTTGCCGATGATGCGCACCTTCGCCTTGTCCACGGAGGCCATGGCAGGCCCCTCGACGAAGCCGAATTGTCCGGTTTCGACACCCGGCCAATTGTGCAACCCGAACACCGCATCGACGGGAAACCGCTCGAACAGCCGGTCCTTTATCATCGCCCTCGCGCCTGCGCCGATTTCCTCGGCGGGCTGGAAAATCAGCGTCAGCGTACCGGAAAAACTCGATGTTTCAGCAAGGTAACGGGCGGCGGCGAGCAGGATCGTCGTGTGGCCGTCATGACCGCAGGCATGCATCACACCCTGCGTCTGGCTGGCATAGGCAAGGCCGGTCTCCTCGACGATGGGCAGGGCGTCGATATCGGCGCGAATGCCCAGACGTTTGTCACCGTGACCGCGTTTCAGGGTGGCGACGACGCCATGGCCGCCGATGCCCTCCGTCACCTCATATCCGAAAGACAGGAGGTAACGGGCAACAAGCGCCGCCGTGCGTTTTTCCCCCAGCGAAAGCTCCGGATGCCGGTGGAGATCATGCCGGATGGCGATGCTCTCCTCGATAAAAGCAAGGATTCCCCGTTCGGCGTCGTCCTGGGGACGCGCGCCGTCAATGCGGATATTCATGGTTCTGGTCTCCTGCGCCGCGCTTCACCCGCACAGCACGTTTAAATTTTTTTCGGGCGACAACAGCTGCCGCCCGGCCCTACCTCATGCGATAGCCTTGTCGGGGCCGGTTTCGGCGCGGGAATAGATGCTTTCCTTGAAAGGCAGGCCCAGATGCTCACGCAGCGTTGTGCCTTCCAGATGCGGTTCGAAATAACCACGACGCTGAAGCACCGGAATGACGAGGCGGATGAAATCGTCCAGCCCCTCGGCAATGACCGGGAAGCCCAGAATGAAACCATCGGCCGCATCGTGCTCCACCCAGCGGATGATCTCGTCCGCCACCTTGTCCGGGGTTCCGATGAAGCCTTCGCGCGGGGTTGCGGCTTCCAGCGCCGCCTCGCGCAGCGTCTGGTTCTTTTCCTTCGCACGGCGCTTGATGCGGTCGGTCGTCGAACGGAAGCTGTTCTTGCCGATATCTCCGAGTTCGGGGAAAGGCTCGTCCAGCGGATAGACGCTGAAATCGTGATGGTCGAAGAAGCGGCCGAGATAAGCAAGCGCATCCTCGATGGTGATGAGGTTGCGGATGATGTCGTATTTCGCTTCCGCTTCCTCCTGCGTTTCACCGACAATGGGTCCGATGCCGGGGAAAATCTTCACGTCGGAAGCGGACCGGCCCTGCGCGACAGCGCTCTGCTTCACACGTTTCAGGAATGTCTGGTTTTCCTCGAGCGAGGCGGAATTGGTGAAGACGGCATCGGCATGTTTGCCCGCAAGGCCGATACCGGCATCGGAAGAACCGGCCTGGAATACCACCGGCTGGCCCTGCGGCGAACGCTGGATGTTCAGCGGGCCTTCCACCTGGAAGAAACGGCCCTTGTGACCAAGCGTGTGGAGTTTTTGCCGGTCGAAAAATTGCCCCGTCTCACGGTTGCGCACGAAGGCATCATCGTCCCAGCTGTCCCACAGCCCCTTGATCACTTCCAGATATTCATCGGCGATCTCGTAGCGCAGGGCATGTTCGGGATGGTTGCGGCTGTAGTTTTTCGCCGTGCCCTCGAGCGGCGTCGTCACGGCATTCCAGCCGGCCCTGCCGCCGCTCAGAAGATCGAGCGAGGCAAACTGGCGCGCGATGGTGAAAGGATCGCTGTAGGAGGTTGAAACCGTGCCGGCGAGGCCGATCTTCGACGTGACGGAAGCCAGTGCCGAAAGGACGGTCAAAGGCTCGAACCGATTGAGAAAATGCGGAATGGACTTGTCATTGATATAAAGCCCGTCGGCCACGAAGGCGAAGGCAATACCGGCTGCTTCCGCCTTCAGCGCCGTTTTCCTGAAAAAATCGAAGTTGACGCTGGCATTGACCGGGCTTTTCGGGTGCCGCCAGGCGTTCATATGCCCGCCCGGGCCCTGGAGCATGATGCCGAAACGGACTGTCTTTTTCGTCATGTCATTTCCTCCTGAGGACAAGTTCACGCCGCCCTGGAAAGGCGGTGTGTGGCCAGCAATTCGATCGAGGCAAGCCGCTGATCGGCTCCGACATGCGGCGGTTCAATGATGAATTCCTCGATACCGTGTTCATCGGAAAGCGCGCGCAGCGCCTTGTGAATATCCTCCGGCCCGCCGTGCAGGACGTTGGGCTTGCGCTCCTCGATGCGATAATCGGTATCGCCGGACTGGCGGGCAAATTCTTCGGCCTGCTCACGACGGCCAAGATTGAACGCCTTGCCGTCACTGAGGAACACACGGTAGATGCGCTGCCCCTCAACCTGTCTTGCCGCATGGTCCGGATCGCTGGCGGCAAAGACCGAGAGGGCAAGGATCGGCGCTTTCCCGCCGCTTTCCTCGCGGAAAGCCGAGAGGCTGCTGCGAAGAACGTCCGGATCACCATTGAGATGACCGGCAAAGACAAAATTCCATCCTCTGGACGCCGCAAGCCTTGCGCTTTCAGGGCTGGCGCCAAGCAGAAATCTGTCCACAGCAACCGGCGGCACCGGTGTCGCCTGCAACCCCGCCTGCTCATGACCCTGCGGTGCAGCGCCCGAGAGGAACGTGGTGAGTTCACTGAGTGCCGTTTCGAAATCCGTCTTGCGGGCGGGGTCATAGGCCTGCTGCAAGGCGGACGTTGCAAGCGGCAGTCCGCCCGGCGTCTTGCCGATACCAAGATCGACCCGGCCGGGCGCGAGAGAGGACAGCACGTTGAAAACTTCAGCGACCTTGTATGGGCTGTAATGCTGCAGCATCACGCCTCCCGAGCCGACGCGGATACGGGAGGTCTTCGCCAGAATCCACGCAACCAGCGCCTCAGGCGCGGAACCGGCAAGCTCCGGCGAATTGTGATGTTCGGCGACCCAGAAACGGCGGTAACCCAGTTCTTCGGCGCGTCTGGCGAGATTGATCGTGTCGCGGAACGCGCTTGCCGCGTTCTCACCCGTCGGAACCGGGCTCTTGTCCAGCAAACTGAGCGTATACATCATCACCTCGCACGTCTTTTGATGCATACTTTGTCTACTGATTTTATATGCTAATAAAGGACGTTCGTTCCACGTTGCGAGGGGATCAGAGAAAATATTGTTTCCCGCGATGTTTTCAGCAGTTGTCTTTGGCAAAGCAATCCACAACCATGAATACACTGGTGCAAAAAGGCAGGCAAAGAGGCGTTTCCGGTACCGAGCCCGGACGAAACGGGCTTGCGCCGGAATTCGGTAAAAACTACTTAGTAAGTTGAGAACAACATGATCCGGCATTCCAGACTATGCCGGCTCTCTTTTCGGATCATGCAATGCTGACCAAAAAAGGCAAATATGGGTTGAAGGCTCTTGTCGATCTGGCGCGGTTGCCCCAGGGCGAGACCGCCTTCGTGACCGAGATTGCGACCCGTAACAATATTCCGAAAAAATTTCTGGATACGATCCTTCTCGAGCTGCGCAATAGCGGCATCCTGCGCTCCAAGAAGGGACCGAATGGCGGCTATTCGCTCTCGAAAATGCCATCGGAAATCATGATCGGCCAGGTCATCCGCACGCTCGACGGGCCGCTGGCCCCCATTCGCTGTGCCAGCCGCACCGCGTTTGAAGCCTGCGACGACTGTGACGATCCCGAGACCTGTCAGGTCAGGGTTTCGATGACGGACGTGCGCGACGCCATCGCAACAATCCTGGACAATATGACGCTCGCACAATTCGTCGCCAAGGACGGCCAGGACGCACGGTCCATTCCTGCGGGCGAATAGGCTCTGCCTATTGCCGGCGCAGATCGTCCCCCAGAGACGCAATCAACCCGGATTCGCTTACGCCATCGATAAGGCCGAGGCGCGCCATCAGGATCTCCAGCGTGATGGCATTGTTCCTGACCGAGCGAAAGGTGACGTTTTCTGCACCCACCTGCGCCGCATCGATATTGGCCGCCAGCCGGGAGATTTGCGCTTTCAGCAGTTCAATGGCGAGAAAGACTTCGCCGATGACCGGCCGTGTTTCGCCTTCGTCGGCCAGCCTGTCGATCAGGAGCGCGGACAGCTCACGCTGCTTTTCACCCAGTGCCACGGCCGCCTTCAAGAGGGTGGAAACGGAGGCGGCCAGATTTCCAGCCCCCTGAGCAAGGAACGCGACCTGATCGGCACGCAGCAGACCGTCCCATGATGTATTGGGCCGATTGCGCAAAACGACGAGCAGCGTCTGCCCGGCCGCATTGACGGCCGGAACGACGATCCAGTCCGCATCGGCAGTGACCGATCGCATGGCATCGTCAGGAAGCCGCAAGGCATAGTCATCGCCAGTCACCAGCACCGCCTGATCCACACCGGCATCGGACGATGCAAGCGCAAATGTCTCACCAAGATCGAGGCGGGCAAAAAGAGCCTTGCGCTGCTCTTCGCTTCCCGCATTCCGGATGAATTCAAGCGCGGTGAAATGTTCGACGAGGTCATGCGCCGCTGCCGCATCGGCCGCCGAAATAATCGAAAGCGCCTGCGAAAGAACGTCATTGGTTATATCTGCCCCACCCAGCTCATTCGGAACGGAGAGGGCGAGGAGACCGGAACGGGCGATCCGCGCATGGATTTGCCCCGGACTTTCCACGGCGCATTTTTCAGCGATCGTACGGGCGACGGTCAGGACATCGCCATCCGCGCCGAGGCGCGGGGGCACGAAACGAATTCTTTCGCCGAGTGGCGTGACGGATCCCATGCTCAACTCCCTCAAAGAATGACCGCGTGAAAGCGCCGGAAAGGACGGCGCTCAGTCCAGCGAATGATACCGGCCGTTTTGATAGACCAGCGAGTGCCCGGAGCCGAGGCGGATCGCCTCGACCTTGCCGATGACGATGACGTGGCTGTGCCGCTCGATTGCCTCCTCGATGGTGCAGTCGATTGCGGCAACGGCATCCTCGAGAATAGGCGCGCCGCTCGCCAGACGGGTCCATTCCGCGCCACGATAACGCTCTTCCCCTTTCAGGCCGCCGATGCCGGCAAACTGATTGGCGACGAACTGATGGTTCGGGCCGATAATATTTACCGCGAAATGACCGAAACGCTCCACCACGGGCCATGTGGATGAGGAGCGGTTGAGCGCAACCAGAATTCTCGGCGGATCGACCGACAGGGCGGTGGCGGATGTCACCGTGGCACCCGTGCGCGCATCACCCTCGCCTGCCGTGATGACGCTGACACCGCCGCCCAGCGTTCTGAGCGCGGCCTTCAGGCTGTCGGCATCTGGCGCCTTGCCGGAAACGGGATCGCGGAGATTGATGAATTGTTGATCCTTGGCCGCATATTGCAATGTCATCGGTGGCTCCTGAAAACAGCTGATTTGTTCAATAGCTAACAGCGGCGGCGGGGTGTGAAATAGACATCGTTTTCCATAATCGTAATATTCTATAGAAATAATGTTTTATGTAGCCTTTCCCTTTGCCTTCGGGCATCCCGCCGCGTGGGTGTTGCCGGAAACGCAAAGGAAAGACGGCGGAAACCGACGTCCCCGTGATTGATCAGGACCCGGACACCAGCTTGACGTTGCCGCCGTGGCCACCACCACCGAAAACCTGTTTCGAACCGAAGGAGGAGCGGATCTGGTTGCGCGGACCATCAAGCCCGATTTCCGGGAACAGCAGTTCGGATATGCGATAGGCTTCCTCCAGATGCGGATAGCCCGAGGCGATGACGGTATCGATGCCCAGAGCCTGATATTCCCGCAGCCGTGCCGCGACGGTCTTCGGCGAACCGACCAGCGCCGTGCCCGCACCCGAACGGACGAGACCGATGCCCGCCCACAAATTCGGGGAGACTTCCAGCCTGTCGCGACGGCCATTGTGCAGCGCCTGCATTCTGGCCTGCCCAACGGAATCCGAAGCCTTGGAGAAGGCTTCCTGCGCCGAAGCGATGGTTTCGTCGGAAAGCTTTGAAATCAGCTTTTCGGCATCGGCCCAGGCTTCCTCGTCGGTTTCGCGCACGATGAAATGCAGGCGAATGCCGAAGGTCACCTCCCGCCCCTTTTTCGCAGCGGCGGCGCGAACCTTGGCGATTTTTTCCGCCACCTGTGCGGGCGGCTCACCCCAGGTCAGATATTTGTCGGTGATACCCGCCGAGAAATCGATACCGGCATCGGAAGAGCCGCCGAAGTAAATCGGCGGACGCGGTTCCTGCACCGGCGGCAGGCCTAGCTTCGCGCCCTGCGCCTTGATGTATTTGCCGTCGAGTTCCCCCTTGCCGGTTTCGATCAGCGAATTGAAGACCTGGAAGAATTCGTCGGCGTGATCGTAACGCTCGTCATGCGGCAGGAAAATGCCGTCACCGGCCAGTTCCTGCGCGCTGCCGCCAACTACGATGTTGAGAAGCAGCCGCCCATGGGAAACACGGTCGAGCGTGGAGGCCAAGCGAGCATAATAGGCCGGCGAGGCGACGCCCGGACGGATGGCGACGAGGAATTTCAGCCTCTCGGTATAGGCTGCGAGATTGGCCGCAAGGATGAAGGATTCTTCGCAGGCGACGCCGGTCGGAATAAGCACGCCGGAATAACCGAGCCGATCGGCGGCCTGCGCTATTTCCCGGAAATAGCCAGGATCGGCGGGACGCGACAGATCGTCGGAGCCAAGATAGCTGCCGTCTCCCGAGGTGGGTATGAACCACAGAAAATCGAGTGGTTTGTCAGCTGTGCTCATCGACAGGTCCTTTGTAATCCGCCCCTCGGGCAATGCGGCTTGATAAAAAGGGTAGCCAATTCCCCGATGCCTTTAAGAAATTTTGTTCCAATTTCCGTGCCGGGAGGAGAGTTTATCTCCACGGAAAGACCCGGAAGCGACGAAGAGGCGAACAATCTTCCCGCGCGTCACAGGACAGGATAGAGGCCGAGCATCGCGAAATTCATTTCGCAGATCTCTTCCCGTTCAAGTTCAAGATCGCTTTTGTCCTGCCTGAAGCGCCCGGAATGATCCAGCGGATGAGGGTTGCCCTGTTCATCCTCGCGCGAACGTCGCCGCGTCAAACCGAACAGACTGAAAGTAAACGCATGAAATCCCTGCGGCATGTGCGCCTCCTTTGGTCCACTTGCTCTATCCTCCGGCCAGCGCCCGCAATGGTCAATATTTTCCATAAAATTACTATTCTATAATTGGCGGACCATCGGCAAATGTGAACTAAGGCTGAAGCAGCGGGAAAAATTCCGTTCCGAACCGCCAAAAAGGGGATGATGGCGCACGTGCGGGCAAACTGGCAGAGAATTTCGACGGCTGACCTTCACGGCCATGCAAAACGGCGTTTGAAAAGGAGCCCCGCAAAGGCGCCGAAACCGCAAAAAACCAGGAACACCCATCCCGACAGCGCACCCGCATGAATGCCCGACAGCAGCACGCCGATGGTGCAGCCCAGCGCTGTCATCCCTCCCCAGCCCATCAGCACGCCACCGGCAAAACGTGTCGCAAGACCGCCGGCGGAAGGCCAGGACGGCTGAAATTTTCCGGCAGAAAGAGCGGATGCAAAGCTCGCAACAATCAATCCGCCAACGAAGACGCCATTTGGCGACAGGATCGTCATTTTAATGGCGCTGATGCATCCCCGGACCGTATCAAGGCCCGCAAGCGTCTCAGGTACCCAACCTGCCGAAGCCCCGGCTGTTCTGACGATACTGCCGAGTTCGGCCGTTACCCCGAGAGGTGCCACGCGGAAATAGGAAAAGGCGCTGATGGCCGCCACAAGCACCCCCGTGACGACCGGAGGCCAGCGTTCGACGAAAATGCTGCGAAATGCCTGATGCAGCCGACTTGCCGGGATCGCAGCCGAAAGACCGGGAGCTGCCTTATCGAAAAAGAGCACAACGATAATAAGGACGGCCAATAGAGCGCAGGCAATCAACAGCGCCGAGCCATATCCCAGATGGTGTGGTAACCAGACGGGAAGATCGTCGAAAACGGTAAGCGTGTAGAGAAAATTCCAGCTGAGAAATGCCAGCAGAAAACCGAAACCGGCACCGACTATGGCAAGCATCGATCCGAAAGCCCCCTCGCCCAGTCGGTAGAAATGTCCCGACAGGCAGGATCCGGATAGAGCCGCACCCACCCCGAAGACAGTCGACGCAACCGCCAGAATCCAGCCGACCGGACCAATATGTGCATTTGGCGGCAGGCGACCAGGCTGCGGAACCGGCATCCAGGCCATGATGACGATCTGGTAAAACACCACGCCAGCCAGAAGCGCGACAAGGATTGAAACAACACCATCCGAGCGCCTGTTGTCGATGAAATCGCGAAAATTGCAGAGAAAGCAGAAGCGCCCACGCTGCATCACGATGCCGAAAGCGGCACCGGCCAGCAGCGAGAACGCAAGCTGCCTGCCATTTTCAAGCGCCCCGAGCGGATAGGTCGCGGCAGCCAGCGCAGATAAAATGGCGAGTGCCGCGAAACGGAGAGTAATCGAATGCATGAAATACCGGGATCTCGGAAGAACAAATGCCGGCGCGCCATGTCGGCGCACCGGCCAGAAGAATAAAGACGCCTGCGGCTTATTTTCCGGTCCAGACCGTGCCGGTCGGGTTGCTGATCGGAACACCAACCGCATTTCCGTATTCGGTCCATGACCCGTCATAGTTACGGACGTCGTAGCCGAGTATTTTCTTCAGCGCGAACCATGTGTGGCTGGAGCGCTCGCCGATGCGGCAATAGGTGATGACGGGCGTCGAACCGTCGATGCCCTTTTCGGCATAGATGGTCTTGATCTCGTCTGCCGGTTTGAAGGTTCCGTCCTTGTTGACGATGGTGCCCCATGGAACGTTGACGGCGCCGGGAATATGGCCGGCCCGGACGGACAATTCCTTGACGCCATCAGGCGCAAAAATCTTGCCCGAATATTCATCCGCAGAGCGGATATCCACCAGCTTGATGTTGTGCTTACCCTCGGCCACCGCGACAACATCCACGAACCTCGCCCGGACCGACGTGTCGGGCTCACCGAGCTTCAGTTTCGTCTCGACCGTTGCCGGCGCGGATGTGTCTAAAGGCAGGCCCTGCGCCTCCCACAGCTTGCGGCCTCCATCAAGAAGCTTCACCCGGTCACCAAGGCCGTAGGTTTCGAAAATCCAGGCTCCCCAGGCGGCAAACCAGTTATTATTGTCGCCATACAAAACGATCGTCGTATCGTCGCCCACACCGGCCTTCTGCAAAAGGGACTGGAAATTCTCGCGCGCCGCAATGTCGCGCTTTTCTTTGTCCACGAGATCCGTGTGCCAGTTGAGGTTCACCGCGCCGGGAATATGCCCGCGCTCATAGACGCCGGTATCGACGCTTACCTCAAAGACCCGCACTTTCGGATTGTCGAGATTTTCCTTCAGCCAGTCGGCCGTAACCAGCGCTTCCGACGCCCCGGCTGCGGCCAACGACACCGTCGACAACAACAATCCGCCGAGAGCCGACGTTACAAGCTTGATTCTGGACATTTCCTTACCCCTTCCTGATTTGATGACCGATAAAAGGTGACAACAAAACCTGATGGAGCGAAGAAACACTTTTTCATATTTTCTGTAGAAAATAAATACAGTCACCCAAAAACAATCAAAAGGTGAGATTCAAAATTTTATAAGAAAAATTTAGCCTAAAAGCCCTCAAAGGTTGTGGTGCGCCACAAATGGTGCTGACGCCCGAAGCGTATGCATTGCGAATGGGAAAGCTATGGAGCGCCGGCATCCCCCTGCAGCAGCGCACCGCGCAGCGCCGGCAACCCGCGCCTCCTCGATCTGCTGGCCGTGATTTCGGACGCCGCTTTCAGGCGTTCGAAAAGAGCATAGCCCTCAGGCCACCGGCCGAAACCGGCGGCGATATTGATATGTCCAACGGAGCCAAGATTGACGAGATCGCTTCCCCAGTCAGCAGCGGTGCGGGCCAGCTCATCCGGGCTCATATAGGGGTCGTTCATGCTGCCCACGACAAGGCTCGGAAAGGCGAGCGGCGCTTGAGGAAATGCGCCGAAGCGGACGATGCAGGGATGCATTGCCTCCACCCGGTCGAGATGGGCGGGCGCCACCAGAAGCGCACCCTTGATCCTGCTGGCTATGGGTCGCGACGCCATGTTCGCGACCAGCAGGCAACCGAGACTGTGGGCGACAATATAGGCGCTTTCGGTTGTGGCGAGCGCCGCTTCGAGGCGACCTAGCCAGTCTGCAAGAACAGGGCACTCCCAATTCTCCTGCTCGACCAGCCGCGCCTCAGGATTATCCAGCAGCCAATGTCTCTGCCAATGTCCCTCGTCCGAACCATTGAGACCGGGGACAATCAAGGTGGTACACATGCCTACTCCGTTGTTTGCGGGCGGTGTGCGCCAAGAATGGTGAATTTCAAGATTGTAGTCGACTATTGCCTTGCTCAGCTTTTCCGAACTCAGGAAAAATCGATCCAGACAATTCCGATCACGCGAAAAATACGTTCTCCATAACAGCTTTAGTGCCGCACCAGAGGAATCATTACCTAAAATATTTTCCATAGAAAATATGTTCTAATTGAATGAGCCGCGCGGAAAGCTTTTCCTCTGCCGCTTTCCAAAAGAAACGCTGCTGCTTGGCCGGACCGCCGCCGGTTTGCCATTCTCGCACTATCGGAGACCTCAATCTCCCGAACCCTGAAATGGCAAATGCCGAGCCTCGGCAGGGCCATTCCACCGCGACATAAAACGAAAATTCAGGCGGATAATGTGAGCAGCACGAGCGAATTTCTCTGGTACATCCCCAATGACGTCAAACCCGGACATCGGGGCGACGCCGTCAGCGAAAACCACAACAGCCTCGATACATTGACCAGCCATGCCAGGGCGCTGGAAAACCACGGCTGGAAGGGCGCGTTGATCGGCACCGGCTGGGGGCGTCCGGATACCTTTACGGTGGCGGCATCGCTTGCCGCGCGCACCACCACATTCGAGCCGCTGATCGCCATCCGCCCCGGCTACTGGAAACCCGCCAATCTCGCATCGGCCGCTGCCACGCTCGATCAGCTTTCCGGCGGCCGGGTACGAATCAATGTCGTTTCCGGCCGGGACGAGCTTGCGGCCTATGGCGACGAAGAAGGCGATCAGGCGCATCGTTATGCGCGCACGAAGGAGTTCATGCGGCTGGTGCGACGGCTCTGGACCGAGGAAAACGTCACTTTCGATGGCGACCATTTCCGGGTCAGGAACTCCACCGTCTCGCCGCGAATCGCTGAACGCGCCGGCCGGCCACATCCCAAGCTTTATTTCGGCGGCGCGTCCGAGGCTGCCGAACAGGTTGCCGCAACCGAGGCCGATGTGCAGCTCTTCTGGGGTGAACCGCTTGCTGGTGTGCGCGAACGGATCGAACGTCTCAGGCATTTCAGCGAGACGCTCGGCCGCGACCTGCCGCCGCTGCAATTCGGCCTGCGGATCACCACACTGGTACGTGAAACGACCGCCGAGGCGTGGCGCGATGCGGAGGCGAAGGTGGCCGAGATGGCTGCGAACAACGGGGTGCGCTGGAACGATCATCTGCAAGGCGTCGCGGTCGGCCAGCGCCGCCTGCTGGATCTGCACAGGCAGAGCGATGTGCTGGACGATAATCTCTACACCGCACCCGGCAAATTCGGTGGCGGCGGTGCCGCAACGACATGGCTCGTCGGTTCGGCGGAAGATGTCGCCGCATCGCTGCGCAAATACCGCGCGCTTGGCATCACCCATTTCGTTCTTTCCGACACGCCATATCTTCAGGAGATTGAACGCCAGGGCGACAGGCTTTTACCGCTACTCCGGGACTGATAAAATGGGCGGCCTGCCGAACAAAGCCGCCCATGTCTTCTGGGATCAGCCGCCGACAGCCTTGATGCTCTGGCGGCCGAGGATGGTTCGGATCATGTGGCTTTGCGGCGCATGCGCCCTTGCCGTTATGGCATCGCGATGATGCCGCTCGAGATTGTAGTCCCGGCGAAGGCCGCGATTGCCGCCAAGCTCCAGCGCCAGATCCGTCACCGCCACCGCATTGTCGATCACCACGTGGCGAACGGCCAGCGCATCCGTTCCCACCTTCTCTCCCGCATCGATATCGCGGGCGACGGAGAGAAGCAGACGCCTGTTCGCAGCAAGCAGCACCTCGATCTGGCCGAGACCTTCCTGAATGCGTGGAATGGAGGATAGCGGCGCACCGAGACTGGCCGGGACATGGCCCGTGAGGTGCCGCAACAGGGCGTCACGCGCCGAAAGCGCAACACCGTGATAGACGGAAGCCAAAAGCACGAAGAAATTATAACCGTCGGCTTCATCGCGTCGCAGCGGCTCGTCCGCCGGCTGTTCGGCAACGAGATCGGCAAGCGGCACCCCTACCTCCTCAAGCACCAGATCGTCGCTGGCGGTCGCATACATGCCGGTCGCTTCCCACGCCTTTTCCGAGCGGATACCCGGCGCATCGAGCGGGACCAGAAGCTGGATCAGGCGCGGCGTCTCTTCCGTCGTGGCGGCAAGCACGATCGCCCATTTCAACCCCGGCAGGCCGGTAACGAAGCTCTTGCGGCCATTGACCACCCAGACATCGCCCTCTATCCGCGCCGTCGTTTCTGGCAGGCCGCCATGGGCAGGCGAGCCGATGCCCGGCTCCGCCTGCGCATTGTTCAGGAGCGCCGGCTCCCTGTTATTGGCGGCCAGCACTTTTGCCGCAAGCACTGCCGGCCACTTGCCGCGCCGGATGGCGGCGTGGACGCTGTAATGCATGGCAAGGATGAGGGCGGTGGATGGATCGCCCTTGGCAATGGCGGTGATGACGGCATGCGCGGTTTCCATGCCCTCCCCCCAACCGCCGTCCTTTTCAGCCGTCACGAGACCAAGCAGACCCGATTTGAAAAGCGCCTCGAAATTGCCGGCGGCGAATTCGCCGCTTTTGTCATGGTCCGCCGCAGTCAGGCTGAAAATTTCGGCGAGCGCGGTTGCGATGGCGACGGGGTTTGAGGCCTGCTCCGGGCTCGGAACGGCGGATAGAGCGCCGCTCATGCCACCGCCCTTTCACGTGTCTTGACGAAACGGTCATCGATCCACGCAGCGAGATCGAAGTCGTTTTCAAGGAAGCCCCATTGATGCAGGAAATCCTTGTAGTGGCCGACAGCGGCAACGAGGTCCGCATCGAGGCCGAGGCCAAGATGGCGATGAACATCCGGGCCATTGGCGGCCAGAACCTGCTCTTCGGTCGCACCCGCCTCGCGCGCGATGAAACGGCGGGTCTCTTCCGGATGCTGCTCGGCCCAGAGCGAGGCTTTGGCAATGGCGGCAACCAGCCGCTCCACCAGGTCGGGGCGCTCATCGGCAAGCCGTCCGTCAACCGTCAGCACGCGGGGAGAACCGGAGTTGATACGTATCTTCGGGTCAGGGTGAAAACCGAATTCCGCCACCTGCACGGCGCCGATCAGGTTCGCGGCGGCGATGCCGGCGGTTCCCTTGACGAAAATTGCATCGACCTCACCGCGCAACAGCGCAATAATCTCCTCCCCGAAGGATTGTCGCC
>Ga0209070_100612_pt1 | contig 15355 bp, 17 predicted proteins | sample SynthPrep_5_END__FD_187205 | JGI IMG/M metagenome (GOLD analysis project Ga0209070, IMG submission 187205) | Synthetic microbial communities from Ohio, USA - SynthPrep_5_END_DS10_MetaG (SPAdes) (version 2) | ecosystem: Engineered > Bioreactor > Aerobic > Activated sludge | place: USA: Ohio... | reverse complement strand
AACCCGCGCCCGCAGGCCCTTGCGCTAAATGGAGAGCCCCGGGCCTACGCGCGCTGACCCGATGCAACTAGAGGCAGGGGTCCCTTTTGGGAGCCGATAAGGGGTCCCGTTACGACGCCGATTGACAGTCTCCGTGCGGGGGCGGCGATCTTCCCTCGGCTGCACCTTCGATTCCACTTCCAACGTCTGGACGGTATCCTGGCGCTGTGAGACCGGTGTTGGCTGAAACACCTGAGGCGTTTCTTCCAGGTCGCCGATGATACCATCCTTCACGCCTCTCTTCAGTTGATCGGCGAAGGTGGAAGCAGGGGTGCTTGAGCCATTTTCATTCGAGTTCGGTTGGCCGAACCGCAGTCCCCGTGAGGATAGTCCGTAAACGAGGACCGCAAGGAAGAGGACGAGGATCCCTATGCCGAAAAAAAGAGGCATGCGATTGAGGCGCTTCATCCCCTTGTCGTCAGCGGACCGATTGGTGGTTCCCAGTTCCAGCGATTGGACCATGATCGTTTCCGCCTGTCAGTTTCGCTTCATGAGGGAAAGGGGGCTTGCCGGCGTCGCTACGCCATTGCTGACCGAGTAGGCGCGGCCAAGCTCCATCGTATCGGTCGAAAGGCGCGCGAGGACCTGACCCTCGGCCGAGACGATCGAATAGGCCAACTCGACGGGCTTTGGCCCGTCCTTGGAGGTTGCGCTCATGTCATCGGTCAGGACTGAGTAGCCCCAGCCTTTCAACGCGGCCTCGAGTGCGACCGCAAAGTCGGACGTGTCCTTGTGAAGCTTGATCGGCATTTTTGCCGGGCCGGCCTGCTCCGCATATCGCCCGGCCAGGTCGCCGGCGATGGAACTCGCTGCAGGACCGGTGATGTCTGCAGGCGCTGCACTTGTGGACAATCCATCGGTCGCGGTCTGGCATCCGGCTAGGCCGAGGGTGAAGATGATCGGGAGGGCAATTTGAAACCGCATGGCCTAACCTCCCCGCCGGATGGTGATTTTCTGCTGGTGCCGCCCGACCCCTGAAATCAGGATCGCCTTGTCGATATCGTAGTCGACGATCATCATGTCGTTCTTCATCCGGTAGTTGACGATCCGGTTCTGGCCACCCGAGACGACGAACAGGACAGGTGCATCCTGGCCGGAGATCGTGCGAGGGAACTGGATGTAGGTTTTCTGCCCGTCGGAATAGACGCGCTTCGGTCGCCACGGCGCGCTGCCGCTGACCGAAAATGAAAAGGCGAGCTGTTCTGGCGCGGTGCCACCAGCCGGCCCACTCAAAGCCTGGATACGTGCGTTGATGTCGGAGAGCTTGTTCGCGGCATCTTCCGGATATTCGAACCCTACCCGTGCCATGTATTGAGAAGGATGCGATTTCAGCTGGATATGATAGGTGCGTCGCGAGGTCGTCACCACCATAGAGGTCACAAGGCCGGGCTCCGAAGGTTTCACGATCAGGTGGATAGCCTGGCCGCCGGCCGCACCCGACGTGGCCGGTTCAACTTTCCAACGCACCGTGTCTCCGACGAGGACGTCGCGGACGATTTCGCCGCCCTGCAATTCGATGTCGCAGACCTGGAGCGGTGAGCAAACGACGGAGGGCTGCGTTTCGCCGAAGAGGAAAATGACCTTGCCATCCGGTCCGCGGGTCACAAGGCCAGCCTGCCCGCGCCATTTACCGGAGAGGTTCGTGCCTTTCACTTCATTTCCGGTCAGGCTTTGCGCCATGGACGGCGAGGAAGAGCTAGCCGATATGACAAGCGCCATCATGCAGCGAAGCGCTGCGCGTTTGTGTTTGGTCCCCATTGCAGATCCCCTGCCCTTAAAGTTGCGCGGTCCAGTCAAAATCGGTCACGTAGACGCCGATCGGATTGAGCCGAATAATTGCTTCGTCCTGAGGTGATGTTATCGACACAGTAGCGATGCCTCTGAAGCGGCGAGTTGCCACCTCTTTGCCTTTCCGATCGCGCTCGTATTCGGTCCAGTCGATCTGGTAAGTCTGGTTCGAGAGCGCGACGATGTTGTTGACCTCGATCGCCACGGTCGCGTTGACCGCTTTTTCGAATGGAGAATTCCCGCGAAACCAAGCATTGACCTTCTGCGTCGAGGGATCGCTGGTCCGCAGCAGCGCATAGGTGCGATCGATATATTGCTTCTGGACCACGGCATCCGGTGTGATGGAACGGAAGCTGGTCACGAAGTTGCCGAGCGTCGCTCGCACGACACGCGTATCCGCATATTCAATCTGCTGCGGGAAACCGCCGGACACCGTGTTCCCGAGCTTGTCGACCTCGACAATGTAGGGAACCAGTTTGACCTGCGAGCTCAGGTATAGCGCGTAACTAAATCCGATCACGGCCATGCCAAGGCTCAGTAATCCAACTGCCCGCCAGGCGGAGGCCGCCTTGACATAGGAACCATATCGTTCCGACCACTCCTGCCTTGCGGCAAGGTACGGGTTCTCGGGTGCGGGTTGCCCTGCCATCTCTTTTATCCTGTCCGTGAATTATGGTTTGCCCGGCTTTTCCGGGGAGGTCGTGGGAGGCGTTGGCTTGCCCCTTGCCTGGTCGAGCTTCGCATTCGCCAGACCCAGCAGTGAACCGGCATAGGCACCGGGCGAACCGATTGCCTTTTCCTTGGCGGCCGCGCCGGCAGCCATCGCGCCAGAGCTCAAGCTTGTGCCCATGCCCCGCAGCACGGAGCCGGCTGCAGAAGACCCACCTGCACGGGCTGCCTGCGCGGCCGCAAAGCCGGCGCCGACGGCTCCGGCCCCAAGAAATGCCCCGCCCGCCGCAAACGATGCGGCCTGTCCACCGTGGCGGATTGTCTCCATACCGCCCGTGACCGATGCCCCCTGCACGACACCCTGGATGATGTTCGGGACGTACATGGCGATGATAAAGACGACCACGGAGATGCCGGCGATCGCGAGCGTGGTGATGAACTGATCGCTCTCGGCTGTCGGTGCTTGCGCAAGGCCGAGCAAGACGTTCGAGCCAATCTTGGCGATCATCACGAGCGCCATCAGTTTCATGCCAACGCCGAAAGCATATACGAGATAGCGAATTGCGAAATCCTTGGTGAAAGACGAGCCGCCAAGCCCCAGCATGATCATGCCGGCCAGCAGGCCGACATACATTTCAACCATGACCGACACGAAGATGGCTGCAACGAGCGAGAAGTAGATCACAACGACCGCCATCGCAAGGACGGCGGCGATTGCCAGTGCATTATCCTCGAATACGCCAAACTTCGCCTGCTCCGACATCTGCGATGCGACGCGGATGCCGGCATCGAACACTTCCGCAGGCGAAGCGGAGCCGGCGCCCGCACCGATCTGGAACAGGCTGTCGACCACGGCCCGTGCGAAGGTTGGCCCTTGTGTAAGGACGAAAGCGAAGAAGCCGATAAACATGATGCGTCGGACGAGCTCGGCGAACCAGCTGTCGAGCGAAGCTGCCTGGATCGCCAGCCAAACCGCGGCGATCCCGACTTCAATCCCGGCGAGGATCCAGAACAGAGATCTCGCCGCATCCATGATGGTGGTCTGCCACCCCTTCGCTGCGGCCGAGACCTGGTTTTCAAGCTCGGTGAGCACTTGGCCCTGCTGAGCGAATGCAGGCGCTGCATGGGCAATCAGCGCAATTCCGGTAAGGACCAGCAAGGACTTTCGGTTGGGTTTCACCATCTTGGCCGCATCTCCTGACCTTTTTCGATCGGGGGAAGTTCCTTGCCAGAGCCGAAGAACTTCTCGCGCGTCTCGCGCTGCTCTTCGCTCATACCCGGAGCGGCAGAGGTCTCGCCGCGAACAAAGATGACGGTGGTGACCGTAGCGATCCCGGCGGCGATGACGCAAATGGCGCCGATAAAAGCAGCGCGGCTCACCAGCGGGGCTCCATCTTCTGGCCAGTCGGGATCGACTGAACGTCGGCGTTGAAGAACTTCTCCCGACGAGCCTGCGCCAGATCCTTATCCGTCTGCTCGCTTTGCAGCCAGGTACCCATCATTGTCGACTGCTGGGAAACGATCCCCCGCAGTTTCTGCATCTGCGCGACCTGCTGGGCGGCGATCTGGTGGCCGACCTGGAGCGCTTTCATCTGGCCATCTGCCGATTGAGACATCGTGCGCAGCTCGCTCATCGTATCCTCCTCGCTATCGAACTGCTCGGCAGTGAGGCTTGCGGCCTTGAGTGTGCTGGCGATCGTGTCCCGGTTTGTGTTGGACCAGGTCTGGTAGGTCGACGAAAAGCTGTCGCCGTTTGGGAGGCTGGTCTTCAGGTCCGCGTAACTCTTGAACCGCTGTTTCAGGAGATCATCTGCATTGCCCATGGAGAAGGCGATGCCCTGTCCCTGGTTGACGATATCCCTGAGTTGATCGAGGTCGCCCTCGACCTGGCCCCATATGTGGTTCGGAAGCTGCGCGGTGTTCTGCAGCATGTTCTGATAGATGTTGAGCTGGTTCTGAATCTGCTCGGCGAGCTGTGAAATTTGCGTAATCTGGTGATTGATCTGCTCGGTTGAGTTGGTGACTTGGGCAGCCAATTCAATGTTGTTGAGCTTTTGGGTTAGCTCGGTCGCGCCGGTTACGGCGCCACTGGCGAAGGTTGACGTTGGCATGGTCGCTACGCCGATCGCCACCAAGGCCGTCACCACTTCTTTTGCCAGTTTGGAGAACCAGATCGATTCATTCATAGCGGTTTACCCCTCTTTCGATGAGCCACTGACCCGGCCATTCTCGGCCGTGTGTCGAGGAAAGTGCCCGGATACGCGCAAGGTCTGCTTTGCCAGAAGCGCCAACGAAGGAGAGCGTGACTGGTCCCAGCGACATGTCGAATAGGCGGCGACCGTCTGGAGATGTCACGTAATACTCGCGCTTCGGAATGGCATTGGCGACGATCTCGATTTGCCGCTCGTTGAAGCCGAGCCGCACATAGAATTCACGTGTGCCGGGCTCCCTCGCGCCTCCGTTCGGAAGGCAGATCTTGGTCGGGCAGGATTCTTTCAAGACGTCGATGATGCCTGAACGCTCGGCGTCGGAAATTGATTGCGTTGCCAGAATAACGGCGCAGTTCGCCTTGCGGAGTACCTTCAGCCATTCACGGATTTTGTCGCGGAAAACAGGATGGCCCAACATGAGCCAGGCTTCGTCGAGAATGATCAGGCTCGGCGAACCGTCCAGTCGTTTCTCGATGCGGCGAAACAGATAGGTTAGGACGGGCACGAGATTGCGCTCGCCCATGTTCATGAGTTGCTCGATTTCGAAGCACTGGAAACGGCCAAGCGTCAGCCCGTCCGCTTCCGCATCGAGCAACTGGCCCATCGGTCCATCTACCGTGTAGTGGTGAAGAGCATCCTTGATGTCGCGCATCTGCACGCCGCTGACGAAATCCGACAGTGATCGGCCGGGAGCTGTTGCCATCAGCGCGACCTGGCGCGAGATTGCATTTCGATGGTCAGGTGCAACAGTCACGCCCTGAAGGGAGACAAGGGTTTCAATCCATTCGCATGCCCATGCCCTGTCCGCTTCACTCGAGAGCTCTGCGAACGGGCAAAAGGCAAGATTTGCACCATCGCCGCTTTCGCCGGCGATCTCATAATGGTTGCCGCCGACGCCAAGCGTGAGCGGTAGCATCGAATTGCCTTTGTCGAAGGCGAAGACCTGCGCCCTCTCGTACCGGCAAAATTGGGCGGCGATCAGTGCCAGGAGCGTCGATTTTCCAGAGCCAGTCGGACCGAAAATAAGCGTGTGGCCGACATCGTCAAAATGCAGGTTCAAGCGGAAGGGTGTAGAGCCCGACGCCACCTGCATCAGCGGTGGAGCGTCAGGCGGATAAAAAGGGCATGGCGCGGCCGGATGCCCTGACCAGACAGAGTTGAGCGGAATGAGGTCTGAGAGATTGCGCGTATTGATTAGCGGCTCCCGGATATTGCAGTACCAGTTTCCAGGTAAGCTACCCAGGAAGGCGTCGGTCGCATTGAGCGTCTCGATCCGGGCTCCAAAGCCCTCCGCCTGGATAAGACGGCGGACTGCTTCAGCTTTGTCCAGCAGGGCTGCACGGTTTTCGTCGAAGAGGATGATGACTGGCGTGTAGTACCCGTACGCCACGAGCTGGGATGACGCCTCGGCGATTGCGTCTTCAGTCTCGGCGACCATCGCCATCGCATCCTGATCGACAGAACGGGACTGTGTCTGGAACAGTTGATCGAAGAATGGCCTGACCTTCTGCTGCCATTTCTTGCGGGTACGCTCGAGACGCTGCTTGGCTTCCTCTGCATCGAGGAAAATGAAGCGCGACGACCAGCGGTAAGTCAGCGGCATCAGATTGAGGCTGTTCAGGATACCCGGCCAGCTTTCAGCCGGAAGCCCGTCGATGGCGACCACGCCAAGGAACCGGTTTTCGACCCTTGGGGTAAGGCCGTGTTCCAGCTCGGCCGTCGCCAGCCAGTCCAGATACATCGGGATTTCTGGCAGGCGGACGGGATGGTTCTCGCCGGTGATAGCGAACCGGATGAACTGGAAGAGTTCATCGTATCGTGCCACCCTGCATCCATCGCGCTCGGGAATCTCGCGGGTTCGCATACGCTGCACCGAGAGATTGTTGCCGAGATACTGCTCGATCTCTCGGATCGATCGACGAAACTGATCGAGAGACGTGTCGGCATATTTTGCTGACCGGCTTTCACTGTCGGAATAGATGTACCGTGTCAGGCCACTCCGCCGTCTCTCCGGTGGCCTGTAGGTAAGGATCAGAGCATGCCGACTTTCGAAATGTCCGCTCTCCTGACCAAAATGCCGGCGGCGCTCATCATCGATGAGGCGCGTGACGGTATCGGGAAAGTGGCTACGTTCAGCCGATGGATAATCAGTTGTCGGGACCCGCACCGCTTCGACCTGGATCATCCATCCCGTCCCGAGCCGCGACAGAATGGCATTGATCTGACGAGAGAGTTCGTTGCGCTCGAAGTCCGTAGCACTTTCGGAGTCAGGACCGGCGAAGTACCAGCCGGCCATCAGGCTACCGTCCTTCAAAAGCAGGATACCGTTTTCCACCAGACCCGCATAAGGAACGAGGTCTGCAAACGACGGCCCGGTCGATCGAAATTTGTTCAAGGCGACCATCAACGGCTCCTAATATCGACGCCAGGGTGCTGATGTCGGGAGGTAGTGTGTCCGATACCGCATGTGGCGCGCATAGACTTTGCGCATCATCGGATCCGCCTTTGCCATCATCCGCAACGCGCCGACGACGACGATCCAGATCGCCACGCCGAAAACCGCAGAGTAGATGGTCAGCACGACGAAGATCAGGATTACGGCCGCAAGGCCGGTCAGCAGCACGAGTTCGCGATCTGCTCCCATCAAAAGATTTGGACGCGAAAGAGCACGATGGATTCGGTTGCGGTGAAGGCGGGAGCCGGCGTCAGCCATGACGCCCCTCCCCTCCCCCGATGACATCCTTGTCAGCGGACGCGGTCTGTTCGGTGGCACTCGCGCCGCCGATCGACGCACCCGTTGAACCAAAGAGACCGACGATGGTCGTCGCACCAAGAAGGATGCCGGCGACAAGGACGACATACATCAGGCGACGCGCGAAATCGTTGAGCTCGCCGCCAAAGATCAGCATGCCGCCGGCGATCGCAACGGCGGCTAGAGCGATGTAACCGGCAACCGGACCTGTGATCGATTGCTGGATCTGCTCTAACGGCCCCTCCCAGGGCAAGCTGCCACCTCCTGAACCCGCTAGAGCGGGTGCGGCGAGCGCTGCAAGAAGCAACGTGGTCAGCAGTCCGGTCTGATAAACGCGTTTATGCTGCATGAATGTCCTCATCGATTTGTGCGTAATGTTCGGTCTGGTAGCGGGACCCGTTGAAACCCTCGACATTGATTACCTCGCGCACACGCCGACCTCTTCCCGCGCGTTCGATCGAGATGACCAGATCGACAGCCTCGCCGATCACGGCTTGCATGGGTTGCTGGCTGACTTCGGATGTGAGCTGCTCAAGGCGCCGTAGTGCTGACATGGCCGTGTTGGAGTGGACTGTCGTCACTCCTCCCGGATGCCCTGTATTCCAGGCTTTTAGAAGTGTGAGAGCGGCGCCGTCGCGCACCTCACCTACGATGATCCGATCAGGACGAAGTCGCATGGTGCTCTTCAAGAGACGCGCCATGTCGACTGTATCGCTGGTATGAAGGCAAACCGCATTCTCGGCGGCGCAACGTATCTCAGCCGTGTCTTCAAGAATGACCATGCGGTCATCCGGCGCAGATGCAATCATCTCCGCGATGACGGCGTTCGCGAGCGTAGTCTTGCCCGAGCCGGTTCCGCCGGCGATCACTATATTCAGGCGGTTTGCGATCGCATTTCTTATTACCGCGGCCTGTGCCTCGGTCATCACCTTGTCGGCGACATAGTCGTCGAGAGGGATCAGGCGCGACGCGCGGCGACGAATCGTGAAAGTCGGCGACGCAACGACCGGCGGCAGTAGCCCCTCGAAGCGGTGGCCTCCGATCGGCAATTCGCCTGAAATGATCGGTCGCTCGTCGTCCGCTTCCGATTGGAGCGCATGCGCCACCGAGCCAATAATCGTCTCGGCGGCCGCCGGCGCCATTTCACCTGCCGGAGCGATCCCCTGCCCCAACCGCTCGATGAACACCTTTCCATCCGGGTTGAGCATAATTTCCACAACGCCCGGATCGTCAAGCGCGACGCAGAGGCGATCACCTAGAGCCTCCTGAAGCTTTCTAACTAGGCGGGAATGCGACTGAAGCATTTGCGGCTTTCTCCTCGCTGATTTGTTTTCGGGAGGAAAAAAGCTGCGTGAGGACCTGCTGTCCACGTACAAATTTGTGGGTCGCGACCCTCGAGTGATTCCGTCAGGTTTGCGAAGAATCAACGCCGCGGCTGTCACCGTGAAATCAAAAGTTGAATTGAGTCACAGGAAAACATGCGTGGGGATAAGAAATTGAGCAGGATGTAATGCACTGGAAAATATAGGCTATTCCCGACGCAAATAACGGCGCACCATGCATCTTAAGACTTTGTTAACTTTAAATTCCTTGTCGCCTGGGCGGAATCGGACGATAGTTGCGCAAATGATGGCTTCGGGGCCATTTTTTCGAAAGTGAAGCCACTCAGGAAATAGTTTGCAAAATGAGCCAGCTGCCCAACAGATTTGACGTTGAGATCGCCCAGCAAGGCGCGAAGATTTCCAGCGCGTTACATATGTTGCGCAGTCAACAATACCCGCCGGACGCTCGCAAGGGGCTACGCAAATTCCAACTCAGTGAAGTCGCTGAGTTCATGGGTGTTACCCAGAGCCACCTCCGCCAAATTCATTCCGAAGGAAAAGGTCCCGAAATTGAGACGGTAAGCGGCCGTCGATATTACACCGCCGAGCAGATGTTGGAACTCCGTGACTATCTCGAAGCCAACAAGAAATCTGACAAGCGATATTACGTCCCTCAGCGACGCGATGGTGAGCCGATGCAAGTCGTTTCTGTCGTGAATTTCAAAGGCGGTAGCGGCAAAACTACCACGGCGGCGCACCTTGCTCAGTATCTCGCTCTGACGGGCCACCGTGTACTGGCGGTAGATCTCGACCCTCAAGCGTCACTTACGTCTTTGTTCGGCATTCAACCTGAACTGGATGATACCGCGTCTCTTTATGAAGCGCTTAGATTTGACGATGAGCGCAAACCAATTTCTGAGGTGATCCAGTCGACCAATATACCAGGGTTGGACGTCGTTCCCGCAAACCTTGTCCTGCAGGAATTTGAATACGATGTGCCACTGGCCATTTCGTCCAAGCGTGGCGACGAGGGACGGCTGTTTCATATGCGCATCGTCAATGCCCTCAAGGAAGTGGACGACAAGTACGATGTCGTGGTCATCGACTGCCCCCCGCAGCTTGGCTATCTGACGATTACCGCATTGATGGCCTCGACTGGTATTCTCATTACCATTCACCCGCAGATGCTCGATATCATGTCGATGAGCCAGTTCCTGCAAATGCTTGGCGGCATCATGACGCCTGTTGCTGAGGCGGGCGCTGAGATCCGGGTGGAGTGGTTTCGTTACCTGGTGACTCGGTTTGAGCCGACCGACATCCCACAGGCGCAAATGGTTGGTTTCATGCAGTCCATGTTTGCGCAGCAGATGCTGCGAAACCACGTGCTGAAATCAACCGCGATATCGGATGCATCAATCCGAAAGCAGACACTGTACGAAGTCGAGCGGGGAGACTTTGTCCGATCGACCTATGACCGGGCGATCGAAAGTCTTAACGCGGCCAACGGTGAAGTCGTCGATCTCATACACAGCGCATGGGGCCGGAAATGAACGCCTTGTCAGCCGTTTTTTTCGCCGTTTTATTAAACTCTAGCAATGCCTTATCGTGTTTGAGGGCGAATTTGGAGATCGATCATGACGCGTGAAAACCCTTTCGCGAAACTTGATCTGGCTTCGTTGAACGAAAAGCCGCAGCCGAAAGCTGGTTACGGCATGACAGGGGCTGCAAAGACTGTCGTTCGGTCGATCGAAGACATGGCAGAGAACACGAAGAAGCTCATGGAAGGCGAGGTGATTGTGGAACTGGATCCACAGCTGCTCGACGTGTCTTTCCTGCCTGATCGTCTATCGGAAGATGACGAAGAATATCTGGAGCTCAAGGAAGCTATCAAGGCTACAGGTCAGAGCTCGCCAATATTGGTGCGGCCAAGCTCGTCAGATAGCCAACGGTTCATGGTTGTTTTCGGTCATCGGCGGCTGAAGGTTGCCAGAGAATTGGGGATTCCGGTCAAAGCAGTCATCAAGAAACTCGATGATACCGCTTCAGCGATCGCCCAGGGGCAGGAAAATTCCGCGCGCTCCAATCTATCGTTTATTGAGCGTGCCTATTTTGCGCAAAATCTGCTTGCCACCGGAATGTCTAAGGATGTGGTCCGCTCATCGTTGGCGATAGACGAGGCAATGCTCTCAAAGATGATGGGTGTTGTCGAAGTCGTACCTCAGCCACTGATCCAAGCACTCGGGGCCTCCAAGAAGATTGGACGCGACAAGTGGTTGAGCCTCCGCCAGCTGCTTCTCACCCCTGCTCTATCGAAGGTCGCTGTAGAGCATGCTGGAACGACAGAGTTTTCCGAGCTGGATGAGAGCCGGCGTTTTGATGAACTTCACGATTATCTGAAGCGCTACAAGGTCAAGTCAGCTGCGAAAATACCGAAGGCTAATCGGGCCAACAAGGGTTGGGCATCAAGCGACAATTCATTGCGTTTCGCGATGAGTGCCAGATCAAAGAAGGTTGCTATCGAGCTTTCGGACGTGGAAGCGAAGCCCTTCGGTGACTGGTTATCTACCCACATGGATCGTTTGTACGATGAGTACAAAGGGTCGAAATCGAAGATCAACGGAGACTGAACCAGCAAAAGAAAAAGGCCCCCAATCGGTAACCCGCGGAAGCCTCTCTCGTCATCTCTAGCAGGATCGAGAATCGCATTTCCCGGAATCACAGTCAAGAGTCTTGGCGCCGTTTTGGTGAGTGGATTTCTTTTGCCTTTTGAAAGGTGAGAGAAAATGCAGACGGGATGTGTAACGACGCCCTTTGGGCGGCGACCGATGACGCTTGCCTTGGTAAAAGGTCAACTCGGAGCGGCCGAACCGAACCCAGGCACACGTGTCGACAAATGGAAAGTCTTCAGGGATGTTTGCGAAGCGCGAGAACGGTTTGGTCTTCAAGACCGAGCGCTCGCTGTTCTCGATGCATTGCTAACGTTCTATCCTCACTCCCATCTGGAGAGTGAAAATGGGCTTGTGGTATTCCCGTCGAACGCACAGCTTTCTGTTCGCGCACACGGCATTACGGAAAGCACACTCCGCCGGCAGCTTGGATGCCTGGTTGACGCTGGCCTCATCCAGCGCCGCGACAGCCCAAACGGTAAGAGGTACGCACATCGTAACCGAGCCGGTGAGATAGAGCAGGCGTATGGGTTCGATTTGAGCGCTCTGCTCACGCGGGCCGCTGAGCTTGCCGAGCTCGCTCAAGATGTCGCTGCCGAACGGCTGCGTTTCCGTCGGGCCAAGGAAGCACTTACAATCTGCCGTCGCGATGTCCGCAAGCTGATCACGGCAGCTGTAGAGGAAGCAGCACCGGGAGACTGGGGCAAGGTGGAGGAGATCTTTATAGGGGTAATTGGCCGCTTGCCACGCAACCCCATCCGCGCCCAGGTGGAAGCGACACTTGATGAAATGCTGATTTTACGCGACGAAGTTATTAACCTGCTGGATGTGCAGGTAAAAACCGACAAAATGCACGGCAATGCCGGTCAAAATGCACGGCACATACAGAATTCAAATACCGAATCTATAAATGAATTTGATCCTAGCTCCGGAGAAGAGCAGGGCGATAACTTGGCGGAAAAGCCGATTGCACCGAGAGTGGCGCGCGAAAAGACGAGTCCTGGTATTGAGCGGACCAAGTCATTCCCGTTGGGGATGGTCCTTCGAGCCTGCCCACAGATTATCGACTACGCCCCGGCAGGTGGGATCTCGCATTGGCGCGATCTCATGACGGCGGCGGCGGTCGTTCGGTCAACACTTGGCGTAAGCCCATCAGCCTACGAGGAGGCTTGTGGCATTATGGGGCCCGAGAATGCTGCTATTGCGGTTGCGTGCATCCTGGAGCGTTTTAATCTGATCAACTCCCCTGGCGGCTATCTGCGCGATCTGACTAAGCGATCAGAGCGTGGCGAGTTTTCGCTTGGGCCAATGCTGATGGCCTTGCTGAAGGCCAACTCTGGGAACGCTAGATTGGTAGGCTGACATCGCTCTTACGAGTCGAGAACTGGCCGTATATCCGGTCTTGTCAGCCGTTTTTTTTGGCGCTTTGCGAAGTAAAAACAGTGGGATATAGAGGGTGAGTGCCCTTTTTTGCGGATCATTTCAGCGCCTGCCTCGCAACACGATGATGCGATTTGAACGGAGTGGGACCTTGATCCGGGAAACTATGGATATCCAGTTGGAATATTTTCCAAATCTGGCTGATCGCATCGCACGCGTCCGAGACATGGCATTGGAGATTGAGCACCTTCCTGACAACACTCAGGCTCCGATTGGAAGTTCTCTTGCCGATGTTGAATGGTCCTCGCTTCCGGAAGAAGTTTCCTGAAGTTGAACTGCCGATTCCCAAACACTCCGGATCTAGGAGCCAAAAATGACCATGGATGATGACAAGTGGGCTCAAACGGCCGAAACAATCGAGACGGCAATCGAGAAGGCCGTGAGGCAGGGTCGACGTAGACGCGCGAAAAGGGAGCGTGAGGTGGCGAAATCCCGCGCCGACGCTGCCGGCTATGAGCCTGGTATCGTGACATTCATCGATATTCTCGGTTTTCGCGCAATGCTTGGCAGTCGACCGGCTAGTGAGATTCACGATATCATCCTCTCGTTGCGAGAATTCACGACACCCGAGGTTGAGCAATTTCGCCGCATGAAGGAAGTACGGCTCTCCAGCCGCGCATTTGCTGAGTCAATTTCCGACGCTGTTGTGCGCATTCGAGTTTTCGACACGCAGCATTCTGACGGGGCGTTTTTTCAAGAACTCCTTGGTCTGCTTCACATTCAGGTGCAGTGCATAAATCATGGGGTGCTCATCCGCGCTGGGTTGGCGATCGGAGATGTTCATGTTGGCCTAAACGGCAGTGGACCCGTATTTGGCCCGGCAATGGTGCGCGCCTATGAGATCGAGAGTGGAGAGGCGATATATCCGCGGATCGTTGTTGACGACGAAGCTTACGAGCAATTTCTCTCTGACGCTCGTCTGCGTCACGAGGATCATGATTTGGAGGAAGAGTCGGGGTATGTGAACGGCCTGCTGCGCACAGGAGAAGATGGGACACTCTTCATCGATTATCTTGGTGCAAGCGAGAGCGAGTTCGAAGTGTTCGAAGACTACCTTGCGCTTTTAGAGAGGCACGCGAATATTATTCGGCAAAACCTTACCGCCTCCCATAGAGCAGCCATCAGAAGGAAGTATCTCTGGCTTGCGCGGTACCATAACGACATCGTTTCGCTAGTCCCACTGCGATTTGGGAGCGGTGATCTTTCAGCGGAAAACTTCCTCGCCGTGACTGGAAAAGACGCAGCTGGGGTGCTCGACGGGCTCATCGTGAACTATTGATTTGTTCGGTTCGCGCTATGCCGGAATCGCCGACCGCGGCCGCGCCAAACCGAGTGGCTGATACTGGTCACTTCGCTGCACGACACACACATCGACCGATGGATCGAACCTGAGAAAGACATTCTAGTATGAAGTATGCGATCCTCCCCGCTTCTGTAGATTTGGTCGATGAGATCGAGGTCTGGCTTGATGCCGAAGAGGCTGTCTACGAGAGCGCGGTAGTGGCTTGGGACCAAGCGCCATTTGATGGACCTAAGCCAACGCGTGGCTTCAGATGCAACTGGGATCTCGTGAAAAGAAACTGGCATGACGGAAGCACGCCCCTCAACGTTCTCGTCGAGGACGGTAAGGCCGTCGGCTTTTTGTTCGGTACGGACATCCTGGAGATCCATCCCCAGCATCGGGGGCGGGGCCTTGGGATACTGCTCTCGGATTATATGCTCCGTCGTGCTACCGAAGACGGATACTGCATTCTGGAAATCGAGATCGCGCCGCATACCGCTGAGCCATTCTGGCTGCGGCAAGGCTTCGTGCTGCTCGACGACGAGATTCATTTCCGACATGGCTTGCATGCCTTCAAGACCCTCCCGCGTGCTTTTTCCCTAGGCCCCGGACCGAGGGCCTCTGTAGCGATCATGTTTTATGACGAGAGAGCGGCGTATAACGAGGGCGAGCCCTTCAGCACGTTCGAGGGAAAGGGGGAGCGCCTGGCCGACGGATCTGTCCAGCTCCCGGAGCGGGTGCAAGGCTATTCACCGCTGCTCAGAGTGAACACTGACAATCATATCCGCATCATCGTGGACGGTAGCGAAATTTATTCCGGACGGTCCAAGTACGGGCAGGCCCACGGCACTAGACGTGACCCCGCCGGCCATCATTACATTGACCGCGTGTTGCCCGGTTAAGCCGGCACTCGCGCACCGGAGAGTTTCGGCGTCCGCGAAGCTCTTTCCTCAATGACTGCTGAGGATTGACGGTGGTCTTCAAAGAAGGCGAGCGGCGCGGCCACTTCGTCGGGCGGCGCTGTTATAGTAGTTCGAAGCCTGTTGAACTGATCTATGACGCGACTGCTCCATGGCCTCGGGGAGGGGAACGCCGCGATTGGCAGCTTCGGTGAGATAACCTGATCGTAAGCCGTGCGCTGAAAACTCCCCAGGCTCCAACCCGGCCATCGCCGCTCGCTGCTTGAC
>Ga0209070_100611_pt1 | contig 15365 bp, 24 predicted proteins | sample SynthPrep_5_END__FD_187205 | JGI IMG/M metagenome (GOLD analysis project Ga0209070, IMG submission 187205) | Synthetic microbial communities from Ohio, USA - SynthPrep_5_END_DS10_MetaG (SPAdes) (version 2) | ecosystem: Engineered > Bioreactor > Aerobic > Activated sludge | place: USA: Ohio... | reverse complement strand
GCCTGGCCAAGACCTTCCACCTGCTCACCACCAAGCCGGTGATGTACATCGCCAACGTCGCCGAAGACGGCTTCGAGAACAACCCGCACCTCGACGTGGTCAACGCCATCGCCGAAGCGGAAGGCGCTATCGTCGTGCCGGTGTGCAACAAGATCGAAGCCGAGATCGCCGAGCTGGACGATCTCGAAGAGATGCAGATGTTCCTCGAAACCATGGGCATGGAAGAGCCGGGCCTGAACCGCGTGATCCGCGCCGGTTACTCGCTGCTCAACCTGCAGACCTACTTCACCGCTGGCGTGAAGGAAGTGCGCGCCTGGACCGTCAAGGTCGGCGCCACCGCCCCGCAGTCGGCTGCCGCGATCCACACCGACTTCGAAAAAGGCTTCATCCGCGCCGAAGTCATCGCCTACGACGATTTCATCCAGTACAAGGGCGAAGCCGGCGCCAAGGAAGCCGGCAAATGGCGCCTGGAAGGCAAGGACTACATCGTCAAGGACGGCGACGTGATGCACTTCCGCTTTAATGTTTGATCGTTAGGAGCAGTGCATAGACAGAACCCCGCTTTGGCGGGGTTTTGTTGTTTTTGGGGTTAGAGTTGCGGGGTTATGCATGGCGGGGCTGGGGATTATGAAAAAGCGCCACCTCCCTTGGAAGAAGCTGGAAGCCTGTAAAAACGGGGCTTTCGCCGGTGCCGGCTATTGGCCAGCATCCATTACATAGTGTTTTGAGGTCTAAAGGGGACACCTCTGCGTCAAAAGCGTGGCACTTCTATAATGCCCCGCACACCCTTTCTCGCAGGGAAGCTGTACGCATGCCCCATTGGCCCTCTCACTGAGTATTTTCCGCTAGAAGTCGAAGTATGAGGCTGAGCTGTTCCTAATCTACGAAAATTGACTACTACTTTTTCCAAACCTAGAATGGAGATGGCTGTGCGGTTCAGGGCCGCTGCGTCACTCAGGATGCAGGATGAGCTCATCTCGAGCGATGACTCCTCGAAACCTTCGAAAAAATTCTACTACTCATGTAGAAGCCTGAACTCCAGCCCCAAACAAAATGAATAATGTAAATTTTGTATTTTACCATCCCGATCTAGATCTTCTTTCCGACAGAACCTTTAGGTCCCTCCTAAAGAAAATATCTGCTGTTCTGCGCGAAATTCAATATCAAGAAGCCATCTACCTTATAAACAGCTTTGATGCGACCGCTCCGCAACGGCAGTCTATGCGTGACCGTATCAGGGGGCAGGCAAGCCACATAGAAGCTTACTATATCCAGAAATTAGAGAGAGGCAGTGTCACACTTACAGTCTCTTTAACAGCAGTAGGCCTCTGGATTCTTCAGAATACAATTGGGGAATCTATTAAAGAAGCATGGCAGAAAAGTGCGATGCATAAAGACCTTGTATCCTACCTATCTGGAGAAAAAAGAAAGGATATTTTGGACAGGAATATTGATGCCGTTTTAGGCGGATGGACGCTAGACAACTACTTAATCGAGAATATGGAAAAGACAATTGACTCTGATGGCGACCTGAACGTGCGTATAGATCTATCTACTCCCCGCTCAACAATTGAGCGAATTAAGCACAACTCAGGAGTTATAACAGTAGAAGGGATCATCTCCGAGTCAATAAAGCTATCCAAAGAACTTGATGGGATTTAATATCAATAGAATCTCTCTTTTATCACGAAGCTTTATGTGGCCACTAATAACAGCCCCAACAGCACGTCCGGCGAGACTTCATCAGCTTCACCCATATGACAACTAGCCCCCAGAGCCTGCGATGCAATTATTTGCTCGCCATGCCGATAGAAAACAAGTTACTGGATAGATTTACCGTTGTGAATTACTAAAGCCTCTGTCCGCGATATTTCTCCAGCAGCGAACAAATCCGCTTCTTTCCCCGCTAGCCAGGCCATTTTATCGATCTGAGCTTTAGTATTTCGGAATGAACTCTACCGCCATAGTCCATAACCATCATAAAAATTGTTCTACGAATAGCATCCTCAAATTCCTGCTCTTCACTCATAAGCTTCAACCCGAAGGACAATAGGGACAATAGGGACAATAGGGGACAGACCACGATTAATTGTATGCGCCACCAAGCAACCACCACTCAAGCTACTAATCCCTCACCCGTTTTCTACGCGCCGATACCGCTCCGGCGGTCGCAAAGATAGCTGTGCACGCGCCGATCAGTAGCTTGTGGCCTAGCTGAGGCACGTTGATGGTCATGAACCAAGCCACCGCAGCCACGATAGGCCAATCGAATAGATAGAGCTGCTTCACACCTAGCAGCGGATTCCAGCGCGTCGATACAAGGCTTAGCCAGATAGCTGAGACAAAACACGCGACGGAGAAAAAGCCAGCGTCGTTATTCTCGTAGAACCTCAGCCCTACATAAGCCAGGGCGCCTAAAGCGCCGCCAGCCCCTATTGAACAGGCCAGGGCTTTGCTGCGAGGGAGCTTTTCGAGGGCTTCGAGTGTGATCATTGCTTGCCATCCTTGAGCTGCTTGCGGGCGTCCCACCACTTAGCGACATCCTGCGTAATCACTACCCGGCGTTTGGATTGGTGAGATCCCGGCTGGTCTATTCGCCGTCAGGACTGATCTCGCCATTGGCGGGATCGACCCGGCCCGTTCTCAGCCACAGAGAGTATTCAGGGTAGCGCTCTGCCATCAAGTCCAGCTCGCTGGTCCTCAGGTTCGCTCTCTTGTCGTACCTGATCGTCTTGCAACGCTCTTCCTTGATACCAGTAGCTTCACTGACCTCGCGGTGGCCGATCTTAGACAAAAAAAGCCGGACTCTATCGTGGGTTGATTCCATAACGGTCTTAATAATAGCCTGTTGAAATATTCCACATTCGACAGATAGTGGTATTATTCCACCCGAGCGCTTGGCACATCCGACAGCCATTCAGGTGTTCCCCGATTATAGGGACTTTGTTACGGAACGGCCTGATGTGCCGCGCTTCCGAGCGCAGTTCTGCACGAAATCCATGCTGGTTCAACTCCTGGGCACAGCACGGATCAGAGATGACCAGACGCCAGCCTGAATCCACGGAGGCCTTTATGGAAGAAAGCTATGTCCCCTTGCTGCTGATGCGCCACAACCGCCCGCTGCGTGGCGTGATGATCGACCGCCAACCCTGGGTCTGCGCCAAGGAGTTCGGCCTGTTGATGGGGCATCGTCACCCGGAGCGGATCTGCCGGCTGATGGATGACGACCAAGTGCGCACGGTGATCTTCCGTACTCACCAGGGCGATGCGGAGCCTGTGCAGGTACTCAGCGAATCCGCGCTTTACCGTGCCCTGTGCCGTTTCAGCCATCCCGAGAACCGCAGCCTGCGCCGCTGGCTCACTCATGAGGCGCTGCCCGCTCTGCGCGACGCCTGGGAGTATCGCGCACCGGAACCCAAACGCACGCTGATGGCCTGGGATCACCAGCGCATCAGCCTGCTGGAATGGCAAGGCGATCTATGGATCGCCCTACGCGACATGCCGCGCTTCGCCCCACCGCCCGCACCAGGCGAACGCTCGCTACGCGCCCTGCTCAATCGCTGGTGGCGCTGATGGCTAGCCTGACCATCCGCATGGACAACGACCTCAAGCAACGCTTGCGCGCCCAAGCAGCCCGCAATGGGCGCTCGATGGCAGAGGAAGTGCGGCAGATACTGCGCGAAGCGCTCTCGAGTACTTCTCCACACGGTACGCAAGTAACTTGCGCACTTCTTCATCGTTCACTCAATAGCCCTTGTGCTATCCATCCTGGCGAACTGCTGCGTGAAGCATTCCTGAAGGAGCTAGGAATGACGCTTCCTGCACTTGCTCGTGCGCTGAATGTGTCAGCCTCGACCATCAGAGAGATAGTGCGGGAGCGACGGAACATCACTGCTGTCATGGCCATACGGCTTGGCCGCTACTTCGGGACCTCAGCCCAGCTCTGGATGAATCTGCAGAGCGTGCACTCTCTGGCCAAGGCGTACGCTGAGTGCGGCGATGAGATTGAAAGGGAAATAAAGCCTTTTCAAATGACCAACCAATCTCCCCCCTGACGTGGAGCCGGATCGATAGCACCTCCGAGGCAACGACAAGGCCTCCGAATCGCGAACCTCGTCAGCCCTCACCACAAGCTTCAAGTTCTCCCCCTTGTGTGGACGACGCTCCGCACAAAGACATCTAGAAACACCTTTAAAGGTGCCTTTATGAGTGCTAGCCTACAAATGCTTACCCGTGTTCGCACAAATGACCTTATGAAGAAAAGACCTGAATAGAGATAGCTCGGCCCATAGCGAGAGAACCAAGATCAGCTCAGTGAAGCTTGAAGGTTCGGCCCTTAGAGATAGAGCTCAGGCACGATGAATTGCAGATAGCAGAGAACAGGTGGATATGGCGATGACTTATGCGGTTTTGGCTGACGTTGCCGCGTCAGTTACAGAACTCAAAAAAGATCCTATGGGAACCATCCGCGAAGGCGGCGGTGAAACGGTTGTGATCCTCAATCGAAACGAGCCTGCATTCTATGCTGTGCCCCCCGCACGCTATGAAGCCATGCTGGAGCTGATTGACGATCTACAACTGGCTGAAATCGTACGCGCTCGGGCTGGTGAACCTACTGTACGAGTAGATATCGATGACCTCATCGCGCGAGCCGGCGGAGCCGACTAAGTACGCCCTGGAGTTAAACGCCCAAGCACTCAAGGAGTGGGGCAAGCTGGGCAAAACCATACAGTTGCAGTTCGCCAAGAAGCTCAAGGAGCGCCTTGAGAATCCTCGGATCGAGGCCGACAAACTCCGAGATATGCCCAACTGCTACAAGATCAAGCTGCGCTCCATCGGTTATCGCTTGGTCTATGAAGTGATCGACAGCCGTCTGGTAGTTACCGTGATTGCCGTAGGTAAGCGCGAGCGCAGCAAGGTCTATGGCAGCGCCGCCAGCCGCTTGTAAGAAACCCGGCCGGATGCCTGTAAAAACGGGGCTTCCGTACATAAGGGTCATTGGCTAGTATCCATTGCATGTGCTGGGTCCTGCCCCCTTGGCCTGAGGCGTGGCGCTCTTGGGACTGCCAGCACGCCCTCCCCTGCATGGAAGCTGCCCGCGTGATCCGACTCATTCTTGCCCTGATCGCCATCCTGCCGCTGATCTGCTCTGCGGAAATCTACAAGTGGACGGATGAGAGTGGCCGCGTTCATTTTGGCGACAAGCCGAAGGACAAGGACCAAGCCGAGCAGCTCTCGCTCAAGATCAACTCCTACGAAAGCGTCAGCTACGAATCCTTCACGCCAGCCCAGGGCACGACATCGCGGCGCATCGTCATGTACTCCGCTGCCTGGTGCGGCTACTGCAGGCAGGCCCGTCAGTATTTCCAGCAGAACGGTATCAGCTTCGTTGAATACGATATCGAGAAGGACCAGCGAGCCCGCAAAGCCTATGACTCGATTGGCGGCAATGGTGTGCCCGTCATACTGGTAGGAAACAAGCGCTTGAATGGATTTACCGTCGCGAGTTTCCAGAGCATCTACCCGTGACAGGCAGCAGAAAATTAATTCGTCTCCTTTTCCTAAGCTGACCAATCCGGCACACGTAGACCTGAAGCAGGTTGGCTAACGGGCGTTCGCCTGATCGCTGAAACGATTGTCACCGTCGATAGAGATAGCGTCATGTCGCACCCATCTTTGCAGATCAAAAAGGCCTACTTTGCCAAGGTGCGTCGTTCCAACTTCGCCAGCCTGCGCTTGGCGGGTTTTCAGGTCACTCCTGCCGATGCGGAACGCCCATTACCTTCACGCGAAGCGGTATTGAACAAACTTCGGTCTAGGGAGGCCTGAAAAAAACAAAGGGGCGGATTGTTCCTGCCCTGACGCTCGCCCCCAGAGCGCCATGGACAGCCTCAGTGCGAGCAATTAATCTGCCGGCCTTTCGCCATCAAGGATGAACCACGTGAAAACACTGCTACTACTGATCGCCATCGCCGCCGGTGGCTATTACGTCTATAACGAGCACTTCTCCGTTACCGCCATCACGGTCGATAGCTACCAGGCTTTGCTGAAGAAGGCAGAGGCCACAAGCGTAAGTCTCGATGAGGTGAAGGTCGGCGCCAACAACCTTGCAGCCTTCATATGCAGCGACCCCAGCTACCAGGTGACAGGCGGCTCTACGCCTGCCAATTGCATGGCGCGTTACGAGAACTATCGGGAAATGTGCGAGAACCGCATATTTGGCCAGTCCCCTCAGAGCTTTGCCAGCAAGGCCGAGGTGATCGCCATCGCCAAGCGCTACACCTCATGTGTAGGAGCAATTGGTAGCTAAGCGGACAGGGCGCCGTTCAGGCGCCCTTTTTTATGCGCAAATAAAAAGGGGTTAGCTTGCGCTAACCCCTTGAAATTTATGGTGGCTACACCGGGACTTGAACCTGGGACATCAGCATTATGAAAATGTGTGCTATGTCCTCGCTGACTCTCAAGGTCAGTAAATCCGGGGCTTCTGGCTTGCCTTCCTTGTCACTGACTGTCGCTCTTTGTAGCGTTTGGGCGTTTTGCGGACACCTGCGCTAGTAGCCACATGCTTTTCTGTATTCGTTGGCGGCTCGTTCTGTTGGGTTGCTTTCGTACTGGTCTCGCCAGAATTTGCATTGCGGGGTTAGCAGCCGTGCTTCCTGTTTGCGCTGTTCTTCGTTATTTAGACGTGCCTGTTGTTCGGCTTGCCGGCTTGCCAATTGCTGCCTTGCTTGTTGTTCTCGTTTGATCGCGTTTTCTCTTGCGTATTGCTGGCTTCGTCTTGTCGACTCTTCCATCGCTGAATTAAGCGATCTTGAGAAGTGCTGTAGTGCTGCTAATGCGCGCTGTTCCTGGATGTGATCGTAGTAGAGCTTTCCGCCCCATAACCCCGCGACTAGGATTACGGCGGCGGCAATGATCGCTGGTCCTGTATCGATTGGCGGCTTTGGTCTGGTGTTGATCCTTGCTTGCCGCTCCTGCATTTCTTCGTCCATGTCGAATTTCAGGTTTTTCAGCTGATCGTCCATTGTCTATTTCCTTTGCCTGAACCAGCGTCGGGCCACTTCCGCTGTTATCTGCTGCCCGTTTCTGGTGCTGCCAATTTTAGGTCTGCTTCTACATAGGCCGGGCTTATTTGCCCTCTTGTCAGGTCGATTTCGCCTGTTCTCAGCCAAAGGCTGTACTGCTGGTATGCCCCTGCAATGGCGTCCAACTCGTTTGTCCTCACGTTTGCATCTGCTTTGTATCTGATCGTCTTCAGGCGTTCTTCTTTTATCCCCGTCGCCTGGGATACCGCCTTCTGACCAAGCATATGCACTAAGGCTCTAACCCTGTCTTGAGTTAGTTCCATTTCGTCTTAAAACCCGCCGTGAAATTATTCCACGCCAATATTGGCGGTGTTATAGTTCCTCTGCCAGTGAAAATATTCCACGGCACGAAACACCCATTAACGACAGTTTATGAGCATTTCAGGGGCAGGGATAGGGAATGAGCGCACAGCATCTGGAACAGCCGCCGTTCGATGTGAGCTTCGATCTTGATGGTAAGAGGGTTATCTACTTGGACTGCCGAAACGCGCTGCTGTGCAGCAAAGAGACGTTCGCCATGATGATGGGCGTTAGCGATGACACCGTGGTCAGCTGGATGCAAACCGGCACTGTCCCCAGCGTCAAGATGGGCCGCCCCCGCCTCGTCAACCTCGCCAAGCTCCGCGCTGATCTGTCCAAGGGTAAGACTGTTTTTGCGCAGGGGGATTACGGCGATGAGTGATCAACTAAAAACTTTCCTGTCCGGTCTGCTTTCTTGCTTGGTCGAACTCCGCAAATTCGGTCATGACGGTGGCCATCGTGTCTCTTATGCAGTTGGCCAGATAACCGCTGCTGAGCGCCTCGGTGTTTTGACCTATCACCAAGCCGAACGCTTCCGTGATCTTCTCTTGAGCGCTGGAAAGCATGCCTTGCACCCTTTCCCCTGTGACGAAAATTCCGGACCTTGCATGCCCATTGATGTCTGGTGGTTTCGTCACAAAACCGCTCTAGAGGTCAAAGCCCGCCTAGCAAAGCTACCTGCGCAGTACTCGGCCAATGAAAAGCCTGAGCCAGTACCTGCGCCAACCCCACGCCGACAACTGCGACTGCTCTGTGTGCTGGCTAAACCGCAACTGGACACCGCCCAAGGCGCCTACCTACCCATACACACAATGCACCGACTGCCGCCCCGCGCGATGGTCCGTGGTCAATGGTCGCAACCACGTTACGCAGGCCTATACCTGCGAGAAACACAAGCCTGGCAACCGTCCGCCGCAGTACTGGCACGTTGTGAGCGACACCGGCAAACCCACGCCCTTCGTGCCCCTGCGCGAACCGTTCGAACTGGTGGGGTGATCGCATGATTTCTCAATGGATCAATTCGACGGAGGCCACGCTAGAGGCTCTGGTGTTGTTGCTAGTACAGGTCCTCTACCCCGGCGTTCTATTTGTCCTCTGCGTTGGCATCGTGTGTGTGCTCTGCCTGCCGCTGAGCATCGCGTACTTCAGGTATCTGGATCGCAAAGAGGCCGCCAAGAAGTCGCCTCCGGCGTCCGTGACTGGCCACTCCGGTCTCCCTGACCGAACAGCGCAATCACCGCCAGTCGCGGGCGTCGGTGGCGAAACGGGATGACAAGGGCGCGGCCCTTGGTGTTAACGAACTAACAGGCTGCACAAGCGGCAACTGAAACCCCGGCAAGTCGAGAGCCACCCTCGGGCAAAAACGAAAGTTTGCCCGTGCGGGATCGCTCGGCCTGCTGAAAGGCAAAACCGCGCAATAACGCGCAACTAAGCGAGGAAACACAAATGGCACGTTCGACTATGGAAGTTGCATTTCTCGGCACTCAGATGACCCAGGTGGATGACACCAAATACGCCAAGGTCTTCTACGGCGACGAACCGGACGGCAAGACCGAGCACGGCCTGTCCATCATCGGCATGGCTATCTCCGAAGACGCCGCCGACGAAGTATTCGCAGCCGGCGCCCAGTTCGCCCCGCTGGAGCTGGTGCGCATCACCTTCGACGTGGCACGCGGCGGCCAGAACAAGGGCAAAAACCTAGCCCTGCACATCGAAGCCGTGAACCCGAAAGGCCAGGCCGCCAAGCCTGCTGCCCCGCAAGGCACCCAACAACAGCCCAAGCCGACCGGTGCTCAACCGGACCCGGCCAAGGCCTGACGGGAGGGCGCCGCCGTGCTGATCGTTGATCGCGTGCTGTGCGACTGCTGCGGGCAGCCCATGGGCCAGCTCTACAACCAGTCCGCCCCCCAGCCCGACCTGCTGCCCGATCTGAACAAGGCGCCTGCCCTCGTCATCTGCCCCGACTGCATCGCCATGGCTGAGGTCATTCGTGACCCCAGCCTGGCTGAGTAACCAAGGCAAATGAAGTTCATTGCCTGTGATGGGGAGTGGTCGGCTGGAGCTACTGGGGAGCCTCAGTGCATTGGCCAACTGGTTTCCATCACTGGCGCTGAAATCCGGGCGGAACTCTCCCCCGGTTTAACCGATGAGGAGGCGATCACCATGCTGGATGCCGCCGTAGGCGTATTCGCCACGGTGTTCATCTTCCTCGTTCTCAAGAAGCTAGTGAGGTAAGTCCTATGAAACTCCGCAATACCCTGCGTCACTACGGTCGCCAGATCGGCGCCGTTTCTGTCATCAGCGCCTTTGGCATCGGCCAGGCCTACGCCTCTGCTGCAAACGTGGTCACCAAGATGGAAGGTGGTGAGGGCGACATCAGCATCATCGGCTACGCCGGTCTCGGCCTGCTCGTCGCTGCGGCGCTGTTCAAGTACATGCGCCGCGCCGTTTAACCCACCAACAGAGGTCAACCCCGCTTCGGCGGGGTTTCTGCTTATGGCGATTGATCCGAACACTTACTACTTGGTGGTTATGACCGTTGCCTTCGCGGCATTGTTGTTTGGGCGGGTGTGATATGAAGTTTATTCCTAGATTAGCACTTGCTCTAACTCTTATGGGTTGTGGTCAGCTTGTTTTTGGTGACAGTTATTCTTTTTATCCTTCTCTCTATTCATCTGAGAATTATTCATCTGCTGAATTAGCTTGTCGCTCCCTTGAGCCGTCAGGGCGTATTCAGTCGGGTTTATCCTTCACTTATTTGTCTCATACACTTCGCCAAAATAGCTCAACTGTTTACACATGTCGTCTACAGTCAACTTCTAGTTCTACTATTACTCAGCAAACCGTCACCCGTCGCGGTTCTTCCTGTCCTGCTGAACACACTTATAATTCCCAAATCGGCCAATGCGAAGCGCCCCAGCCCGACCAATGCGAATCCACCATTGGCGACGTTGTTTACCATGAGTTTCGCTTTGCCACCCTCGGTGGCGATGGCAATCCCTCTGTTGATCCTCCCGTAACCGTCTGCAAAAGCGGTTGCCAGTATTCCCACACCTTCGGCGGCTTTTCCTCCAAGCGCGATTTTGGCCCGCCTGACCAGCTCGTTGGCTCCTTTGAGTACAAGGGCAATGGCATCAGCTGCACTCCGTCGGCCAACAACCCATCCGTATTCGATCAGCCTCCGGCGAAAGATCCAGTAACCGAGGCGCCTAAGTACGACACCAATAACGAGTGCTCGGGCTGGGAAACTCAGCCGGACGGGAGTCTTAAGCGCAACTGCACGGCTACCGATAAGTTTGAAGACAAAGGTGAAGTCGAGTGCAAAGAAGGCTCTATTCACCAGTTCAAAACCAACTGCACACCCTCAAAGACCAATCCGCCTCAGAAGTCGGAGACCAAGGTCGATCAGGAAACGACCAAGAAAGAGAACGCGGACGGTTCTAGCGAAACCACCACTAAGACCGACACCACCAAGACGAACTGCAGGGGCATGAATCCATGCAACTCTACCAGCAAGTCTGAGACTGACTCAGAAAAGACTGACGCCGACGGCAATACCACCAAAAAAGGTGATTGCGTTGGTGACGGCTGCAATCCCAACAAGCCCGATGGCGATGGTATGGGCGACGAAGAGGGTGAACAAGGCGAAGAGCGCACCGCCACTGTCGGCACCTGTGACGGCGGTTTCTCTTGCACCGGCGATCCCATCGACTGCGCCATCCTCAAGCAACAGAAAGAACAGCAGTGCTACGCAGAAGAGATGGGCGACTTCGACGGTAAAAAATCCGATATCGAAGGCCTGTTCCAAGGCGAGAGCTTCACACTCCCTGAGGCCGAAATATCCGCTCCTAGCATCATCGGTGGCGCTACTCGCTTCTTGCCTGCTGGCTGCCCTGCACCGGAGCGCGCCCAGCTCTCTGGCGGCTCCCTTTCTTTTAGCTATCAGCCCCTCTGCACCATAGCCGTTGACCTGTCCTGGATCATTGTGGCCGTGGCCAGCATTTGGGCGGCGGCCTATGTCGGTCGTGCCTTTGGAGGTGAATAACCATGCACTTTTTCTACTTGGCTCAACTCTTTCTGATCATCGTTCTGCCCATCGTCAAGCAGGTGCTGCGGGCAATTGGTATCGGCGTAGTCGCCTACGTCGGCATCAATCTCGTCATCAACGAAGCCAAGGACTACGCCATGGCCAACCTGGGCAACCTCGGCCAATCCCTGCAAATGATCCTGGGCCTGGCCAAGTTCGATGTGGCGGTAAATATCTACTTCGCAGCGATCACCACACGCCTGGTTCTGGTGGGTATTGATCGGATGGCTGATCGCCGCACGAAGCTCTCCACCAACACCACCTTTACGGCCTGATCATGCTCTATATCCGCACCGGCCTGATGGGCCATGGCAAGACGCTGAACACCATCAAAGAAGTCGACCTGGCCGCCAAGAAGGACGGCCGCGCTGTCTACTACCACAACGTCACCGACCTCGATGCGAGCAAGCTCCAGGCTGATTGGTTTCCCTTCGATGATCCGCTCAAGTGGTATGAGTTACCTGACAACGCCCTGATTGTGGTGGATGAGGCGCAAGGCTGGTTTGGCGTGCGCGATCCTCGCAAGGAAGTACCAGAACATATCTCGCGCTTCGAAATCATGCGCAAGCAGGGCCATGAGGTGCACTTGATCACCCAGGACCCTCGATTCATCGACGTGCATGCCCGCCGTCTCTGCAACAAACATATTCACTACTGGCGGATTTTCGGCAGCAGCAAAGTCTCACGCTATGAGATGGAGCGCGTTTACAACGACGTCGAGAAGGTCAACACCTGCAAAGATGCCAGCCGCACCATCATCAGCCTGGATAAGCGCTACTTCGGTGTCTACACCAGCGCCAAGGCTGAGCACCATTTCAGCTTCAAGCCATCGCGTAAATTCGTGCTCGCCACCCTTGGTCTAGTCATATGCATCTATGCCTCGTTGCGCGGCTACAGCTTCATCTACGGCGCCAAGGAAACCGAGACACCCGTCACTGATGCGGCGCCCACGCAAAGCGCGCCCAAAGCCGAAAGCGGCAACCTCGCTACCGACTTGGCCAGGTCGCTGATACCTGGCATCGCGCCAGAATCCGCCGCGCCTATGTCTCGTGGGCAGTACCTGGCCGAGCGTATCCCTCGCGTCGAAAACGTCCCTTCATCTGCTCCGCTTTACGATGATCTAACCAAGCCGCAGTCGTTCCCGCGGCTCTACTGCATGTCCAGCACCGACCCCAACACCTACGCCCGCAATTTCACCCGCATGGGCAGTGCCACCGTCAACGGAAAGCAGACCGTTTGCCAGTGCTACACCCAACAGGGAACCCGGGTAGAAACTGATTTCAGCTTCTGCATGCGAGTGGTCGAAGTCGGTTACTTCGATCCCACTCGGCCGGATCGCTCACAGCAGGCGTTCGGCCAGCTCCAGCAGCCGCAATCCATACCGGGCTATTCACAGCCCCACATGCCGCCCCAGGCCGATTCCCAGGCGACACCGCCTATCAACGTCGTCAGCTACGAAAAAGGCCGCTTCCTGTGGTGATCAAGCGTCAGCGCGCCCTGGCTTTTGCGCCAGCGGGAGCCGGCGAGCGCGGCGCAAAGCCTGCGCGCTGACGTCCCTGTAACACGTCAGATAAACCGATTTAGAAACGATCAATAGTTGTCAATTTCAGGAAATTGAAAGAATGAAAATCAAGGATTTTGTCCGTATTGGTCTGGATGCTCTCCCCTCCCCTTCTGGTCGTATCTTTGTTCATCCTAATGACGCTCAAATCGTTGATCTGTCTAGCGTTCGAATCCTGGCCTGCAGCGTCGATACCGTCCGCCAGTTGTATCGCGGGCTGATCCGCCCGGAAATCATGAGCCTCTTCGACAAACCCGGCACCATCGTTGACTTCGCTGGCCAGCGTTGGCACTCGGGTCGCGTCAGCAAGGATTCCGGGTACCAGTACAAGCTGCAGAATGCTGACCTGGGCATCATCCTGCTGGTGAAGAATTTCAACGCCAAAATCGAGAACATCGGCCCCCACCTGAAAATCGAGGTATCTCCGCATGCCATCGCCCAGTTCTGCCCCGAGCGCCTGCAGGAACGCCTGGACTACTACGCCGGCCACGTGCTTACCAACGTCGAGCGTAACCAGTGCGCGGTTCACCTCGCGCTAGACCTGCAAGGTTGGACGCCCCCTTCTGATCTGGTCGCCCGCATGCACTGCCGCGCCCGATCCGCTCGTGATATCTCCGGTATCAAGGAAATTACCTGGGACACCAAAAGCAGCGTCTACGGACGTGGCGAAACCTACATGTTTGGCTCTGCTGGTGGCGTCCAACTAGCTATCTACAACAAAACCGAACAGGCCAGAGCCATCGACAAGCTCGACTATTGTGAAGGAGTCTGGAGACGTCGCGACAGCTTCGACGAAACCGACCTGGACAATTACAACCCGGAACAGGACGTGTGGCGCGTAGAGCTGCGTTACCACCACTCAGTGATCCAGCAATTCGCCTCCGGCTCGTTCGACCTGCAGAGCGGCGAAACCATTGAAACCAACAGCTACGCCGCCTTTGCCCCGCACCTAGACGGCCTGTGGCGCTATGGCCTGCGTCAGTTCAAGCTGCTGGCACGCCCTGGCTACTTCGAACCCATCTGGACGCTGATCCGTGACGATGTGCGCGTGGATCTGCCGGTCGATTCCCTGGTGGACCAAACCGAGTACAAGCGCCAATACAAGACCTCGCGCGGCTTCTCGGGTAAGAACGTCGAGTTATTCCTGGGAAACTTCGTCAGCCTGCTGGCACGGGAGCGAGTGGGCGCTAGAAAGGCTTTCTATCGGCTCAAGGATTGGGAGTGCTGGCCGGTGATCCGCGACCACTATGCCGCCAAAGGCATGGATGAAGACGGGCTGTATAAGCACATCAAGGGTATCCTTGAAGAACGGCATGTGCGTTGGGGGCGTGCCGTATGATCGTCAAAAACGGCTCTACCTGGGAGGCGGATTTCTGGCTTGATTACTCGGCAGGCATCCGCAAGCGCAAGCGTGGTTTTCGCACTAAATCAGAAGCCGAGCGGTGGGTTTCTGATCTGCGTCGGGAGTATCAGAACAGGGGGCGTGATCCTGGCGAGCGTCTGTCTGATCTGGTCGACGTTTGGCAGGAACTGCACGGCTCTACGCTCAAGGATAAGTACCGATTCAGCCGCACCATGGCAGTGGTTCAAGCGCTGGGCAATCCTATAGCCTCCAGCTTCACGGCGTTGGACTTTGGGCGTTATCGCACCAATAGGCTAAAGGCGTGCACACCCTCCACGGTTAATCATGAGCATCGTTACTTGAAGTCTGTCTTCAATGAGCTGATTCGCCTCGGTGTTTGGCATCAGGAAAACCCACTCGGCAAATTACGCCAGCTCAAGGTGGACGAAACTGAGCGTGCGTTTCTCTCGTTGGACGAATGCCGGGTTTTACTGCAGGAGTGCGAGGTTTCGACCAATAGTCATACCCTTCCGGTCGCAAAGCTCTGTTTGGCTACTGGTGCTCGATGGGATGAGGCGGAAAGCCTGACCCGCCAGCACGTCCGCAATGGTCAAGTAAGGTTCCTGGGCACTAAGAACGGTAGCAATAGATCTGTGCCGATTCCGGCTGATCTTGAGCGCCTGATTCTGGCTCGCGGATACCCTGGAGCGGGCAAGCTGTTTGGCTCTTGTCGTGCTGCTTTTCGTATGGCCTATGAGCGGGCCGGTCTGCATACGCCAGGGCAGATGACACACGTGCTTCGGCACACGTTCGCCAGTCATTACATGATGGGTGGGGGTAGCATTCTGGCGCTGCAACGTATCCTAGGAGTCTGTCGGACTTTCCAAGTCTTCCGCGCGTTGGGGGTATCCGCGACAATCGGGGCTCTGCTACCGAGAGCCCGTCCCTATGAGCCGTTTTGTCCCAGTTGACCGTGACACCGCGTACCTG